>Ga0070681_10002601_pt1 | contig 16561 bp, 15 predicted proteins | sample KBSC83BmetaG_FD_65650 | JGI IMG/M metagenome (GOLD analysis project Ga0070681, IMG submission 65650) | Corn rhizosphere microbial communities from Kellogg Biological Station, Michigan, USA - KBS C8-3B metaG | ecosystem: Host-associated > Plants > Roots > Rhizosphere | place: USA: Michigan...
ATTGGGCTGATTGCCGCGTTTGTCGTGACCGCGACCGCGGGCGCGCTCATGGTGAGCCGATTCAGCTATCCGAGTTTCAAGCAGTTCAATCTCGATCGCCGAATCAAGTTCGCGTACGTCATCATCGTGCCTCTGTTCTTCGTGCTCGTCGCGCTCGATCCACCGACAATGCTGCTGTCGATGTTCGCCACGTACGCACTTTCCGCGCCGACCCTCTGGCTCGGCCGCCGCATCCGGCGAGCGTTCCGAGGGTCGCCTCCGGCTGCGGGCACGGCCTAGTGGACGCTCAGCGCCGTCACCACTATCTCGAGGCCATCGGGATTGACCTATGGGTGCCGCGCGCCCTCGCGGACATGGTGGCCGTGGAGGACCGCGAGACGGCAGCCGCGCCGCTGTCGGCGCCCGCGCCTCCGTCGGCGCCCACGCCTGCGACGGCCGACACGGCGGCGCGCCGCGGGCCCTCAGCCGAACTCCCTGAACCCCGGGCCCAGGCGACGGGGGACTCTGTCGCCTTCCTCAAGCCTCCTACGGCCCCGGGGGCCCCTTTATCGCCGGAGGTGGCGGCTCAGTGGGACAGCCTCCGCTCCCAGGTGGCCACCTGCACCAAATGTGCGCTGCACTCGAGCCGCACCCAGGGGGTCTTTGGCGTCGGGAATCCGCAGGCGGACTGGCTTGTGATCGGCGAGGCTCCGGGAGCCGAGGAGGACCGCCGCGGGGAGCCCTTTGTGGGTCGAGCCGGTCAGCTCCTGGACGCCATGCTCAAGGCCATCGGGCTGAGCCGGGAGACGAATGTCTTCATCGCCAACGTGCTCAAGAGCCGGCCGCCCGGCAACCGGGATCCTAAGCCGGAAGAGGTCGCGGCCTGCCTCCCGTATTTGATGCGGCAGATCGCTCTCATGCGCCCGCGGCTGATCCTGGCCGTCGGGCGGATCGCGGCCCAAAACCTGCTGAGCACGGACATGCCGCTAGGGCGACTCAGGGGCAAGGTGCATCGCTTCGGTGAGCTGAATACGCCGCTCATAGTGACGTATCATCCGGCTTACCTGCTGCGCACGCCGGGCGACAAACGAAAGGCGTGGGACGACCTGAAGTTCGCGCGGGGTGTGTTCCGGGAATTGATGTAGGAACGAAACTTGGCCACCGCACCTGAGCTGCTAGGGGCTGTTCCGCAGGTCGTGATTCGGCCCATGGTCGAGTCGGACGTGAGCGATGTCGTGGCGACCGAGCGCGCGGCGTATCAGTTTCCCTGGAGCGAGGGCATATTCAGGGATTGTCTGCGGGTCGGCTACGTATGCCGAGTGGTCTCTGTCGAGGACCGTGTCGTCGGCTACGGCGTCATGAGCGTTGGAGCAGGCGAAGCGCACATCCTCAACCTCTGCGTGCTGGAAGCGTATCGCTGTCGCGGCATTGGCAAGACCCTCCTCACCTATCTCCTCGACAGGGGTTCGGCCGCCGGCATGAGCGAGGCATTTCTCGAAGTGCGCCCATCCAACACCGCAGCCATCCGTCTCTACCAGTCTCTGGGGTTCGAGCAGGTCGGCATGCGACGCGGTTATTACCAGGCCGTGGGCGGACGCGAAGACGCGGCCGTTCTCAAACTGCCATTGCGTCCGCGGCGGGGACGCGCCGGCTGAGGTAAGCGCGCTGGTCCGGCGTGACAAGACTCCACACGGAACTGTATCCGGCGGCTTGGCGCGAGCTCAGCACGTTCTGCCGATATTGACGCCGGCGATCCGTTGGCGGCGTGATACAACCCCGCGTGGTCGCCCCGAAGGGAGTTGAAAGCCATGCGCGCCCTCAACGCGCAATCGACCGCGGTCGTTTTCGCGTCCGCGGTGTTTGGTCTGATCGCGACGTCCGTCGAGGGCCACGACGTCCGCATCGAGCATGTGACGGTGATTTCACCTGAGCGCTCGATTCCCTTGCGGGATGTGAGCGTGAGCATTAAGGACGACCGCATCGTGGCGGTGGGCCGTAGTGTGAACCGCGGTGGCGATTCCGCCGAGATCGAAGTCATCGATGGCAAAGGCCTCTATCTTGCGCCCGGTTTGATCGACAGCCACGTCCACGCCGACCTGCCGGGAATAGAGGACCCCCAGGAAAAGGCGAATCCTGCGGTGGCGCGCAGCCTGCGCGAGCAGGAGCCACGCAGCTTTCTGTACTTTGGATTCACGACGCTCGTCGATCTCATCGGCACTCGCGAAGACACCGAAGCCTGGAACGCTCTGCCGGCTCGTCCGGACCGTTACTTTTGCGGCGGTGCGCAGATTCCGGGCGGGTATCCTCCAATAGAGTTCGTTGCGGAGCCGATTCGGCGCTCCCTGAGCGCCTACCTGATCGTGCAGAGCGGTGAGGAGCCGAGAGCGCCTGCCGGGATCGATCCCCATGCACATACGCCTGAGGCCGTGGTCACCCGGATGCAGGCCGACGGTGCGATCTGTGTCAAAACCTTCTATGAACGCGGATTCGGCGAGGTCGACACACAGCCCGCACCGCGCCTCGATACGGTTCGTGCGCTGGTGTCGGCTGCACACGCGGCACACATGCCCGTTCTCATTCATGCCAACAGCACCGACGGTCAGGAGTTTGCGGTTGCGGCGGGAGTCGACGTCATCGTGCACGGGATGTGGCACTGGCAGCGCGAGCAGCAAGCCACAGAGCTGACGCCCCGGGCGCAGCGGATTCTCGACGATGTCCTGAAAGCGAACCTCGGTTGGCAACCGACGATGCAGGTGTTGTATGGGATACAGGATCTGTTCGATCCGAGTTACCTGTCGGACCCGCACGTCGCGCATGCGGTACCCGCCAGTGTGCTCGAATGGTATCGTTCCCCTCAGGGGCAGTGGTATCGCAACCTGCTCGCGCCTGACCTTCTCCCGAAGTCGGCGGTCGATCCGCAGGCGCAGTGGGATGCGGCGCGCGCAGTGCTGTCAGCTCCGCTGACCCGCAACAAGAACGCGATTCATTACATGGCCGCTCACAACGGGCGGATCCTGTTCGGCACCGACACGCCGAGCGCACCCAGCTACGCCAATCCGCCCGGATTGAACGGCTGGCTCGAGATGCAGCGTCTGGCGGAAGCCGGATTGACTCCGGCGCAGATTTTTCATGCCGCGACCGATGCCAACGCCCGGGCGCTGGGCCTCGATCGCGACCTCGGCACGGTGCAGCCCGGAAAACGGGCCAACCTGCTGTTGCTGCGTGCGGATCCCAACAAAACCGTCGAGGCCTATGACACCATCGTCAAGGTCGTCGTCCGGGGGAGAGTCTTCGACCGCGCAGCGCTTGCGGCTGACGCGCACTGAAGTGCCTCGCAGCGGGGGAATGGATGGACTCGACGAAGAAACAAGCGCGAATCGCAGGTCTGCTCCACACGCTGGTGGCCTGCACGGCGCCCATCGGTGCGTCCCGTCAGCGGAAGTAGTCCCTATATCGACGCGAGGGTTGCGCGCAGCTGATGCACCAGCGCCTGCTGCTCTGCGGCAGGTAGCAGCGTTGGACGCATATCGGCGAGATTCGTCGGCCAGATCGGCGCGCCCCAGCGAGGATCGCTTCGGTACCGTGGAATGATGTGCCAGTGCAGATGACGGACGACGTTGCCCAGCAACGCTACGTTCATATGATCGGGGTGCACGGCCGTATCGATTGCGCTATTTGCCAACAGCATATCGCGCGATAAGGCCATGCTTTCCGCAGCGGTCAGTTCCGTGAGTCGCTCGGCGTGGTGCGGATCGAAGATCAGGACGCAATATCCTCGGTACGTCTGATCCTTGGACAGATACAGGGAAGATACCGAGAGAGTGGCGACGAAGTCCCAGTGCTCGTTGCTGGCCGGCCGTGGCGCATCAAAAGGACAGGGGCTCATGGGTTTACCTGCATAACGCGTACATCAGGCACGGACGCGGCTCGTGACCGATGTTTGGGTGAACGCTGTAGCGCTCCAGCCGGCCTTCGCGGACGAAGCCTGACTTCTCCAGCGTGCGTGCGGAGGCGCGATTCTCCGCGTCGCAGATTGCCTGTATCCGAAACACGCCGGCGAGCGACAATGCGTCTGCCGAGAGTGTGCGAATGGCCTCTGGCATCAGTCCACGGCCCCAGTGCGCCCGACTCAACACATAGCCGATGTCCACCAGCGGAGGCCTCAGCCGCGCTTCGAGCATTCCGATGGGCGACTCGATGCTGTCCCAGAACGCCAACACATAGGGTTGTCGCAGCCCACTGTCCCAGTCCATCAGACAGCCCGCTATGAAGTCTTGCGTTTGGGCCAGCAAAGCATGTGGACGCCAGATCATGTAGCGCGTCACTTCAGCGTCCTGCGTGTAAGCCTCGAAGAGGGCTTGCGCATCGGCCTCGCGAGGCTTGCGCAGCACGAGGCGTTCAGTCTGTAAAGTTTCACCGAGTCGAACGACCACCGTAGCTCCCTCGAGCGCGCGCGCCGGCCGGCGCAGCCTCGATTTTAAACTCATAAGCGTCCGTGCAGCGACCTAACTCGAAAGCAGTTGCCGGAACTCCTCCAGCGCAGGCACCGAGGCGAACTGCGGGAGCGCGTCGCCGATCTGGAACCAGGAGCACTTCGACTCGGTGTTGATGTGCGCGCGTGGCCGGAGCACGACGCCTGCTTCCAGGGTGGCCGCAATCAGGCTGATCCGTCCCGCTGAGCGCGCATGGTTGTACAGTCGCGTTCCGCATTTCCGGCAGAAGCATCGGTCCGCGCCCAGCCGCTCGATGGGGTAGCGGGCGATGTGCTCCGCTCCCGCGAGTATCCGCAAACTCGAGAAGGGCGCGAACAGCAACGTGGTGAAGGGCGCACCGTGCGCGCGGCTGCAATACCGGCAGTGGCAGTTGACCACCGCCTGCAGATCGCTGTCGATCTCGTAGCGGACCGACTCGCAAAGACAACTGCCCGAGTACACGGCGATCACCTCTCGTGCAATTAGTTGACAGAGTCAACCAATACCCGAATACTCCCTTCATGTCCATCCCCAGTCGCGAAATCGCCCTGGTCCGTGCGTTCAACCGTGACTACACGCGGCGCATCGGCGTGCTGGGTGAGGCGTTGCTCGAAAGCCCGTACTCGCTCACCGAGGCGCGGGTGATCTACGAGATCGCCCAGCGCCCTGAGGTGACCGCGCGGGAGCTTGCGGCGGACCTGGATCTCGATCGCGGGTATCTGAGCCGCATTCTCAAGCGCTTCACGCAGCAGAAGCTCTTGATGCAGTCGACCTCCGCGGAAGATGGCCGGCGTCGCAACCTGACGCTCACTGCTGCGGGCAAACGCAGCTTCGCGCAGCTGGATCGCAGGTCCCGGCAGCAGGTCGCCGATATGCTGTCAGGCCTGGATTCGACGCGGCGGCAGGCAGTATTGACAGGCATGCAGTCGGTCCAGCGCGCGCTGGAGGGCACCGGCCGAACTGAGCCGGGCGGCTCCGCGGAGGTCGTCTATCGCGCCCACCGCCCGGGCGACATGGGCTGGGTCGTGCAACGCCACGGTGAGCTGTACTTCCAGGAGTACGGCTGGGATGAGACCTTCGAAGCCCTGGTTGCGGAGATCGCCTCCGAGTTCATCCGGCGTCTGGATGCGGACCGCGAGCGATGTTGGATCGCGGAGAAAGACGGTCGCCGGGTGGGATGTATCTTCCTGGTCGCGGGAGAGGCGGGTGCCGCGAAGCTGAGGTTGCTATTGGTGGAGCCGGAGGCTCGCGGGCTGGGTATCGGCCGCAGGCTCATCGCCGAGTGCGTCGAGTTCGCGCGCGCCGCGCACTACAGCAGGGTCGTGTTGTGGACGCAGGAAAGCCTCGCCGCGGCGCGGCACCTGTATTCGCAGGCGAGTTTTCACAGAACGGCAGCCGAGCCGCACCGCAGCTTCGGGCACGACCTCGTGGGAGAGACCTGGGAGCGGACGCTCTAGAGGGGCTATAATCTTCTGCCTGCACTCAGGTCAGGGTGCCATTCCAGCAAACCAGTCCATTTCGCGTACGCCGAGGCGTGCGCGCTCGAGGTTTTAGTCCGTGCCCGAAGCCGCAGATCAGATCAAGCGTCGCCGAACCTTTGCCATCATCTCCCACCCCGACGCGGGCAAGACGACGCTGACCGAGAAGCTGCTGCTGTTCGGAGGCGCGATTCAGATGGCGGGAACCGTCAAGGGTCGCAAAGCGGCGCGGCATGCGACCTCGGACTGGATGCGTCTGGAGCAACAACGCGGTATCTCCGTCACCTCCTCGGTGATGCAGTTCCCGTACCGCGATTGCATCGTGAACCTGCTGGACACGCCCGGTCACGAGGACTTTTCCGAGGACACCTACCGCACGCTGACGGCGGTCGACTCCGCGCTCATGGTGATCGACTGCGCCAAGGGTGTGGAGGAACGCACCATCAAGCTGATGGAAGTCTGCCGGCTGCGGGACACGCCGATCATGACTTTCATCAACAAGCTCGATCGCGATGGCCGGGCCCCGATCGAACTGCTCGATGAAATCGAAAAAGTGCTGGGCATCCGCACCGCCCCGGTGACGTGGCCCATCGGCATGGGACGCGACCTGCGCGGGATCTATCACCTGCTGGAGGATCGCATCTACGCCTATGAGGCCGGCGAGAAGGGCCGGGTGGGAGAGAACTTCACCATCGAGGGGCTCGCCAGTGAGGCGGCACGCGAGTTCCTCGGCGATCACGCCGCCGCGTTCGATGAGGAGATCGAGCTGGTCAAAGGCGCCACCGAGACCTTCGATCCGGAAGCCTATCGCGGCGGCCGGCAGACTCCGGTGTTCTTCGGCTCCGCCATCAACAACTTCGGCGTGGAGGAATTGCTGGCGGCGTTCACTCGCAACGCGCCGGGGCCGCTGCCGCGCACCGCCCGTGAGCGCACCGTCGAGCCGCTGGAGAGCCGCCTGTCGGGATTCGTGTTCAAGATCCAGGCCAACATGGACCCGGGTCACCGCGATCGCATCGCATTCATGCGCTTGTGCTCCGGCCGTTACGAGCGCGGCATGCGCCTGTATCACACGCGCCTGCAGAAGGAGGTCCGCGTCGCCGATGCGTTGACTTTCATGGCCGCAGACCGTTCGCAGGCGGAAGAAGCCTTTGCCGGGGACATCATCGGTCTGCACAACCACGGTACGATCAACATCGGCGACACCTTCACGGAAGGCGAGCGCCTGGCTTTCACGGGCGTGCCCAATTTCGCGCCGGAGATGTTCCGGAGGGCGGTGCTGAAGGACCCGCTGAAGATGAAGGCTCTGCAGAAAGGGCTGTCGCAGCTATGCGAGGAGGGCGCTACGCAGCTCTTCAAGCCGTTGCGCAGCAACGATCTCATCCTCGGCGCCGTGGGACAGCTGCAGTTCGAGGTCGTGGCGTTCCGTCTCCAGGATGAGTATGGCGTGCAGTGCGTCTTCGAGCCGGTCAACGTGTTCACCGCGCGCTGGATCTCCGGCGGCGAGCCGCGGAAGCTGGAAGAGTTTCGCGCCAAGGCGTATGACGCTCTGGCACTGGACCACTCGGGTGCGCTCGTCTATCTTGCCCCCTCGCGGGTGAACCTCCAGCTCACCTTCGAGCGCTGGCCGGACATCACGTTCCGCGAAACGCGGGAATACGCTATTTAGTTGGCAAACAGAACTCTCACACGCCGCCCGGTGTTCGGCTGGGCGATGTACGACTGGGCCAACTCGTCGTTTGCGACGACCGTCATGGCCGGCTTCTTCCCGCTATTTTTCAAGCAGTACTGGAATGCCGGCGTTCTCGCGACCGAGAGCACTTTCCGGCTGGGAGTTGCAAACGGCATCGCGAGCTTCGTGGTCGCGTTCGTGGCGCCGCTCCTCGGGGCCATCGCGGACAAGGGGCGTGCGCGCGTGCGCTTGCTGGGCCTGCTGACCGCGCTGGGAGCGATCTTCACGGTCGCTCTCTACTTCGTGGGCAAGGGCGACTGGTCGACGGCCGCGGTGTTGTACATCGGCGCTTCGCTGGGGTTCTGGGGTGGCAACCAGTTCTATGACTCGCTGCTGACGGATGTGGCGCAGGAGAGCGAGTACGACCTGGTTTCGAGCTACGGCTACTCTCTCGGCTATCTCGGCGGAGGCCTGCTGTTCGCGCTGAATGTCGCCATGGTTACGCACCCGGCCTGGTTCGGTCTGGCCGATACGACCGATGCGGTCAAGTGGTCGTTCGTGAGTGTTGGTGTGTGGTGGATGCTGTTCACGTGCTTCACGCTCATCCTCGTGCGTGAGCGGCGAACCTCGGAGCCGTTGCCGGCCCTGGAGGCGATCCGTGCCGGAGGCCGGGAGTTGCTGCTCACGATCAGACATTTGCGCGGCGAGACCACGATGTTGTGGTTTCTGCTCGCGTACTGGTTCTACATCGACGGCGTCAACACCGTCTACAAGATGGCCGTCGACTACGGCTTGTCGATCGGGCTGAAGCAGACGAGCCTGATCACCGCTTTGCTGCTGGTGCAGTTCGTCGGATTTCCAGCGGCGCTGGCCTTCGGTTGGGTGGGTCAGAAGGTCGGTGCGCGCGCGGGAATCCTCGTCTGCGTCGCCGTGTACGCCGCCGTCTGCGGCTATGCATACTTCCTGAAGACGGAGGCTCAGTTCCTCGTCATGGCGCTCATCATCGGCCTGGTCCAGGGAGGCGTGCAGTCGTTGTCGCGCTCGCTGTTCGGACGGTTGGTGCCGGAGGGCAAGGCCGGGGAATTCTTCGGCTTCTACAACCTGATGGGCAAGGCGGCGGCGATCCTGGGACCTACGCTGACGGGTGTCGTGGCGTTGCTCACCAACGACTCGCGATTGGGCATCCTCTCGATCGTGATCCTCTTTATCGTCGGCGCGGTGTTTCTGATGCGAGTGCGTGTACCGCGGTCCCGCGCGGCGTCGGGCGTTCCTGCTGCGAGCTAGCCGGCGGAAGGACGTTGAGGTTTCAGCGGCTTCAGCGGCGGTAGCGTGCGAATGTGGGCGAGCTCCTCGATCGAGACGGCGATGGATCGCCGCATGAGCTCGAGGACCATGAGCAACAGTTCCTCCGAGTACTGAGCCCACACCGCTTCGGTACGCTGCGCCAGCCGCTCGTAGTACACGCCCATCTGGCGGACTCGCGACTCGATGGCGAGCAAGCGCACCTTGCGGCGATCGACGGGATCGGCCTCGCGGCGTACGAAGCCCGCCTTTTCGAGCCTGTCCGCGACACCGGTGATGGCTCCCGAGGTGAGACCGGTAGCGGCGGCCAGCTCGCCCGGGGTGACGGCCCCGGGGCCGGCCATGACCACGAAATCGAGGCATTCGAGGTCCGAGCTGGAGAGCCCGACACGCTCTGACACGGCCGTGCTCAGCAATACGCTCTGCGCGCTCATGCGGCGGATCTCCAGCTGCAGCGCCTGCAGGACCTCCGCCTTCTTCGCAGACACTCTTGACATGCGGACTCCAAGACTCTTAGAGTCTATATATCTTACGTACTAAGATATTTAGTACGCTTAGCATCCTACCATGGAGACGCGTGCATCATGAAGGCGATCATCGTCGGCGGCGGCATTGCGGGACCGGTGGCAGCCCTGGCGCTGCGCAAGGCGGGCATCGAGGCGGCCGTATACGAGGCTCACGGTCAGACCGCCGATGGCGTCGGTGGAATTCTGTCGCTGGCACCGAACGGCCAGAACGCATTGCAGACAATCGACGCCGTCGAGGGAGTTCGGCGCATCGGCCAGGCAATACCGGACATGGTGATCGCCGACGGCAGCGGCAGGCGTTTCGGGACATTCACCGCTCTCCCGGGCCTGCCTCCCAGTCTCGTCCTTTGGCGCTCCGACCTGTACCGTGCATTGTGGGATCACGCGATCGCCAATGGCATCCGCATGGAGCACGGCAAGCGTCTCGTCGAAGTAGTCGAGACGCCCAGCGCAATCACCGCGGTGTTTGCGGACGGGACCCGGGAGTCCGGAGACATTCTCATCGGCGCCGATGGGATCCGCTCTACCGTCCGTTCGCTCATCGACCCAAACGCCCCCAGCCCGCAATACACAGGCCTGCTCGGCTTCGGGGGTCACGCGATCGGTAGCGGCGTGAGCCCTCACTCCGACGCCATGTACTTCGTCTTTGGCAAGCAGGCGTTTCTGGGCTACTGGGCGGTCCCGAGCGGCGGTATCGCGTGGTTCAGCAACCTGCCGCATCCGGAGCCCATGACGATGAGTCGGGCGCGAGAGGTGCCCAGAGAGCAGTGGTGGCAGATATTGCGCGAGGCTCATGCAGAGGACATTCCCGGTCGCGTGCTGGTCGAGCACACCGGCGCAGACCGGCTGCACGTCATGGGCGCGGGTGAGATTCTTCCCAACGTCCCGAGCTGGCATCGGGGCCGGATGGTTCTGGTCGGCGATTCCGCTCACGCCCCTTCGTCAAGCTCCGGACAGGGGGCCTCGTTGGCGGTGGAAAGTGCGATCGAGCTGGCGCGCTGTCTGCGCGATATCCCCGATATCTCCGGCGCCTTTGCCGCCTACGAACGCATGCGCCGGCCACGAGTGGAGAAAGTGGCTGCCGATGCCGCGAAGACGAACCGGAACAAGGCGGCCGGGCCGCTGGCAAAGGCGCTCATGAGCCTCCTGATGCCCATCGCCATGAAGACGTTCCTGAGGCCCGAGAAGACCATCGGCGCCGTGCACCGCTACCGCATCGACTGGAATCAGGCCGTCACGGGCCAGCTCGCCGGGTCCAGCCCGTAGAAACGGCTCAGCTCGGCATACAGGTGCGAGTGCAGGCGCTGCAGCTCACGGGGCAGCTCGAAGAAAGTCTCAGTGGCGACCGCAAAGAACTCCTCGAGGTGCTCGGCTCCGTACGGATCGATGAGCGTCGGCTCGCCGGCGTCGACGGCATCGCAGAGGGCTTCGTACTCGCGACTCAACACCGCATGCCAGCGCTCCAGGGCGCGGTGACGGGATGAGGGTTTCGTCAACGCCCCACCGACGCTGTGGTCCAGGTAGTGAGCGAACTCGTGGAGTACGACGTTGTAGGCTTCGTCCTCTGCGCTGCCTTCCTGGACATCTCGCCATGACAGGACGATCCGGGACGTCTCGAAAGTCTGTCCTGACAGCGCGCGCGTTCCTTCGGTGACCACTCCAGCTTCGTCCTCGTCCTTCTCCGCGACGACAAATTCTTCCGGATAGAGCAGCACACTGTAGAGAGATCGAAACTTCCCGGCTCGGCTACCCACGATCAGCAGGCATGCTTGCGTTGCGATGACGAGGCGCATTTCGTCCGTCACGGCGAGGCCCTGGCATCCGATGAAATCGACATCGAGCAGGAACTCCCGCACGTGAGGCTCGAGACGCGAGCGCAGGTCCCCAGGCAGTTTTCGGTAAAGAGGGACCGAGCGCTCCAGCAGGTTGCGCCACGCGGGGGGAAAGGGCTCGCGAAGCTGCTTCGATCTGCCGCGTCGGCGCACGCCGAACCAGGTGAGCGCCGCGAGGAGTACCACGCCCACTACAAGCCATAGAGCCCTCTCGCTCACGCAGTACCGCTGACCTTGAGGTTTCTGATCCTGCGCTCGAACGTCAAAATCTGCAGCTCATCGGGATCGTGCGATCCCGATCCGAAGCGCAGATGTGCATATTGTTCCAGCAGCGGGCGCAGGCTTGACGCGAGATCCGGGCGGCGCAGGCTGACGGTGTCGGCGTAGGCGAGCGGTCCTTGATGAGGTGCGCGACCGAGTCCGGCTTTGGCGAGTTTGCGGCACAGCCGCGCGTAGGCCAGAGCGACCCGGTCCTGGGGCGGCCCGCCGGGGCTGCGTCCGTATTCCCAGGCGATCCACGCCATCCACAGGAGCAAGCCTGCGGCAAACGCCCACCCTAGATCTCTGGCGTCGGGCGAGTCGATGCCGAGGGATTCCAGGATCCCGATCTGAGAACGGAAGTCGAATTTCACTACATGCTCAGTCCACCAGGCATTCGCTGCATCCCAACGTTGCACAAGAGCCGTGAGCCACGTTGACCGTCGCACCAGTCTCGCTTGAGCGGACCCGGCCTCCGGGAGCAGGTCCAGGATGCCTCTGTCGAGTCTCCCAGGCTCGACCACTGCCGTCGGATCCACGCGAGTCCAGCCGCGCCCCTCGAGCCATACCTCGGCCCACGCGTGCGCGTCGGATTGGCGCACGACGAAATAGCCTCCTACAGGATTCCAGTCGCCTCCCAAGTAGCCGGTCACAACGTGAGCGGGAACTCCTGCGGCGCGCATCAGCATTACGAAGGCTGACGCGAAATGCCCGCAGAAGCCCAGGCGTGTATTGAACAGGAACTCATCGACGGAGTCGGCGCCCAGCGGCGGAGGCGTCAGCGTGTACTTGAAACCGCCCGTTCGCAGGAATTCCAGCACCGCGGCAACATAGGCGCCGTCGGAGCCTGAGCGGGCACGGAGCTCGCGCGCAAATTCCCGCGAGTGTGGGTTGCGCGGAGGCGTTGCTGTATCGCGCCGCCTCGAGATTTCGGGAAGCGGCGAGGTGAATTTGACACTCGTGTAGGAGACGCCCTTGTAGACGGTCGTGTCTGTGATGGGTTGCCGGCTGATCAGCTCATTGTCATCCGTGAGCACGGTGTCGCCAGGGGGCGGATGTTGGAGAGTGTCCAAGGCAAACCACCAACGCTGTGAGCTCGGTTCCAGGATGACCTGGTAGCGGTAGGGCTTGCCGAGGTATTCCAGCGTCGGACGGCCGTAGGGAGTCGCGTAGAGACGTCGCCAAGTGTAGCCGTCGAAGTTGTGCAGCACGGGGCCGCGCCAGTAACGCATCGCAGGCGGAGGTGCGGCGCCCTCGAATCGAGCGCGAAACGCAATTTCGTAGGAGGCTGTCAGATCGGTGATGCTTCCCGGACTCATCGTGTCGCTGAGGCCGGTCGAGGCCGTGTCGCCGCGAGGCAGGGACCAAAAGGCGCCCGCGAGCCGGGGGAAGAAGACGAACAGCACGATCGCAAGCGGTGCCGCCAGCAGCAGCGTGCGGCCCGCAAGCAGCACCGCGCTACGATTGTTGAAGCCTTGATCGAAGGCCGGGCCCTCAGTTGCGGTCGGAGCGTACGCAATCACGGCGAGGGCCGCGCAGCAGAGCCAGACCTGCCCGAGATAGAGGGGTGCGCGCAGGAGGTCCTGTCGGTCGAGACACGCGGCGAGGAGTAGAAATAGCGCCGCGCCGACGACGACAAATAAATCGCGCCGCGAACGCGTCTCCAGCAGCTTGCAGCCGCCCATCAGGATGAGCAGTGCAGTCCCCGCGCTCAACCCGTTGAGCGCACGAAATGTCACCAGTACGGCGGCGATCAGCAGAATGGCGAGGAAGTTGCGGACGGCTGCCCCCGGCAGGCGTTGCGAGCGTGTCGGCCGTGCGGCCACCCATATGCGCCAGCCGGCAAGTCCGAGAGCCGCGACGGGTACCCAAGCCGGAACGCGGTCCACGCTGAGGAGAGTGCCTGCGCCGCATGCCGCTGTTGCCCACAACAGTGGGCGCAGGGCGGTCAACTCGATGGCTTTCTTCATTGCGCAGGCACTGGCAGGCTATATAGCGCGAGCGCTGTGAGACACCGGTGCCGGTGTTCCGGACCTCGATCCGGCTCGATTCGTGTCATGGGAAGCTCGATACCGTAGCGCTCCCCGTGGGCCTCGGCGTCCACGACCCAACGGCTCATCTGCTCGAGGCGCTGCTCGACAGGCAGGCCCGTAAGGGCGTCGAACCGAAACACACGCAGGTCATTTCCCGAGGCGCTGTATTCCTTCACCAGCAAAGGGGCTTCGCGCGCGTAGGCCTTCCAGTCGACCTGCCGCGGCGAGTCGCCGTCGCGGAAGGGCCGCAGGCCGAGCCACTCATCGGCTCCCGCACCGCCCCTGGGGAGACTTCCCGACTTGAGGGCATCGTCGGCGGGCATGGGCAATCCACCGACGGGCCGAGGATAGACGACCATGCGCAGCGGCGTGTGAATCCAGGCCCAGGCGCGAAACAATCCAAACGGATGCGTGGTGGTGAGCTTCAACCGATCGATGCTCACCAGGCCGCGCGCGGCGGCCGCGACCGTCAGCTCGATGCACTGGCTGCCCTGGCCGGGAAGATCCGCGAGCCGGGCGGCTTCCTGCTCGATGCTCGCGGCGATGCGCGGGCGAGCGGCGCGGACCGGATTCTGAAGTGTCAGCTGCAGTGTTCCGGGCCGGCGGGCAAACGTGGGCAGTACCGTAGCGCCGTGCAAACGAGTGCCCATCAGGTTGCGATGGCACTGGTGCATCGTGATGAGTCCGAACCCGGCGAGCAGGAATGTCAGGAACAGCGCGATGCTGTTGGCGTAGTTGAGGCTCGCGAGCAGCATGAAGAGCAACAGCAGCGCGAACGCGAGCCCGGCACGGGTGGGGAGAATGTAGATCCTGCGTCGCTGGAGGACGACCGGCAGGACGTCCACGCCTTGTCGGCGGCGCACCCAGCTCGCCATCCGAAGTTGCCAGTAGGTGCGCAGACGCGAGACGCTCATGTGTAGTTACAGCGGTACGGGCACCGAGCTGACGAGGTCGTTGGCGAGGCCCACGCTGTCCTCACCAGTGGACGGGTCGCGGCGCTCGAGTCTGTGAGCAACGACGGCAGGGACGATTGCCTGGATGTCTTCGGGAAGTACCGCTGAACGTCCGCAGATAAAGCTCCAGGCCTGGGCTGCTCTGATGAGTCCTTGTCCGGCGCGCGGCGACAGCCCGATCTTCAGATCGGTGCGTTCGCGAGTTTTGGCGATCAGCGCCTGTGCGTAGTCGAGCAGTGCGTCGGAGACGTGGACGGCGCGTACTTCGCGCTGGGTGCGGATCACTTCTTCCGGATTCAGGGACGGTGGAAGCGTCGGCAGGAGGTCGCGACGCTCGCCGTTTCGCAGCAACTCGCGCTCGTGCAACGAGTCCGGGTACCCGAGGGTCACCCGCATGAGAAACCGGTCGAGCTGCGACTCGGGCAGCGGGAACGTGCCTAGCTGCTCGTGCGGGTTTTGCGTCGCGACGACGAAGAAGGGGTCCGGCAACGCATACGTCGTGACATCGACGCTCACCTGGCGCTCTTCCATGGCCTCCAGCAGCGCGCTCTGGGTCCGGGGGCTTGCGCGATTCACCTCGTCTGCGAGCAGCAGCTGCGTGAACACCGGCCCCTTGCGGAAATGAAATTGCTGGCTGGCGCGATCGAAAACCGACACGCCGATGATGTCCGCGGGCAACAGGTCGCTCGTGAACTGAACGCGTTGCCAGGCCAGGCCCAGGACATGGGCGAGTGCGTGCGCGAGCGTCGTTTTCCCCACACCGGGCACATCCTCGATCAGCAGGTGCCCTCTGGCGAGGAGGCAGGCCAGACACAGCCGGATCTGCTGCGGCTTGCCGAGAATGATGCTCTCCAGCGCCTGGATGGCCTTCGGCAGTCCGACGGGCTCACTCTGAAGCGCGGTGGCCACTACAGCAGTCCGCGCAGCCGATCCAACTGCGACGTGAGCTCGGACGTCGTGCGCTCCAGCTCGGTTACCCGCTCTCGGTCTTTGGCGACGACGTCTGCGGGCGCATTGCGCACAAAGTTCTCATTCGAAAGCTTGGCGCGCATTTTAGCGAGATCCTGATGCGCCTTCGCAAGTACCTTGCTCAGACGCTCGAGCTCCGCGGCAGCGTCGATGAGGCCCTTTAATGGGACGAGAAGAGTCAGCTCGCCAACGAGGGCGGTTGCCGACTGGGGAGCAGCGGCCCCTCGCTCGAGCACAGTGATGTTATCCAGTCCGGCCAGCCGCTCCAGGTACGGACGAAACACCTCCGCGTTGGTTTTGTCCTGGGCAGAGGCGTCCTTCAACAACAGGGGAATGCGACGAGAGGGTGCAATGTTCATCTCGCCTCGGATTTGGCGTACGGCCAGAATCACCGATTGCACCCACGCGATCTCACGTTCAGCTTGCTCGTCGCGCGCGAAGTCCGGTGCGCTCGGATAAGGTGCGAGCATGACTGTCGGGCCCGACTTACCGACCAGCGGAGCCACGCGCTGCCAGATCTCCTCCGTGACGAATGGCATCAGCGGATGCAGCGCCCGCTGCAACGATTCGAGAATCTCCAGCAAGGTGCGGCGAGCTCCGAGCTTCGCGGCGGGGGAAGCGTTCTCCGCCTGCAAGACGGGTTTGGTGAGCTCCAGGTACCAGTCGCAGAACTCGTACCACGTGAACTCGTACAACGCGGTAGCCGCGTAATCGAAGCGGTAGTCGCGGAACGCGGCCTCGACATCGGACACCATGCGTCCGAAGCGCGAGCGGATCCAATGATCGGCGACCGACAGCTCCGGGCCCGCGGGATCGCTAGCCGCAGGGGGTGTTTCCTCCATCTGCGCAAGGACGAATCTTGCGGCGTTCCACAGCTTGTTGCAGAAGTTGCGATAGCCGCCCACGCGCCCCAGATCGAAGCGGATCTCCCGGCCGGAGGAGGCAAGTGCGGCAAATGTGAAGCGCAACGCGTCGGTGCCGTGGGGCTCGATCCCCTGCGGATATTGCTTCCGTGTGGCCTTCTCGACTGCGGGAGCCAACTGGGGCTGCATCAGCCCACTGGTGCGCTTGGCGACGAGCGACTCGAGG
>Ga0070681_10002602_pt1 | contig 16559 bp, 9 predicted proteins | sample KBSC83BmetaG_FD_65650 | JGI IMG/M metagenome (GOLD analysis project Ga0070681, IMG submission 65650) | Corn rhizosphere microbial communities from Kellogg Biological Station, Michigan, USA - KBS C8-3B metaG | ecosystem: Host-associated > Plants > Roots > Rhizosphere | place: USA: Michigan...
AAGGGCAGTCGGCACGGGGGCACGGAAGTCGGCTCAACACCTCGGCGAAAGAGCGCCTCGCAGTCAAGCGGTCAATGCATTTCGTTCCGAGGGTAGTCCAGTGAGCGCGAAGGGCCGCCCCGAGCGCGAATCAGCCCCGAAGCGCGTAGCGCGGAGGTTCGCCCAGATGAGCGCGAAGGGCCGCCCCGAGCGCGAATCAGCCCCGAAGTGCGTAGCGCGGAGGTTTGCCCAATGAGCCGCTTGGTCGAGTGCGTCGGGTTACCTGCGATGGCGGCGGCGCTTCCCTGGCCGCTCGCGTGGCGCGCGATTCGAGCGCTGTCGGCGCATGGTCGCGCGTTCGGCGCTGAAGCGGAGCGCGCGCTGGCTGCGTGCGAGGCGCACGACCTCGTCGGCGATCGTGTCGCGTGGCTTGCACGTCACCGGTCGATACGCGCCGTCGACCACGTCGATCCGGCCATCTCGGCGGCGCGCGGCGATCGCTGGATGGCGCGGCATCTGCGCGTCGATGGCGACACGTTGCCGCGCGGACCATGCGTGTTCGTCGGGTTTCATTACGGGACCGGCTTCTGGTCGCTGCGTTATCTGCGGCGTCTCGGACACCGCGTGTCGTTCGTGTCGGCGCCGATCGAGGCTGCGCAGGTCCACGGCGATCCGCTTCGGAAGCGTTTCCTGCGCTGGCGACAACGACGCGTCGAGGCCGCTGGAGGTGCGCCAATCATCTACGTCGGCGGCAGCAGCGACCGGATTCGGAGCGCGCTGCGCAACGGCGTGTCGATCCTCGCGCTGATCGATGTTCCGGAGGCGACGACGTCGACGCTCGCCGTCCCGCTGCTCGGCCATCGCGTGCAGTTTCCGGATGGGATTCTCCGGATCGCCGCGTCCGAAGGCATCTCGCTCGTCGGGTACGTCGCGTCGCTCGATCCGCGAACGGGGGCGCGGCAGCTGCAATTCACGCGGCTTTCAGACGATCCGCAGGATGCGCTGCATACGCTCGCCGCGATGCTCGACGCCGCGATACGCGAGGATCCGGCGTCGTGGCATTTCTGGGCCGAATGGCCCCGGTTCTCGGCGCGTACGTTGGCATCGCCGACGGCGGGCGCCGGCGCGGCCGTTCGGTAAAATCGACGATCCGGCGTCGTTGGGACGCCGCGTTCGCGGTCACTCGACCAGGCCCACGTTGAGCGCAACGGAAGAATTCACCGGCGAACGATACCTGCCGGGCGTCGTCGGCGAGATCGCCTACGAGCACTGCCATCGCTACGCGTTCGCGCGCCGATTCGTGGGCGGCCGGCGCGTGCTCGACGCCGCGTGCGGCGAAGGCTACGGGTCCGCGTTGCTGGCAGACACGGCCCGGAACGTCGTCGGCGTCGACATCGACCCGGCGGTCGTCGCCGCAGCTTCGCAGCGATATGGCGCTTGCGCGAACCTGCAGTTCCAGGCGGCGTCCGTCACGAAGCTGCCGCTCGCCGACGCAAGCATCGACGTCGTCGTGTCGTTCGAAACGATCGAGCATCTGGAAGCGGACGATCAGCCGCCGATGCTCGACGAATTCGCGCGCGTGCTCGCACCGGACGGGATCCTGATCCTGTCGTCGCCGAACCGGCCCGAATACAGCGATGCCCGCCGCTACGCCAATCCGTTTCACCGCTGCGAGCTCGACCGCGACGAGCTCGCAGCCCGGCTCGATCACGCCTTTCCGGCGCGCTTCTGGTTCGGCCAGCGACGCTATCTCGGCTCCGCCATTCGGGCCGAGGCGGACGGCGATCGGTACGAGGCGCTTTCGGGGTCCGCCGTTCGCGTGCACGCAGCCGCCGCGCCGACGCCGCTCTATTTCATCGTGATCGCCGCGCGCCATGCCGCTGCGCTGCCGCCGGATGCGCCTGCGCTGTCGCTTTATGCGGACGGCGACGACAGCGAATGGGCGCGCATCGACCGCGAGGCGCGCGAGGTGCTGCGGCTCGACGCCGATCTGCGCGAGCAGCATCGCGAGGCGCAGGAGCTCCGCGCGATGGTCGACTATCGGGACCGCGTGCTCGCCGAGCGCGAGCGCGCGTTCGCGCAGCTCGAGCAGGCAACCGCGCGGGAGTGCGCGGCACACGCGGCCGAGCGCGACCGGCTCGCGCGGCAGATCGAGGCACAGGCGCGCCTGGTTGCGTACCGTGGCAGCGTCCGCTGGTGGTTCCTGCTTCCGTTCGACCGCGCGCGGCGCGTCTGGACCAGGATTCGCGCTGCATGACGGATCTGCCGTCGCCGGTCGACATCGTCGTACCGGTCTACAACGCGCCCGACGATTTGCACCGCTGCATCGAAAGCGTGCTCGACTGCACGCATCGGCCGTTCGCGCTCGTGCTGATCGACGACGCCTCGACCGATCCGGCCATCGCTGCATTTTTCGACACGCTCGCGCGAAACGGCGATCCGTGGGTCGTGCTGATGCGCAATGCCCGCAATCTGGGCTTCACCGCGACTGCGAATCGCGGCCTGACGCGTTCGCGCGCCGACGTCGTGCTGCTCAATTCGGACACGATCGTCACGCGCGGCTGGCTCGACGCGTTGGTGCGCTGCGCCGAATCGGATCCGCGCATCGCGACGGTGACGCCGTTCTCGAACAACGCCGAGATCTGCTCGTTTCCCCGCTTCTGCGAGAACAACGTCATCGACGGGTCCGGCGATCCCGAGCGCATCCGTGCGGCGGTCGCGGCTGCCGCAGTGCCGACCTACCCGGACCTTCCGACCGGCGTCGGCTTCTGCATGCTGGTGCGACGGGCGGCGCTCGATGCGATCGGAAGCTTCGACGTTGCCTTCGGGGCCGGTTACGGCGAGGAGAACGACTTCTGTCTTCGTGCAGCGCGCGCCGGCTTTCGTAACGTCCTGGCCGACGACGCATTCGTCGTGCACACGGGCGGCCGATCGTTCGCAGGCCGCAAGGACGAGCTCGGCGCGCGCAACCTCGCGCTGCTCGAGCGGCTGCATCCGCATTACAGCGAGATGGTGCGCGCGTACATCGCCTCCGACCCGCTGCGGCCGCTGCGCGAAGCCGCGCAATTGCGTCTCGATCTGGAACGGCTGGCGCGGCGCGTGCTGCACGTCGTTCACGATCGCGGCGGCGGCACCGAGGCGTACGTGCGCACGCTGATCGGCGCGGCGCGCGACGGATGGGTGCATTACGTCGCGATCGCGGTCGGCGACCGTTGGCGGATCGAGGCGCGCCCCGGCGACGGCCTTCTGCAGTCGTTCCTGTTCACGCGTCGCGACGACGAGTCGTGGACAGCGTTTCTCGGGAGCATCGTCGCGACGTTCGACATCGCGCTCCTCCACGTGCATCACCTGTCGCGCTCGCGCGACGGCGTGCTCGCGGCATTGCCCGCGCTCGGCGTGCCGTACGGCATGACGATTCACGACCTTTGGCTCGCGTGCCCGACGGTGACGCTGACGCGGGCGGACGACCGCTACTGCGGAGGCGTCACCGACGCCGCGGCTTGCAACCGCTGCCTTGCCGACTTTCCTGCCTTTCGGCACGTCGACATCGCGTCGTGGCGCGAGGCGCACGCGCGGCTGCTCGCGTCGGCTGCGTTCCTGATCGCGCCGTCGCGATGGGCGGCCGACATGCTGCAGCGCTACTTTCCGCAAGCGAGCGCGCGCGTCGACGTGATCGCGCACGCGACGATGGACAAGCGCGCCGACGCGGCAGACGGCTCGTCGGGACGCGCAATCACCGCGGTGCTGATGCCGCGCGACGACATTCCGACGATCGCCGTCGTCGGCGCCATCGGCCGCGACAAGGGTGCGCGGCGCGTCGAACGGCTGGCCGACCGCGTGCGCGTCCGCGGCGACGCGGCTCGATTCGTCGTCATCGGCTATCTCGACGTGCAGTACGAGCCGTGGCAAAGCGACGACTGCGTGCTTACCGTGCATGGGCCTTACGATCGCGCCGACCTGCGGCCGCTGTTCGCGCACTACGGCGCGCGCCTCGTGCTGTATCCGTCCGAGGGTCCGGAAAGCTTCAGCTACACGCTGTCCGAAGCGTGGGGTGCCGGAATGCCGGCGCTCGTGCCGCCGATCGGCGCGCTGGCCGAGCGCGTCGTGCAGACGCAGGCAGGCTGGATATTGACCGATGACGAATGGCGTGACGACGACCGGATGCTCGATCGAATCGTCGCGCTGCTGTCGCCCGGGCAATCGGAGGTGTGGCAGGCTGCATCGCGGCGGGCCGCCGCGGCGGCGCAGATGACGCCGCGCGCGATGTCGGACGCGACGGTCGAACTTTACGAGCGCGCACTGTGCGCACCCGTGCCGGAACGGGCGCAAGCCGTGTTCTCGAACGCGCGTATCCGCGACGCGGCCGGCTATCGCGCCTGGTCGCCGCCGTCGCCCGAGCCCGTCGCGGTGCCCGCGGCCGACGAGGCGCCGCGCGGTATCTGGCATCGCGTCGCGCTGCGCGCACTCGCGATGCGGCGAACGCCGATGGGACGTCTGCTCTATCGGGTGACGCCCGACACGCTGATCGACGCGCTCAAGTCGCGGCTGCACGGATAACGCACGTGACGTTCGACCGGTACGCGCAATGGCTTTCGCGCGGGCGCTCGCATCAGGCGGCGGGGCGGGCGATCGATGCGCTGCTTTGCTATCGGCATGCGCTGCGCGAGTCGCCGCAGGGTGTCGAGGCGCAGTTCCACGCCGGCGAGATCGCGTGGCACATGGGCAATCGCGCGGAGGCGATCGCCGCCTGGCGCCGCTCGAGCGCGGCATCGCCGCGTCACTTGCCAAGCTGGCATGCGCTTGCCGACGCGCTGGCGGCGAACGGTGAGTTCGATGCAAGCCGCGACGCGGTGATGCACGTGCTCGCGCTTTCACCCGACGAGCCGCGCGCCAAGAAGTTGCGGTCGCTGCTCGATGCGGCGACCGGGGTCGCCGGCGAGCGCTCGCTCGAGCGCGCGGTGTCGCGGGTTTCGTGGCCGCTCCCGCTGCTCGCCGCCGTCGTCGAGCGGCGCCTGGGCATCGGCGACGACGGCGAAACGCTGCGTGCGCTGCTCGACGCTTCGCTGCGGGCACCGGTCACGCGCGACGATACCGATGCGCTGCGCCGCGTCGCGCTCGCGTTGTCGGCTGCGGGACAGCCCGAAGGCGCGCGACGTTTTTCCGATCGATACGCGAGCGCGTGCCGCGCGCTGCAGAAAGCCACCGTTCCGCTCCTTTGGCCCATGCGAACGGCGGGCGCCGCGCTGCGCGTCGGCGTGCTCGTCGCGGACGATGCTCGACTGGACGCGTTTCGCGCCGCGCTCGAGGCAGCGGGTCTTTGCGAAAGCGTCGAATGCACGTCGCTCGCGACGACGGAGGCAACGGCCGCGTTCTTCACGCCCGATGCGCTCGCCGCGGTGCCCGAGGCCGCGGCGCGCGCCGCGGCGGCGCTCGATTTCGACGTACTGATCGATGCAGGCGGGCTCGCGCTCGCGTCCGGTCCGCTGCTTGCGCTGCGTCCGGCGCGGGCGGTGTGGACGATCGAGCGGCCGTCGACCCCCGTTGCACACGCGCTCGCCGACCGCTCGTTCGGTACGGACGCCGCGTGCGCGAGCGCGCTACGCGAGATGCATGCGGCACTTGCGTCGGACGGATCGGCGTCGACGACCGCCGCAGCGCTTGCGTCGTCGTGGGAGCGAGCCGTTCGCGCGCACCAGGCGGGCGACCTCGCGACGGCGCGCGCCGAATACGAACGCATTGTCGCCGAGCAACCGGCGCACGCGCCGGCGCTCTACCTGCTCGGCGCCGTCGCGCGCAGCGAAATGGACGCAGAGGCCGCGCAGTCGCGCTTTCGCGCGGCGATCGACGCCGCGCCTCGTTACGCGGATGCCCGCGTCGCGCTCGCCACGTCGCTGATCGATGCGGGAAAAGTGGACGAGGCGGTCGCGATCGCGCGCGCCGGACTCGACCTCGACGGCGAGGCGACAGCGCTTTGGCGCGCGCTCGGCCAGGCGGAGCTCGCACGCGGCGATCCGAAGGCAGCGGCAGCGGCGTTCGAGCACGCGCTCGCGCGCGATCCGACCGACGCCGATGCGCATTACAACCATGGCGTTGCGCTGCAAACCCTGCGCAACACGGCCGACGCGGCGCGCGCGTATCAGCGCGCGCTCGCATTCAAGCCCGACCTGTTCGCCGCCGACTTCAATCTCGGCGTCATCTTCGATCAGCAGGGCAATGCAAAGGCTGCCGCGGCCGCGTTCTCGAACGTGCTCGCGCACGCGCCGTCGCACGCCGCGGCGTACAAGGCGCTCGCGGAGACGTCGCTCGCGTCCGGTCGCATCGACGCGTGGTACGCGAACTTCGACCGGTTCGAAGGGAACTGCCCGAACCGTCTCGCGCTTGCCGTGCACGCGCTCGAGGTGTGCGCGTATCGCGGCGACTTCGAGAAGCTCGAACGTTATCTCGACGGTTTGCGGCAGGGCCGCTTCGGCTCCGACACGGCGGACGAGACGCTCGACGCGCTGCAGCAACTGCTCTATCTGCTGCACTTCTTCGACGTCGAGCCGGAGCTTTTCGGCCGCTACGCGCGCACGCATGACGCGCTCGCGCAGAAGCTCTACGGCGAGCCGTTGCCGCGCCGGATCGAGCGGCGGCCGGGGAAGCTGCGTGTCGGCTATCTGTCGGGCGATTTTCGCAATCACGTAATGGGCAAGATGATGCTCGAGGCGCTGCGCCGTCACGATGCGACGCGATTCGAGATCCTCGGGTACGCGACGACGAGCGCCTTCGACGACTGGACGCCGCGTTTCGAGGCGACCTTCGCGCGCTTCGTGTCGCTCGGCGCTTTGACGGATGTGGCGGCGGCACGACGCATCGCTGACGACGACCTCGACGTGCTGGTCGATCTGTCGACGCATACGAAGGGCGCGCGGCCCGGCATCCTCGCGAGAAGGCCTGCGCGCGTGCAGATCACGCACGTCGCGAGCGCGGGCACGCTGGCCATGTCGGCGATCGATTTCAAGCTGACCGACGCGTTCGCCGACATCGGCCACGACGAGACGATGCAGATCGAGCGGCCGCTCGCGATGGCCGGCTGCGTCTATCCGTACCGTCATGTCGAGCCCGCGCCGGGGTCGGCGTTCACGCGCAAGGCGCTGCGCATTCCCGGCGATGTGGTCGTCGTCGGCGCGTTCGTGACGCCGCTCAAGCTGTCGCAGCGGTGCCTCACGCTGTGGCGCGAAGTATTTGTCCGCCTGCCGAATGCGCGTCTCGCGTTCTCGCCGCTGCATCCGCGCCTTCGTCCCGTCTTCGAGCGGCTCGCCGGGATCGCGGGCATCGAGCCTTCGCGCCTCGTCTTCGTGCCGCAGGGGCGCGACGACGCGGAAAACCAGGCGCGCTACCGGCTCGTCGACTTCGTGCTCGATCCGATGCCGTACGGCGGCGTCAACGGAACGCTCGAGGCGCTCGACATGAACGTTCCCGTCGTGACGCTGGTCGGGCGCCGGCATGCCGAGCGAGCGTCGTTCTCGATTCTCACGAACCTCGGCGTGACGGACACGATCGCAAACACGGGCGGCGATTACGTCGACGTCGCGGTCCGGCTGGCGACGGACAGCGCGTTCATGGCATCGGTACGCGCGCGCATAGCCGCGGGCCTCCGCGATTCGGCGCTGACCGACATGGCCGCGCATGCGCGTCATCTCGAAGCCGCGTACGTCACCGCGCTCGAGCTTCGCGCGCCCGGCCTGCTTTCGGCATCGTGACCGAACGTGAACTCGCTCACGCACGCGCGCGACTCGCGGCGGGCGACGTCGCGACCGCGCGAAAAGAGGCCCGGCGTCTCGCCCGCGCAGGAAGTGCCACGGGCAGGGCCGATGCGCACTTGCTGCTGTCGGCCTGCGCGAAACGCACCGGCGACGACGCGTCCGCACGCCAGCACGTGGCGACCGCGCTGTCGCTCGATCCGGACAACGCGCTCGCGCACTATGCCGCAGCCGAATTCGCCGAGCGTGATCGCGACGTCGAACGAGCGATCGTGAGCCTCGAGCGCGCGGTCGCGCTCTCGTCGAGGTTCGTTTCGGCGCACCAGCTCCTCGGAATCCTGTACGGCGAGCGCGGCGATGCCGAGCGCGCCATCGCCGCCTTCTCGCGCGTCGTCGCGCTCGATCCGCGCAACGCCCGCGGCTACAACAATCTCGGCAATGCGCTGCGCATGCTCGACCGCACGAAGGAGGCGCGGGCGGCATTCGAGCGCGCAATGGCGTTAAGCCCCGACTACGACCTGGCCATCGCGAACGTCGCCGTCGCCTGGCGCGACGCGGGCGAAGTGCTGCGCGCCGAGACGCTTCTCAAGGGGGCGCTCGCACGCCGAGGCGGCAAGCCGCCGCTCCGCGCAATGGTCGTCGCGCTCGCGGGTTTGTTGCGCGAGCGGGGCGCGCTCGACGACGCACTGCCGCTCTACGAGCAGGCGATCGCGATGGCGCCCGCGAAGAGCGCGGGCGAGTGGTTCAACCTCGGGCGTCTTTTCGCCGAGCGCGACGAGGTCGTGCGCGCCTGTGACGCGTATCGGCGTTCGCATGCGCTGGACCGCAAGGACCTTCGCGGCGCGATCGGCGCGCGGCTTTCGCTGCCGATGATCCCGGCCGGCACCGACGACGTGGCGCGTGCCCGCGAGTGCTACGCGCAAGGCCTCGCCCAATTGCATCACGATGTCGATGCGCTTGTCGCGGGCCTCGGCGAAGCGCAGGTGCTGGACGGATTGCGATGGACGAATTTCTTCCTCGCCTACCAGGGCCGCGACGACCGCGAGTTGCAGGCGTCGTACGCGTCCTTCGCGGCGCGCGCGATCGATGTCGGTGCGCCGTCGTGGCGCGCGCCGATCGCACCGCGGGCTCGTGAAGCGGGAGCAAAACTGCGCGTCGGCTTCGCGTCGGCGTTCTTCCATGTCGGCACCGCCGGCCGCTATTTCCGTAGCTGGCTGACCGACCTCGATCGCGAACGTTTCGAGGTCTTCGTCTATCACCTGTACCCGGGCCTCGACGCGATCGCGAGCGAGATCGCCGCGCGCGCCGACCGCTTCGTCGAATTCGGCGGCAGCCGCGCGCGGCCGTCGGTGATCGCGCCGGCCATCCGCGACGACGCGCTCGACGTGCTCGTCTATCCCGAGCTTGGAATGGATCACACCTCGTTCGCGCTCGCCGCGCTGCGCCTTGCGCCGCGCCAGCTCGCCGGATGGGGCCATCCGGTGACGACGGGCCACGCGACGATCGACGCCTTCATCAGTTGCGATGAAATGGAGCCGGAGGGGGCCGACGCGCACTATGCCGAGCGGCTGTTGCGGCTCCCCGGGATCGGCACGTCGTACCGTCGACTGCCGATTCCCGTGGATGCGTCGCGCGCGCGCTTCGGGCTTCCCGAGGATCGCGCGCTGCTGCTGTGCCCGCAGTCGCTCTTCAAGGTGCATCCCGACAACGACGCCCTGTTCGCGCGCATGCTCGCGGCGAATCCGCGGGCCTCGCTCGTCATGTTCGACGGCCGGCATCCGCGCGTGACCGAACTCTTCATGCGGCGCATCGGCCGCGCGTTCGACGCGCACGGCGTGTCGGTCCGCGAACGCCTGATCGTGCTGCCGCCGTTCCCGCACGAGGATTACCTGCGCATCAACCTCGTCTGCGACGCGATGGTCGACACGCTGCACTGGTCCGGCGGCAACACGAGCCTCGACGCGCTCGCCTGTGGCCTGCCGGTGGTCACGCTGCCCGGGCGCTACATGCGCGGCCGCCAGAGCGCGGCGATGCTGCGGATCGCGGGAGCGGGCGAGCTCGTTGCGCGCGATGCCGACGACTACGTGCGCATCGCGGCGCGCCTCGTCGACGACGCCGCGTGGCGCGCATCGCTGCGCGAAACGATTCGCGGCGGCCTCGATCGGATCTTCGAGACGCGGGCGCCCGTCGACGCGTTCGCCGAGTTCCTGATGGCCGGCTGATCAGCCGATCGGCAGCGCGTCGCGCAGCGCGACGACGACGCTTGTCCAGTCGCCGACCGACGGCTGGCGGAAGAGGCGCGCCGTCGGATACCACGGCGTTCGATCCCCGGCGATGCCCCAGCGCCAGTCGGGTGCGAACGGCAGCAGCACGCACGACGGCTTGCCGAGCGCGCCGGCGAGATGCGCGATGCTCGTGTCGACGGTGACGATGGTGTCGAGCAGGTCGACGAGCGCGGCCGTATGCGCGAAATCGGCATCGGCGGCGAGCGGAACGACATCGCGCGCTTCGCGCACCTGCGCGAGCTGCGATGCGGCCGGACCTTTCTGCAGCGAATGCCAGCGCGTGCCCGGCAGCGAGAAGAGCGGCGCCAAGGCGGAGAGAGGCAGCGAACGGCGCCGGTCGTTGCGGTGATGCGGTGCGCCCGCCCACGCGATGCCGATGCGCTTAATCGGTGGACCGGCGCGCGCCAACATCGGCGCGAGCGTCGCGCGTCGCGCCGGGTCGCTTTGCAGATAGCGTGGCGTGACGTCCGCGTCCGGCATCGCGAATCCGAGGCGATGCGGCAACGACAGCAGCGGCAGCTCGAAGTCGAATGACGATACGTCCGCGTCCCCGCCGATCGTTGCCGCGACTCCAGGCCCGGTCGCCAGGAGTTCCCGAAGCTCGCCGCGTGCCTGGACGATCACGCGCGCGCCGCACTCGGCGAGACGCGACGCGAAGCGGACGAACTGCAGCGCGTCGCCGATGCCTTGCTCGGCCGTGAGCAGCAGCGTTTTCCCGCGCAGGTCCTCACCTTGCCAACGCGGCACGGTCAAGCGCGGCGCACGGCCGCCGAGCTCGGAAAGCCGCAGCCGCCATTCGTACTCGCGAAAGCCTTCCGGGTACTCGCCTTGCGCGAGGAGCGCGAGCGCGAGATTCCAGTGCGCTTGCGCGAACGCCGGCGACAGCGCGAGCGCGCGGCGAAACGCGGCGACGGCGTCGGACAGCCGGTTCATCGCCTGCCACGCGAGGCCGAGATTGTTCCAGGCCGTCGCATGGTCGGGCTTGCGCGCGATCGCGCGCCGGTACGCAGCGATGGCCTCGTCATTGCGATCGAGCGCGGCGAAGACGAGGCCCAGGTTGTTGTGAAATTCGGGCTCGTGCGCCGCAAGCGCCGCGGCGCGCTCGAGCAACGGCAGCGCATCGCCGTGCCTGCCGCGCTGGTGGAGGACGACGCCGAGATAGTGCAGCGCGAGCGGGTGCTCGCGGTCGATCGCCAGCGCCGCGCGATACGCGCGCTCGGCGGTATCGACGTCACCGCGCTGATGCGCCGCGAAGCCCTGCCGCGCAAGCGTTGCCGCGGACGCGACCGGCGACGCCGCCGTCGACGCGTGCGTTGCGTCGGCCGTTCGCGATGCTGCGGGCCGCGGCGACGCGTTCGTCACGCTCGCCGCGAGCGCGCCATGGCATTGCTTGTAGCGCTTCCCGCTGCCGCACGGGCACGGATCGTTGCGTCCGACGATCGGGCCGCTCGCGAGCCCGGCCTCGGCGCGCGCGAGCAAGGCTTGCGCCTCACGATCGCCGGGTGTTGCGGCGAGCCTGCGCCGCGCAAGCGCGGCGGCCGCGTCCCAGTGACCGAGGGCGATGCAGTTGCGCAGAAGCTGCCCGAGCTGGATCGAGCGCGCGATCGCGTCGCTGAAATCGGCGGCGAGCGCGGCAAGGTCGGCCGGCGGCACGACGCGGCAGAAGTTGTAGAGGCCGTGAAAGCCGAACGGCAGCCCCGCCGGATACGCCGCCTCGAAGGCGAAGCGGTCGGCGAGCGCCTCGCTCGCGTAGCGGATGCCGAACTCGCGCTCGAGCAACGGCCGGCACGCGCGGCCGATCGTGATGTCCTCGGCTTCGGCGAGCTCGATCCGCGGATCCTCGAGGGCCGTCAGCAGTTTGCGCGAGCGCAGCGAGAAGCCGCCGTTGCCGACGCGCATCCCGTCGTCGAACCAGTACCACTTCGCGCCGATGTAATCGCAATCGAGGAACGCCGGATCGAACGCCGCCGGATTGACCACGTAGCCGTCCCACTGGACGAGCAGCACGTGCGCCGTGTCGACGTGGCGCCCGAGCGACTTCAGCACGAAGTGCGAGTAGTCGTCGCGGGAGGCGAGTGGCGCGATCGGTTCGACGTCGACGCCGGGCGGAACGTCGACGCCCGCAGGAATCGCATCGGTAAAGAGGAGCGTCCTCGCAAACTGCAGGCCGCGCTGCGAATGGGCGAGCGCGCGCAGCGCGAGCGCGTGGTTCACGGTGTCGATGCAGGCGAGCGTCACGCTCGAAAGCGGGCGTCGCTCCGAAGCTTTCATCCGGCAACCGGCGCCGCGGCGGCATTCGCGCCGATTCGTCGGCGCCAGCCGTCGACGACCAGCATCATCCACACGAGGGCAAGCGGGGCGAGGTGCAGCGTCGCGCGATTGATCGTCGTTTGATCCGTGACCCAGTCGCGCGCGTTCGTGAACGCGAAGACGACGGCAAGGAACAGCACGCCGGCCGCGACGATGGCCGAGAGCGCTTCGAGCGGCGGCGCGCGCAGCGTGTTCCAGCCGACGATTATTGTGGCGATGACCGCGTACCACAACAGGTTCCAGTTGCCGAGCAGGAAGAAGCTGTCGAGCAGCGAATTCCATGCGGGCGCGAAATCGAAATGCAGCCGGTAGCCGAGAACGACCGGGTGCGTTTGCGCGAGCACGAGCAAGGCGAAGACGGTGAGCGCCGCGCCGCCTCCGAGGAGCCGCGTCGCGTAGCGCGGCGCGACGGCGACGACCATGCCGGGAACGAGCGTCAGCGCCCAGACGAGCCCCGGCTTCTTGATCGTCAGGCACGCGACGGCGAACAGCAGCGCGAGCACGGCATCAGCGCGCGCGCGGGTCGTTGCGAAGCGCCAGACGCAGATCGCGGCGACCGCGTAATAGACGGCCATCGGCAGGTCCGCGTATCCGGCAAGCGCGACGTGCACGTTCGCGAGCGGCAGCGACGAGACGAGCCAGGCGCCGACGATTGCGCCGAGCGCGGAAATGCCGGCGTCGCGCAGCGCACCGTAGACGGCCAGCGCGAGCGCGAGCGCGACGAGCCACCATGGCAGGTTCATCAGCGCGTCGTCCCAGCGACCGAGCGCCACGCTCGACCAGACCTGCCAGAGTGGCGCCGTCGCGGGATAGTCGGGCGACGCGTCGAAGAACAGCGCGCCGTTCGCGGCAAACCACGCGTCGCTGCGACCGAACGGCACGATCTGACCGAGGGCATACCAGACGCGCGCTTTCGTCGCCCATTGGATCCATGCGTCCCACGGATAAAGCGGCGTCCAGACGATGTCGAGCAAAAGCAATGCGAAGCGCAACGCGAGCCACAGCAGGATCGCGAAGAAGAGATAGCGCATCGGACCCGAGGAGGAGGGCGCAAGCACGGACGGCCGGAACTTCACGAGTTCGGCGAGCCGTCGCCGATTCCACCAGCCGATCGCAATCGTGGCGATCGCGAGCGGAACCGCGATCGCGCCAATCGAGAAACGAAGCCCCGCGTACGACAACAGACGCATCCAGACGGTGACTCCGAACGCGCCGACCAGCAATCCGCAACCGAGCGTCCAGCCGGGATGCGGAGCCGGCGCGTTGCGCCCGTTGGCCGCGCGCGCGATGACCGCGAGCGTCGCGATGCCGAAGAGCCAGACGAGAATCCAGGCCGCCGCGAGGCGAAGCGCGTCGATCATTGGATCTCGAACAGCGCGTTCCCGTGATCGAGCAGCTTGAGCTCGGCGGGCACCGTCACGTCGCCGGCCCAGCGCACGCGGTGCAATGCCGCGTCGTATTGAACGCCGCGGCGCTGGAAGACGACGAGCCAGTCACCGGCGTGCAGCTTGTCGGCCGGCGGAAACGCGTTGTGATAGGGGTCGAACCAGACGTTGTGCGGGTAGAGGTGGTACGCCGCGCGGCCGCGAAAGAAATCGGCGTCGGCGACGACGAAGACGCGCGCGCGTTCGTTCGGCATGACGCGCAGCGCCTTGTCGATGAACGCATACAGCGGGCCGTCGTCGGCCGCGAGATGCTTGTCGCGCTCGTCCTTGCCGGCGTACCGCTGCGCGGTGTCGTCGGTGTGGCGCACGACGTTGGCGAGCCACCGCGCGTCGAGGATGAACCAGCTCGCAAGCGCGAGCGCGATCGCGACCCCGGCGATCGCCGGCAGCGCGTCGCGAACGCGACGACGGACCGCAATCGTGGATGCGCCGACCGCGACGGCGATCCCGCACGCGAGCAAAAGCGGCAGCGGGAGCGATTGCGGCTCGGCGCCGCCGCTCACCGTGTTGATCGTCGCGCCGTTCCACGGTTCGGGTGCGAACCATTCGCGCACGCGGTCACGCAGCGTCTCGAATGCGTCGGAGGGCTTCGCGGCGACACCCTGGACGCGAATCGGTGCATCCAGCGGGCCCTGGATCACCAGCGCGAGACCGAGGATGCGTCCGACCCAATGCGGATCGGCATGCACGTCCAGCGGCAATATGCGCCCGGAGCCGACGTCGAGTTGCCGTGTGTTGAGCCGCGCCGGCTCGACGTCCGTGCGCCACAGCAGCGCGACCTTGGCCTTGTCGGAAACGTCGGAAGCGAACCACGCGACGACCGGATAGTCGACGGCGCGAAGATCCGTGTTCACCGAGATCACGGCGTTGCCGTCCTGCGCGGGGTGCGCGACGACGAGGTCGTCGCCGTGGCCCTCCGCGGCGCCGCGCGACACCGTGAGCTGCGGCACGCGGTACGTCTGATCGCGCGCCGGCGAGAACCAGCGGCCGGGCAGCGTGAGGATGAGATAGACGGCGAGGCACGCGACGAGGCTGCCCGCGAAGATCAGCGCGATGCGGGCCGGCGAGAACTTCGTTGGCGGCGACACGGACGCCGGCGGTGTTGCGGGTGCCGACTCGGACAGCGAAAAGCTCAATGCGCGTTGCGAGTCGTCAGGATGTGCCAAAGGGTGAGCGCAAGGATGCGCAGGTCGAACCACGGCGACCAGTGTTCGACATAGAAGAGGTCGTATTGTATCCGCTGCGCGAGATCGCTCGCGCCGCGCAGATCGTTGACCTGCGCCCAACCGGTGATGCCGGCCTTCACGAGATGCTTCTGCATGTAACCCGGCACGCGATCGCGAAACTGGGCGACGAATTCGGGGCGCTCGGGCCGCGGACCGACGAGCGACATCTCGCCGCGCAGCACGTTCACGAGCTGCGGCAGCTCGTCGAGGCTGAAGCGGCGCAGGAAGCTGCCGAAGCCTGTCGCCCGGGATTCGCCGTGCGACGACCAGACCGGGCCCGTCTCGTCCTCGGCGTCCAGCGGCATCGTGCGGAACTTGTACATCGGGAACGGTCGTCCGTTCCATGTCACGCGCACCTGGCGATAGATGACGGGTCCGGGCGACGAGGCCTTGACGCCGACCGCGATCGCGAGCATGAGCGGCGACAGGACCAGCGCGAGCAGCGCCGCGAGCACGTAGTCCTCGATCGCCTTCCATGCGCCGCCGGCGTCGCCGAACGGCGTGTCGGTGAGATTCAGCACCGGCATGCCGGCGACTTCGCTGACCGAATGGTTGAGCAGGTGGAAGCCGTAGATGTCGGGGACGAAGCGGACGACGGTCGGTGTCGCGCGAAGACCCTCGACGCATTCCCGGATGCGCGCCTCGTCGCGCAACGGCAGCGCGACGAACACCTGGTCGACCGGCGCAGCGAGCAGGTCCGGGGGCAGGCGCTCGAGCGGACCGAAGACGGGAATGCCATCGAGCGCGCCGCTGATGAGCGCCTTGTCGTCGGTGTAGAAACCGCGGATCGCGAGGCCGCTCCATGGCGCGGAACGCAGGCGTGCGGCGACTTCGCGCGCATGCACGCCGGTACCGACGATGACGACGTGGCGCAGGTTGCGTCCGCGCCGGCGCAACGCGCGCAGCGTGATACGGATTGCCGCGCGCCAGGCGACGTGGACGAAAAAGCCGGTGGTAACGAAGAGCAGTGCCCATCCGCGCGAGAACTGCGCGCCCGTTTTCGTGAAGAACAGGAACGCGACGCCGATCGTCGCAATCGCGAGCCATGCGAAGAAGAGACCGGCGATCTCGTCGACGAAACTCGCGCCGCGCTGCGACTGGTAAAGGCCTGCGGCCGGAAACACGGCGAAGCCGATGAACGCTGCGGCGCCCATGGCGACGACGTAATGCGCCGGAGGGTTCCAGTTGCCGAGGTAGATCCGGTAGCAGACGTACATGATCGCGACGATGAACAGCGGATCGACGAGACGCAGCGTGAAATCGAGGGCCGTCGAGTTATCCTTGAGCAGGCTGCGCATCGTTTGCCGGCGTTCAGTTCGTGGTTGTGCTGCGCGCGAGCAGCGCGTCGATGTGCGCGGCGATCTCGGCGCGAAAGCGCGGCGCCGCGAAGCGCGCGGCATTGATCCGGCAGGCGTCGCTGTCGATCGTCGTCGCCTCGAAGCGCGCGATCGCGTCGACGATTGCGGCAGGCGTTTGCGCGTCGAAGAACACGCCGGTCGGCGACGGCTCGTCGAGCCCGCGGATCGTTTCGGAAGAGCCGCCCTCGCGATACGCGATCACCGGAGTGCCCGC
>Ga0070681_10002603_pt1 | contig 16557 bp, 17 predicted proteins | sample KBSC83BmetaG_FD_65650 | JGI IMG/M metagenome (GOLD analysis project Ga0070681, IMG submission 65650) | Corn rhizosphere microbial communities from Kellogg Biological Station, Michigan, USA - KBS C8-3B metaG | ecosystem: Host-associated > Plants > Roots > Rhizosphere | place: USA: Michigan...
AGTCTCAAGGCGCTACGCCCCAGTTCTCATGGGGTTCCTAGGGCTTGGGAGTACGCCGGGGCGGCCGCTCAGCCGCCCGTCACTACCGAGTCGATGACCTTGTCGCGCTCGAAGAACACCGAGAAGCCGGTGTAGTCCCAACGGGTGATCGGGGGTTGCCCGGGGCGGCCCGGATCCGAGACCGTCGGATGGCGCTCGACAGGGGCGCCGAAGTGCTGCTCCACCTGACTCATGGTGCTGCCGCGCTTGGGCGTCGGCACGGAGGTCTGCTTCACCACCACCTGATCGTCGACGACCAGGGTCTCGGCGGCCGCAAAGCCGGTCACGGCCAGGCCGCACAGCATCGCCAGCAGTCGCATCCTCATGATTCCGCTCCTCAAATCCAGCAAGCGCCCGCGACTATAGCACCGTAGGAATTCTGTCAAAGCGCCTGGCCGTGGCAAGCGGGGCAGCGGCTGCCCGATCTGTGACACAGGTCGCTCTATGACGGCCGTCAGACGGCCTTGCTCTATTACCGCCGGTAGGCGGCCGATGTGGTTAAATCGCGACCCGATGTTTCATCCCCTGTCGCTGTTCGTCGGACTGCGCTACGTCCGGGCCCGAACGCACAAGTTCTTCGTCTCCTTCATCACCTGGGCGTCCGTCCTCGGCGTCTGCGTCGGGGTTGCCGCGCTGATCGTCATCATGTCCGTCATGAACGGGTTCGAGGACGAATTGCGCGATCGCCTTCTGTCGCTTACTTCGCATGCACGTGTCGTCGCACGCGATGACGCGCGCCCACCCTCGGAGCAGCAGTGGCAGCAGGCGGAGGCAACGATTCGCGGCACCCAGCACGTCGCGGGCGTCGCGCCCTACGTCGAGGTTCAGGCACTCGCGGAACGTGCTCCGGAGATGCTTCCGGTGCTGGTTCGAGGGATCGACACCCAGGCGGAGCTTTCCGTCACTGACATCGGTACCTCGATTACCCAAGGCAGGCTGGCGGACCTCGTGCCCGGCGAGGATCGTGTGCTCGCCGGACCCGTGGCCGCGGAGCGTCTGGCGCTCGGAGTCGGCGATTCGCTGTCGCTCTTGATTCCAACAGTCGCGGCCGATGGGACGCTGACGCCAAAGCTCCGTGAAGTCACCGTCGCCGGCACCTTCGATGCGAGTCAGCCCGATAACGAGTCGGGAGTTCTGTTTGCGCCCATCGACGATGTGAAGGCCCTCGCACCCGAAGGCGATCACGGGCTGCGCGTGCGTTTCGACAATGCGTTGGCGGCGCCGCAGCTGGCGACCGCGTTGCGTGGGCGCTTGCCGCAGCAGTTTCAGGTCATCGACTGGACTGAGGACAATGCCAGCTACTTCCGCGCCATCCGCATCGAGAAGACCATGATGGCGATCATCCTGATGCTGATCGTAGCGGTGGCCGCGTTCAACCTCGTGTCCATGCTCGTCATGGTCGTCACGGACAAGCGCACCGACATCGCAATCCTACGGACGTTCGGCACCTCGCCGCGCGGAATTCTGGGAGTGTTCATCACTCAGGGACTGGTGATCGGCTGGCTCGGTGTCGCGCTCGGTGTCGCCCTTGGGCTGGCGATCGCCTTGAACGTGGACACGATCGTGCCGTTCCTCGAGCACACTTTCGGCTTTCACATCCTCGACGCTGAGGTCTTTGCAGATCCCTCGATACCGTCCGACGTGAAGTGGACCAACATCGCGGCGATCGGCGTAATCGCTCTTGTGCTTACGGGGGTCGCGGCCATTTATCCCTCCATCCGTGCGGCACGCACCGCACCGGCGGAAGCGTTGCGCTACGAGTAAGAATGGCCTCCGCACCCTACGAATGGCTCATCGGCACGCGGTATCTGCGTTCGACGCATCGGCGCGGGTTCGTTTCGTTCGTCGCACTGATGTCGGTGCTCGGGCTGATGCTGGGAGTCGCCACGCTGCTCGTCGTCCTCTCGGTCATGAACGGATTCGAGAGGGAGCTGCGAACCCGCATCCTCAGCGTGACTTCCCACGCAACCCTGACCGGCTTCGATGAGACGCTGACGGATTGGCAGGCCGTGCAGCGGAAGGCTCTGACTCAACCCGGAGTCCAGGCCGCCGTCCCCTATGTGGAGGCGCAGGCGTTGCTGGCGCACGGCGGGAAAACCGTAGGCGCTTCGATACGCGGGGTGCTTCCGGACGAGGAGCGCAAGGCGACCGGCTTCGCAGGCCACCTTGAGTCGGGGCGACTCGAGGATCTGGTACCGGGGCAATATCGGATGATTCTGGGAAGCGCGCTAGCCCGCACGCTCGATGCTCACGCTGGCGATTCAGTCGTCGTGATAACGCCTTCAGGTACGGCGACTCCCAGCGGAATCTTTCCGCGTACCCGGCGCTTCAAAGTCAGTGGCGTGTTCGAGTCGGGGATGTACGAGTACGACCGCGGCCTGGCGCTCGTCAACATGATCGACGCGCGCGTGCTCTACAAGATGGGAGAGAAGGTGAGCGGCATTCGCCTGGCCGTTCAGGATCCGTTCCAGGCGCCCGCCACGGTGCGCCGGCTCGCGCTCGCCCTCGGCGGCAACTTCCTGGTCACCGACTGGACGATGATCCACGTCAACTTCTTCAAGTCCATCCAGACCACCAAGACGATGATGTTCGTGATCCTGCTCATGATCGTCGCTGTCGCGGCCTTCAACATCGTCGCGACGCTCGTCATGATCGTCAAAGAGAAGCAGTCCGACATCGCGATCCTGCGAACGCTCGGGGCGGGTCCGCGCAACGTGCTCACGGCCTTCGCTATCCAGGGTGTCGTGATCGGTCTGGCAGGCACGTTGGCCGGGGCCGTCCTCGGCACTGTCCTGTCGCATCATCTGCAGCAGATCATCGATGGCGTTCAACATCTGTTCGGCGTGCAGTTCATGGACGCGAGCGTGTACTTCATGAACGAGCTGCCTGCGTACGTCGAGCCGGGGGACGTGGTGCAAATCTGCTCGGTAGCTTTCCTGCTGTGCGTCCTCGCCACTGTCTACCCGGCCTGGCGGGCCTCACGCACTGCGCCCGCGGACGCTCTGCGACACGAGTGAGCTTGTATGACCGAAGTTGTTCTCCAGGCACGTGATGTCCACAAGAGTTTCCGGCAGGGCCCGGCCACGCTCGATGTCTTGCAAGGCGTCAACCTCGAAGTGCGTGCCGGCGAACGTCTGGCGATCATCGGCACCTCCGGCTCAGGCAAGACCACCCTGCTGCAGTTGTTGGGGGGGCTGGACCGGCCGACGTCCGGGCATGTCCTCGTCGACGGCCAGGACATTCACGAGTTGAGCGAGGAGGCCCGCGGCGCTCTCCGCAACCGCGCCATCGGGTTCGTCTACCAGTTCCACCATCTGCTGCCGGAGTTCTCAGCGCTGGAGAACGTCGCGATGCCCTTGCTCGTGCGGCGCATGAAGGTCACGGAAGCGCGCGCACGCGCTGGCGCATTGCTCGAGCGCGTGGGGTTGGGCGAACGTCTCGATCACCGCCCCTACCAGCTGTCGGGCGGGGAGCGCCAGAGGGCGGCCGTCGCCCGTGCTCTCGTGACTGAGCCCAGGCTGATCCTGGCGGACGAGCCCACGGGAAACCTCGATGGCGTGAATGCGGAGTCGGTGTTTACGCTCATGCTCGAGCTCAATCGGGAACGCCGTACCAGCCTGGTCGTGGTCACGCACGATCTGCGGTTGGCCGGGCGAATGGAGCGAACGCTGGAAATCGAGCAGGGACAGGTCAGAGACAGACCGGCTGCGCCTCAGGCAACCGTAGAGGCTTCTCTGCGCGAGCGGTAGCGGGCCGTTACGCGCCAGCGCCACAGGAGCTCGAGGCTCATCCAGCCCAACACCCCCGAGAGCGTGGCACAAGTCAGGCATCCGAGCAGGAAGGGCTTCCACAGCGGCCCCAGGCCGTTCTGCAGCCAATCCCAGCTGGGCTCGAAGGCGAAGAAGTGCGGCTCCTGGCCCAGCAGCAGCGCGCCGACGCGATACGCGGCGTAGTAAACCGGCACCATCGTCAGCGGATTCACGATCAACGGGGTGGCCACGGCCACGGGTAGGTTGATCCTGCACAGGATCGCGATCAGACAGGCCGTGAACATGTGAATCGGGAGTGGGATGAAAGAGATCGCGAGTCCCACGCCGAACGCGGCTGTGACGGCGCGCCGATGCGGCGCCCACAGGCATGGGTCCGCGATCCGGGTACCGAACACCTTGAGATACCAGCGGTTCTGCAGTGAACCGGGCGAGGGCGCCAGCCGCTTGATCAGTCTGCGAGGCATGGGAGACCGGACTCTACCAGAACGTAAGGGACTGTTCCGGGCAGGGGTCCGGGGTGGCCGCAATAGTGGGGTTTAGTGACGCCGGCCTCCTTTTGACCCGCCTTGACCCTGTTCTGAGGCGGGGGCTCTTTTCTGCGGATTCGGGATATGGTAGCCGGACCTTGCCTTGAGCGGTCGGCCGTCTCCGGTATGATGCCTCCCGCCGTTTTTGCGTGGGGTCATGGGGATGTGGGAAATCGTGCGGGCGGGCGGCCCGCTGATGTGGCCGATCATTTTCTGCTCGATCGGCGCGGCGGCGATCGTACTCGAGCGCTTGTGGACGCTGCAGGACCGTCGCGTACTGCCCCCGGAGCTGACCCAGCGCGTGTGGCAGATGGTCGAGACCAACCAGGTCACCGACAAGGTCATCGCGGCGCTCGAGCAGAACTCCCCCTTGGGCAAGCTGCTGGCGGCGGGGCTCGCCAACCGCCATCGCCCGCGGGAGATCATGATGGAGCGCCTGGAGGACACCGGCCGCCACGTCGTGCATGAGCTGGAGCGTTTCCTCAACACGCTCGGCACCATCGCGGGCATCTCCCCTCTGCTGGGGCTGCTGGGCACCGTGACCGGCATCATCCGCTCCTTCAACGCCATCCAGGCCGGAGGCATGGGAGATCCGCGCGCGCTGTCCGGGGGTATCGCCGAGGCCCTGATTGCGACGGTTGCGGGCTTGTGCGTGGCCATTCCCTCCCTGATCGCGTACCGCTATCTGCGAGGCCGGGTCGACGGCATCGTCATCGAGATGGAAAAGCACGCTATCCGTATTGCCGACGCGGTTGAGGCCGCCGGCCGGCGCGAGCGCTCCGCCGCCTGATGAATCTGAAACCTCGCAAGCACGAGGAGCCCGAGATCAATGTCGTCTCTCTGATCGACGTCGTGCTGCTGCTCGTGGTCTTCTTCATGCTCTCGAGCCGGTTCACGGATGAGGGGCGGCTGCGGGTGCACTTGCCCCAGGCGAGCGATGTGCCGACGGCCAAGCCGGCCAGCGAGCCTCTCGTCGTCACCGTGACCCAGCAAGGCACCTACCGCGTCAACGATCACGAGCTCATCAACTCGAGCCCTGAGACATTGCGTGCTGCGCTGATCAAGGAGGCGGGTACGGCTCGCAACATGCCCGTGACGCTGCGCGCAGATGGACGGGCGACCCATCAATCCGTCGTGACCGCGATGGACATCCTCGGCCGGCTCGGGTTCGTGGAGCTCAACGTAGCCACTGTTCAGGAAGAGCCAGCGGGGAAGCATTGAGCGCCGGCGCGCCCGCTACCGCGAGTCGCCAGGCTGCCAGTACGGCCGGGCCCGCCAGCCCGGGGCCGCTGACTCCATTGCAGACGTATCGTCGTCTGCTGCGTTATCTCCGGCCCCACCGTCTGCAGTTCGCCCTCGGCATCTTCGGCGGCGTGGTGTACTCGCTCGCAATGGCGAGCCTTCCGGCGGCGGCCAAGTATTTCGGGGACCTGCTGCAGCACCCGGACGAGCGCGCGGTGTTATGGATGCCCCTCGGACTGATTGCGATCTTCTTCTGCCGCGGAGCGGGTGACTTCACCCAGACGTACTTCATGGGATACGTCGGCCGGCAGATCGTGAAGCAGATACGCGACGAGATTTTCGCCAGCACCCTGCGGCTTCCCGTGCGGCATTTCGACCGCAGCTCCTCTGCCGCCATGCTCTCCCAACTCACCTTCAACACGGAGCAGATAGGCCAGGCGACGACGGATTCGATCGTCATCGTGGTGCGTGCGAGCCTCACGATCGTCGGCTACATCGGCTTCATGTTCTACGTGAATGCGAAGCTGGCGGCGATCGCTCTCACTTTGGGCCCCGTGGTCGGCTGGCTCATGTCGATCGTCAATCGCCGCTTCCGCCGCTACAGCAGGCGCATTCAGGACTCCATGGTCGATGTCACGCGTGTCGCCAAGGAGGGGTTCGAGGCGCCGCGGCTCATCAAGGTGTACAACGCCGAAGCGCAGGTCAGCGGCCAGTTCGAGCGGGCCAACGAGCGCAACCGGCTCTCTTTCATGAGACTCGTGCTCACGCGCGGCCTGGCCAATCCGGTGGTGCAGCAGATCGCCTCTCTCGGCGGCGCCTTCGTGCTGTCGATCGCGCTCGCGGATGCCATGCATGGACGGATGGATGCAGGCGACCTGATCGGCTTCTTCGTCGCTCTGGGCAGCATCACCCAGCCCCTGAAAGAGCTGATCGGCGCCTCCGGGCCCATCCAGCAGGCCGTCGCCGCCGGACAAGTGGTCTTTGAGACTCTGGATGCGCCGTCTGAGCCGGCTGGCGGTTCCTTTACCGTCGCGCGCGCACGCGGCGCCGTGGAGATCGAGAGCGTCTCCTTCACCTACGACACAGGGAAGCAGGCCGCACTCCACGACATCAGCCTGAGCGTGCCGGCCGGTCAGAAAGTCGCCATTGTCGGTCGCTCGGGAAGCGGCAAGTCCACTCTCGTGAGTCTCATCCCCAGGTTTTACGAGGCGCAACGGGGAATCGTCCGAGTCGATGGGCACGACGTGCGCGACTACGATCTTCATAACCTGCGCGAGCAGATCGCGGTCGTCAGCCAGGAAGTCGTGCTGTTCGACGACACGGTCCGCAACAACATCACTTTCGGCCGGGAAGTCTCGGACGCGCAGGTGGAGCGCGCAGCCGAAGCGGCGCACGCCACTGAGTTCATTCGCAACCTGCCCCTCGGATTCGACACCGTCGTGGGCGACAGAGGCGTGTTGCTGTCCGGGGGGCAACGCCAGCGGATCTCGATCGCGCGCGCCTTGCTGAAAGACGCACCGATTCTGATTCTCGATGAGGCGACCTCGGCGCTGGATGCCGAGGCGGAGCGGCACATCCAGGCGGCCTTGCAGCAGCTGGTCCGCAATCGCACGACGTTCATCATTGCGCACCGCCTGTCGACCGTCGAGCAAGCCGATCGCATCGTCGTGCTGGACGCCGGCGTGATAGTGGAGAGCGGCACGCACGCGGAGTTGATGGAGACGGGCGGGGTCTACGCAACGCTGTATCGTTTGAACTTCAACGACTGATCGATGCAGGAGCGCCTGACCCGGCTTTGGTATGGCGATGGGGCGGAATCGGCGCCCGTGCTTCGCTGCCTGTCCTGGGTCTACGCCGCCGTCGTTCGCGCTCGTTCCGCCGCATACGCCGCGCGCTGGCTCAGCTCACAACGGGTCGGCAAACCTGTCGTCGTGGTGGGTAATCTTACGGTGGGGGGTACGGGCAAGACGCCGTTGGTCGCGTGGCTCGCTCAGCAGCTCACGCGGCTCGGGCTACGAGTTGGCATCGTGTCGCGCGGTTACGGCGGATGGCCGCCCCGGCGTTCGTTCGATGAGCCGCACCTGGTGGAGGCCGATTCGAGCTGGCGCGAAGTAGGGGACGAGCCCCTGTTGCTGCGCCGTCGCACCGGCTGCCTGACGATGGTCGGGCGCGAGCGCGTGGCGGCGGCGAAGGCCCTCGTTGCCCACGGCGTCGATGTAATTGTTGCCGACGACGGTTTGCAGCATCTGCAGCTGGCGCGGGACTGCGAGATCGTCGTCGTCGACGGCGCGCGTGGATTTGGCAACTGTCGGCTGCTGCCCGCGGGTCCTTTGCGGGAGCCCCGATCCCGCTTGCTGCGTGCCGACATAACGGTGGTCAACGGCCGGGCGGAGCATCGATCCTTGCGCCTGCGGCTGCCGCCGGGCGCATCCGTCGTGACGATGGAAATGGCCGGCGGGAACGCCTGCCGGGTCGATTCCACGGCGCCGGAGCGGCCGCTCGAGAGTTTCCGGGGTCAGCGCCTCCACGCTGTCGCGGGCATCGGCAATCCGGCACGGTTCTTTCGCGACCTGCGCGAGAGGGGGCTCGACATCGTGGAGCACCCGTTCGCCGATCACCACCCTTTCGCAGCGCACGATCTGGAGTTCGGGGATACGCTTCCGGTGCTCATGACGGAGAAGGATGCCGTAAAATGCCGCGATTTCGCGAGCTCGCAGCTCTGGTACGTGCCGATCGTTGCGCAATTCGGTGAGACACAGGAGCGCGAGTTGCTCCAACGCGTGCTGCACAAGACCGGACTGGCTGCGTTTACGAGAGGATGACGTCGATGGACGCTCACATGCTGGAGATCCTGGCGTGTCCTGTCTGCAAGGGCACCCTCAAGTACCACAAGGAGTCGCAGGTGCTGGTGTGTCGCATGGACCGCCTGGCCTATCCCGTTCGTGACGATGTCCCCGTGATGCTGGAGGAGGAGGCTCGCCAGCTGCCCGCGGACGATCCTCTCCTGGATCGCTGAAAGAGACGACGTGTTTCGAGTCGTCATCCCGGCCCGTTACGCCTCCGCGCGGTTGCCGGGCAAGGCGCTGCTGCCCATCGCCGGAAAGCCCATGATTCAGTGGGTGTATGAGCGGGCGGTGGAGTCTGGAGCGACGGAGGTCCTGATCGCGACTGACGACCTGCTCATCGTCAGTGCCGCGCACTCGTTCGGCGCAGAGACTGTGATGACGGCGGCCTCGCACACCTCGGGGACCGACCGGATCGCGGAAGTCGCGCGGTCGCGTCGCTGGCCCGACCGCGACATCGTGGTGAACGTGCAGGGCGATGAGCCTTTGATCCCACCCGCTGTGATACGGCAGGTAGCCGCACTGCTGGAAGCCAACAGCGATGCCGATGTGGCTACGCTCGCCGCCCCGATCTCGAGCCTGCAGGAATTCATGGACCCGAACGCGGTGAAGGTCGTCACGGATTCGGCCGGAAAAGCCCTGTATTTCAGCCGCGCTCCGATACCCTGGGAGCGGGACAAAGCGTCCGGGGGCATTTCCAGCCAGCGCAGTTTCACCGGCGCGCGACGCCATGTTGGGATCTACGCGTATCGCGTTGGTGCGCTGATTCGCCTCGCGTCGCTTCCGCCGAGCCCGCTGGAGATCACGGAGAAGCTCGAGCAGCTGCGTGCGCTGCAGAACGGTTTGCAGATTCGGGTGGCGGACACGGAGCAGAGGCCGGGCCCGGACGTTAATACGGCAGCCGACCTGGAACGAGTGGAGGCGCTGTTACAATTGAACACCCCCCCGTCCCTGAATGGCCGCTGAACCCTCGGGCCACGCGCGCCGTCTGTGACGTAGGCGTTGGCGGAACTTACTCACATCGCCGGCCCTCGAAACTGGCGTAAGCTGTCAACCTATCGCCGCGCCCAAGCGTTCAATGGGACGGGAGCTTCAACTATCTGGAAGCACATGATGAACACGCACAGGTTTGCCCCGATTCTGACCCTGGCCGTTGCGGCGCTGACAGGCCTCGTACTGTCGGGCTGCGTCGATGCACCTCCGCCGCGCCACGTCTATCGTGAGGCAGCGCCACCGCCTCCTCAGGCGAATACGGACGTGTATGCCTATCCGCAGCAGGGGCAATCGCCCGAACAACAGGACCGGGACCGCTACGACTGCCATCTATGGGCCGTCAAGCAGAGCGGCTTCGATCCGAGCGCCCCGGGCGTTCCCCCGCATGAGCGCGTACGCGTAGTCTCCGCGGGTCCGCCTCCGGGAGCGGGCACCGCTGTCGGAGCGATCGCAGGTGCGATCCTCGGCGCGGCGATTGCCGGGCCCCGGAATGCCGGATTCGGTGCCGTCGCCGGTGGGATCACAGGCGCGGCCGTCGGCAATGCCAGCGACCAGGCGCAAGCGGCAGCCAACCAGCAGGTTGTCGTCCAGCAGGATGCACGTCAGTCCGCTGCAATGGAGCGGCAGGCTTCGAACTATCGTCGAGCCATCGGCGCGTGTCTGGAAGCGCGCGGCTACAGCGTGAAGTAATCACTCAGCGTGGTCAGGTACAGCCTATGAGGAAACTATTCAGTGTGACGTGCGGCGCGGTGGCAGCTTCGTTGCTGCTGTCCTTCGGTGTCGCTCAGGCCCAGCCGCGTGGTGGCGAGAGGCATCAACACTACGAGCACATGGACGGCAGGTACGCGCACAACCACTACTACCCGTCACGAGGGTATGTGGCGGGGGCGCTTCCGCGCGGCTACATCAGCGTCAATCATTTCCACGACCACTACTACTATGCCGGTGGTGTGTGGTACGCGCCGCGCGGCCCCCGGTTCGTCGTAGTTGCCCCGCCTGTCGGCCTGTTCGTTCCGCTCCTGCCTCCGTTTTACACGACTGTCTGGTTCGGCGGGATCCCGTACTACTACGCCAACAACTCCTACTACGTCTGGCGCTCGAGCGATAACCAGTACGAGGTCGTCGCTCCTCCGGACGGCAGCGGCGATACCGCTTCGACGCAGGCTCCGCCCAGCGACGATGTCTTCATCTACCCGAAGCAAGGGCAGAGCGACGAGCAGCAGTCGACGGATCGCTATGAGTGCCACTCCTGGGCTGCGGGCCAGAGCGGCTTCGACCCCACCAAGTCAGGGGGCGGCGTCACTGCTCAGGATGCAAACTCGAAGCGCGCGGATTACAACCGCGCCATGACGGCCTGTCTCGAAGGTCGCGGCTACAGCGTCAAATAAGGGCCCCCCAGCCCTCCAAAGTCCCCGCCGGTTGCCCGATCGGCGGGGATTTTCTATTGTTGAGCGATGAAGATCCTGTTCGTCTGTCTGGGCAACATCTGCCGATCTCCCACCGCCGAGGTGGTCTTTCGCGATGTCGCGACGCGAGAGGCTCCCGACTTGGAGTTTCAGGTCGATTCGGCGGGCACGGGTGGCTACCACGTCGGCCAGGCGCCAGATCCGCGCACACGCGCAGCCGCGCTGCGACGGGGGTACGACCTCTCCCTTTTGCGGGCGAGAGTGGTCGAGCCGCCGGATTTCGAGCGCTTCGATCTGATCCTCGCGATGGATCGGGAGAATCTCTTGGATCTCAAACGCCGTGCACCGCGGAGCGCTCACGAGCGCGTTCGGTTGTTCCTCGAGTTTGCTCCCGAGCTGGGGACGACCGACGTGCCTGATCCGTACTACGGCGGCTCCAACGGATTCGAAGAGGTCCTCGACCTCGTCGAAGCCGCTTCGCGTGGATTGATTCGACACGTACGCGAGAACACGCGCAGCGGGTGATGCGCGTAGGTGGGGCGCGCTAGCGCGTACACGCCCACGCGCGTCGCCGCTCCACCGGTCTGTGTGGGTCGCGACGCGCGCTGCCGCGGCGCCGTACACGACGTGTCCGGCGCGCGCTGGCTACCTGCTATTCGTCGCGCCGCTCGCCCGTCGGCGCTTTGTCCGACGGCGCGGACGACCATACGACGAACGGCTTGCTCGCGGGCTGCGGGGCAGAGGTCCCTTCTCCTGACTTGCCGGGCTCAAAGTGCATGGCGCGCTCGCCGCTCGGCTCAGCGTGCTGAGCCGGCTGTTGTTCGCCACCTCCGCGGTCGCGCGGCTCAGTGCGCTCTTGACGCTCACTGCCGCCGCCCTGGTGGTCGTTACTCTCCAAGCTTTGGTGCTCGCGCCGCTCGCCACTTTGCTCGTGCTCGCCGCCAAAACCGTGGTGCTCGCGTCGCTCGGCACCGTGCTCGCGCTCACCGGCACTGTAACGCTCGTTTCGCTCGCCACCGTGTTGCTGCTCACCGCCGCCACGGTGCTCGTGTCGCTCACCGCCCTGTTCGTGTTCGCCGCCACCGCTGCGGTGCTCGCGCGCACTACCGTGCTCGTGCTCGCCACCGCCCTGATAGTCGTGCCGCTCGCCGTTCTCGTGAGAGTCGAACGACGCGCCGCCGCCACCCGAGGCATCGCCAGAGTCATTCGCAGACTCGCTGCCGCCCATCTGGCCAGCGCTTTGCTCGCGTGGGCCGCCACCGCCGCCACCGCGTCGCCCGCGGCGACGTCCACGCCGGCTTCGGCCACCGCGTTCTCCGCGGTCACTCATGCCACCGCCCGCCCGATCCGCGAACTGAGGCCGATCCGAAGAGCCGGCGGCCCCCCCTGCATTGGCAGCGCCGCTGTCCGGAGCACCGCCGCCCCCCGCGTCAGCGTAATTGGTGCCTTCCAGTCGTGGCGGCTGACCGCCGTTGTGCTCGCTGCGGTCCCGTTGTTGCTCACCACGGTCGCGGGGCTCCGAGCGGTCCCGCTGCTCACCGCGATCGCGCGCCTCGGTGCGGTCGCGTTGCTCCATGCGCTCGCGCGGCTCGCCGCGATCGCGTTGTTCTGTCCTGTCGGCTCGCGGCCGTCTGTCGTGTTCACCGCGATCGCGATTGCGGTCGCGATCACCGCCGCGATCCCGATCTCCACCACGGTCACGATTTCGATCCCGGTCTGCCAAACGATCGCGATCCCCTCCACGGTCGCGATCTCGATCGCGACCCTCGTGGCGGTCGCGTCCGTCGCCGCGGTCGCGCCGATGACCTGAGTCCGCGTGACGATGACGTCCGTGGTCGCGACGCCCGTCGCGACGCCGGTCGCTCTGATCTCGACTTCCGCTGTAACCCGTCGAGCTGCTGCGGGCAGCTGCAGCCGGTGCGGGCTCCGCTTCCTGCGTGGCGACGGGGGCGGCCTCGCCACCGAACACTCTCTTCAGCCAACCCATGAATCCGCCTCCGTGTGCCGGCTGCTCTGCGGGCGCCGGTGTGGCCGGTGCCGCGACGGGCTGGCGAACGACGATGGGAGCGGGGGTCGAGGGCAGCATCGTGGCCACGGCTGCAGGCTCTGCCTGGGGCTTTTTCTCTTTCGCTCCCAGGGGCTCGGCGACGGCCGGAGCCGTCGGCATGAGATAGCTCAGCTGCTTGTTCTCCGGCAGCTCCGCCTCGTCGTCGCGGACGCGCCGGATCGAGTACTCCGGCGTCTGAATGCTCTCGTTCGGAACGATGACGAGCTCGGCTTCGCTCTTGTCCTCGAGCGTCCGCAGCCACTCGCGCTTCTCATTGAACAAATAGGTCGCCACGTCCACGGGAACCTGAGCGATCACTCTCGACGTGCGGTCCTTGCGCAGCTCTTCACCGATGAGCCTCAGGACTGCGAGCGTCATGGACTCGATGCTGCGGATGGTGCCGATCCCGACGCAGCGCGGGCAGACGATATGACTGGACTCCCCCAGCGAGGGCCTCAATCGCTGCCGGGACATCTCGAGAAGGCCGAACCGCGATAGCCGACCGATCTGAATGCGCGCGCGGTCCATCTTCACTGCGTCTCTCAGACGGTCCTCGACGTCACGCTGGTTCTTCGTCGATTCCATGTCGATGAAATCGATGACGATCAATCCGCCGATGTCGCGGATGCGCAACTGGCGCGAGATCTCGTCGGCGGCTTCGAGGTTCGTATTGAGCGCGGTCGTCTCGATATCGCTTCCACGCGTGGCCCGGGCGGAGTTGATGTCGATCGAGACCAGAGCCTCGGTGTAGTCGATGACGATGCTGCCGCCGGAGGGTAGCTGCACCTTGTGAGCGTACGCGGACTCGATCTGGCTCTCGATCTGGAAGCGCGTGAAGAGGGGAATGTCGTCCTGGTACAGCTTCAAGCGCTTCTGGGCATCGGCGGGCATGAAGCGGGTCATGTACTCCTGGGCCTTCTGGAAGGCACCCGGGTCATCGACCAGCACCTCGCCGATATCGTCGGAGAGGTAATCGCGCATGGCGCGCGTGACGGCATCGCTCTCACGGAAGACCAGAAACGGGGCCGGACGCTCCTTGGCCGCTGCAGCGATCTGATCCCACTGCGACTTGAGATTGTCGAGGTCCCACTGCAGCTCCTCGGCGGAGCGACCGACACCGGCGGTGCGCACGATCGCGCCCATGCTGTCCGGAATCTGCAGCTGGCTCATGACCTCCCGCATCTGGTCGCGATCTTCGCCTTCGATCCGGCGCGACACGCCGCCAGCGCGCGGATTGTTCGGCATCAACACCAGGAAGCGGCCGGCGAGACTGATGAAGGTCGTGAGCGCCGCGCCCTTGTTCCCGCGCTCCTCCTTCTCGACCTGGACGATGATGTCCTGACCCTCGGAGAGCAGCTCGCGGATGTTCATCCGGCCGCCCTGGGGTTGCTGACGGAAGAACTCCTTGGAGACTTCCTTCAGCGGCAAAAAGCCATGGCGTTGCGCGCCGTAGTCGACGAAACAGGCCTCGAGGGAGGGTTCGATGCGCGAGATGCGCGCTTTGTAGACGTTCGCCTTTTTCTGTTCGCGGGAGGGTAAGTCGATGCTCAGGTCGAATAGCTTCTGTCCATCAACCAGAGCGACGCGCAACTCTTCCTCTTGAGTTGCATTGACGAGCATTCTTTTCATGGGCCCCTACTGTGAAGTGAGGAGCCGACTCGGACACGACGACGGGGCGCGACGCATGCGTCGCGCGCACGGGCACACCCGCGCAGTAGCGAAGATTCCGTGAAATCAAGGGCGCTCGAGTCTCGTTATTCACTTCGATGCCCGCCACAAGCGCAGCGGTGCGCCAGAAACCTTCGGTGAACTCAACCGACGGCGCTGCCTGCGGACGCATATGCTGTCGACGCGAGCTGCGCGAATCCTGTCGGCTCAATACGATGGCCTTTCTAGGCGCGCACGCCACTGGCGCACGCGTTTGGAGGACCAACTAACACGCGGCGGCATTTTCGCTCCGCCGACCATTGGTCGCCCCGTTTTGGGGACGACTGCCGCAGTATACTCACAGGACCATTGTAGAAACAATGTCTTACGAAGAGGTCGATGTGTCGGAGCAACAAAATGCTGCGGCCCGCGCCGGTGTCCGGCACCTGGAGGTCGAAGAGGCCCAGGACGGTCAGCGTCTGGATAACTTCATCCAGAGGGTGCTGGGTGAGGTTCCCCGCAGCCGCGTGTACCGGATCATCCGCAAGGGAGAGGTCCGGGTGAATGGCCGGCGAGCCGGCCCCGACACGCGGTTGCACACCCGCGACAAAATCAGGATCCCGCCCGTGCACCTGCTGCCGCGCAGCGATCCTGCGCGCCCGACGGCAGACGCGCTCGAAGCGGTCCGGCAGTCCATCGTCTACGAGGACGAGCGCGTCCTGGCTCTCAACAAGCCGGCTGGAATGGCCGTCCATGGCGGCAGCGGTGTGAGCTTTGGCGTTATCGAGGCTTTGAGAGCGTTGAGGCCCGAGGAAAAGCTCGAGCTGGCGCACCGCCTCGACCGTGACACCAGCGGCTGCCTGATCGTGGCCCGGAACACCCCTGCGCTGCGCATGCTGCACGCGCTTCTGCGAGAGGGGGGTGCGTTCGAGAAGCGATACCTCGCCTTGCTGAAAGGCCAATGGAATCTGGGAAAGAAGCGAATCGACATCCCGCTGCGCACTGACATCCGGGTCGGAGGTGAGCGGACGGTCAAGGCAGACGCCTCCGGCAAGCCCTCCATCAGCGAGTTCCGGCCGGTCCAGTTTTTCGGGAAGCGCGCGACTCTGGTGGAGGTCGCGATCCAGACGGGCCGCACCCACCAGATCCGTGTCCACGCGCAGCACGCGGGACACCCGGTCGCCGGCGATGACAAGTACGGCGACGAAGCTTTCAACGAAGAGCTGAAAGTCGCGGTGGACTTGAGGCGAATGTTTCTGCACGCCTCGAGCGTGAGCTTCGAGTGGCCCTCGGGCGGAGATTTCAGTGTCAGCGCGCCGTTGCCCGCGGACCTTGCGGCCATTGTCGACAAGCTGGGCGACGCGGCTACGGCAGGGAAAAACTCGCGCGCCGGAGCGCGCCGGCCAGCCAGATCAAAGGGAGACCGATGAGCGCCGTCGGGTCCGTGCTTTCGATGCTCTCGAACAGCGTGGTCCCCAGGGCCTCAGCCTTGAATCCGCCGGCACAGTCGAAGGGCTGGTCCCGCTCCACATAGCGCCCTATCTCCGCCGTCGTGAGCGGACGGAAATAGACGGTAGTGGTGTCGACGTGCGTGAGCCTGATGCTGGCGGACGGCTTCACGACCGCACAGCCGGTATAGAACCGCGCGCTGGTTCCACTCAGCGTGGCGAGCTGTGCTCGCGCGCTGGCCGCGCTTCCCGGCTTGTCCAGAATGCGCGCTCCGGCGGCGGCCACCTGATCGCTGCCGATCACCACGGCGTCCGGATACCGCTCGGCGACGTCGAGCGCTTTGGCCAGCGACAGGCGGGAAGCGCGATCGGCGGGCAATTCCCCTTCCAGGTGCGCTTCGTGGACCTCCGGGGCGACCGTCTCGAAATCTACGTCGAAACGCTCCAGGAGAATGCGTCGATAAGGCGAGGTCGAGGCGAGAATGAGCGAGTGCATGACGGGCCGCCGACAGTAAACACCTTCGAGAAACAAGAGCTTAGAGATCCAATGACCTTTGACTTGAGGGAATCGCGTACCTATTATACGCGCCCCATG
>Ga0070681_10002607_pt1 | contig 16545 bp, 10 predicted proteins | sample KBSC83BmetaG_FD_65650 | JGI IMG/M metagenome (GOLD analysis project Ga0070681, IMG submission 65650) | Corn rhizosphere microbial communities from Kellogg Biological Station, Michigan, USA - KBS C8-3B metaG | ecosystem: Host-associated > Plants > Roots > Rhizosphere | place: USA: Michigan...
TATCTTAAACGAAGCACAATCCGTCGTTACAATGAAGCTCATGGATCACCATGCGCAGCGTCGCGAAGCGGCCGGTCTGGCCCTGATTGCCCTGCTCATTCTGCTGTTCATTCTGCTGCGCCGGCTCTGGAGCGGCGCGTGACCGACCCGCTGCTCGTTGTCCTGCTCGGGCCCACAGCCAGCGGCAAGACTGCACTCTCGCTCTGGCTCGCCCAGCGGCTAAACGGGGAGATCGTAAGCTGCGATTCGGTGGCCGTTTACCGGGAATTTGAGATCGGCACAGCCAAGCCATCGCTGGAAGAGCGCACACTCGTCCCTCATCATCTGATTGACGTTGCTGCTCCTGACGGACTGATCACTGCGGGGGACTATGCGCGGATGGCGCGGCAGGCGCTTACGGAAATTTCCGCGCGTGACCGGCTTCCCATTGTTGTCGGCGGAACCGGCCTGTATCTGCGCGCGCTGCTGGAAGGCCTCTTTGCCGGGCCGCCGCGTTCTGAAGAGTTGCGGGAACGTCTACGTCAGAGAGCTGCGCTACGCGGTCCGGAAAACCTGCACCGCCTCCTGCATCGGCTCGACCCGCAAGCAGCCGCTGCTATTCATCCCAATGATGTTCCCAAAGTCATTCGTGCGATTGAGATTTGCATGACCGCCCGCAAGAAGATGACGGAGATGTGGAGCCAGGGCCGCGATCCCCTGCGCGGATTCCGTATTCTGCGCATCGGGTTGGACCCCGATCGCGATGCGCTGTATGAGCGCATCAACGGACGAGCGCAGGCCATGTTCCTGCACGGCCTTGTAGAAGAGACACGCCTTTTGCGTGAGCACTACGGCAATTCCGCGCGACCATTCAGCTCACTGGGATATAAGCAGGCAGGTCAGTATCTTTCGGGCGAGATCACACTCGACCAAGCCATCGCCGCCGCACAGCAGGGACACCGCAACTACGCGAAGCGGCAGATGACGTGGTTTCGCCGCGAACGGGATGTGCATTGGATAAGGGGGTTCGGCTCAGAAGCGCAGGTGCATGAGGAAGCGCTCTCTATTATCAAGTACTCAGAGTTGTCATCCTGAGCGAAGGGCGCAGGAGCGGCGCGCTTGCGCACGAGTGGAAGGATCTATGCATTTGAGTCTCGTGCCATTCGACAGAGTTTTGCAATGAATTCATTTCAACGATCAGATGACTCGCTGAAATTCCGGCTGGATTAGTCGGTGTGAAACGGGCTCAAGGTCCGCATCCGAAAAGGGGCCAAATGCATAGATCCTTCGACTCGCACTCACTCGTTCCTCGCTCGTGCTCGCTCAGGATGACAATGTTCGCTGCATGGTGCTGCAGAGTGAGTGCTGAGTGCTCACTACCATAGCTATTTGCTGAGCGCTTCCTCCGCCTTCAACCTGCAGCGCTCCAGCGCTTCCTGCATCTGTGCGTGGAACAAAGTCATCTGCTCATCGTCAGCATCGGCGGGAACAAAAATAGGAGAGCTGGCGTAGAAAACGGCGCGTGAGAAAGGTTTCGGCACCATCATGCGGTCCCATGAGTTCAGCACCCAGGCGCTCTCCACATGAATATAAAAGCAGCCGATGGGTACGCCGCTTTTTTTTGCCAGCATGACGGGACCGGGTTTGGCTACATAGCGCGGGCCGCGGGGGCCATCAATGGTGAACGCCACAGAGTGCCCCTCTTCCAACTCGCGGCGCATGCCCATCAAGGCGCCGACGGCCCCGCGCGAACTTGATCCGCGGACAGGAATGAAACCGAACTTCCTGATGATGCGCGCGATGTACTCACCGTCAAAGCTGCGGCTGGTCATCACGGCAATCTGGTTATCACGGCAGCGGTGAGTGGCGGCGATCACGCAGCGATGCCAAAACGTCCATATGCAGATAGGGCCGCTGCCACGCTCGTTGCCGCGGCAGTCCGGTTCTGCCATGAAGGTATAGCGCAGCGTGGGACCGATCAGCCGGATCAGCCATGTGGCAGTCCAGGTGATCAGCGCGAGCTGGATTTTCTCCCGAAAAGAAAATTTCCTTTCGAGATCCGCAACGTTGCTGCCGCTGAGCTCAGCGGGAAGCTGCGCCGAAGGCTCCATGAATGCTGATTCTACCGGACACGTCAGGCAGTTACGCGTATTTGAGCCACTTCATGATCTCCGGCAGGGTGGGTCTTTTGCCGTACATCAGAATTCCTACGCGATAAATCTTGGCGCACAATAGCACCAGCGCGTAAACCGTACCCACCAGCAGAACCACCGAAAGAGCAATCTGCCACAGCGGAGGCGTCTGCACGGCAATGCGCATGAACATGATCAGAGGCGAGGTGAACGGAATCAGCGAACACCAGATAGCCAGCGCTGAGTTGGGCATTTCAACCACGCCGATCATCACGGCAACTGCCGCGATAAGGGGGAGGATGGCAACGAATTGAAGCTGCTGGGCCTCTTGTTCGGAATTCACCATGGAGCCGATAGCGGCATAGATGGTGCTGTAGAGCGTGTAACCGAGCAGGTAGAACACAGCAAACCAGATCAACAGGCCGGGAGAAAGCATCGTCTTAAGCTGGCCGCGCAGGGCCATTGCGTTCGGAACGATATAAGCCAGGGCGACCGCCGCCCAGATCCCGATCTGGGTGAGCCCAACGGCACCAACGCCAAGAATCTTGCCCGCCATCATTTCCTTGGCCTGCGCCACTGAAAGCATCACCTCCATGATCCGGGATGTTTTCTCTTCCAGCACTGCGCGCATCACGTTGATTCCGTACATCAGCACCGACATGTAGAGAATCATTACCAGCACGACGCTGGTGATGAGGACGATTTGCGGGTTCGCCGCTCCGTTTCCCGCCGCATCCTGAACGTCCAGCTTCACCGGCTGAAATATGCCGTCGATTTCCTGCTCGTTCAAGCCCCTGGCCTGCAGAGCATGGCGCGATATTGATTGCTTGAGGCTTGCCTGCACTTCAGCAGTCTCGATAAAACTCGATGTGTCGCGCGTGATGAAGGGTATCTCTCGCGATTTCAAAGCCTCTTCCGGCGCCCAGATCACTCCATCCACTTCTTTGTTCTGCAGCTTTTGCACTAATTCCGCACGGTGTTCAGCTGAGACGTTCGTGTCAACATCCACGGTGATCTCCGGCTGAGGCTGGGGTCCCCGCTTCATTGAGGACTTCCGGGCTGCCTCTTCGCTCTGGCGCGACTGGTCATTTTCGTGGATAAGCTGTTCTTTGATAGTGTTTCCGGTCTGCTGATCGGAAGCTACTACCACCATGTGCCTGGAGTGGTGGGAGACCCGTGCCGCCAGCAATCCCGGGCCGACCGTCAGGGCGGCCATCAACAGCGGCGTGAGCACAGTCATGATCATGAAAGAGCGTGTCCGTACACGTTCCAGGTATTCGCGCCGGGCAATCAACCAGATATTACGCATCGTTCTTCCCCACTACCTCGATGAAAATTTCTTCCAGAGAAGGTTCCACCAGCTCGAATTTGCTGATTCGTGACCGTTCGGCGGCTGCCCGCAGCAGTTGCTGCGGATCGGCTCCCGCCGCCAGCCGCACTTCCACGTAATTGCCGTAGTTGTTATATGACCCCACAAGCTGCGTCTGCTGAAGGAACTCGCCACTGCCCTCGTATTCAATCTGCACGTTGCTCTTCCCGTATTGCGCCTTCACCTGCTTGAGCGGTCCTTGCAGCACAGACCGTCCGCGATTGATCAGGCAGATGGAGTCACACAGCTTCTCCACCTGGTCCATGCGGTGGGTCGAGAAGAGAATCGTCCGGCCCCGCTTTTTCAGGTCCAGCATCACATCTTTAAGCAAGCCCGCATTCACTGGATCGAGACCGAAGAAGGGTTCGTCCATGATGATGAACTCGGGATCGTGCAAAAGAGCGGCTATGAACTGGATCTTCTGCTGCATGCCCTTGGAGAGCTCTTCCACTTTCTTATCCAGCTTTTCGGAGATTTCCAGCCGCGCGCACCATTCGGTGGCTTTCTTGCGTGCATCGGCCGCCTGCATTCCGTGGAGCTCGCCCAAAAAGACGAGCTGGTCGAGCACCTTCATCTTCTTGTAGAGCCCGCGCTCTTCCGGGAGATAGCCTATTTTGTGCAGGGATTTGCGCTCGAAAGGTTTTCCGAACACGTTGATCTCGCCGGAATCCGGCGCCGTAATGCCGATCATCATCCGGATGGTGCTGGTTTTTCCCGCGCCGTTCGGGCCCAGGAGCCCGAACACAGACCCTTCGGCAATGGCAAAGCTGAGGTCGTCCACGGCTACGAATTGGTCATAGCTCTTGCGGACATGCATAAGTTCAATGGTTTGCATGAGAGAAGAAAACCCCGGGATATCTTACGATTGGGAGTACCTTCAGATTACACGATTTCCAGGTATTCGTCGATCCAGCGGCGTACTTCAAGACGACGTGGATCGCTGGGATCAAAGCGGAGGCCGTACATTTTCTCGGCATGCCTGCACCAGCAGAGGAAGGCGCGCACATCCATTTGTTGCAGACCGGGAAGCTTGGTTGTGACGCGCACTGTGTCAGAGGACGAGAGCGGAGTTTCGCTTTTGACAGACATTCCGCCTGAACTAACTTCAACAGTCATCACTCTGACCGTCGTTGGACCCAGATCAATGCGAGCGTCAGCAACTACCGGGACGCGGACGTATCGGCGCAGCTCGTGAATGACCAGCAGGTGAGTCGCCCGGACGACCTTGAGCACGCTTTGCCGATCCAGAGGCTCGTCAAAAATCGCATTGATTCCATAGCTGGAATAACGCAGGGCTTCCTGCGCGTTGCGCGCGATCCCGTAGATCACAATGTTTTTGTTGGAGCTGGAACTGCGGGCCGCCTTCAGGATGGCTTCCGCCTGGGGATCATACAGGCGCAGGACGCACGCCTCAAACTTCTGCCGGCTGAACATGGTGGCCGGATCGCCGGCCAGGGCAACCACATGGATGCCAAACTGCCGGAAGCAATCATGCATGAACGCATTGCACGCCGGATCAATATGAATGCTCGCTGTACGGGCAACAACTTTGCCCGGTGCGCTGCTGGTTGCCGGCGACGAGCTCATGAATTGGAAAGACCTCTCACTTGCTTGCCGAAAATTCACGTTTAGGGGCCGCAGAAGCTACGCGGTTTCTCCCTAATTGTTTTGCGTTGTAGAGCGCGCTATCGGCCGCCGCGACCACCTCGTCGCGGGTAATGCCGTGCGTAGGATAGTCAGCGACGCCGCAACTGATGGTTACCAGGCGCGGCACTCCGGGAAAATGGTGCGTTTCTATCTGCCGGCGCAGCTTTTCCGCCACCCGCACGGCGTTTTCGCCTGTGGTCTCCGGTACCACGATGGCGAACTCTTCCCCGCCGTAACGGCATAGCAGGTCTGACTTGCGCAACTGCTGCTTGAGGATGGTGGATACGGCGCGAAGGACTTCGTCGCCCAGCAGATGCCCGAACTCATCGTTCACGCGTTTGAAATTGTCAATATCAACCATGATGATTGACATGCGTCCCTGGAAACGGCCTGCGCGCTCCAGTTCCTCCACAATGCGCATCTCAAAGTAGCGGCGATTGTGGATTCCGGTCAGGCCGTCCACGTAGGCCAGTTGCTTCATGCGGTCAAAGTAGCTGGCGTTCTGGATGGCCGCCGCGCAAATGTCAGCTACGGACTCGAGCGGCTGCATGTCATCAGGCTCAAAGGCGTTCTTCCTGGCGCTGTCCAGCGCCAGGACTCCGAGCTTTTCGCCGAAGAAAATTAACGGCACGCAGAGCTCGGACTGCGTTTCCGCAAACCCGGCAACATACCCTTCCACTGCATTTACGTCGTTTTCTATTACGCTTCTGCCCTGCCCCAGCGCGCGCGCCGCCAGCCCGCGACCCGGCGCCAGTTGAGCGCCCATGGCCAGGTTCGGCGTAAGTCGTCCTTCATGTGCGCGCACCCGCAGTGTGTCCCCTTCCGCCAGCAGCACGGCAACGTGGTCACTGTGGAACCACTCCAGCAGCAGCCGGCATACCACGGTGAGCAACTCGTCCAGGTCCAGAACCGCGGTCGTCTGGCGGGCAACGGCGTTAATGGCTTCCAACTGTTCCGCGCGCCGCCGTTCCAGCGAATACAGGCGCGCATTCTCAAGAGCCAGAGATGCCTGGGTGGAGAACAGCGTAAGCAGGTCGATCATTTCAGAGTCAAAAAAGTTCACCTGCTCGCTTTGAAAGTCCAGCACGCCCACCACTTCGTCGCGCACCATGAGAGGGATGGCCACTTCGGAGCCGGTTGTCCGGATTACATCCAGGTAACGCGGATCTTTGCTCACCTCAGGCGCGTAGATCGGCCGCTTGAGCTGGGCCGCGGACCCGCTCAGGCCTTTGCCTACGGGAATGCGCAGCCCTTGCACGCCCTGGTAGCCTATATGCGCGCGGATATACAGCTCAGATTTGTTCTTGTCCAGGAGCAGCACCGCTCCGTTCTGGAGCTGAAAGTAATCGCGCACGATGGTGAGGATCTGGTTTAAGACCTCATCCAGGTCAAACGTAGACAGGATCGCCTGGCTGGCGTCATACAAGATGGCGATCTTTTGCATTGATTCAAGCAATGAACCGGTGTCTCCGTTTTCTGAGTCAAAACCATGCGGGCTCCCGCGGCGCAGAACGGCAGTCGCGTGCCAGAGGGGGTGAGAGCTCGGCCAGTGGCGTTGAATTACCTAAATTTTACAGCGGAATAAATGAGCACGGAAGTAGGTGGTCATAGCACTAAAGTACCTAGTGCCTGGATGCGAAAAAGGACAGTAGCAGGACAAAAACCACCACACAGATCCAGAAATCAAGCACTAAACCCAGGTCAATCCGGAACGCGGTATGACGCCCCAAAGCGGGCAAAAAACGCTGAATTGAGAAATAAAGCGCATTCCCCAGGAGCACTGCGGCCAAAGCCAGCCAGAACCGCCGCCAGAACACTCGCGGGTAGATCATCTCCGCAGCAGGTCCACCGGTTCCTTGATGTCGGTCACGCGGAAATACCTTGCCAGCGAAGGATGCTTTCTGACTACCTCCTCATACATTGCGTAAGCCACAGCCCGATAGGAGAAATGGCCGGCCTGACCGCTGCGCAGCTCGGAAATGTAGAGCGCTTCGGCAAAATCCATCTTGAATAATGTGCGTTTACGAAACGCCATGGGCAGCAGGTAGAGGGCAGCCTCGGCCTGTCCGTCGCGGCTCAGTTTGTCATAAGCCTCGGTCACGCGCTGCATGGCGGCATGGTAGCGCTGATCCAATCCGGCCGAACTAACGTCGGCAGGAGTCTCATAGCCGTGCTCGCGGGTGAAGCCCTGCTCAACTTGTGTGCAGCGGCGATGACGGTGCATGTCGCGGAAGCCGCCAATGTCCATAAGAATGTCGAAGCAAAAACCCTGAGCCGCGTGAAAGGCGCGCAGCAACTCGTCATGCGCTCCGCGATGGCGCGTTCCGAGGGCGATGATTTCATCGCGTTGTGCGGCGGTCATACCCTCGACGCGCTCTCGGATTTGGCGATATGGATAATGACACGCCGAATAGAGCAATGTTGCGGCCAGCTCAACCTCCACTGGGCCGCTCGCGACCAGATCCACCAGCGGAGCCGAAGCGATTGGCGCGCTCTTCATCACCTCGGCCGCTGCCTGCGCCAGCTCCTGACGGGTTTTTATCTCGTATTCGTTGCGGTTGGCGTACTTGACCAGCGTGGGCGCCACCTTCACGGGACGCAGTAACTGCTGCTCCGCGCGTGCGCCGATCTCCGGATTGGCCTGCCTGATCTCCTCCACCAAACCGCGCAGCCACTCCGATTGCGCGTTGTACGCGGGCTCCCGCGCCGCCTGCTTCAGCAGTTCGCCCAGATGCTGAACTTCGTGGAAGGGACTCGAAAGCAGACGCGCGATCTGCGTCTCCAGAGTGCGCGCATTCACGATCTGTCCCAATGATGTGTTGGTGGCCAGAGGCAGTAGATAGCGTGAGTTATCGAAGGCGCGGGCGCGCAGCGTGCGGGTGTAGGCGTCCTCTGCCATCTCCGGCGGACGCGCTACCTGTCCCGTGTAATAGCGCAGCATCTCCTGCGTGAGTGCTTCATACTCGGCGAACAGGAAATCGGCCGTGGCCGTATACGTCTGGCGCAAGTTCGCCTGCTCCGCTCCGAACTCGGGCACGTAGTAGCCGCTCTTTTTGAAATTCTGGTAGCGTGTGGAGCGTTCCTGCCCGTCCCAGCGCTGCTCATCCACCAGGACAATGGCGGCGAGAATGGAAAGCTTCTCCACCGCCAGGGCAATGTGCGCCAGATCAGCGATGGAGCGATGTCCATACTGGAAATAGAAGGTATTCAGAAACTGCTCGGCCTTCTGCTCGCTGATCTCCTTGAGCGACTCCTTCATTGAGAGCGCCGAGCGGGAGTACTTGGCCATGGCGTAGGCCTGGACTTCCGGGTCCACGCCATGCACGGCAAACACGTTTACCTGCGGACCGGAGGCGATGCCATTTCTGGTCTCTTTCGGTTTGGTTGGGGCAAGAGCTGAATCAGACATGGGTGCTCTTGCGATTCTAGTCCATCCGGGAAATCGACAATTCTAAAAGTTGAAAAGTATAAGCTCAGCGGACAAAATTTCCCCCGATCAGATGCACTTCTCCCCCCGTCGTATTGAATGCCAGGCCATTATCCCCCCACCGAATAAAGCTCTTTACTGTGCCGTTCACGTTGGGAATTGTAATGGTGCCCACGGGCGCAAAAGTGGTGAGATCAAACGATTCAATCGTGATGGTTGCGGGCGCACTAAAGCTTTGGGGCTGGATCAGGAAGAAAGCTCGGTTAAGAGTGGAATCCGGAACCATGAAATCCGTGGCGGAAACGGAAGGTAAGCTAAAGGTTCCCACAACTGTCCCCGTAGCCGGATCCACGGCGTGGCCGTCATTGCCATAGACCAGTTTGGTGCCGGAATCAAAATGAATGCTGACCGATCCAAACAAGGCAAAGGCTGAAAAGAAGTCCTGACTTTGCGTAACGCCTGTTGGATCCACAGTCATAATAAGCAGGTCCGAGCCAAACGAACTGGAGCCGAAGATTGCCGTCGGATCTGCTCCCCATTGAATCGAAGTGGCGGAACTGAAGGTGCGGTTGGTCCGCTGGACGGAATCGTCAAAAACGGCAACTCCCTGCGGATTTGTGAAACCGAAGCCGTTACTGGCCAGCGAAACCGAAGTCGTATTCGGAGCTCCCGGCGCAACCTGCAGGTCCAGAGCGTTAAGCGGTCCGGAATTGCCGGCCAGCCCCAGCGAATACGAGATGTCCTCAGCAAAATCCGGCAGGGTGTACCGCTGCACGCGGCTTGCGCCTTCGATGGCGGCATAGAGGAAATGACCGTCAGCGGAGGGAGCCAGCAGATCAGGCTCGCTGCCCGCAAAGCGCGACGAGACAATGCTTCCGGAAGCCGGATCGAGCGCTGAAATGCTGTTGGCTCGGCTACCGGCAGTGCTGGGCGAAGAGGCGAATATCACGTGGTGCACCGAATCATATGCGATTCGGTTGGCCAGGAGATTGAATGTGTTGGCGGCAAAGCCGGTACCGGCTGTCGTCCCGGTATAGAACGTCGCCGGCGCAGATGTGCCCCCGCTCGTAGGCGGATTGATGACCGTGATTACCGATGCTCCAGCAGAAGCAATCTGCGCAGCCGGGATTGTCGCTTGTAGTTGCGTCGCGGAAACAAACGTTGTAGCTAAAGCGCTTCCGTTGAAATCAACGACTGAACTGCTGAGGAAATTTGTTCCATTCACGGTAATGATCAAATCAGGGCTGCCGGTGAGCGCTGAACCGGGATTGAGGTTCGCGATGACCGGCGTGAGCGGACCTGGAGCCGGTGGAACTGGTGGAGTAGCCAGTGGAATCGGCGCTGTTGTGGACGTCGGAATAGGACTCACCAGATCAGCGCCGACCAGGTAGAGCTGACCTGCGTCGGTGTTAAAGGCCAGGCCGTTCTGGCCCCAGCGGATCAATCGCTTGATAGCGCCGGTCACGTTGGGAATGGTGATGGAGCCAACCGGCGTAAAGTGGGTCAGATCAAACACCTGAATCGTAGCGCCGGTTCCAAATTGCTGGGTGACGAAGAACGCAGCATTGAGGTTTGAATCCGGTACCATGAGAGCGCTCGCCGGGACCTGGAACAGACCGGCGGGGAGACCGGTTACAGGATCAATCGCCCTCCCTCCATCTGTGTAGAGCAGTCCGTTGCCGTTCGCGAAATGGATTCTCCGGCCGGTAATACCACTACCGAACTCATGTATTTGATTGAGCCCTGTCGTATCGACAAAGTAAGTAAACAGATCAGAACTAAATTGGCTGCTGCCAAAGAGGGCGGACGCGCTCGTACCCCACTGAATGGAATTCAAGTTAGCAGCCCCACCGGTTCGCGGCGTTGCATCGTCAAAGATGGTGGTGTTATTGGCGTTGGCGGCGTTCGTGACCACCGCGCTTGTGTGCGGCGCACCGGGAGCCACCTGCAAATCGAGGGCGGTTGGAAGCCCTGAGAATAAGGATGCTCCGCCCAGGGAGTAATTGGCGTCGAAGGAAAGCCCAGGCAATGCAAAGCGCTGGACCTTGGCGGCTCCGTTGATGGCGGCATACAGAAGTTGTCCGTCGTCAGACAGGGAAAGCAGACCGGGCTCGCTACCGGCGAATTGTGACGAAACAATGCTGCCGGATGCGGGATCAAGAGCAGAGATCGTGTTCCCACGGCTTGCAGCCGTGCTCGCGACAGACAGCAGGATCACCTGATGGAAGGGATCAAAGAGCAGATCGTTTGCCGGGATTGAAATGGCTGTAAACGCGAAGCCGCTTCCTCCTGCTGCTCCGGTGAAGAAACTCGAACCGGCGGAAGTGCCGCCGTTAGCAACGGGATTGGCCACGGTAATGGTTGCAGCGCCCGCAGTGGCAATATCGGCCGCCGAAATCACAGCCTGCAGTTGGGTGCTGGAAACAAAGGTGGTGGTCCGCGGGCTGCCATTGAATTGCACCACTGCTGCCGGATCGAAGTTCTGGCCGTTCACAACCAGGGTGAAGCCCGCACCGCCTACAATGGCCGAACTCGGCTTCAAATTGGCGATCACAGGCGACTGTGCTGTAGGCGTGGGCGGAGCTGGCGGCGTCGGCAGCGGAGTAGCCGGCGATGTGGCAGTGGATACCGGGCTGACAAAGGTTCCCCCCAGGAGAACGATCTGGCCCTGGTCAGTGTTGAACGCGAGACCATTCTGGCCCCAACGAATCAGCTTCTTCGGATTCCCTACGACGTTCGGTACGGTGATGGATCCAATCAGGGTGAAATGGGTCATGTCAAACGCCTGGATCGTGACCCCGCCTGAGCCAAACTGTGACGTCAGAAAAAACGCGACATTCAGGCTGGAATCGGGAACCATGATCCCAGAGGCCTGGAACACAGCCACCGGCAAACCGCTGACTGGGTCCACAACATGGCCATCATCGGAGTAGATAAGCTTTGTTCCCTGATCAAAATGGATCCTGCCGAAATTCCCAATAGCATTAGGGAAATCATGGTTCAGAGCGAGGCCCGCCGGACTGGCGGAAAATGTGAGCAGATCGCCGTTGAAGGAACCTGGAGAAAACAGCGTGCTCGGGTCCGTGCCCCATTGCATTGAGGTGCTGCCGTTCGCGGTCGCTGTGCGAGGCGTGGCATCATCAAAGACCGTAATGATACCCTGGGTATTCATGACGGCCACAGTGTTCGGCGCTCCTGGAGCCGCTTGAATATCCCGCGCCACGTTGGGGCCGGTGATGAAGCCGCCACTGCCAAGCAGGAAGCTGATATCAGGAGTGAAGTCCGGCAACGTAAACCGCTGAACTTTGGTGCTTCCGTCAATCCCGGCGTAAAGAAAATGTTCATCGCTCGACAAGGCCAGCACGTCAGGCTCGCTTCCTGCGAACTGTGAGGAGACGATGTTGCCCGTTGCCAAGTTAAGCGCTGATACCGTGTTGCCATGAGCCGCTGCGGTGCTGGGAACGGAAAACAGGATCACGTCATGCAGCGGATCAAAGACGATATCGTTGGCTGACTGGTTCAAGACGGTAAACGCGAACCCGGAGCCGGACTGAGCGCCGATAAAGAACGTTGACCCAGCCGAAACTCCTCCACTTGCGACGGGATTCGCCACTGTGATGGTGGATGTGCCGGAGGTCGCAATGTCTCCGGCAGTAATAGCGGCCTGCAGTTGTGTGCTGGACACAAAGGTAGTCGTCCGCGGACTTCCGTTGAACTGCACCACCGCTGCCGGGTCAAAGTTTGTGCCATTGACCGTCAGGGTAAATGCGGGACCACCCACCACAGCCGAACTCGGATTCAACGAGGCAATCACCGGTGTTTGGGCAGTGGGGCTTGGAGGGGCTGGCGGCGTAGGTAGAGGCACAGGCGGCGGAAAGGCGGTGGGCAGTGGGGACACAAAGCTGCCTGCGACAAGGATCACCTGCCCGGCATCGGTATTAAAGGCAAGCCCGTTCTGCCCCCACCGGATCAAGCGGCGAGCATTGCCGTTGACGTTCGGAATGGTGATTGAGCCCGCTGGCAGAAAGTGAGTGAGGTCGAAAGCCTGAATGGTAACGCTGCCGGTTCCAAACGACTGATTCAGGAAAAATGCAGTGTTCAGGCTTGAATCCGGAACCATCAGCCCCGTGGCTTTGAAAATTCCCGCATGTAAGCCGGTGGCAGGGTCTACCACGAACCCATCGTCCGCGTATACCAGGTCTGAAGCCCTATCGAAATGAATTCTTCTCGCACCGCCGAGCGTTGACGGGAAGTCCTGTTTGAGGGTAACGCCGGAGGGATCGACCGTGAGCGTATAAAAGTCGTCGCCGCTATCTTCATTATTGGCGGCGAGCAGCGTGCTGGCGTCTGCGCCCCATTGCAGGGAATCATAAAGAACACCACCGCCGCCGCCTGGTCCAAATCCTTTCGCGATTGTCGGTCTCGGGGTGGCATCATCAAAGATGGTTATACCGCCAAGCGCTGACGGAGATGAACCCGGCGTGCCCAGCGTTACCGCGCTGGTATGTGGCGCTCCCGGTGCAACCTGCAAATCGAGAGCAAAGAACGGCCCAAAGAAATTGGCGCCGAGCGGATACTCGATGTCGGGCGTCAGCGCAGGCAGTGTGAAGCGTTGCACTGCGGCCGTGCCGTTCACGCCGGTATAGAGGAACTGGTTGTCATCAGAGATCGCGAGCACGCCCGGATTACTTCCTGCAAACTGTTCGCCGGTGATGCTCAGAGACGTCAAATCAAGGACAGAGATGCTGTTTCCGCTCGCAACCGAGTTCGGGACTGAGAGATAAATCGCCTGATGCGCGGAATCGTAAACAAGGTCGTTTGCGGGAGTGTTGATGATTGCCGTGGCGAACCCAGCGCCTCCGCTCGTTCCGATCATGAAGCTTGCCGGACCACCCACTCCGCCGCTGGTAACCGGATTGGCGACTGTGATGCTGGCTACGCCGATCTGCGCAATATCGCCCGCCGTGATGGCCGCCTGCAGTTGCGTTGAAGAAACGAACGTCGTCGTGCGGGAACTGCCATTGAATTGCACCTGCGCGGCAGGATCAAAATTAGTGCCGTTCACCGTCAGAGTAAATGCGGGACCGGCCGCGATGGCCGATGCTGGGCTCAATACGGTAATGGCCGGAGCGTTCGGCGCCGGAGCGGGTGGGACCGGAGGCGGTGGCGGAGGCGGCGTAAACGGAGTTGTGACCGGATCCAGTAAGTTGCCGCCCAGAATCACAATCTGGCCGCTGTCCGTATTGAATGCCAGGCCGTTCTGCCCCCAACGAAGCAGGCGTCGCGGAGTTCCAAAACCAACGGGGACAGGAACAGAGCGAACCAGAGTGAAATGGTTCAGGTCATAAACATTGAGGGTGGTTCCTGAACCGAAGAATGACTGTGTCACAAAGAAAGCGGCATTCAGGTTCGCATCCACGGCAATCGGCCCAAAGGCATTGAAGTTGGCCACCAGGGCACCATTCAGGGCGCCCAGCGCTTGCCCATTTTCGACATAAACGCGGCCAGTGGAGCGATCAAAATGAATTCTTGAGCCGTCCGCCACGCCGGAGAATGACTGGTTGGGCGAAACGCCGCTTGCGTCCACAGTAAGCGTGTCATAGGAACCAAATCCCTGCGAAGCAAGCAAGGTAGCCGTGTTTCCGCCCCACTGTAACGATTGGTAGAGCTTGCTCCCTCCGGGGGCCTTGGTCGGCCGCTGCACGGCATCATCGAACACCACAATGCCGCCCTGCTCCGCAGGACTCACCCCGGCGTTGGCGAGCGTGACAGCGATGGTATGAGCAGCGCCAGGCGCAACCTGCAGATCTTCTGCAAAAAACGGGCCGAAGAACGGATCTGCTCCCAAAGGGACACTTATGTTAGTGGTCAGCCCTGGCAGTGCAAACCGCTGGATCGAACTGGCGCCATCGATTCCAGCGTAAAGGAACTGACTATCATCCGAGATCGACAATATTCCCGGATTCGGACCTGTGGCCTGCGAAGATGAAACACTCGCAGTAGACAAGTTGATGACGGAAATTGCTCCTGGAGCGGTGGTGGTGGCTCCCGGTACTGACGCATAAATCACTTGCTGAGCCGAATTCAACGCGATGTCACGGGACGCCTGGCTAATGACGGTAAATGCGAACCCTGCTCCTGCTGTCGTACCTGTGAAGAAGCTGAAGGAGTTTGAAGTTGGACCTACCGCCGCCAAGCCTGGGGCCGCCGTCGTGGTGATAGGGTTCACCACGGTAATATTCACCGCGCCGGTGCTGGCAATCTGGGCCGCCGTCACTTGCGCCTGCAGTTCGGTTTCGGAAACAAACGTTGTCGTGAGCGCCGTCCCATTGAACAGGACCATGGCTCCCGACCGGAACCCGGTGCCGCTTACGGTCAGGGTAAAGTCGGCTCCGCCTGCGACGGCAGATCCCGGCGTCACCAGTGTGATCGCGGGTGCGGGAATCGTGATCGTAAAATTCTGCGCATTCGAGGCGCCGCCGCCCGGAGTGGGATTGGCTACCGTGATGGCATCAACGCCTGTGGCCGATGCGTCCGCCGCGTTGATTGAAGCTTGCAACGTGGTGTCAGAAACAAATGTGGTGGGCCGGGCGCTCCCGTTCAACTGAACGGTCGACGTGGAGACGAAACCTGTCCCGGTCACCGTGAGTGTGAATCCCGCATTCCCCTGCGGAATAAAAGTGGGATTGAGACTTGCCACTGTCGGCAGGGGATTGTTCACCGCAAAATCAATGCTGGCCGAAGTTCCGCCTCCGGGAGCCGGGTTGCTCACCGCCACTTTGTTCAACACGGCAGTCGCGATATCAGCAGCAGTCAATGAAATCTGGAGTTGGCTGGAAGAAACAAACGTTGTTGTCCGCGCGGTGCCGTTGAATTGCACGACCGAGTTGCTGATAAAGTTGCTGCCGTTTACGCTCAGCGTAAAGCCCTGCCCGCCGACGATAGCGGAACTCGGGCTCACCGAGGTGACCGTCGGCGCCGGGTTTTGCACCGCAGGTGGTGGAGGAGGAGGAGTTCCGCCACCGCCGCCGCACCCTGTAAGGCAGGTTAGGACTACAACAGAAAGCAAAATTCTGCAGGAGTGCAACAGGGACTGCGCGAGCTTGCCCATGACGGAGGTCTCCTAAAGCGTTTCACACAAGAAATGCCAGACATCCGATTCACCTGCCTGGCTTCCTGGAGTGTTTTGTTTGGAAATACGGCGGGAAAAGATAACACAATCAGGTACTCTGGACAAATAAGTTTTCTTTAATCTGCTGGAAGGCGAATCGGGCTGACTCCGGCTTATTTGAAGGCTATGGCAGTTTTGGAAGGATGAAATCCTGCAGCGGATATGAATGGCTGGGAGCCATCTACGTTTTGGAAGTGTGAGTTGGGCTCTTCTCAGATCGATCGCTGAGTGGGGGCCATGCTGGCGCTCTGGAGCAGAGTCCAAATCTCAGAGCGCCCGCTAAATCCGGTAAGACTATGATCCCTTGGTTGTCGGCGTGACAGACTGGGCTGTTACCGTGTCACCACTGACGGTCCCTTTCACCGTCACTTTCTCGCCGGCATACTTGTCCAGCTCAGACTTGTCGCCCTTCAACGTGTAAACCTTTTTCCCGACCACCAGCGCGTAGTCAGAACCGCCCTTCACGCACTCACGAGTGCATTCTGCGGCGCTCTTGCCGGGCATCATGTGTTCGGCCCCGCACATGGTATCGCTCACTTGACCGGTGAGTGTGGTTTCCTTGCCGGCCTTCGACTTCGTTGCTTTGTCAGATTGTGCAAAAAGTTGAAGTGAAAAGACCATCAGCGCCATTGCTGCCCAGGAAATCTGCTTTCTAATGCTCATTCGTTGAACCTCCTTGTTGACATAACAAAGGATACAGGAACCGCCGCGGGCCGGTGGGATCAGTTGTGATGCCGCCGCACCCTCCTCTTGGCGAGCTCAAAAATTTCCCAAAGAACGAAGCCGTTGGGGAGCGGATACAAGACGGCATACAGCAGCA
>Ga0070681_10002609_pt1 | contig 16543 bp, 10 predicted proteins | sample KBSC83BmetaG_FD_65650 | JGI IMG/M metagenome (GOLD analysis project Ga0070681, IMG submission 65650) | Corn rhizosphere microbial communities from Kellogg Biological Station, Michigan, USA - KBS C8-3B metaG | ecosystem: Host-associated > Plants > Roots > Rhizosphere | place: USA: Michigan...
TCGTTACCTCACGCCTCAGCTGCGACCTGCGCGCGCTTTCCCCAGAGCGAGACCGCCGGAGATCACCGTGCTTGCTGGCGGGAGGTAGCTCCGATTACCTCAAGCGCTTGGTTGGTGTAGCGCGTTGCGCCGCGTGTTCGATAGAAGTCGAGGGCGCGTTGCGCGTGTTGGGTGGCTTCTGCGTGCCGCTGCTCGATGGTCGCGGTTTGGGCGGCGAGGAGGTGGGCGTGGGCTTCAAGCGGCCTGGCGCCGATCTCGCGGTAACGGCCGGCGGCTTGGTGGTGGCGGCCGTCTATGGTTGCCGTGATGGCAGGTCTCCATGGCGACTCTGGGGGGATGCGGTCGACGACGTCTTGGACTGCGCCGCGTTCGGGGGCGGTTTGGGCGAGGGCGGCGAGTTCGGCGATGTCCGCGGGGACCGGAGGCATCGTCAACCCTTCGTCTCGGAACGCGGTGAACGCGGCGGACGCGTCACTCGAACCGGTGACTCTAAGCGTGGCGGCATATAGCGCGAGCCCGGCTATGGTGAACGACCGGTTGCGGCTGGTCGCTCCGTAGTCGAGGAGCGCATGGGCGTCGGTGAGGGCGGTGGCGGGGTCGCCGCGGGCTATCGCGATCCACCCCCGTGAGCCGCGGGCCTCGGCATCCACCATGAGGTCACCGCTTCCCAGTTGGGGCGTCAGGAGGCGCAGTGCTTCATCCCACTCGCCCGTCTGGGTGAGCATCGCGGCCCGCCCGACCTGCATGTCGGCGATCTGATGGGGGTCGCCAAACCGGTTCGCCCATGCTGCGGCCTCGTTCATGGCGTCGAGGGCGTCGTCGAGGTGACCGGTCACAGCGTAATGAAGGCCGAGGTTGTAGTAGGCGTTGGGCGTTCGTGGATGCGTCTCTTGCGCGAGGATTTCGGCTGCGCGCTCGTAGTCGTCGATTCCGTCCAGATCACCGGCTTGGATGCGTGCCCAGGCCCGCTGGTAGAGCAGCATTCCCTGGCCACCGCGGTCGCCGGCTTGCTCGGCACGCTCAAGCGCGCGGCGTACGAGATCGCTTGCCTCTGAGTGACGCCCGTCGATCAGGAGCGCGAACGCCTGTGCGACTGCCACGACACCCGTGATCGGGCGGTAGGGCATGCGGGACATGTAGTCGGCGGCAGCGCTGTAGTGCTCGTCGGCTCGCTCGCCATCTGCGGCAACCTGTCGCGACCACGCCCCCAAGAGGTACTCCGCCCAGGCGGCGCCCTCCCAGTCCTGGGCCTGCACTTGAAGGTCTCTGGCGGTGAGGAGGAGCTGCTCGTCGGCGGGGTTGGCGAAGATGCGGGTCCGCGCGATGTCGAGCACCAGCTGGGTACGGCGCGTGTCGTCTTGGTCGAGAAGATCGAGCGCGGCGGTAAGGTGTCGGGTCGCGGCCTGGTAGGCGTTGACGGCGATGGCCTGGCGGCCCGCTTCGATCATCGCGTCGGCCGCGCTCGCGCGAACGGCGGCGGGATGCTCGCCGGCTTCTGTGCGTAGTGTGAGCGCGGCGGTGTAGTGGTGTGCGAGTAGCTCTGCCTTGTCGTCGCGGCGACCGGCGAGGTGGCGGATCCACTCGGCCGTGCGTTCATGCTTCTCGGCCCGTTCGAGGCGGCGGATCTGACGATATGCGACGTCCTGGATCAACGCGTGGGCGAAGCTGAACTCCACCTCGCCCTCGATACTCGACTGTCGCTCCCGTCGTACCAGCTGCTTGCGCTCGAGGCCGTAGAGCAGATCTTCGAGCTCCGATGCGGGCCGTTCGCAGATCGCGGCTACCGCACCGACCCACGCCGTACGGCCGACCACGGCTGCGTCCCTCACCAGCGTCCGCTCAGCGGTACCCAGCGTGTCTATGCGCGCGGCGATGATTCCCAACACCGAGTCGGGTGGCGCCTCGGACTCGTCGACCAGCGTCCACTCGCCGCCGGCACGGACGAGGAGGCCGCGTTCGCGCAACATGCGCACGTACTCCTGCGCGTACAGCGGGTTGCCTTCGGCACGCTGCGAGATGTCCCGCTCCACCGTGGGGCCGGCAGGCACGTCGTCGAGCAGCTCGGCGACCAATCGAGCCGTGTCTGCGGCAGGCAGCGGCGCGAGCAGGATCGTCTGCGCATTCGTCTGGCCGCCACCCCACATCGATCGCCGCTCCAACAGCTCCGGGCGCGCGGTGCACACGAGCAGTAGCGGCACCGACCCAGCCCGTTCCGCCAATACCTCGATGAAATCAAGCAGCGCGTCATCTGCCCAGTGCACATCCTCGAACACGAGCACTGTCGGCCGATCCGCGGCGATGCTCTCGAAGAACCACCGCCAGGCGCCGAAAGCCTCGACCCGACGACCCTCGCCCGCGACAGTGGGAGCAGCGCCCTCCAAGCCCACGAGTGGGTAGAGATGCCGACGTACCCAGTCGCGAGCGGGCGCGTTCGACGTCGCCGCTGCGACCATCTCGTCCAGCTTGCGACTTGCCGCCTCGGGGGGGTCCGACTCAAAGATGCCCGCCTCGCTCTTCACCATCTCCCCGAGCGCCCAAAACGCGATCCCTTCGCCGTACGCGAGCGACCGTCCCCGCCGCCACCGGACCAGACCCGGCAGCCCCTCCACATAGCGACGCAACTCCGACACAAGACGCGTCTTTCCGATCCCCGGCTCGCCGATCAGCATCACAAGCTGCACCGACGGCACTGCCCGCGACCGCTCGAACGTCGACGTGAGTTGTGCCACCTCGTGCGTTCGGCCCACCAACGCGACGTCACCGGCACGTAACTGTGCAGGTAGGCGCGAGCGCGGTTCGAGGGCCGTCCACACAACCACCGGGTCGGACTTCCCCTTGACCTCGATCTGCTCGGCCTCGGCATACCGAATCGAGCGATCCGTCGCCCGGTGCGTACGCTCATCCACCAAGACGCCGTCCACGGGTGCCGCAGCCTGCAACCGCGACGCGGTGTTCACCACATCTCCGGTCGCCATCCCCTCACCGCTCTCCGGGCGTACGTTCAACGCGACGAGCGCCTCGCCGGTTGTGACACCCACGCGTACGTGCAGATCCACGCCATCGCGCTCACGCATCTCGGCGACTGAGCCCTGGATCGCGAGGGCCGAGCGAACCGCGCGCTCGGGATCGTCCTCATGCGCGACCGGAACCCCGAACAACGCCACCACCGCGTCCCCAATGAACTTCTCAACCGCCCCGCCATGCCGCTCGAACTCTCCCCGCAGAACCTCGTGATAACGGCCCAAGAAGCGCTGAACATCCTCCACGTCAAGCCGCTCACTCCTACCCGTGAATCCCTCCAAGTCCGCGAACACCACCGACACCACCCGCCGCTCCCACCGCTGATCACTGGCGAGCGCGGTCAACGGCGCGGCGCACCCCATGCAGAACCGGGCGTCGGCCGGGTTTGCCCGTCCGCACTGCGTGCAGATCGCCACGTGCGGAGTCTACGGCGATCCACCCGCAGCCCGCCCGGCGAGGTTGATGTCGGTCACACCGTCCGCGCGGGCTCTGTCAACAACGCCAGGCCGCCTGCTTCGTACCGTCTGCCTGTCCCGAGCAGTCAACCGATGGCTGCCGCACAGCGAGAGGGAGGGACATCATGCACAAGCAGGTCATCGCGACGAGCCTTGCGGTTCTATCGGTCGCCGCGGCGGAGGCGAATCAGACCGATGGCTACCGGATGATCTGCGCGTTCGTGCGCCGCAAGCTGGGCGTGGCGGTGAACCGCAAGCGCGTCCTGCGGGTGATGCGCGAGCATCGGCTGATCCAGCGTCGCCGTCCGCTCGAGCGCCGCAAGCGGCCCGGCGTTTTCCGGGTCGAGCGCCCCCGCCAGCTGTGGCAGCTGGACATGACCAGCGTCTGGGTCGCCGAGCACGGCTGGACGTACCTGATGGCCATCATCGACTGCTGCACGCGCGAGATCGTGGCCTGGCATCTCGACCTTCGCTGCCGCGCGATCGAGGCCGAGCAGTTGATCGTCCACGCCGTCGCCACCCACGCGATCGAGCCGAGCGAGCTGACGCTTGGCACCGACAACGGGTCTGCTTTCACCGCCCGCCGCGTCAAGGCGAAACTCACCGAGCTCGGCGTGCGCCATCGCCGCGGCGGCTACCGCGACCCGGAGTCGCAGGCCTTCATCGAAAGCTGGTTCGGCAAACTCAAAGAACGGGAGGTATGGCTGAACGAGTACGAAACGCTCGACGACGCACGACACGGCATCCGCGGCTACGTCGACCGCTACCACCACCGGCCCCACTCGGGGCTCGACTACCGAACGCCGCTCGAGGTGCGGCACACGTGGGATGATCACCAAAACATCGCGGCCTAGCCTGTCAACCCAGGCGGGGAGCAGGTCAGGTGCGCTATGCGGCGAGTGCGTCTGGTTGTGTGTGGAGTGAGTTGTCGGCGGTCTCCTGAGTGGGGTGGTTGTGGAGGCCGGCGATGGCTATGGCGCCGGCGAGTAGGCAGGCGCCGGCGGCTGCGAGGACGATGGTGGGGGGCGTGAGGATGCGGCCGAGGAGCGGGGCGGCTGCGAATCCGATTGTCATGGCGATGCTTTGTGTGGCGCCGGCGAGGGCGAAGACGCTGGCGCGCAGGCGTTCGGGTGTGGCGCGTTGGATGAAGGTGTCGAAGATGACTTCGGTTGTTCCGTCGGTTGCGCCGAGCATGATGAGGGCGAGGTAGGCGGTTGGCAGGGCTTGGGCGCCGCTGAGGAGGGTGAGGGCGGCGGCGGTGCCGATGCAGGCGAGGCCGACGGAGCGGCGGGCAACGCTCTCGCGGTGTAGGAAGAGCGTCGCGAACTCGCCGAGGGTGAATCCGACGCCGATGATGCAGAGGGCGTAGCCGTAGCTGTTGGCCTGGCGGAGTTCGGTGGTGAGGAAGTCGGGAAGGAAGGCGTTGAAGAGCCCGATGCCGATGGTGGCCGCGGCGAAGCAGGCGATGAGTGAGACGCACACTCGGCTTCGCAGGATCCAGCGGGCTTGGTAGCGCAGCGACCCGGCCTCGGTCGCCTCGTGGTCAGTCGGTTTGGTGGGTCGATCGTTGAAGTAGGCGAGATAGGAGAGGGCGGCGACCCCGAAGGAGGCGACGTCGATGAGGAGGGCTGCGGCGATGCCGAAGTGGATGAAGGAGAAGGCGGCCGCTGCTGTCGCGAGCACCATGGTGAGGTTGCGGGCGACGCCGTGGATCGCGTTGGCTGCCTGCAGCGACTCGGCCGGCACGATGAGGGGGATCAGGCTCGCCGCCGCCGGGCGGGTGCCTGACGCGAGCGCGGCCGAGATGCACGCGAGCGTGATGACCAGGGCGGTTTGGTGTGTCAGCGCTGCGGGGATCGTGAGCGCGGTGAGGATGCCGCGGCCGGCCTCAACGCTTGTGAGCGCGCGGTACTGGCCGAGCGACGGGAAGATGCGTGCCGCCGTTACTCCGCCGACCGCCGACGCGAGGATCCGCAGGCCCATGAAGAGGCTGACTGCCGTCAGCGAGTGGTAGCGGGCGTAGAGCCAGGTGACGATCGCGGCGAGGCTGATCCAGTCGCCGGCGGACGAGGTGACGCGGGCGAGGATGAGCGAGCGGAACGCCGGCGAGGCGAGCGGTCGGAGCGGGTGTGGCATGAGCGGCGGGCTGGGCGTGCAGACGCGGTAGATGAAGACGACGCTTCCGAGCACGATCAGCACGTCGCCGATGGAGACCGGCGTCGCCAGGGGCAGCCAGTGTGGGAGCGCGAAGATGTCTCCCAGCCACGGCAACCAGGTGGTGTGATCCGCAACGACATTGTTTGCAAACGTGTGCCCGTGCGAAAACAGGTGGGCCGCGCGCCCGCTTTCTCCCCACGCGGCCAGCGAGACCGGCATGCGGCCGTGGTTGATGGCGATGACGAGAGCGTTCAGCGTCGCTCCCAGCGCGATCACCCAGAATCCGGTGCGGCGCAGGTTCGTGATGATGAAGCCGCCGACCAGCGCATAGCTCGTGATGTGTAGCGGGTCGACGAGGCGATTGGGCGCCAGCTGCTCGCCCGGCACGAAGAGCAGGAGCTGGACGGCGAGCGCCCCGAAGATGAAGCGGCCGCCGCGCAGGTCGAGGCGGTCGAGCTGACGAAGGTCGGCGCCCAGCATCCAGGCGACGGTGACGCCGACGATCACGGTGACGAACAGGATCATGCGGCCTCGCTCGTCTGCGCGTCGGCGGGGTCGTCGATGATCGAGAAGACAGGCGACAGCCGGTTGACCCGGATCGGCACGGCCACGTTTCCGAGGCATGCCGTGATGCGCTGTTGGATGTGCGGCGCCGCGGTGGGGTCGGACATGCGGACGCCGATCACGTCCTCCGCGAGCCGCACCGCGGTGTCGTCGCCGCGAAGGACGGAGGTGATGACGGCTTCCGCGTCGTTTGCCACCCGTCGGGCGACCAGGTGTCCGGCGCCCGTGCGCACGCCGTCGAAGCCTTCGAGTTTCACCGCAAGCAGGTTGCCGCGCTCCTGGTGCTCGTGGGCGGCCGGCGCGCGCAGTGATGGCGAGGCAGCGAGGGGTGAGACGTGGGCGTGCACGTGGGCCGCGACGGCGTTGGCGATCTGGCGTTCCAAGCGGCTGAGCGGTTTGGCGGAGAGGACAGCGAGGCGAACCTCCCAGTTCTCGTCGTGGCTCAGCCAGAGGTGCTTGCCGGACGCGAGGCGGACATCCCCGTCCGTGAACACGCGCAGGGCGCGGCGGGCAACCTCGTCGGTGTCCTGCGGGTCGACGGCCGTCTCGACGGGACGGTAGGTGTCCGCGTTTGCGTCCCACCGGAGCACGACCGTTCGCGCGTCGACGGCCGCCGCCTGAAGCGCTCCGTCGAGGGTGGCCGACGTCTCGAGCGCTCGTGTTGCCGCCGCTTTGCGTCGCTTGGCTGCGATCGTGCCGAGCACCGCCCAGCTGTCAGCCGCGATCGCCGCTGCGGCGAGGATGACGGCAAGCCAGCTCTCCGTGGTGACTCCGGCAACGAGCGCAGCGCTTGTAACGGCGCATGCGATCACGGTTGGTCGCATCAGGTCGCGGACCTGCCTAGTGGGTAGCGCGAGCGGCACGCGGGAGAACAGCCCCTTCAGCTGGCGTAGCTCGGCCTCGCTGAGGATGGTTGTCGGTTGTTCGCCTTCGACCATGGCCGCGAATGCGCGCGCGACCAGGGGATGGAACTGGGATCCGGCCTTGGAGCGAAGCTCGGCGGTTGCCTCGGCGATGGTCAGCGCGGGGCGGTAAGGACGCTTTGAGGTCATGGCGTCGAAGCTGTCGGCGACGATGAGCACGTGCGCCTCGATCGGGATCTCCTTTGGCGCGACCCGGTAGTAGCCCGTGCCGTCGTAGCGCTCGTGGTGAAGTTCCGTATAGGTGGCGATATCGCGCGCGAAGTGGAATGGGGCGAGGACGCGAGCGGAGAGCCGCGGGTGGCTTCGGATCGCGCGGAGCTCGTCCTCGGTCAGCCGCCGGTTTGATGACAGTGTCGAGACGTCCACCGCCACCTTGCCGAGATCGTGGTAGCGGGCGGCTGCAACGAGGCGTTTGGACTCACGTTCGGGCAGGTGGATCGCTTGCACGAACTGCTCCACGTAGCCGGCCACCCGCTCGGTGTGGGAGGCGGTGTTGGGATCGCGCTGGTCGATCACGCGCGCGAAGCCGCGAAGGGCCGCCGCCGTCTCTCGCTGCAATCGCTCCAGCGTCGAGCTCGAGCGGTACACCGAGATCAGCAAGGGCACCAGGAAGGGCAGCATCATCCACCGTGTGGGCGAGTACTCCGACACGATCAGCGCGCCGATGCTGAGCTCGCTGGCAGACACGGACAGGTTTTCCACCAGGTTATCGATGAGCACCTGGCGGACGCTCGCGCCGGTCGCCAGCACCACCCCGACCGAGTACAGCACGGCATTGACGATCGGCCGCGTCAGGCCGAGCACGAGCACCGCCGGGATCATCCCCACCGAGATCTCGCCCGGCCGGCCGCCAAGCTGCTGGTACAGCGTGCACGCCACCAGAATCGACGCCGCGAACATGGATGCGTTGAGCGCGACCCAGTGTGGCGGGACAAGCCGTGCGCCGTCGACCGCGACCACCGCGACTACGGCGACCAGTGCGGCCGCGAGTGGCCCGAACAGGAGCGCTGTTGCGATATGCGCGGTTGCCGAGAAGGACAGCACGTGCGCGGTCGCCTCGTCATCCGCGGCGACCATCAACGCCTCAGCCCCGATGGCCAGCGCCAGCAAGGGGAGCAGCATCGCCGGGTGCGCTGGGATGACACGGCGTGAGTCCGCCGCGAGGGCGGCAGCGAACACCACTACCCCGAGTGTGAGTGCACGGGTGTACCAGCGAAGCCGCGGCGTCATCCTGCCACCTCGCGTGCGTTCAGTGCAACCTCAACGGCGCGGCTCCCGCTACCGGGCGGCCGCGCCGTGGAGATACGGGTGAGGCTCAGCCGCCGAACTTCGAGCCCGCGCCAGCGGCGAGCACGAACGCGGCGATCATCATGGCCTGCAGGACGATCGGACGCTTGAAACGGTTCACAGCGAAACTCCCAGGGGTCGGGGTGGTACTGCGTACGCATCACACTCATCCACCAGATCCGTCTGACCGCAACACCCGTTCGGGTGAAACCGCCGCTCGGGGGGGTCGCGCTACCCGTGGAAGGAGCCGAGGTGTCGTTTGTTGATAGCGCACGTATTCCGGATAGGCATCGCGAAGCGCGTCCTCCTCGAACCTCATGCGAATCGTCTGGGCGCACACGAATATCGCGAGCACGACGACGTTTCGCGCGGTCGGCGCTGCGATGGTCAGGCCGCCGATCGCCGCGATCTCCCCCAGGTACACGGGATGGCGGACGATCCCGTATGGCCCCCGGGTGACCAACCCCCGGGCTTCCGGCAGGAGACCGAAGCACCGTCCAAGTGCCGCGACGGAAACGATCGTCCATATCGCCGCAAACGTGGCGATCGCGAGCCCGCCGATCGCGACATCAGATGTCTGGCCGCGGCCTCCGGAAAGGAACACGAGCCCACCGACCGCAACCGCGGCCGCCACGTAGGCGACGGTTGAATCGCTCTCCTTGCGCGGCGGTGGACGCCGAATCGTCGCTGCCGTGACCACGCCGAGAACCACGGCGATACAGCCGCGGTAACCGGCCGTGGCGGCGGCCGCCGCCGTGGTGGATCCGGCGAGATGATCGAACGCCTGTCCCGCCCTCACGACGGCGACGGTCGCGAGCATGGCAAAGCCGAGCGTGGCGGCGAGCTGGCGTGTTGGAGAGGGGGCCATCGGCCCCGTGATCGGCCGATCAGCCCCGCGCATGAGCGACGAAGCGCCGGCCGCTCGCCGATCACCGAGCGCAGGAGAGGGTGATCAATCAAGGAATCCCCTAGATAGGGGAGCGTCCAGTCCTCCGACTGTGCGATTACCCGGCCATCATGTCTGCTCGCCGCGTTCTGCCTGCAACGTCGATGACCGCGTACTGGTCGGCGGTTGGCGCACTCAGCGTCGCGTACTTCGTGCTGGGCAACGATGTCGTCGCCCAGCACGTCATCTATGAGATCTTCGGCGTCGCCGGCGTGGCGGCCGTCGCGGTGGGCGTTCATCGTTACCGGCCGTCGGGGCACGCCTGGACTCTGGTGCTTGCAGGCCTCGCCTTGTGGGTCGGCGGCGATACGTATTGGAACCTGCATCGCTTGGTGCTCAGCACGGAAGCGCCGTTCCCATCGCCGGCCGACGGGCTGTACCTGGCCGCCTACCTGCCGCTGATCGCGGCCATCATCCTCGCCGCGCGGCACGGCCGTCCTCGAACCGGCGATGTCGTTGACGCCGGTATCGTCGGACTCGCGGTCGGGCTCGGAGTTTGGGTGATCGCGATCCTGCCGGCAGTGCGCGCCCACCAGTCGTCGCTATTGGCCTCCGTCATCGCCGATACCTACCCCACCATGGATTGCATCCTGGCGATCGCGCTTGCCCAACTGCTCTTCACACGCGCGCGCACCGCCGCCCTCAACCTACTCGCCGGCGCCTTCACCCTGGTTCTGGCGACCGATGCCGTCTACACCTGGCTTCGCGCCCACGACGCGTTCACAGTCACCTCGCCTGTCAACGTCGGGTACTTCTGGTTCTACATGCTCCTGGGCGCCGCCTCGCTCTCGCCGACAATGACCTCGCTCACGCCTCCTCAGGCGTCAGATGATCGCCGTCGCGACTTCGGTCGCCTCTCGAACAGCCGGCTCGCCCTGCTTGCGGCGGCCGTACTCGCGAGCCCGATCTCGATGATCATAAACGGCCAAGACTACGACGCGATCGATATCCGCGTTACCGGCGCCGTCACCGGACTGCTCAGCATTCTTGTCCTCGTGCGACTCGCCATCCTCTTCGTCGACCGGGACGTCATCGACCGCCGACGCCGAGAAACGGAGTCGCGGCTGCAAACGATCGCCTTCCAAGACCCGCTGACCGGACTCGCGAACCGGCCCGCGCTCTTCGCAGCGATCAACGACACCATCCACGTCTGCGGTGCAGATCGACGGTTCGCCCTCCTGTTCATCGACCTCGATGGATTCAAAGCCGTCAACGATTCAAACGGCCACCTGGAAGGCGACCGCGTCCTGCGCGAGGCAGCTCACCGCCTCAGCGCCGCGGTGCGACCCCACGACATCGTCGCCCGCCACGGAGGCGACGAGTTCATCATCCTGCTCCGACACCTCACCCCCGACAGCACACACCTCGACGCCGTCACCAACCGAATCGCCGCCGCGGTAGCAGCCACACCGTCCACACCACCCGTCAGCGCAAGCATCGGCATTGCGATCTACCCCGCAGACGGCACAACCCCAGATGAGCTGATCCGCGCCGCCGACCAACAGATGTACAAGTCCAAGGCCGCCGGTCGCGCATCACGAGCGGCATAAACCCGCAACGCATGGAGTTATCCGGCGCCTTCGCGTAACTCGGCGCCGGTTGTCGGGTCGATATACGTCGACACCGAACGCGGCGTGAGCCCGCGCGCGATCCGGCGAGCAAATCGAACGCTGTCGGAGGATGGCACTTGGCGCGGCTGATCCTCTGGGGAAGTCGGAAGCCGGCCGGCCTGTCTTCCCCTCGTTTGGGGGAGTGAAGCACCTCTCTTCAGGGGATATTCGGCCGCAGCTGGATGTCAGAGACTGGGAGTCCCCCCTTCGTCGCTCGGGCGCTGTGTTCTGCCGGGCGGCGTTCTCCTCCGGCCCCTGAGGAGCTCCACATGTCTCGTATTCGTGCTAGCCCGTGGCAGCGTGCGGTTCTGCGTCGCGGTGCTGGTCAGTCCGGCCAGACCCTGCCGCTGCTTGTGTTGTTCATGACCGGGTTGCTCGGCGTCTGCGGCCTCGTGATCGACGTCGGCAACCTGTATGAGCAGCACCACCAGACCCAGGCGGCCGCGGACGCCGCCGCTCTGGCGAGCGCAGACGCCATCCCCAGCGGCACGTGGCAGTCGGCCGCGCAATCCTACGCCGGCAAGAACGACAAGCAGGGCGACCAGGTCTCGACCAGCTACAACGGCACCGACAGCGTCACCGTCACGGTCACCCGGCAGGCGCCGACCTACGTCGCGAAGCTGTTTGGCTTCTCCACCGCCAAGGTCGTCTCCTCGGCCACGGCAACCATCCAGGCGGTCGCCCAGGTGAACGGGCACATCGCCCCCTACGCGGTCACCACCCAGGTATACGCCAACGGTTCGGGCACCGTGCTCTTCAACGAAAACGCGCCGGGCGCATACGGCACGATCGACCTGCCCGCAACCGACAACACCAGTGGCGGCAGCTGCTCGGGCAACACCATCCCCGGCACCTCGCCCAACATCAAGGCGATGCTCGGCGACACCGTGTCCGCGGGCCAGCTCGTCGTCGGCGGCTGCGTCTCGGTCAAGTCGGGCGCCGCACAGCCCAGCGGCGACGTCATCAACTCGCTCCCCGGCAGCCTCAACACCGACCTGCAGTCGCTCGGAAACGGCTTCTACCAGGTCATCCCCCAATCCTGGGACGACTCAAACCACCTGCCGCCGCGGCTCCTGTTCGTGCCCATCGTCGACACCATCCCAGGCGGCAACGGCTCCACGACCGTCAAACAGTTCGCCTGGTTCTACGCCACCTCTGCGACCGGCGGTGGAAACACCCTCACCATCAACGGCGTCTACGTCTCCATGGAAGACCCGATCCCCGGCCGCACCATCCCCTACGTCCCCGGCACCCAGGGCCAGATCCTCACCTCCGCCCTCACCAGCTAACCCAGCACCGCCGCCAATCGTGGAGAGGCCGGTCGCCCAGCGGGTCTCGGGCAGAGGCCGGATAACACGGAGAGGGTTTCGTCGATTACCGCCGGTCGCAGGAGGCGATAGGTCAGGGGTAGCCTGGAACCCTCTGGCTCAGGGAGATGAGGTGTCGGCCGGTGAAGGGACGCCTGGGAGGGTTCAGGAACGCGCCGCGCGCTTCCGCGCTGATGCCCATGCTTTGCCGCCGAGGCGGCGCTGGCCGCGATCCGATCACGCCCGCGGGTCGGAGCCGTCCCCTTCCGAGTGCGGTGCGGTTTACGCGAATCCGGCGGCGACTGCGCCGACGAATTCGCGCACGGTCTTGGTGGTTGGCGATGCGCCCCGCTGGTTCGACTCCCGCGCCGCGAAGTGCGGGCAACGCCGCGGCGACCACGTCATCGGGGCGCAGGAACGCACCGACATGGCCCACGCCGGTGAGGTGGACGCTACGGGCATCCGGCACGCGCGCCGCCGTCTCGTTCTGCGTGCGATCTGGATCCTCCTCCGTGCCGGCGATGAGAACGGTCGGTGCGGTGATCTTCTCCAGCAGATCCCACAGGTCGGGGCGCACGTGGCTTCAAGGGTGAGCGTGAACTGTTCCGGGTTCGTGCTCAAGAACTCGTCCCGCAGCCAGTCGGGCAGCGTTAGGTGCTCGCCGCGTTCGACCTCGTCCACGAGGTCTGCCATTCCGCGGGCCCGGTCGACGTGGTATGCCCACTCGGCCGGCTCCTCGGACGGAGGATCGAATGCGTACCCGAGCGAGATGAGGCTGCACAGGCGAGCGTCGCGCGCGGCCGTATGCAGCCCAACCGCGGCACCCCACGAATAGCCCATGAGTGCGTAGCGGCTCGCGCCGAGTTCGTCGGCCAGTGCCGCCACGTCGGCGACGTACTCTTCGATGCGATGTGCCATCAGCGTGGCGGGCCGATCGCTCGCGCCGCGGCCGCGGTGGTCGTAGAGCACCCTCAACATCGGTAGCCTGCACGAGTTCGTCGCTGCGACACGACGGGGCACGGGCGTGCAATATCGGGACTCCTTGCCGGTCTTTCGGAGCGCGTGTTTTGCTTGCCGTGGGGTGGGAAGGGAACCGGACACCTGGAAGCTCCTCCAGCCGCGAGCGCTCGCCGTCGCCCGCGGAGGTTAGATCGATTGGCGGTAGCCGAAGAACTCGTGATCTTGGCTGTAGCCGCCGTGGCCGCTTCCGATCTCGGCGTAGTCGGCGACGAACTCGATGCCTTTTATCCACTTCACTTGCTTGAAGCCGAGTTCGACCTCGTTTCGGAGCCTAAGTGGGGCGCCGTGCCCGAACGACAGAGGGTGGCCGTTCATGTCGTAGGCGAGCATCGTGAGGTGATGGCTCATGTGCTCGATGGGATGGGCGTCGTAGTAGATGCCCTTGTCTGCACCGTCGCCGAGAGAGTAGAACACGACCCACCTCGCATCGGGGTGCGGTTTTACCAGATCAAGAATGGTTCGCATTGACACTCCGCCCCACTTGGCGATGCCGGACCAGCCCTGGATGCAGAAGTGCTGGGTGATCTGTTCGTGGTGGGGCAGCGCCCGCAGTTGTGCCAGGTCGAGTTCGACGGGGCGTTCGACGAGTCCGTCGATCCGAAGCCGCCAGTCCGCGAAACGGCTGTCGAAGAGGGCCTTGTACTCGTCGGAGTCGGGGTACTGTCCGTTGTGCCAAAAGTACGGCGAGATGTCCTGCTCGCCGTACTGGCCGGGTTTTGGGTCGAGGTGTTCGAAGAGGTGTTGGAGCGGGCCGACGATCGCCTGGCCGGTGCGCTGCACGATCCGGGGGTGGTGGATGGTGAACGGCGTGGCGGCCGCCCATCCGAAGACGGCCACGGCCATGGACGCGGCGAACAGCCAGAATCCGGCCCAGCTGTGGTCGTTTCGCCCCGCGTAGACGTGGTTGAGATTGACCAGAAGGCCCGTCGTGAACACCAGGGTCACGTGTATGACGATGAAGACCAGGAACCAGACCAGTACGAGGAAGTGCAGGGAGCGGGCGGTTTGGATGCTGAAGGTTTTGCTGATCCGCTTGAACCGGGTCGACAGTGCGGGTGACATGCCAAGCCCGGTAAGGAGGGCGAGTGGGCCGGCGACGAAGACGGTGATGAAGTAGGCGATCAGTTGCAGGCCGTTGTAGGCCGCCCAACCCTTATTCGCCGGCCAGTTCAACGACAGGTACTGGATCAGCACGGATAACGCGTTCGGAAATACGTCCCAGCTAGTGGGGACGAGGCGCTGCCAGCGGCCGGTCGCAAACAGCAGGACGTAGAAGATCACCCCGTTTACCAGCCACAGGGCGTCGATGCCGAGGTGCCACCAGCGGGCCAGCCCGATGGAGTGGCGAAGTCCCGGAAGGCCGATCTGGCTGGGCAGGCTGATGGAGTCCTGCTTGGCCGTCCAAAGAGGGTCGGACGGCACCGGTTTTTGGATCCGAAACCAGTCCCTGCCGGGCGTGGAGTGCCGCGTCCAGTAAAGCCGCGGGTGGTCACAGAGGATCTGGATGCCCGACCGGACAACGAAGATCAAGAGAAACAGGTTGAAGAAGTGCTGCCATCGAACCCAAACCGGAAAGCCTTCCGTCTCCACGCTCTGCGACGGGCGCATCGTCCCCGGGTAGCGCTCGATGAACCGCCGCACCGACGGGTCACCACGCAGCCCCTTTGCGACCGCGACCGCGACGATCAGAAACACGAACCCTATGGGAAGCAGCCACAGCAGGTTGAACCACTTACCGCGACCCGCACGGACGCGCGGCGCGATACCCTTCACCTGTGGAATCGATCCCGCCCAGGTGGCGGGGTCGATGACATCTTCCCCCGGTGTCAACTGCCACCGGAAGCTGCGAACGTCGTCCGGAGAAACCCCCCACGACGCAGGAACGTCCCGATCCTCGCGGGGAGGATCGTCGCCGATACCCATGCCGGGAACCTACATGACGCTGAGCTCAAGAACCATCGGCGTCACCCTCGCGGGGGCACACAGTGGGTGACCAGACGAAGCCGCGAAGGCCACGACCGCCAACTATCACCACGTCGGTGGCATGGGATGGACCAGCGCGCCCAGTGCCTCCCGGTCGAGCAGCGGTACCCCGCGGGCCGCGACTGTGCGCACCTCCGCCGCGGCGCGACCAGCGAGGGTCGCCGCGGCTGCTGCCACTGCGAGGGCCTGCGATGAACCGTCCATGCGGAGCTTGCTCGGTGTCGCGATCTTCGTGCGAGACCTGGAGCGAGACTTGTCGCGCCTCCTCATTTCGTGGCCTTCCGCCTGCGCGAGCTGATGCGCGTCGGGAACGGTCTGTCGTTGTAAGCGTCGAAGACGACGGCCGCGGTTTCTCGCGAGCGCAGGTCCCCAGTGACAGCCTCGGACTCGTTGGGATCGGTGAGCGCATCCCATGAAGGGGCGTTCGGCTTCGAATCGGAACCGGCCGCGGGCACGCGGCTGACGGTTGAGCTCCCACTCTTGTGAGCCGGCGACCGTCGATCGCGAGGCCGGAACGCGATTGATCGCTCTGCATCCAGCGCGCCGGCGACCGGTTCACAGCAGTCTTCCACCACCTCCCATGTCCGTTGCCAGACAAGCGATCACCTCGGTCCAGATGAAACACCCTGCGCTTGCAAGGATCTCAGTTGCCCAGCGAGGTGAAGCCACCCTGAGGCAATGTGGGCGGCGAGGCGCACGAGCGGCGTCTGGACGCCGTAGTTGAGCATGAGGAAGCCGGGCGGCTCGAGCAGGGCCACTGCCGGGGCCGCCGTCAGCCGTGGGCCTATGCGCGGTCGATGAGCGGGAGCAGGCTATTCCCGAGCGGGGCGCCGGAGAACCGCCGCGCACGAGGCCGAAGATCGCTCCGAGCCACCCTCCGCTATGGCCGATCGCCATCGGGGATCTCGGGTAAGACTTTCGACCCGGCCGACGCTGGGGGATATGGCGAGAGACTGCCTCTCCGATCATTCACGCTTTGTGAGTTGTGAAGTTGATCTCGGGCGCGGCCCCTCGCGGCGTTGCGACCTAGTGAGGCGGAAGGGGAAGGGTCGGTGAGCGAGCATGGGTGGCGGCATGAGCACGGCCGGCAGTTGCAGGCCGCTTCGATCCATCCGTCACGAGTACCGCGTATAGCCCGAAACGTGCGGCCCTCGGGACGGTTCGCAGAGCTCGTCGATGCGTTCTGCCTGCTGGTTCGCAGCGGGCGTCTGGGGCCGAACGAACAGCGCCCCACAAGGTGGCTCGGTGAACCGCCTCGCCTGGTCGTCGC
>Ga0070681_10002610_pt1 | contig 16540 bp, 16 predicted proteins | sample KBSC83BmetaG_FD_65650 | JGI IMG/M metagenome (GOLD analysis project Ga0070681, IMG submission 65650) | Corn rhizosphere microbial communities from Kellogg Biological Station, Michigan, USA - KBS C8-3B metaG | ecosystem: Host-associated > Plants > Roots > Rhizosphere | place: USA: Michigan...
GGCGCGTCATCGGCGCTCGCGGAGCCGGCCGCGACGCCTGCGGCGGCAACGAGTCCCAACGACGTTCCCAGCACGGTTCGACGGTTCGGCATGGCGGCTCCTCCAGGGCAGGCTTTTGGCGATCTTGATCCCCAGCCGGGCCAAACACTAGTCTCCAGCCCATGAACTGGAGCACGATGAGCCGCGCCGAGCGCGATGCCGCCTACGACAACACCAACGCGGTGAAGAACAGCCCGGCGCTGAACGAGGCGCGGATCGCGGCGTCGGCGGCGTTCCGCAAAGCGCACCCCGGGCATCTCGACCTCGCCTACGGACCGAAGGAACGCAACCGCTGGGACCTGTTCCCGGCCCAGGATCCCAACGCGCCCTGCTTCGTGTTCATCCATGGCGGCTACTGGCAGCGCAACAGCAAGGATCAGTTCGCGAGCCTGATCGCGGGCCCTTACGCGCGCGGCTGGGCGGCGGCGCTGCCGGGCTACACCCTGGCGCCGGACGCCACGCTCACCGAGATCGTGGCCGAGATCGACGCGGCGCTCGACTGGCTGGCGGCCAACGGCGCCCAACACGGCATCAACGGCAAGGTCGTGCTGTCGGGCTGGTCGGCAGGCGGTCACCTGACGGCGCAATGTCTCGGCCACAAGAGAGTGAGCGCGGGGCTCGCGGTATCGGGCGTGTTCGAGCTGGGGCCGATCCGCGACACCTCTCTCAACGACAAACTGAAGCTCGGCGAGGCCGAGATCGCGGCGCTGTCGCCGCTCCGGTTGCCCATGGTGAAGAAACCGCTGGCGATCGCCTACGGCACGGCCGAGCTGCCGCCGCTGGTCGGCGACAGCCGGGCGCTGCACCGGCGGCGCGCGGCCGAGCACCTGCCGGGCGCGCTGATCCCGGTGGCGGGTGCCGACCATTTCACCATCACCCACGAGTTGCGCGACGCCGACGGCGAACTGACGCAGCAACTCCTGCTCCTGCTGGACTGAACCGCCGGCCGTTGTTATTGCCTGCCAGACAGGATTTGCAGGATCGGGGAGCCATGGCGAACAAGGTCTACAAGGACGCTAAGTCGGCGCTCGAGGGCGTTCTGAAGGACGGCCAGATGCTGATGTGTGGCGGCTTCGGGCTGGTCGGCATCGCCGAGCGCCTGATCCAGGCCGTGCGCGAGTCGGGCGTGAAGGGCCTGACCTGCGTCAGCAACAATGCCGGCATCGACGGCGCGGGCCTCGGGCTTCTGCTCGAGACCGGGCAGGTCAAGAAGATGATCAGCTCCTACGTCGGCGAGAACAAGACGTTTGCCCGGCTCTACCTCGCGGGCAAGCTCGAGCTCGAATTCAATCCGCAGGGCACCCTGGCCGAGCGCGTGCGCGCCGGCGGCGCCGGCATCCCGGCCTTCTATACCAAGACCGGCGTCGGCACGCTGGTCGCCGAGGGCAAGGAGACCAAGACTTTCGACGGCGAGGAATATCTGATGGAGCGCGGCCTGTTCGGCGACGTCGCGCTGGTGAAGGCATGGAAGGGCGACAAATCCGGCAACCTCGTCTATCGCAAGGCGGCGCGGAACTTCAATCCGATGATGGCGACGGCGGCGAAGGTGTGCGTGGCGGAAGTCGAGGAGCTGGTCGAGGTCGGCGAGCTCGATCCCGACCACATCCATACGCCGGCCGTCTTCGTGAAGCGCATCTTCTGCGGCGCGCCGTACAACAAGCAGATCGAGCAGCGCACAGTGCGCAAAGCCTAGTTGGCGCAAGGCTCAAGGAGAACACCATGGCCTGGACTCGCGATCAGATGGCGGCGCGCGCCGCGAAGGAACTGAAGGACGGCTTCTACGTGAACCTCGGCATCGGCATCCCGACGCTGGTGTCGAACTACGTGCCGGACAACGTCGACATCACCCTGCAGAGCGAGAACGGCATGCTGGGCGTCGGCCCCTTCCCGTTCGACAACGAGGTCGACGCCGACATCATCAACGCCGGCAAGCAGACCGTGACCGAGGTGAAGGGCACGTCCTACTTCAGCTCGGCCGACTCCTTCGCCATGATCCGCGGCGGCCACATCGACCTGTCGATCCTGGGCGCCATGGAAGTGGCCGAGAACGGCGACCTCGCCAACTGGATGATCCCGGGCAAGATGGTGAAGGGCATGGGCGGCGCCATGGACCTGGTCGCCGGCGTGAAGCGCGTGATCGTCACCATGGAGCATGTCTCCAAGGACGGCGCGTCGAAGCTGCTGGCGGAATGCACCCTGCCGCTGACCGGCCGCCGCGTCGTCGACATGGTGATCAGCGAGCTGGGCGTGTTCGGCGTCGACAAGAAGGGATCGGGGGGCGTCACCCTGCTTCAGCTCGCCGACGGCGTGAGCGTCGACGAGGTCAAGGCCAAGACCAAGGCGAAGCTGTCGATCAGTCCGGAACTCCAGGTCGCTTAGGTGTCGTCCTGAGCGAATGGGCGCATTCGAATGCGCCTAGAAGGACCTCGCCGAAGACCAGACACAGCCAGTTGTCACCGAACACGTAGCGAACGCCAGATCCTTGCTCCGCCCAGGATGACAAGCCGCGCTTGTCACCACTTGGCGAGGAACTGCCTGAGCGGCTCGGCGCCGGGATTGGTGAAGCGGCGGTCCATCACGATCGCGCGCGCCGTGGCGCCCGGTCCGTAATAGAGCGCGTTCCAGTCGTTGTCGGCATCGAGATACGAGCCCTCGATCGACGCGCCGGCGAACAGCCCGGTGGAATTCGAGTAGGCGACGATGTCGGCGCCGGCCGCCGCCGTCGTGGCGCCCTCGATGCCCGTGCCGACGGCGACCATGGTGACGCCTGCCTCCGCGCCGAACTTGAACTTGCTGTTGAGGAGCGCGTTCAGGCCCTTCTCCGTCAGGATGATGAACACGATCTCCGACACCTTGCCGCCGATCTGGAAGCCCAGGCTGCCCGATCCCATGCCGTAGAAGGCGGGATAGCTCCAGTTGCCGGCGCCGGTGCGCACCGACAGCGTGCCGCGGCCGCCGGCGGCGCCGAGGATGAAGCCGCCCTGCACCAGCTCGGGGATGATGAGCACGGCCCGCGCCTTGTTCATGTTCTTGAGCGCATCGGGATAGTCCTTGCCGCTCAGCACCTTGCGTCCCGAGTCGAGACACTGGTCGACCAGTGACTGGCGCTTGGCGTCGGCGCGCGACGGGGTCGCTGCGAGAAAGGGGGCCGCGAACGCGGCGGCGGTGCCGGACAGGACGGTTCGACGATCGAGCTTCATGCGTTGCTCCTTGTTTTGGCGGCCGGCGCCTGTGGGAGGGGGCAGCGCTCTTTGGCCACGAGACCCCGACCATATCACGGTTCAGGCCGCGATTCGGGGCGGAAATGCGGCGTCAGGCGCGCGGCGCGGGCCGGTCCTTGAGCACGAGCGGCAGGCCGGCGGCCATCAGGATCACGCGGTCGGCCCGCTCGGCCATGCGCATGTTGAGCCGGCCCTGGGCGTCGCGAAAGGCGCGGCCGAGCGGCGTCTCGGGCACGATGCCGAGGCCGACCTCGTTGCTGACGAAGACCACCGGCGCGGCCAGGCCGTCGAGCGCGCGCACCAGATCGTCGGTCGCCGCATCGACGTCGGCGCCGACATGCATCTGGTTGGACAGCCACAAGGTCAGGCAGTCGACCAGCACCGGCCGGCCGGCGACGGCGTTGGCCAGCAGTGCCTCGTCGAGCGCGAGCGGCGCCTCGATCGTGGTCCAGTTGGCGCCGCGGCGCGCCCGGTGGGCCATGATGCGCGTGGCCATCTCGACGTCGCCTGCCTCCGCCGTGGCGATATAGAGCGCGGACCGCGGGGCGCCGCCGAACGACGTTCCGGCCGCCAGCCGCTCGGCATGCGTGCTCTTGCCCGAGCGGGCGCCGCCCAGCACGAGGCTGACCGGCGGCAGGGGAAACGTCGGCGGATGCTCCATCAATGCTGCGGCGCGCTGACCAGCCAGCAGGCGGCGGCCAGCCGCACGCCGTCGGGCGTCGCATGGGGCGCGAGCGCCTCGGCGACCGCGGTCTTGGCCTTGGCGACCTGTTCCGGCGTCGCCTCGGCGAACAGGCGCGCCAGCGGGCCGAACTTGCCCAGGTTTTCGATCACGTCGGGAATATCCCGGCCCAACAGGTTGGGCTGGTCGAGCGGCCGGAACGTCGGCGCGCCAAAGCCCGACTCCTTCAGGATGCGTTCGACCCTGGTGCGGTCGCCGAAGGCATATTGGCCGGGATCTTCCGGCCCGGGCCGTTCGAACGGCGGCAGATGGGGCAGCGCGGCGCGCATCGGCACGAGGCCCCACGGATTTTCCTGCGGCGTGCGCCAGCACACGAACACCAGGCGGCCCGACGGCTTCAGGGCGCGCCGCAGGTTCTTGAAGGCCGCCACCGGATCGCCGAAGAACATCACACCAAAGCGCGAGAAGACGAGATCGGCGGAACCGGCCTCGAAGGCATAGGTCGTCGCATCGCCGACGGCAAAGGTCGCGTTGGCGAGCTTTTGCGCCCGCGCCGCCTCGACGAGAGCCTCGGCAATGTCGACGCCCAGCACATGGCCTTGCGGGCCGACCGCCGCCGCGAGCCTTCCGGTCGTCATGCCGGTGCCGCATCCGACGTCGATCGCCTTCTCGCCAGGCTTCGCCGCCGCCGCCTCGAGCGTCGCGTCGCCGAAGCCCGCGATGCCGCGCTGGATGCGGTCGTAGGCGGCGAGCCACATCTTGCCGCCCGGCCCGTTCCAGAAGGCGGCCTGGTCGGCCGCGAGTTGCGCTGCGCTCTTCATGCCCTGCTGCTCCCGCCGTGCGCCATGACGACCTCGCGCGGCATGTAGTTGGTGAAAGCGACCTTCCAGGCATGGGCCGGATCGGCGTTCTCGAAATGCTCGATCAGGGTGATCGACACGTTCTCGATCTCGAAGCGCACCGCGGCCTCGGGATGCATGTTGAAGGCGTGTGCGAGGGCGGCGCGAATGGTGCCGCCGTGCGCCGTCGCCACGATGTCGCGGCCGCGATATTTTTCGCTGACCCGCTCGATCGAGCGCACCGTGCGATCGCGCAAATCGGTGAAGCTCTCGCCGCCCGGCGGCCGGAACTCGGGTGGTGCCAGCCAGAACAGATGACCGTTGTCGGGCTTCGCCGAGATCTCCGTGTAGGTGAGGCCTTGCCACTCGCCGAAACCCTGCTCGGCGAGATCGGGATCGATCACCACCTCGCCGAAGTCCGCGCCCGCCCTGCCGAGATATTCCGCGGTCTTGCGCGCGCGCAACAGATTCGACGAGTACCAGACCGCGCCCTTGGGCAGGAGCCTCGCCTGGTGCTTGAACAGCGCCTCGTTGCTCACGTCGCAATCCTTGTCGAACTGGCCGTAGCAGCGGCCCTCCGGGTTCGGCACCGGCGCATGCCGCACCCACCACCACCGCGTGATCGCACCCGTGTCCTTGGCCGTCGGCGCCATGCCTGCTCCTTCAATGACAGAAATTCTAGTGCGCGATGAACAGCGCAGCGACCACGAGAAAGACCATCTCGGCCTTCTGCTCGAGCGCGCCCAAGGTGTCGCCGGTATAGCCACCGATACGGCCCGCGATCCAGCGCGCGGCGAACCAGGTCGCGGCCACGACCGCCAACGGCGCCAGGATCGCCACCAGGAGACCCTTGCCCAGCAACAGCACGAACGCGATCGCCGCACCAATGCCGACCGTCAGCCAGACGTCGGTGTCGGTGGGCTTGCCCGCGAGCGCGCCCAGCCCGTCGCCGCGCACGGGCGAGAAGGCGAGCAGCGGATAGGCGAGCACCGCGCGCGACATCGCGTGCGTGGCGATCAGTACCGCTAGTCCCGTGCCGCCGCCGAACTGCGCCAGGCACGCGACCTTGATGAGGACGGAGAGGGCCAGCGCCAGCACGCCGAACGTGCCGTTGCGGCTGTCGCGCATGATCTCGAGCCGCCGCGGCGTCTCGAGCGCGTGCGGCCCCAGCCCGTCGGCGGTGTCGGCCAGGCCGTCTTCGTGCAGGGCGCGTGTGATCAGCACGCCGGCGCCGACGGCGAGCGCGGCCGCCAGCCAGCCCGGCCCCGAGATGCCGCGCACGATCGCGAACACCATGCCGCAGGCGAGCCCGACGCCGGCGCCGACGAACGGCAGCACGGGCAGCACGTCGGCCAGCGGCCAGCGCGGCGCGCCCATGGCGCCGGGGGTGTCGAGCTTCAGGCCGGTGAAGAAGGAGACCTGTTCCTTGAAGGCCTGCAGCCATTCGTCGAACGACGACGGTCGGCTTGGGGGGAGGTCGTTGGGGCTGGTCATGATGGGTCAAATATAGGATGGTCCGCGCCCGCTATGAACGCCCCACCGCCAGCTTCTTTCGACGAAATTCGCGGCATCCTGCGCGACATGCCGGGCCCCGACCAGGCCGCCCAGGCCGAGGTGGCGCGCCACCAGGCCGAGCTGACCAAGCCGCCGGGCTCGCTCGGCCGGCTGGAGGAGATCGCCGAATGGCTGGCCGCCTGGCAGGGCCGCGCCCATCCGCGGGTCGAACATCCCCGGATCGCCGTGTTCGCCGGCGCCCACGGGGTGGCCCGCCGCGGCGTCTCGGCCTATCCGCCGGAAGTCACGGCACAGATGGTGAAGAACTTCCTCGACGGCGGCGCGGCCATCAACCAGCTCGCCGCCGCGATCGACGCGGACCTGCGCATCTACGAGCTCGACCTCGTCCATCCGACCGACGATTTCACCCAAGGCCCCGCGATGAGCGAGACGCGCGCGGCCCGGGCCATGGCCTACGGCATGATGACGGCCGAGCCCGGCATCGACGTGCTGTGCCTGGGCGAAATGGGCATCGCCAACACCACGGCGGCCGCCTGCCTGTGCGCGGCGCTGTTCGGCGGCAACGGCGCGGACTGGGCTGGTCCCGGCACCGGCGTGAGCGGCCCTGCCCTCGCCCACAAGGTCGCGGTGATCGACGAGGCGCTGGCGCATCACAAGGACGCCATCGCCCGGCGCGATCCGTTCGAGCTGCTGGCCTGCGTGGGCGGCGAGGAACTGGCCGCCATCGCCGGCGCCGTGCTGGCCGCACGCATGGGCCGGATCCCGGTGCTGCTCGACGGCTATGTCTGCAGCGCCGCGGCGGCTGTACTTTATGCTGCCGATCCGCAGGCACTCGATCACTGCCTGGTGGCGCACCGCTCGGCCGAGCCCGGCCATATGCGGCTGCTCGACTCCATCGGCAAGCGGGCGTTGCTCGACATGGACATGCGCCTGGGCGAGGCCTCGGGGGCCGCACTGGCGGTGCCGATCCTCAAGGCCGCCGTCGCCTGCCATAACAACATGGCAACGTTTGCTTCCGCTGGCGTCAGCGGGAAGGCCTAGCTCTTCTTCGCACCCGGCAGGAAGTCGTCGAGCGGCACGCCAAAGCTGTTGAGCGCCCACGACACCAGATTGTACTGACCGACGGTGAACACCGCGTCCATGAGCTGCTCGGTCGAATAGGTCTTCGACAGGACGGCCCACGTCGCGTCCGAAACGACGGAGTTCTCGAACAGGTCGTCGGCCGTCTGCATCAGCGCCGCCTCATGCGCGCTCCAGCCCCTGGCCTGCGGCCCTTCCTTGATGCCCGCGATGTCGGCGTCGCTCAGGCCGCCGCGCTTGGCGATCAGCTCGTGCTGGGCGAACTCATACTCGGCCTGGTTCAGCCAACCGATGCGCAGGATCAGCATCTCGCGGTCGCGGAACGGCAATGTCTGCTTCTGCAGGATGTGGCCGGCGAACGGCGTCCAGCGCTTCACCAGCTTGGGATGATGGGCCAGCACCTTGAAGATGTTGAAGATCCGGCCACTCATGGCGTTCTTCTCGACGCCCTCGCGATCTTCCGGTGCCAAGGTCGAAAGGTCGCGCATGGGGATGCGCTGCTTGCGCTCGATCATCGTGTTTCCTCCTGTCCACAAGCGTAACATGCCGCCCCATGTCGTCCTCGATCGAAAGACGCCGTCTTCTGCTGGGCGGTGCTGCGCTGGGCGCGGCGCTCGCTACCGATCCCGTTGCCAGCCCTGCCGCCGCACAGACAGGACCCGTCATGCACAAGCGCAAGATTCCCGCCACCGGCGAGATGCTGGGCGTCATCGGCTGCGGCACCTGGCAGACCTTCGACGTCGGCGCCTCTCCCGCCGAGCGCGCACCGCTCGGTGAGGTCCTCAAGGTGCTGTTCGAGGGCGGCGGATCGGCGATCGACAGCTCGCCGATGTACGGCCGCTCGGAGGGCGTCGCGGGCGACCTGCTGGCCGCTGCCGGCACGCGCGACAAGGCCTTTATCGCCACCAAGGTCTGGACCACCGGCCGCGAGGCCGGCATCGCCCAGATGGAACAGTCGCTGAAGCGCTTCCGCACCGACCACATCGACCTGATGCAGATCCACAACCTGCTCGACTGGGAGACGCACCTGCCGACCCTGCGCGCCTGGAAGAAGGAAGGGCGCATCCGCCTGATGGGCGTCACGCATTACACCGAGGGCGGGCACGGCGCTCTGGAGGCCGTGCTGCAGCTCGGCGGCTTCGACTTCGTGCAGGTCGACTATGCGCTCGACGACCGCAGCGTCGAACGGCGCCTGCTGAAGTTCGCCGCCGACAACGGCGTCGCGGTGATGATCAACAAGCCGTTCGGCGGCGGCGGCCTGCTGCGCAAGCTGTCGTCGCGTCCGCTGCCCGACTGGGCCAAGGACATCGGCTGCACGAGCTGGGCGCAGCTCCTGCTGAAGTTCGTGCTGGCCCACCCCGCCGTCACCTGCGTCATTCCCGGCACCAGCAAGCCCGAGCACATGCGCCAAAACATTCAGGCCGGCACCGGGGAGTATCCCGATGCCGGCCTGGTGCAGAAGATGGTCGCCGCAGCCGGCGACTGAGAGACGCTTCCTACTGGAAGAGCTTCATCGCGTTGGACAGGGTCTGCAGCACGCCCCAGATCAGGGGAATGCCGACGAAGCCCCAGGCCACGACCAGTTGCAGGGTCGAGGTGCCGTTCTGATTGTCGTTGCTCATGCGTATCTCCTCAGGTCCGGACGGTGGCGGCAAGACCGCGCGTGTCGTTTGCCTTCATGTGATGACGGTCGTGGACCGCCTTGACGCAGGCATTGCAGATGAAGCCGACCACCAGCAATCCAGCCATGATGTACATGGTGATGTTGTAACCCTGCGCCTTGGGCACGCCGTGGTCGATCTGGTACTGGCGGATGTAGTTCACCAGCACCGGGCCGAAGATGCCCGCCGCCGACCAGGCGGTGAGCAGCAGGCCGTGGATGGCGCCGACATAGCGGGTGCCGAACATGTCCCTGAGATAGGCCGGCACGGTCGAGAAGCCTCCACCGTACATGCTGATGATCACCACGAAGCACAGCACGAACAGGGCCACGCTGCCGATCGAGCCGGTGTGTGGCACCAGGACGTAGAGCACCGTTCCGATCGCGAAGAAGCAGAAGTAGGTGTTCTTGCGGCCGATCAGGTCGGAGGTCGAGGCCCAGAAGAACCTGCCCAGCATGTTGAACAGGCTGATCAGACCGACGAAGCCCGCCGCGGCGACCGGCGTCACCTTGCCGGGGAACATCTCCTGGCTCATGGCGGAAGCCTGGCCGAGCACGCCGATGCCGGCGGTCACGTTGAGGCACAGCACCCACCAGATCAGCCAGAACTGCGGCGTCTTCAGCGCATCGTAGACGAAGACGTCGTTCCGGGTGATCAGCTTCTGCGATTCGGCCGGCGCGGTGTAGCCCGCCGGTGTCCAGCCCGGCGCGGGCACGCGCACGATCGCCGCGCCGATCCAGGTGAAGCACAGGTAGATGACGCCGAGCGCGATGAAGGTCTCGGCGACCCCGATATGGGTGGGCGTCGAGAACCTGGCCATCAGCCAGACCGAGAGCGGCGAGGCGATGAAGGCGCCGCCGCCGAAGCCCATGATCGCCATGCCGGTGGCCATGCCGGGCCGGTCGGGGAACCATTTGATCAGCGTCGAGACCGGCGAGATGTAGCCGATGCCGAGGCCGATGCCGCCCAGCACGCCGTAGCCCAGGTAGATCAGCCACAGCTGATGGGCATAGACGCCCACCGCCGACAGCAGGAAGCCCACGGTCCAGCACAGGCCGGCGGTGAACATGGCCTTGCGCGGGCCGCCCTCTTCGACCCAGCGGCCGAACACGGCGGCGGACAGGCCGAGGAAGACGATGGCGATCGAGAAGATCCAGCCGAGCTCGGTCAGCTTCCAATCGTCCGGCGCGGACTTGCTGATGCCGATCAGCTTGCTCATCGGCAGGTTGAAGACGCTGAACGCGTAGGCCTGGCCGATGCACAAATGCATGCACAGTGCGGCCGGCGGCACCATCCATCGGCTGAAGCCGGGCTTGGCTACAGTCCGTTCTCTGTCCAGAAAGCTCATGGTTTCTTCTCCCGTTGCCATGTTTCTTTTTTTACTTGAACACCCGCCTCTCGCAGCCGACGGATGAGCTGGCGGTCGGGGTCTTGGAGCCCCTGCCCGCGCGCCTCGAAAACCCTACAGCGTGCCCTCCGTGTGGGAGTGTTGGTCGAGCGGCGCCACGCGCGCCGCGCAATACTTGAACTCCGGGATCTTGCCGAACGGATCGAGCATGGGATTCGTCAGCGCGTTCGCCGGGCTCTCGTTGAAGCAGAAGGGCATGAACACCATGCCGTCGGCGACCTCGCGATCGGCGCGCAGGATCGCCTCGACGCTGCCGCGCCGGGTCGCGACCTGGATCATGTCGCCGATCGCCAGCCCGCGCCGCTGGATCTCGTAGGGGTTCATCGCCGCGATGCCCTGCGGCTCGATGGCATCGAGCACGCCGGCCCGCCGGGTCATCGCGCCGGTGTGCCAATGCTCGAGCATGCGCCCCGTGGTCAGCACCAGCGGATACTCCGCGTCGGGCACCTCGTCGGGCGGCAGCAGGTCGGCCGGCACGATGCGCGCGCGGCCATCTTCGGTGGGGAAACCCGACGTGAAGATGATGTCGTTGCCCGGCACATCGGGACCGTCGGCCGGATAGACCACCGAGTCCTCGCGATCGACACGCTCCCAGGTGATGTGCTTCAGCGACGGCATGACCTGCATCATCTCGGCATAGACGTCGGACACCTGCTTGTAGGTCCAGCCGAGGCCCATGCGCTTGCCGATGTCGGCGATCAGCTCCCAGTCCTGCCGCGCGTCGCCGGGCAGGTCGAGGACGGGCCGGCCCATCTGCACCTGGCGGTTGGTGTTGCTGTAGGTGCCGACCTTCTCGGCATGGGCCGACGCCGGCAGCACGACATCGGCATGCCACGCCGTCTCGGTCAGGAAGATGTCCTGCACGACGAGGTGCTCGAGCATGGCAAGTGCCGAGCGCGCGTGATGCTGGTCGGGATCGGACATCGCCGGGTTCTCGCCCTGGATGTACATGCCCTTGATCCCGCCGGCGTGGATGTCGTCGATGATCTCGACCACGGTCAGGCCGCGTTTGGGATCGAGCGTCTGGCCCCAGAAATTCTCGTACTGCGAGCGGATGTCGACGTTCTCGACCGACTTGTAGTCGGCGTAGAACATCGGGATCAGGCCGACGTCGGAGGCGCCCTGCACGTTGTTCTGACCGCGCAGCGGATGCAGCCCGGTGCCCGGCCGTCCGACGTGGCCGGTGATCAGCGCCAGCGCGATCAGGCAGCGCGAGTTGTCGGTGCCGTGGGTGTGCTGCGAGATACCCATGCCCCAGAAGATCATCGACGACTCGGCCTTGGCGTAGGTCCGGGCCACGTCGCGCAACGTCGCGGCATCGATGCCGCAGACCGGCGCCATCGACTCGGGCGAGAAGTCCTTGACCTTGGCCTTCAGTGCCTCGAAGCCGGTGACGTTGGCCTGGATATACTGCTCGTCGTAGAGCTTCTCCTCGATGATCGTGTGGATCAGCGCATTGAGCATCGCCACGTCGCTGCCCGGCTTGAAGCGCAGCGAATGCGTGGCGTGGCGCATCAGGTCCTGGCCGCGCGGGTCCATGACGATCAGCTTCATGCCGCGCTTGACGGCCTGCTTGAAGAAGGTGGCGGCGACCGGATGGTTGGTCGTCGGCCGCGCGCCGATGACGATGATGCACTCGGCCTTCATCGCGTCCATGAACGGCGCCGAGACCGCGCCCGAGCCGACGCCTTCGAGCAGCGCCGCCACCGAGGAGGCGTGACAGAGCCGCGTGCAGTGGTCGACGTTGTTGGTCTCGAAGCCCGTGCGCACCAGCTTCTGGAACAGGTAGGCTTCCTCGTTGGAGCCCTTGGCCGATCCGAAGCCGGCCAGCGCCTGGCCGCCGTGCTCGTCCCTGATCTTCACTAGCCCGCCGGCGGCACGCTCCAGCGCCTCCTCCCAGGTGGCCTCGCGGAAGATCGTGAGCGGATCGACGCCGCGCAGGTCGATCTCGCCCGACTTGGGCGCGTCGTCGCGCCGGATCAGCGGCTTGGTCAGGCGGTCCGGCGACATGGCGTAGTCGAAGCCGAAGCGGCCCTTCACGCACAGCCGGTTCTCGTTGGAATAGCCGTTGCGGCCGTCGACCTGGACGATCCGGTTGTCCTTGACCGCGACGCTGGTCTGGCAGCCGACGCCGCAGAACGGGCAGAGCGTGTCGACGACCTTGTCGAATTCCTGGATGGCACGGGTCTTGGCCGCCTTGTCCATCAGCGACTTCTCGTACAGCGCGCCGGTCGGGCAGGCCTGCACGCACTCGCCGCAGGTCACGCAGGTCGACAGGCCCATCGGGTCGTGCATGTCGAAGACCGGGATCGTGTGGCCGCCGCGGTCGGCCATGCCGATGACGTCGTTGACCTGGACCTCGCGGCAGGCGCGCACGCAGGCGCCGCAGGCGATGCAGGCGTCGAGATTGACCGCGATCGCGGGGTTGGAAATGTCGAACACCGCGGTCTCGTGATCGTCGAACTTGCTGGCGAAGCGATCGCTGCCGGCGATGCCCATCTCGCCCGCCCACTGCCAGAACACCGACTTGTTGTCGGGCCCTTCCTCGGCCGGCCGCATGTTGCTGGCGAGAAGCTCGAACACCATCTCGCGCGACTTTTGCGCCCGCTCGGTGGCGGTCTTCACCACCATGCCGGCGGTGGGCTTGCGGATGCACGACGCCGCCAGCACGCGCTCGCCCTCGACCTCGACCATGCAGGCGCGGCAGTTGCCGTCGGTGCGATAGCCCGGCAGGTCGACGTGGCAGAGATGCGGGATCTTCGTGCCCTCGCGCTTGGCCACGTCCCAGATGCTCTCGCCAGGCGCGGCGGCGACCTTCTTGCCGTCGAGCGTGAATTCGACCTTGGGCTGCGTGTCGGACGCCATGTCAGAGATCCTCACGGAAATGCAGCAGCAGGTGATTGACCGGATTGGGCGCGGCCTGACCCAGGCCGCAGATCGAGGAGTCGCGCATCACCGTCTCGAGATCGCGCAGCCCCGTCTCGTCGAGGGCGCCCGACTTCTCCAGCAACGCCACCATCTTGCCGGTGCCCTCGCGGCACGGCGTGCACTGGCCGCAGCTCTCGTGCCGGAAGAACTTCAGGAGATTGACCGCGGCGTCCTTGGCACTGTCCTTGTCGGAGAACACCACGACGGCGTGGGAGCCCACGAAGGCGCCCTGCTTGGCGAGCTCGCCACCGAAGTCGAGCGGGATGTCGCCCATCGACGCCGGCAGGATTCCGCCGGACGCGCCGCCCGGCAGGTAGGCCTTGAACGTGTGGCCGTCGGCCATGCCGCCGCAATGCTGCTCGATCAGCTCGCGCACCGTGACGCCGGCCGGCGCCAGCTTGACGCCGGGATCCTTGACCCGGCCCGACACCGACCACGAGCGCGGTCCGGGATGGCCGGGCTTGCCCTGGGCCGCGAACCACTCCGCGCCCTTTTCGACGATGTCGCGGATCCACCATACCGTCTCGATGTTGTGGTTCAGGGTCGGGCGGCCGAACAGGCCGACTTCGGCGATGTAGGGCGGGCGGTGACGCGGCAGGCCGCGCTTGCCCTCGATGCTCTCCAGCATCGCGCTCTCCTCGCCACAGATGTAGGCGCCGGCGCCGCGCCGCAGCTCGATGAAACCCGGCGCGACGATCTTCGCCGCCTCGAGGGCAGCGATCTCGGCGCGCAGGATGGCCAGCACGGCGGGATATTCGTCGCGCATGTAGAGGTAGATCTTGTCGGCCTCGACGGCGTGCGCGGCGATCAGCGCGCCCTCGAGCGTGCGGTGCGGATCGCGCTCGAGATAGACGCGGTCCTTGAAGGTGCCGGGCTCGCCCTCGTCGCCGTTGATCGACATCAAGCGCGGTCCGGGGAACGAGCGCACGATTTCCCACTTCTTGCCGGCCTGGAAGCCCGCGCCGCCGAGGCCGCGCAGGCCGGCGGCCTGCATCGTGGCCATGAGCGTGTCGGCGGTGACCTCGCCCGCACGCACGCGGTGCAACAGCTTGTAGCCACCCTCGGCCTGGTAGGCCGCGAGCGCGATGTAGGCAGGTACCGCGACGCCGATCTCACCCGCGCGCGCCATCGCCAACAGGCCCTCACGCGTGGCGTGATCGACCTCGCGATCGCCGATGCGCGCCGCCGGTGCGCCGGCGCAACGGCCCACGCAGGGCGCGCGCACGACGCGGATCGCGGCCGGATCGACCGCGCCCGCCACCTCGGCAAACAGCTTCTCGGCGCCCGCCACCATGCAGGCGATCGAATCGCATACCCGGATGGTGAGCGGCGCCGGTTCGGCCTCGCCTTCCTTCACCACGTCGAAATGATCGTAGAAGGACGCGACCTCGTAGATCTCGGCCTGCGCCATGCGCATGTCTTCGGCGAGCGCCCGCAGGTGACGTGCCGACAGGCAACGATATTCGTCCTGGATCAGGTGCAGGAATTCGATCAGCAGGTCGGGGCGGCGCGGACGGCCGCCCAACAGCGCCCGGACCTCACGCAGGGCGTTGTCGTCGAGCGGCCGGCCCTTCGGCCCGCGATCGCGGCGACGGTCCCTGATCTTGGTATCTACGTTCTGCGCCATTGCATTTCGCCTCTATCCGACCAGGCTTGCGTACGACAGGAAGGGAACGATCTCGCCCGACGCGACCCCGTTCGTCTGCTCATGCAACTCGACAAGCCCGTCCGTCTCGACCAGCGATGATAATAGTCCGGCTCCTTCGCGCGGGAATTTCACCGCTTCGAGGACGCCGCCTTCCCCTCTGCGCAATTTAACGCGCACATATTCCCGCCGCCCCGCCTTTTTCCTATAGACGAAAGTCGCATGCACCGGGACGCTCGGGGGCAGGCCCACCGGCGTGCCGGACAGCGCCAGGATGGCCGGACGGGCGACATAGGCAAAAGTGACGTAGCTCGCTACCGGGTTGCCCGGCAGGCCGATGAACGGCGTTCCGTCGATCACGCCCATGGCGACGGGCCGGCCGGGCTTGATGGCCATGCGCCAGAACACCAGCGTGCCGATGCTCTCCACCGCCGCCTTGACGTAGTCGGCCTCGCCCGTCGAGACGCCGCCCGAGGTCAGGATCAGGTCGTGGTCGGCGGCAGCTGCCTTCAGCATCGCCGCGGTCGCCGTCGGATCGTCGCGCAGGATGCCGAGGTCGTCGACCGCGCAGCCCAGCCGCGCCAGCATCGACAGCAGCATGAAGCGGTTGGAATCGAAGAGCTGCGTGGGACCGCGCGGGGCGCCCGGAGACACGATCTCGTTGCCGGTCGAGAAGACCGCCACCCGGATGCGGCGGCGCACCTCGACCTCGGTTCGGCCGAGCGCCGCGGCGAGCGCCACGTCCTGCGGCCGCAGGCGATGGCCCGCCTTCAGCACGACCTGGCCCACCCTGACATCCTCGCCGGCCGGGCGGACATTGGACCCACGCTTGAGGCCGGACGGCAGAACGACAGCCTTGCCCGAGGCTTCGAGGCGCACGTCCTCCTGCATGAAGACCGTGTCGGCGCCGGGCGGCATGGGCGCGCCGGTAAAGATGCGGATGGCCCGGCCCGCCGTCGCCGCGACGTCGGCGGAGCCTCCGGCCTGGACGAGATCGGCAATGGCGAAGGTTTTTTCCTGGTCGACGGGAAGATCCTCGCCGCGCACGGCGTAGCCGTCGACGGCGGAGTTGGTGAAGGGTGGCAGCGGAAATGGGGCGGCGATATCTTCGGCAAGGACACGACCGTCGGCTTGGGTGAGCCCGAGCTGTTCGCTGCCCTCGACCACGCCCAGCCGCGACGGCAGGAGCGCCACTGCGTCGTCGACCGAGAGCAGCGGTCCTCCGAAGGCGAAGCAATCACCCGACAGTTGCGCCATGACAACCGGATGCGGGTTTCGGCGCGACGATGCGTACCGTGGTCGACGATGTGCAGTCGGACCGCAACGGCTCGCTTGCGTCGCCACGCAGCGGGCAACGGCGGATCGTCTCGGCGTCAGGCCAGGCCGCAGACATTGTTCAGTTCTCACCAAGGATCCCAAGCTGGCTTCGGGCCAGTCTGCGCTGTTCTTCTCGTCCCGTTTCGATGATCCGCGACGCCCCCTCCCGTCGCATTAAAGCGATCCCGTTGCTTAATAGGATAAT
>Ga0070681_10002613_pt1 | contig 16532 bp, 13 predicted proteins | sample KBSC83BmetaG_FD_65650 | JGI IMG/M metagenome (GOLD analysis project Ga0070681, IMG submission 65650) | Corn rhizosphere microbial communities from Kellogg Biological Station, Michigan, USA - KBS C8-3B metaG | ecosystem: Host-associated > Plants > Roots > Rhizosphere | place: USA: Michigan...
CGGCGTCGTAGCTCTTCACCTTGCCGCCGAACACCGGGCACTGCCGGATCGCGGCGTTGAGCATCCCCGGCAACTTGACGTCGATGCCGTAGATCATCTTGCCGACGGTCTTATCGGCGGTGTCGAGCCGTTTCAGCGGCTTGCCGGCGATGGTCCAGTCTTTGGCGTCCTTGAGCTTGATCTCCTTGGGCACCTCAAGCTTGGACGCGGCGTCCGCGACCTTGCCGTAGGTGGTTTTGCGGCCGGAGGCAGCGTGGGTGATGGTGCTGTTCACCGCGCTGCATTCGGACGCCGGCACCTTCCATTCGTTGGCCGCCGCCTGGATCAGCATCATCCGCGCCGCCGCGCCGCCCTTGCGGACGTATTCGTGCGATTCGCGGATACCGCGGCTGCCGCCGGTGGAGAAAGCGCCCCACGCCCGCTTGCGGGCGACGCTTTGGCCTGGCGTCGGATATTCGGTCGTGACCTTCGACCAGTCGCACTGCAATTCTTCGGCGACGAGCTGGGCGAGACCGGTGAGGGTGCCCTGGCCCATTTCCGAGCGCGCGATGCGGACCACGGTGGTGTCGTCGGGGCGAATCACGACCCAGACGCCAATTTCCGGGGAGCCGTCGGCGGCTTGCGCGGCCTGTGGGCCGAACGGAAGATCGAGACCCAGTGCCAGCCCTCCGCCGGCTGCTGCGGTGCCGATGACGAAGGCGCGACGGTCGATTTTTGGAACGAAGTTCATGTCTGCCCCTCCTTACGCGTTCGCCGCGGCGTGAATCGCCGCGCGCACTTGTTGGAAGGTTCCGCATCGACAGATGTTGGTGATCTCGCGGTCGATGTCGGCGTCGGTCGGCTTTGGCTTGTTCTTGAGCAGTTCGGCCACCGCCATGATCATGCCGCTCTGACAGTAACCGCATTGCGGCACGTCGTGTTCGATCCAGGCCTGCTGCACCTTGGTCAGCACGCCGTTCTGAGCGAGTCCCTCGATGGTGACGATCTTGGTCCCAACCGCGCCGCTCACGGGAAACGAGCAGGAACGCGTGGCCACGCCGTCGATATGCACGGTGCAGGCGCCGCATTGCGCAATGCCACAGCCGTATTTGGTGCCGGTCAGGCCGATGTTGTCGCGGATCGCCCAGAGCAAAGGCGTATCGGGTTCGACATCGATGTCGTGGTCTTTGCCGTTGATGTTGAGTCGCACCATATCGTCGGTCTCCCTCGTCAGGGGTTGCATCGGCCGCGCGGACGGCGCGGCCGGTAAAGTTCGAGTGTGCAAACTGTAATTGTATTATTTCTAATCAACAATCGGGCCGCGGCCGTATTCTGGCCGGATCAAGCCGAGTTGATCTGCACTGAAAACGGCGCGCCGAAACGCGAGTCTGTTCGCCTGCCGCGGTAAAATAATGCCAAGCGAATAGTGATTTTCGACTTGCTGCGGTGCGATAGAGCGCGGCGTCAGTTTTTCTTGTCTTTATCCGCGTCGCGCACCGGAGTTTCGGGCGTCAGGCCGCCGCGCTTTTGTCCGAAGGTTTCCTTGCCGCTTTGCTCCCAGCCGCCGACGACGGCGCGCTTGGCATAGGTCTCCCAGGTTTCGTTCCAGTCGCCCAGCGTGTAGCCGTGCCACGGCGGCTGCGGCGCCAGTGTCGGAAGCTCCAGCTCGTCCCAGATTTTCCGCGCGTGCTCCATGTATTCTCGGGTCGGCAGCGCCAGCGGCGGAAACGGCTGCTTCAGTGTTGCGTCGATCAGCATCGATGAATCGTTGCTGCGCCGGCCGGCCTTCGGGCCGTGACCGCCGGCCCGGTGCGGCACCACATGCACGTCCTCGACCGGATTGGCGCGGTAGGCCATCGACCAGAACACCGCATCGGTGTTGGTCGGGTCGATGTCTTCGCTGACGGCGACGACGATCTTGCCGCAGTCGGCGCGCAGTCCGGAGGCGCCGTTGAGGCCGCGCCAGACTTCCGTGCGCGGCGTCCCCTGGGCGAATTTCAGGAAGATGACCGGCCGCACGTTCGACAGCGGCTCGTGCAACGACACACCGCGGATGCCCTTGATGCCGAGCTGATCGCGCAGGTGCGACAGGAACATCGGCTCGTAGGCCACCTTCTTGATGACGCTGGATTCGCTGGGGGTGACCTGGCTGATGATCGAAACGAAAACGGCGTTGCGCTTGCGGGTGATGGCGGTCACCTGCATCGACATGTTGAAGTCTTCGAGCGCGATGTAGCCGTGGCTTTCGCCGAACGGTCCCTCGGGCTCCAGCAGTTCGGGGTCGATCAGTCCCTCGATGACGATTTCAGCGTCGGCCGGCACCTCGAGATCGACGGTGAGGCATTTCACTGTGCGGATCGGCTCGCCGGCGAGCGCCCCGGCGACGCCCATCTCGTCCATGTCGATGGCGAGCTTCTGCGGGCCGGTGAAGGTGACGACCGGCGCGCAGCCGTTGACGATGGCGATGGGCATCGGCGTCTTCAGCTTGCGATGCTTGAGCCAGTGCTGGTAACCGCCGGCGCCGCCGATTCGCGACGCCATGCGGACGCCGAGCCGGTCGGTCGCTTTGAGGCCGGCGCGGTAGGTGCCCATGTTCTGGATGCCGCTCTCCGGGTCCTTGGTGACGCAGAGCGTGGCGGTGAAGTACGGCGCGGCATCGAAGCCGGGCGTGGAAATCGGCACCGGCAGCAGTTTCAGTCCGCCGTCGGGCTTCTTCAGGTCATCGCCCTTGATGACGATCTCCTGACACGGGGCGGGTGCATTGCTGTGCACGGGCTTGATCGGATGGGCGACGGCCTCGATCCAGGCCTTTCCGATATCCTCGACCTTCTGCCCCATGCCGATGGCGTAGATATCGGGATTGGCGGACAGGGCGCCGACGACGACGGGCATGTCGTACTTCCGGCCGCTGCCGTCGACGACATTGGTGAACAGGAAGGCGCGCCGCTTTTCTTCCGGGATGCCGCCTTGGAATTGCCAGCGCACCAGCGGATGCAACTCCGAGTCCTTGTCGATCGGGCGATCGACGCGAACCACCAGGCCGGCGGCCTCCAGCGCTTTGAGGTGCTGCTGGAAATCGAGGGCGGGACCGGCGGTGTTGGACTTGGCGGCTGGCTTATCCGGTTGGTTGAGCATGGTTCACTCTGTCTTTGACGTTCCGGCGGCCCGGCATCCTATCGCGATGCCGGGCGCGCCGGAGCCGCGAACGCAAACTTACTTTTTGCTCTTCTGCCAGGCTTCGATCACAGGCTTGGCGTGGCGGAAGCAATCGACGCCGCAGGGAATTCCGCAATAGACCGCGATCTGGATCAGCACTGCGCGGATTTCATCCGGCGTCATGCCGTTGTTGAGCGCGCCGCGGACGTGGGTCTGGAATTCTTCCATGCGGCCGAGCGATGCGATCATGCCAAGGTTGAGGATCGAGCGCTCGCGCGGCGGCAGTGTGTCGTCGCCCCAGGCCTCGCCCCAGCAGTACTGCGTGACGATGCGCTGGAAATCGCGATTGAAGTCGTCGAGGTTGGCCATTGCCTTGTCGACGTATTCGTCTCCGGCGACCTGCCGGCGCATCTTCATGCCAACGTCGTATGTTTTCTGGTCCATGGTTTTTCTCCGGTCCTATTTACGAAGCTCGATTCCCCTCATCTTCGGGAGCGGCCCGCAGAACCGCGTCTCGAAGGATGGGGCCGAGAGAGGCGCAGCAATCACTCTTCAGCCGGGCCGCCTTCCCAGCGTTTCACCGTCTTGGTCTCGATGCCGAACAGATCGAGCAACCGGCCGACCGTGTGATTGATGATGTCGTCGAGCGTTTTCGGCTTGTTGTAGAAGGCCGGAACGATCGGCGCGATCACCGCGCCGATATCGGACAGGGTGACCAGGGTGCGCAGGTGGCCCCCGTGCAGCGGCGTCTCGCGCACCGCGAGGACGAGCCGGCGCTTCTCCTTCAGCACAACGTCGGCCGCGCGCGACACCAGCGAACTGGTGACGCCGGTTGCGATCTCGCTCATGGTGCGGATCGAGCAGGGCACGATGATCATGCCCATCGTCGCGAATGAGCCCGACGAGATCGACGCGCCGATATCGGCGGCCGGATGCACGACCGAGGCCAGCGCCTTGATGTCTTTCGGCTTGTAATCGGTCTCATAGACAAGCGTCATCTCGGCCGATTTGCTCATGACCAGATGCGTTTCGATATCGGTCTTTTTCAGCGTTTCCAGCAGCCGAATGCCGTAGATGGTGCCGGAAGCGCCGGAAATGGCCACCACCAGCCGGCGCGGGGATTTCTGGGTCATTTGTTGATCTCGTTCATCCGCGGCATTCACTTAGCGCATGATCCGGAACCGTGGGAACCGGTTTTTCGGAATGGCGTCATACGCCGTCGACGGGTGGGGCTTTGAACGCGGCAAAGGCCGCGAACACGGCCTCCAACGCCTCAGCCGGCATGGGTTTCACCAGCGTCTGGTAGCTGGCGATGCTGGCTCGCGCCGCTTCGAGGGGGGTGGCCACGCTATGGCCCAAGGGGCCGCCCTGCTGCTGCGCGAGCCGGTAGAGCGCCTCCTGCTGAAGCCGCTCGGCTTCGAGTTCGACCGCCTTGACCCGATTGCGCAGGCCCTCGGCGGCATCCGGCGCCATGACGGGCGGTGGGGATTTGAGGGCGCGGCGCACGTTGCGGATCGGCACCACCGCCATGTCCCGCCAGGGGCCGATGGCCTGCTCGATCTGGGACACGTCGGCCACCGACAACGCGCGGCTTTGCGTTGCATTCCACAACAGGAAGAACAGGACGTTGACGTCGACGCCGGCCTCGTCCTGCAACGCGATGCAGGCGGGGGCAACGCCGGGCAAGCCATAGAGCCGCACCGAGAACAGCCAGAACGGCGATTTGCCCGGTGGCGTGTTGTTGTCGTTGGCGCTCATGCGGCCGTGAGCTTTTCGTAGGCTCCAGCCGTGCGCAGCGCGGTGACGACGCGTTCGGGTGTCAGCGGCATGTCGGCGAAACGCACGCCGAACGGCGACAGCGCGTCCTCGATGGCTGCGATAATGGCCGCGGGCGCCGGGATCGTGCCACCTTCGCCGGCGCCTTTGACGCCGAGAGGATTCAGCGGGTTCGGCGTTTCGACGTGTTCGATATGCGCGCCGGGCACATCGCATGACGCCGGCAGCAGATAGTCCTGAAACGTGGTGGTCAGCGGCTGCCCGCCGTCGTCGTATTTCATCCACTCGAACAGCGCGTTGCCGATGCCGTGCGCGAGGCCGCCTTGCACCTGGCCGTCGACGATCATCGGGTTGATCACGTTGCCGCTGTCATGCGCGACCGTATAGTTCAAGAACGTTACGCCGCCGGTCATCGGATCGACCTCAAGTTCGGCGACATGCGTTCCGTTGCAATACGAAGCCTGTGGCGGCGTGAAGTAGGCGGTGTTTTCCAGGCCGGGTGTTTGGCCGGGGGCGAATGAGAATCCCGGCATGCCCTGCGCAAGCCGCGCCAGATCGCCGAAGCCGATGCTCGGCTTGTTGCCGCTGCGCGCAATTGCCCTGCCATCCTCGACGTCGATATCGTCCTCGGCCACGCCGAGTGCGCGGGCGGCGGCCGCGATCACCTGCTTGCGCACGTTGTCGCCGGCCAGCATGGCGGATGAACCGGCGTTGATCGCCTGACGGCTGGCAAAGGCGCCGATCCCCTGCGGAAACGCGCCGGTGTCGCCAACGGTCATGACCACGTCTTCGATCGGGCAACCGACATGATCGGCCACGATTTGCGACAGCGTGGTGCGGGTGCCCTGGCCTTGCGTCGTTGCACCCGTCGACACGGCAACCTTGCCGCTGGGAAGGATGCGGACCGTGACGCCCTCGAAGGGGCCGAGGCCGGTGCCTTCGACGTAATTGCCGATGCCGATTCCGATATAGCGGCCTTCGGCGCGGGCTTTGGCCTGGCGCGCACGGAATCCCGCATAGCCGGACACTTCGATGGCGCGCCGCTGGCTCAAGGGAAAATCACCGCTGGTGTAAACCATCGGCTTGCCGTCGCGGAACGTCAGGCCCGGCGCATACGGCATCTGCTCGGGCTGGATGGTGTTGCGGCCCCGCACCTCGGCGCGATCGATGCCGAGTTCGCGGGCCACACGGTCCAGCAGGCGCTCCATCGTGAACACCGCCTGTGGACGGCCCGCGCCGCGCACCACGGTGGTCGGGACGCGATTGGTCAGCACGACGGTGCTTTCGATCCGGTAGGCTGGAATGACATAAGGCCCGGGCAGCGTCGTCGAAGCGATGAACGGCACGATGATGCCCCACGGCAGATAAGCGCCGGTGTCGTGCAGCATGGTGGCGCGCAGGCCGAGGATTTTTCCCTCTTTGTCGACCGCGATGGCGGCGGTCCAGTATTGGTCGCGCTCCTGCGTCGATGCCAGGAAATGCTCGCGGCGGTCTTCCTGCCATTTGACCGGGCGGCCGAGCTTCATGGCCGCCACCGGGATCACCACCTCTTCCGGATAAAATGGAGCCTTGGTGCCAAAGCCACCGCCGACGAAGGGCGCGATCACGCGAATCGACTCGAGGCTGCGCTCGAGCATGTCGGCGAGCGAACCGCGGCACAGATGCGGCGTCTGGGTCGAAGACCAGACCGTCAGCATGTCGGTCACCGGATCGTGGGTGGCCAACACGGCGCGGCCCTCAAGTGTCATCGCCGCGCCGCGATGCAGATGCATCGTTTCCTCGAACACGTGGGGCGCGGTCTTGAACGCGGCATCGACGTCGCCGTAACTCATCGGCACGAAGGCCGCGATATTGGCGGTCAGGTCGCTGTGGACGGGATTGGCGCCGGGCTTCACCGCGTCGCGCGCGTCGCTCACCGCAGGCAGCGGTTCGTAGTCGACGTCAACGGCTGCAGCGGCATCCTCGGCCAGATAGCGGTTGTCGGCGATCACCACGGCGATGGTTTGTCCGACGTAACAGACCTCGTCGCGGGCCAGCGCGATCTGAGTGCGCGGGGTCTTGATCGCGGGATTGGGCACCAGCATCGGAATCTGGCTGGTGGCGACGCGCGAGGGCATGTCTTGAGCAGTGAAAACCGCGTGAATGCCGGGCATCGCCCGTGCGACGGTGCTGTCGATGGCGCGGATGCGCGCGTGGCCATGCGGGCTGCGCACGAATGCTGCGTGCAGGGCGCCGGGCAGATTCACGTCGTCGACGAAGCGACCCTGTCCCGTCAGCAGCGCAGGGTCTTCAAGGCGCGCAACCCGCGCGCCAAAGTGCTTCGCACCCATACTTTCTCAATCCTTGAATTGCGGTTTGACCGCCTATGCGGGTTGACAGTATCGGCCGTCAGCGGCCGCAAGGGAAGAGTGTCGCGGTGCCGCCCCGGCGCGCTATTTGTGCGCGGGCGTGCTTCGCACCAGGGTCGGCGCGTGATCGGGGGATGGTTCACGGTGGCCGGCGTCAGGCGGGCCTTGTGGTGCCGTGATCCGCCGCAGGAGGCCCTTGCCGGACTGCTGAAGGAACTTGGCCCAGCGGATCGCGGTCCAGACCGGTCCCGGATTGATCGAGAACGAGCGCAGCTGGAAAGCCTTGGCAGTGGAGCGCGTGTCGCAGGTTCGCTTGACCGGGTCGTCGTAGAACGCGGCGATTTTGGTCTCGTCCATCCCCGGGGTGGCAAGCCAGTGTGGAACGTGCACGTTGCACAGCCGCTCGACATCAACCAGGACCTTGCGTGCGCCGGTTCCGGCCGCGGGACAGGATGTCGAGAAGGCGTCGCCGACCAGGACGATGCCGCTCCGCCTGTAACCCTGCGTGACATAAAGGTCGATCGGGCGAATCTTGATGAAGTCGGTGGCGACGAAATTGCCCATCAGCTTCCGCAATCCCGGCCACATCGCGTACAGCGTGTCCTGGGGCGCGTCGCGGAACTGCTTCAACCAGGGATCGTGCAGGTCGCGATAGCCGAACAGGTTGGCGCGCATGGTCGTGCCGATGGGAAAGAGAGTGATGTAAGCCATCCGGTCCGACGGCTTGTCGGCGAAGTAGCTCAGCGCCGGAAACACGAACGCAGGGCGGTCGGTGGGCTTGGCGTCGAATCCGATCGAGACCGAATGGCCGGCGCTGATGACTTCGCGTCCGATGCCGAGCTTTTCACGCAGAGCCGGATTGAGACCCGTCGCCACAATGACGAGGCGTGCGGAAATCTCGTCGCCGTTCGACAGCTTGACCGTCTGCCGCTCCGGCCCGGCCGTAACATCGGTGACCTTGGCTGCAATGATTGCGGTGCCACCCGGGATCTGCGTACGAATCGTGTTGACCAGTGTGTCGTAAAGAATGCCACGTTGGTCGCCTGGCCGGCGGTCGACGACGCGGCCGAACCGCGCTTCCCAGAATGCGATGTCGGGAGTCGAGGCGTTCAGCACCGCATCGGCGATGCCGGTCAGCGCCAGCGTCCGCAGTTGTGTGCCGTCCAGCTTTTCGCAACGGAAATCCACCGGATAGGCGGAATGCGGATCGATCAGGACCGTGTCGATGCCGGCGCGTCCGAGCATGGCCGCCGCCAGCGAACCGGCGAGGCCGCCGCCGGCGATCAGAACGTCGGTTTGGCGCATCCCGGCTCTCCGCTATCGTTTCAGCGATCGGCGCAGGTTTGATTTCTGCCAGGCCCGATAGGCCGCCTTGGCCGCGTTGCGCAGGTCACGGTAATTTTTCTGGACGCAGCCGAGGACGCGGAATGCGACCGAACCGCCGCGCCGCACATCGATCCAAATGTCCGCGACCGGCCGCCGTTCGGTCCAGGCAGACATGAAGCCGCTGTCGTCGAACGAGCACGAGTCGACGAAGGCGATGCTTTTGTCCGCGAGGAACGCGCTGGTGTAGTCCTCCAGCAGCAGCATGCCCGGCGAATAGTCCTGATAGGCCTCGTCGTAAGCGGTCTTCCAGGTGAACGCCACGTCGGCTGCGCGTGCAACGATCTGCATGCTGGCCGGCTTGCCGTCCACGGAGATCGCATGAATTGCGGCGTTGCCCCGCTTGGCCAGCGCCGCCATCGCGCCGCGCATGAACGCCGCTTCGCCTTTGTCGCAAAGCAGCGCTGTTCCGTTCTGGCCTTTCCAGCCGGCCGCCTCCATCGCCAGGAACTGTTCCAGAGCGCGGGCCACGGCATCCGGTTCGGCGGCGATGTCGGACGCCACCGCGCCTTTTTCCTGAAGCTTGCGGCGATGCTGCCGCAATTTTTTGCGCGTGGAACTGGACAGCGCCTTTTCCAGATAGGCTTTGCCGTCGAGCGGCGAGGCGAGCCGCGGCCGCACAACAGGCTCAAACACCCGCGGCGTGACGCCGCGATGGGCAAGCACGCGCGTTAAAGCGTCATAGGTCGCGCCGTCGGTGCCCATGGTGTCGAGCGCCACGATCTTCGGCAGCGATCGCTCGGCTGCGAGGCAGTCGAGCATCGCCTCGAGCGTTTCGTCGAGGCAATCGCGGTCGATGACCGGCGTTGCGAGATAACCGTGGGTGTAGGCGGGTGCGGCCATCACATGGATCGGCAGCGCCGACCACCGCGGCCGGCGCACGGCGAAACTCCACAGGCCAACGAGCCGCCGTTGTCCGGCGACCGACTTCCAGACCAGCAGCGCCCGGTGACAGACGTTGGGTTCGGTCGTGGCTGCGACGGCGAGCAGCGCTGGGTCCATGAACACATTCTGGGTGTCGGCGCGGGGCAGCAAATCGGCCCAGGCTTTATCGATCTCAGGCAGCCGGGCGGCGTCGACAGCCTCGACCGATATGCCGGACGCCGCGTGTTGCGTTGCCGCCGCAACCGGTGCGGTCCTAGGAATGTCTTCTGTTCGATAAGCTGGAATGTCGCTCATGCGGCCATCTTACATGTCATCGCTTCATAAGCCGTTACAGGGTGATGCCAATGACAAAGGCCACGCAAGAGACATTTAACGTTAATCGACCTTCGCCCTCGGTGTGGCTTTGCCAGCAACCGCGCGATCGGCGTTTAGGTTAATCCGTCATGCCCAAAGAATCGAAAGTTTTTCGGGCTCGCGTTGGTGTTAAGCTATCCGTTGCCGCCGCCGGGTATTGTGCTACGGGCTGGTGGACCAAGCAGACCATCATGCCGCAGGCATCGCACGCCACTTTCGACGGCCCACTGGAAGCAGTTCGAGACGTGGAAAGCGCACATCCCGCAGTCATGGCCGCGCGCGTCGTTCATCTCACCATTTACGAGGATATGGCAGCCGTCGAACGGCTATGGCGCGCGTTTGAACAGGTCGCCGATTGCACCGTGTTCCAGAGCTTCGACTGGCTGTCGACGTGGTGGAACCATATCGGCAATCCGAGTGGTGTCGTGCCAGCCATTGTCGCCGGGCACGACGACCAAGGCCGGTTGCTGTTCTTGTTCCCGTTTGGAATCGAAACCCGGCGATTGACGCGCCGGCTCACGTGGCTGGGAACGGACCGGTGCGACTACAACGGGCCTCTGCTGGCCGTGGACTTCTCCGCACAGGTTGACGCGGCGCACTTCGCGCGAATCTGGTCGGACATTCTGCAAAGCCTGCAAGATCGTCCGCGATTGCGGTTCGATGTCGTTTCGCTTGAGAAGATGCCGGAATGTGTCGGGGCGCAACGAAGCCCATTCATGGCGTTTGCGGTTACCGAGCATCCAGACGGCGCCTACCTGACGGATCTGGCCGATACCTGGGAGGCGTTCTACAACGCCAAACGTTCCAGTTCGATCCGCAAGCGCGATCGCTATCGCCGCCGCAAGCTCAGCGAGTTCGGCGATGTGGCGATGAAAAACCCCGAGGCTGCCGACGATATCGTTGCCACGCTGGCAACCCTGATTGAGCAGAAGAGCCGCGCCTTTGCAAAAATGGGCGTTGCGAATTTCTTCGATGCTCCGGGATATCGGGCGTTCCTCTACGATCTGGCGACCAATCCGCGCTTTCGCGGCTTGACGCACACCAGCAGCCTCACAGTGAACTCATCGATGGCGGCGGTGAACTTCGGGCTTCAATTCCGCGGCCGCTACTATCATCTGCTGGCGAGCTACGACGACAGCGAGTTGTCGCGCTTTGGTGCCGGGACCTTGCATCTGCAGGAATTGTTGCAATACGCGGTCGAGCACGGCTTCAAGCAATTCGATTTCACCATCGGCGATGAGCGCTACAAGAGCGAATGGTGTGACGGAGAAACGGTTCTGTTCGATTACGTGACGCCCGTGACGTTGCGTGGCGGGCCGGGTGCCCTCAAGATTTATGCGGTTCGCCGCATCAAGCGGTTTATCAAGCGCACGCCGGCGGTTTGGGACGTCGCCGCCAAAGTGCGGGCGTTTATCGGCCCGCTGATGCGGTGGCTGCGCCGCTAAAACAGCGGCCTTGCTTTGGCTTTATATGCCTGGTCGCCAGATCAGCATCCGCAGACCGAGCTTGCGACGGGCCACCACGAATAGCATCGTCGATTCGATGACCATCGCGGCTGACGTTGAGCAGGCCGCGCCGATGCCGCCGTATCGGGGCGCGAGCACCAGACAGGCTCCGGCGTTCACAGCAAAAGCCACGGCGTAGATCACGGCGCAGATGCGCTGCTCACCCAGCATGTTCAGCAAGCGTTCGGCCGGGCCGACGGCGGCCCGCGCCATCAGGCCAATGGCAAGGACGAACATGAATGGATAGCCGGCGACGAACTCCGGCCCGAACAGCCACAGCAGCGGCTTGCCGAGGATCAGCATCACGACGGTCGCGCCGAGCGACGGCCAGAAGGTCCAGCGCACCGACTTGGCGACAAAGGCGGTCAGTTCGTCACGGTCGCCGGCGACATGCAGAGCGGTGAATTGATGCGCCACCGCCGCCGAGACGGAAAAATGGATGAAGCCCACCAGCAGCAGCGTTTTCAGCGCGGCATAGTAATGCGCGACCTCCGCCGGTGGCCGGAATTGCTGGAGCACCAGCACGTCGGCATAGGCCAGCATGGTGTAGAACGACCACATGACGATGATCGGCAGCGAGATGGAGAACCACCGGCGAATGTCGTAGGCGCGGGGTCCGCGCGGCACCACGGTGGCCAGCCGCCGGTCGACCAGGAAAACCTGAAGCAGCGCGGAGCCCCAGATCGCGAGCGCGAGTGCGATCATGGTGGTGGTCGCGTCGATCGGATAACCGGCGGTGTAGGCCAGAGCCATCAGGGCGAACAGCACGATCGGGCGCAGCAACGAATGCGGCGCGATGGCGAGCCCGATCCAGTTGTAGGAGCGCGCCAGCCCATCGCACATCAGTGCGAGCGAATAGAACGGCAGCGACACGCAGGCGAGGTAAAACGGCAGCACCGTGTGCGGTTCGAGCCACGGCTTCAGCGCATAGATGAGCGCCGCGCCGGCGAGTGCGAAAGCGGTCGCGAGGCCGAATGTGAGCCAGCGGCTGCCGATCAGGAAGCCGCGCAGGGTGTCGAAATCGTTGCGGTGCGTGTACTCAGGGATGAACCGTTGCGCGGTCAGCGGCAGTCCGAGATGGACGGTGTCGCCGGCCAACAGCAGCCATGTCCAAATCGACACATAGATGCCGAACTCGAAGCCGCCCATCCAGCGCGCCAGAACGATCTGCGTTAGAAAGACGACGGCTGCGGCCGTGACGCGGATGATGAAGGCCATGCCGGCGACGCGTTGAGCGGTGCCGCCTTCGCTTCTGAGCCACGCCTTCGCGCGCGCGATCAGAGATATGCGCGCGCTGGGACCGGAAGGGTCGTCGGCGTCGGTGAGAGCCATGCGGCGGCATGGAGAGGCAGAAAGGCTTAACGAAAAGTTAAAAGCGGCGATAAGGCAGACAGCCCGTCGTCCTTCCTTTGCAAAGAAGGAAAACGGGCCGTGGCCTCAACCGAACGGCGTCAGCCCGCGACTGCAATCTTCAACGGGAAATCGTCCACCACCTCGTGGCCCTTGTCGGTGATGATGAACGTGTGGCCAAGAAAGATGCCGAACATTCCGTCGGCGGTGATCGGGTTTGGCTCGGCCATGATGACCATGCCGGGTTTGAGCACCATGTCGCTCTCGACGCCGTTGATATGGTCGGCCGTGATGTGCGGGTTGTCGGTGACGATGTCGATGCCGTGACATTGAGTGGGGCGCGACTGCACGCCGTTGTCGCGGAAGAAGCGGCTGGCATCCTGCATCGCCTTGGCGTTCTTGCCGGGCAGCATCTCGGCGACGATCTTGTTGTAGCCGGGCAGGGTGATGTCCTCCCAGAACTTGCGCACCATATCGGTCGGCGGTCCGACCGTGATCGGCGAGCCGACCTGCGCCGTGTAGCCGCGATAGCCCGCCGCCAACTCCATGTTGACGATGTCGCCCTTCTTCAGCACCCGCCCTGACGGACGCGGATTGCCGAACACCAGCGCCGGATTGTCCATCGGCGTGGAGCCGATGATGAGGAAGTCGATATCGCCGCCGCCCTCCATAATGGCGGAAGCCGCCGCGGCCTTCAGCTCGTATTCCTTCACGCCGGGCTTGGCGCGCGCCACCATCGCCTCCATGGCGCGTTGGCACAACACGCCGGCCTTGCGCACGCAATCCAGTTCTTCCGCCGAGTGAATCACCACGAGGTCGTGCAGGAAGTTCTTGGTGAACACCAATTCGGTGTCCGGCAGTTCCTTGCGCAGCGTGTTGTACTGGTTGACCGGAAGATAGTCGCCGTGGCGCGGATCGATCTCCATCAGGCCGATGCGGCCGCGCTCCAGCTTCAATTCGCGCAGCCGCTCGACCATCACCTGGGCGTATTGGCCGTTGCGGCTGTGGCGCACATCCTTCACCGCGACTTCGACCTGCCGCCGTACGGCTTCCGCGTGGGTGCCGCCCATCGAATAGATCATGGTCGGCTCGCCGTCAGCGGGCACCAGCACGTAACAGCACAAGGCATGCCACTCCCAATGGCCGGTCAGCCACGTCATGCCGGCGCCGAAGCTCCAATGGCTCGGGCCGCCCGGAACGATGACGGCGTCGAGCTTGTGCTCCTTCATCTTGGCGCGCAGCGACGCATAGCGGCGCTTGTATTCGCCGGCCGAAAACTGCTCCCAGACGCAGTCGCGATAGTACGGCGTATCGCGCATGTTGGCGAACGGCAGCGACTGATCGAGCTTGGTGCGGACCACGTCCCAAGGCTGCGGGCCGAGCGGGCGGCGGGGTTGTTCGTTCATGGCGCTTACTCCGTGCACTTGCCGATCGTGACCCGGCCGCCGGCCAACGCCACTGCTTCTTCAGCGAGCTTGGTGTTGGCAACCTGTTCAATGGTCGGCTTCTTCGCCGCATCGATGTCGCCGTTGGCGACGGCTTCGTCGATCGACCATTGCGAGCGCTCGTCGCTGAAGCCGGTGTTGACCGACCAGACGCAATTCTTTGTCTCGACCTCCCAGGCGTATTCCACCGCTTCCTTCGGCTTCTTCGTGGCCTCGATCATGATCGGGATGACCTTTTCCCGCTCGCGATAGATGGTGCGGTTGGCCTCGATCATCGCCGCGACCGTATCGCGGAGCAGCGGCCGGTCGCGGGCGATCCATTCCGTCGATGCGCCGTAGGCGTTGAACATGTAGAGCGGCTGCAAATCCGCGAGTTGCACCAGCGTGTGCAGCGAGCTTTTCTGCTGACGGGCGACGTAAACGTCCTCGGGGTGCAGCGCCACGCCGTCGATCTGGCCGGCGACCAGCCCGGGCAGCCGGCCCGCCGTCGGCGCCGGAATGAACTGCGCGTCGCCGACATCGAGGTTTGCGGATTTCAGCACAGCGCGGCCCATGCGCCAGTTGAAGCTGCCGACGCCGCCGCCGGTTGCGGACAGGCGTTTGCCCTTGAGGTCAGCGGCGGTCTTGATGTCGCCCGGCACGACGTAAGCTTGCGGCATCCGCGGCGCGAGACCCCAGATTTGCTGCACCTTGAGGCCGCGGCCAATCGAGACATTGCTGACGCTGACGATGGCAGTGCCCTGTGCGGCAGCGACCGCCGACGTTTGCGACTGGCCGCCTTCGAACTGGATGATATTGGCGTCGATGCATCGCTTGGCGAAGTAGCCGAGCGCCTTGGCGACATAGGGTGAGGTGTGCACCACGTTAGGAGGCGCGACCGACACGCCGATATTGATTTTGCGCATGGTCGGGCAATTTGGCGTGGGCTGCGCCGAGGCGTCGCCGGGAAGCAGGGTGGAGCATGCCGCCGCAAGGAGACCGGCCACCATCGCAGTGCGAGAAAGCTGTCGGACCATCATCGGAATTCCTCCCATTGTTCGCTTGATTCTCTTGGCCGTTCGGGCGCGAGCATTATTTTGGCGTCAGAATGCCCGTTCCGGAAACGGTTGTCCCGCTTTTTACACGGTCTTCGACGGCCCATCTGCCTGTTCGATGGCCCGTGCCAGCCTTGGAAACAGCCGGGCGGCGTTGTTGTACTCGATGTCGCGGCGCGCGGACGCATCCCAACCGTCGAATGCGTCGAAGCCCTTGATCATGTCGCGCACATCCTGGGCCGGCGTCCTGTGCCGCGAGAACGGGAAGTCGCTGCCGAACAGGATATGAGACGTGTCGGTCGTCTCCATCAGGCAACGCAGCGGCGCGGGCGATACGATTTCGGCGACGTCGTAATAGAGCCCGCGCAGCGCGCTCGCCACGGTGCCGCCCGGCAGGTGTTCGCAAATGGCCGGTTTCTTGTCCATCGCAGCGATGCGATAGGCCAGAAACGGCACCGTCCCCGCGCCATGCGGCATGATCCAGCGGATATTGGGAAACCGTCCGAACGTGCCGTTCCACAGCAGGTTCACGACCGCGCGCGTGGTGTCCAGCACCAGCTCCGTCATCCCGGCGGGATAGCCGTACTCCGGCACGTTTTGCGCCTGGTTGCGCAGCGGATGAATGAAGATGACCGCGTTGCGGCGATTGAGCTCCGCGTAGAGTTCGTTCTCGTCGGGATGACCGAGATGGCGTTGGCCGGCATGGGTGAGAAGGCAGATGCCGTCGAGCTTCAGCGTGTCCAGCGCATAGACCGCCTCGCGGATCGATTCCTGAATGGCCGGTAACGGCAGCAACGCAAATCCGCCGAACCGGCGCGGGTGATCCTGCACCATTCGCGCAAGCCCCTCGTTGCACTCGCGCGAAACCTCTGCGGCGAAGCCGACGTCGCCGAAATAGGCGCCGGGCGATGCGATGGAGTTGACGGCCGCGACGATGCCGGTCTCGTCCATCAGGTCGAGTTGGGCCTGGAGACTCCAATCGGCCCACGGGTTCTCGCCGCTCCCGAGGATGCCGACCTTTGCCATCGCACGCTTATAAAATTCGGGGATCGGATGCTGGTGGGTGTCGATCAGGCGTCGGCTCATTGCGGGCTGCTCGTGTTGTTTCACGCGTTTTGCTTTGGATCGGTCGCGACAATAGCGGAGGGTTTGCGCTTGCGGAAGCGGACGCCGTCACGGCGGCCGCAAGGGGAGCCGTCGCACACCGCTCTGTTCATATGCCGCGAGGGCGCGGAGGCCGGGACGTGAAGCTTGCCCGCGCGCTATGCTAACCTTGGTGGTGGTCTGGATGGCGCAACGTATCGTTGCGTTTCGTGA
>Ga0070681_10002615_pt1 | contig 16525 bp, 16 predicted proteins | sample KBSC83BmetaG_FD_65650 | JGI IMG/M metagenome (GOLD analysis project Ga0070681, IMG submission 65650) | Corn rhizosphere microbial communities from Kellogg Biological Station, Michigan, USA - KBS C8-3B metaG | ecosystem: Host-associated > Plants > Roots > Rhizosphere | place: USA: Michigan...
ATGCGGGATTGCTGGGCGCCGCGCGGTTAGCGTTGAAGGATTAATGCGCAGGGAGATATTTAGACAGGATTTACAAGATTAACAGGATGGACAAGATATTCTGCTAATCTGGAAATCCTGTTAATCATGTCGGCAAACTATGAATCGCCTTCTAGCACTCGTCGCGATCCTTGGCGCCGCGACCACCGCACTGGCGCAGGACATCACCACTCTCGAAAAGATCGGTCCCGTCGTCAGTGTGCAACGCACCGACAAAGGCGTCACGCTTAATTGCCACGACAACTCGCAGGTCCAGCTCACGGTCCTCGCACCGGATCTGATCCGCGTCAGAGCATCATTCACAAAACCCATCCCTGCGCGCGACCACTCGTGGGCCATCGCGAAGGAAGATTGGACCACGCCCCGCTGGACTCTCAACGAAACATCAGACGCGATCTCAATCAGAACCGACGATCTCGAAGTATCTGTTCGTCGTTCACCGTTGCTCATCGAATTTCGCGACGCGCGTACGCATCAACTCATCAACGCCGACGAGCAGCCGATGTCGTACGACGCCAGCGGACGCCTCGCGAACATGATGTTCGATCCAAAAGCGGGAACGTTTGTCGCTGCCTCGAAGAAACTAGGCTTTGACGAACACTTCTACGGTCTCGGCGAAAAAGCAGCGCGCCTCGACAAACGGCGCAGCTCGTTCGTCAACTGGAACTCCGATACGCCCGGCTACATCGAAGGCAAGGATCCGATCTACCAGACAATCCCGTTCTACATCGGCCTGCAACACGGCATCGCTTACGGCATCTTCTTCGACAATAGCTATCGCAGCTATTTCGATTTCGGGAAGTCGTCGCAGCAGCGCGCGTGGTTCGGCGCCGAGGGCGGCGAGCTCAATTACTACTTCTTCTATGGTCCATCAATAAAAAAGATTCTTGGTCGCTACGCGGATCTCACGGGGCACATGCCGCTGCCGCCGCTCTGGGCACTCGGCAATCAACAGAGTCGCTGGAGTTACTATCCCGATTCGATGGTTGAAGAAGTCGTCAGCGAATATCGCAAGCGCGACCTGCCGCTCGACGTGGTCTACCTCGACATCGATTACATGAACGGCTACCGGGTCTTCACCTTCGACAAGCAACGTTTTCCCGATCCTAAGACGCTCACCGATAAACTCGCGCGGCAGGGCGTGAAGGTGGTAACGATTGTCGATCCCGGCATCAAGTATCCGCCTGACAAAAACGAGCGTTATCATGCATTCGATCAAGGTCTGGAGAAAAACTTTTTCCAACGCCGTCGCAATGGAGATCTGTTCGTGCCGCGCGTTTGGCCGGGCGAGAGCGTGTTTGTCGACTTCACGCTGCCCGATGCGCGACGTTGGTGGGGTGACCTGCATCGTGTTTACACCGACAACGGAATCGCCGGCATCTGGAACGACATGAACGAGCCTTCTGACTTCGTCGATCAGACGGGCAAGAATCAACTAGACGTCGTCAGTTACGATGAGGGTGAGAAAACGACTCACGCGAAGAATCGCAACACGTTCGCACTGTTGATGTCGCGCGCGACTTACGAAGGTCTCGAACGCCTGCGACCCGATCAGCGCCCTTATGTCATCACGCGTGCTGCGTACGCGGGCGTTCAGCGTTACGCGACGATGTGGACGGGCGACACGAACAGCACCTGGGAAGCGCTGGCCCTTAACATCCCGATGTTTACTTCGCTCGGTCTCTCGGGCGAGCCTTTCATCGGCAGCGACGTTGGTGGATTCATCGGACGCGGCAACGGCGAGTTGCTGGTTCGTTCATATCAGGTCAGTTTTCTCGCGCCTTTCTGCCGCAACCACAAGGTCATCGACGGCTACGATCAGGAGCCGTGGCGCTTCGGCAAGTATTACGAAGACATCATTCGCAGGTATTTGAAACTGCGTTACACATTGCTCCCGTTTCTTTACACCACGCTCGAGGAAGCTCATCGATCCGGTGTTCCTTTGTTTCGGCCGTTGCTGCTGAATTATCAAAACGATCCGAGCACTTACAACCTCGACGATCAATTCATGGTCGGTGAGGATCTGCTCGTCGCACCGATTCTGAAACCTGACGTCACGAAGCGTTTGGTCTACTTGCCCGCAGGCACGTGGTACGACTACTGGACCAACAAGAAGTACACCGGAGGAACGATGATCAGCGTTGACGCTCCACTCGACACAGTGCCGATGTTTGTGCGTGCTGGCGCGATCATTCCGGTTGGACCGTCATTGAATTATGTCGGCGAAAAGCCTGCGGATCCAATCACTTTTCAGATTTACCCTGACGGCAGCGGTTCGGCTTCCGCGACTCTTTACGAAGACGACGGACTCAGTCCGGCTTACAAGACGGGCGCCTTCCGCAGAACGAGTCTCAGCGTGCGGCGTGGACCACGTGGGCTCGTGGTCTCGATCGCAGCTCCGGAAGGAACGTATAACCCTGGACCACGTAAATTCGACTTCGTGGTAGAGCCACTGGGGATGGTCGTTTCAGTAGCGGATGATGGCAGGGCCAAACAGGTCCAACTCAAATGACGAGAGTACGCTGTCGTACGCAACCCTCATGCGAAGGTTGATTGTTACAAACACGTAGCAGTCGAGTAACAGTATCGAGACAATCCGCGTTTATCTTCCGCAAACACTTGCCCCCAAAGTTGCCCCTGAATTTGCCCCTGAACTGTTTGTGCGGCAAACATCACTCCTTTAGAACAAGGAACTGAGGTATGACTAGACCAAGGGTTTTGGCGGGCATCGTCACGGCCGCCTTCTGCTTGACGCTTGCTGCGTCTGTTCGTGCCGACAACGCTCACGTTGATATCCAACTCGAAAAGCTTATCTTTGCAGAGCGACACGGTTTAACTATCCTTAATGAGCAGCAGATTGACACAAATTATCTCTACACTGCGCATTTTGAGAACAACAACGGAAAGCATCTCGGATTCAGCATGGCTCTCGTCCATAATGGTCCAAAACCGGAGATAGTTCGACCTTTTCCGGTAGCGTCCGCTTCGCAAAATCCGGAGCCCACTGCGATGGTTTTACTCGGCACCGGACTCGCGGCCTCCGCGGCGTTCGCGCGCAAAGTCAATCGTCGCCGCAAAAATTAAGAATCAGGATTTAGGTCACACAGATGAACGCCGATTAACACGGATCGAAACGTGTTCGTCGGCGTTTGTCCTTCACCATAGCACGCGATTTTGTGGTAAAGATCTTCGGGATGACTCGTCTTTATATTCTCCCGCTATTTCTTTTAATTGTTTGGCCTCAGGCAGCCCCGGGGCACGTTAACGTTCGCCTCGTGACGGACGAAGGTGAAGCAGTGCTCGTGCTTTCGAATATAACTAAAAGCTGAAATGGCAAAAGCGAAACGAGTCAACGGACTCAACTGTAAATCTGTTGCGTCTGCCGGCATCAAGCAGGTGCTGGTTACGAGGTTCAACGAGTTAAGTAGCTTTCAGCAGGCGGCGTTGGATTGGACCGACCCTGAAGGCGTCCACGCGATGCGTGTCGCTTCGCGAAGATTGAGAAGCGTGTTGCGCGATTTCATGCCGTATGTGCGCAAACGCTCGCTCGCGCCGGTACTGAAGCAACTGCGCAATATCGCCGCGGCGCTTGGGGAAGTGCGCGATCAGGATGTTGCTATCGAGGCTTTGGAAGAAATGGCGACACACGCGCCGGGCGCATTTTCTTCCGGACTGAAGGCGTTCATCGAGACGAAGAAGCAGCTTCGCGAACAGGAGCGCGAGGAGTTGAAGGCGGTGCTCGAAGCCGATGAGCTGAAGCAACTGGAGTCGGAATTTTTAACCGGAGTCGACGAAGCTACTGCGACTCGCGCCGGGTCGCCGGCAATTTCGTTCTTGACGATGTCGCAGGAGATCATTCTGGAACGGCTGAAAGAGTTTGAGGCGTTGAGCATCGGGTTGCTCAATCCGTTCGAGGTCGAGACGTTGCACGAGCTCCGCATCGCCGCCAAACGTTTGCGTTATGCGCTCGAGCTTTTTCAGCAGTGTTGGGGCCGGTCGATTTCGGGTTACGCAAAACGCGTCGCGCGCATACAGGGAGGGCTGGGAAACTTGCACGATTGCGACGTTTGGATCGAGGGTTTGGGCAAGCACATCATCAACGCGCGAAAGCACAAGCAGCACGATCAGGTCGCGGCGTTGATGTGGTTGTTGAATCACCTCGTCAAGTTGCGCACCAAACACCTGCGCCAGTCCTTCGCACGGTGGCGCGAATGGGAAACGCACGAAGCGAGTGAAAAGCTGCGCGCGGCGTTGTCGAATCGTGCGATAACCTTAAGACTTGGGCCGCCCGGTCCGAGTAAGGTAGTGTGGCCACAACAAAGCACACAAGACTCACAAGGCACATAACCTGGGCTGGAGGTGATTCATGTTTCTAAATCTGATTGTGTTTCTGACGTTCCTGATTCCTTTTTCGCAAACGGCGAGGACGTCGGTTGTAAATGCTTCTGACGGCGTTCCTATTCACTACGCGGTGCAGGGCAAAGGCGAGCCGACGCTCGTCTTCATTCACTGCTGGAGTTGTAATCGAAATCTCTGGGACAACCAGGTCGCTGAATTTTCAAAGACGCATCGCATCGTGACAATCGACTTGCCCGGTCATGGTGAATCCGGTATGGACCGTAAGAATTGGACCATCGAGAGTTTCGGAGACGACGTCAAGACAGTTGTCGCGAAGCTCAACCTCAAGCGCGTGGTGCTGATCGGCAGTTCGATGGGTGGACCAATCGCGCTCGAAGCGGCGCGACGAATGCCGGATCGAGTCGTTGGTATCGTGCCGGTGGACACGTTGCAGGACGTCGAATCGAAGGTGCCGCAGGAGCAGCTCGACGCCCTGTTCAAAGCGATGGAGGCGGACTTCAAAGGCGCGAACGCGAACTTGATGAGTCAGTTCTTCTTCTCGCCGACAACACCAGCGGCGGTGAAAGAGCGGATACTCAACGATATCTACTCGCGCCCGCCAGCGACTGCGATCGCGATTTTGAAAGGAGTCTTTGCGTACGACCCGGTTCCGGCGATGCGCGAGATCAAAGTTCCGATTCGGGCAATCAACGCCGACCGTTTTCCCACCAACCTCGAGGTCAATCGCAAGTACGCACCGCAGTTCGACGTCGTGATCATCAAAGGCACGGGCCATTATCCGATGCTAGAAGATCCAACTCGCTTCAACGCGATGCTAACCGACATCCTTCGTCAACTGAAATAAGAATCAGCCACAAAAAGGCACAAAAGGCACACAAAGAGGGCTCCTTCTTTTTGTTCCTTATGTGCCTTTTTGTGGCTATGCTATCTTGTCATTCCGAGGAGAAATCATGCCAAAGTCGCTCCTGTTTTTATTGATCCTCTGCGCGGCGGTGACGCTCGCCTGGCCTGCGGGCGCGCAACAGCAACAAGCTTGCTTTACAGCCGACGAACGAGCGCGCGCCGAGCAGACTGCGAAGGTTTATCGCACACCCGATCCCGGCTACGATCCCGTGCTCGGCTACAACCCGACTACGGGTCCGCGCCTTGGTGCGCCGCCGGTCGACGCGAATGGTTTCGCAAAACCAATCAACTGTGTTGCGAACAAGGATGAGTCGCCTGGCAAGGGCACCACGCCGAAGTTTTATTGCTCGGTTCCGGGAGTAACTGACGATGAGGGCAAACTGATTCGTTACAAGATCAAGCCGCACTTCAAAGGACAAGAGCCCAACAAACGCAATGGCGAGGTGTACGGCGAGTTTCTGTCGTCACGTTTTTCGAAAGCGCTCGGATTCTTCGCTGATGACGAATGGGTCGCAGACGTGACGTGTCCGGATTGCGAGAAGAGCCTGACCAAGAGTTTTCAGGGCGCGCCTTGGTCACCGTTTCAACCGGCTGCGGGTATCGAGCTGCCGCTCGGGCGCGGTATCGATGTGAACTGCAATCAGAAGGACGCGGCCCCGCTCGCCGATTCACTGCACAAGCTCGAGGAAAGCGGCGGTCCGCGCGCGGAGATTGACGCGTTCAAACTCTGGCTGGCGTTCATCGATCATGGCGATACAAAAACCGATAACCATAAGTTTGCGTGTCTGAAGTCGAAGAAGAACGGCGACATTCGTATCTGCGAACCCGGCCAGGCGGTTTTCTACGTCAGCGATATGGGATCGACGTTCGGATATTCAAAAGACAGCGAGAAGAAAGCGCGACTCGAAGTCTGGCGCAAAAAAGATCCGATCAAAGTCAGTGACGGAAAGTGTACCGCAAACGCGAAGAGTGTCGGCGATACCAGGATTAGCGAAGCGGGCCGAAAGTTGTTGGCTGACAATCTTCAACGACTGCTCGATGCCGAGACACAAAATCAAACGATCACGAGAGTTTTTGCTGCATCGCGAAACGCCGAACGCGATCGTCCACCGGCCGAGTGGGCTGCGGAGTTCGTCCGCAAGGCAAAGATGATCATCGACGCGCGCTGTTCAAACTAGTTTCCTCGAACGAAGATCTCAGGTAAGGATTAATGCATTCGGAAATACCGGCTCACACAGATTCAAAACCAAAACGCTTTCTCGCCTGGTCCGTACTCAACCGTGACTTGTGCCAGCTTGAGTTCTTCCGTCGCGTGCTCGAAGAAGCGACTGAAAAATCTACTCCGGTGCTGGAGAAACTAAAATTCCTGTCGGTGTTCTCTTCGAATCTCGACGAGTTCTTCATGGTGCGCGTTTCGGGTATCAAGGAGATGTTGCCCATCGAAGAAATTGGACCAATGCCTGGCGAACTGACACCCGTCGAGCAGCTCCGCGTCATTCGCAAACGAGTGCTGACGCTTGTCGACGAGCATACGCATTGTTTGCGCGAAGAAGTGCTGCCGCAACTGGCATCCCGCGGCGTCGTCATCGCGCCTTACGCATCGTTATCGGAATCAGAGAAACAGGGTCTCGCTCAGTACTTCATGAAAAACATTTTTCTGGTACTGACGCCGCAGGCAGTCGATCCGGCTCGACCATTTCCGTATATCTCGAATCTCAGTCTCAACATCGGCCTGACAGTTGAGAGTAATCCCGAAGACACACTCGCGGGCGCGCCGCTCGGGAACGAGGTCAGGTTTGTACGAATAAAAGTGCCGCCTGTCGTCCCGCGACTGATTCCAGTGAACAAAGACGAATCGAAGTTTGCGCTTGTTGAAGAGGTAATCGAGGCAAACATTCATTCGTTGTTTCCGAGCATGACTTTCAGCAAGGGTCATCTCTTTCGCGTTACGCGCGACGCCGACGTCGAGATCCGCGACGACAAAGCCGCGGACTTGCTGGCGCTGATAAAAGAGTCGCTGCGCGAACGTCGTTTCGGTTTGGCTGTTCGACTCGAAGTGTCGTCCTCGATGCCGAGCGAAATGGTTGAGTACTTGACGAATGCACTCGGACTCGAGAAGGACGACGTTTATGTGATCGACGGACTGCTCGACGTTCCTGACTTGATGGAGCTTTACGACATCAATCAACCGGAGCTCAAGGACAAACCGCTGAAGGCGGTGGTGCCGCAGGCGTTGCGAAACAAGGAGTCGATCTTCGACGCAATCAAGAACCAGGACATATTGCTTCACCATCCTTACACCGCGTTCGGTACGATCGTCGATTTCATTGATGCAGCCGCGCAGGACCCGCAGGTCGTCGCGATCAAGATGTGTTTGTATCGCACGGGGCAGAAGTCTCCGATTCCGCAGGCGCTGATCAATGCGAGCGAACGTGGCAAGCAGGTCACGGCAGTGGTTGAGATCAAAGCCCGCTTTGACGAAGAGCACAACATCGAGTGGGCCAAGCGACTCGCTGAGTCAGGCGTCCACGTTGTCTACGGGCTTGTTGGTTTGAAGACGCACAGCAAAGTTGCGCTCGTCGTCCGTGGCGAGGAACACGGCCTGCAAACTTACACACACATCGCCACCGGCAACTACAATCCCACGACTTCAAGGGTGTACACGGATCTCGGGTTGTTAACGAGCGATTCGATCATCGGTGACGATGCGACGGACTTGTTCAACTTTCTCACTGGTTTCTCGATGCAGAAGGACTTCGGTCGTCTGATGGTGGCGCCGCTGAATCTACGTCGCCGGATGATGTCACTGATCGAGCGTGAGACCGAACATGCTTTGGCTGGTCGTCCGGCTCACATCGCAGCGAAGATCAATCGCCTGACTGATCTACCGACCATCGAAGCGCTTTACGAAGCGTCGCAGGCTGGTGTCAAAATCGATCTCATCGTTCGTGGTGCGTGCATGATTCGTCCTGGTGAGCCGGGTCTGTCGCAGACCATTCGCGTCCGCAGTATCGTGGGGCAGTTCCTCGAACACAGTCGCATCTTTTACTTTGCGAACGGCGGCGAAGAAGAAGTTTACATTGGCTCGGCGGATTGGATGGCGCGCAATCTCGATCGTCGTGTGGAAGTCGTGGTGCCGGTGCTCGATCCGCAGTTGCGGAAGTATTTAAAGGACACGGTGCTCGCAGCGTACCTGCGTGATAACGTGAAGGCCAGGAACATGAATCCCGACGGCACTTACGAGCGTCCCGCGATGGAGCCCGATGAAGAGCCTTTTAACAGCCAGTTGTTCTTCGAAGGTCCAAACAGTTCACCCGCGGTTGGAAACGTTCACCCGTTGAAGAGCAAGCGTCTGTGGTCTAAAACTAACTAGCCACAAAAAGGCACAAAGTCACATAAGAAATTATGCATCCGGCTAGAAGTCTTTTGTGTTTTCTGTGCCTTTTTGTGGCCCGAAAGGATAACGAGATATGAACCGTGTGACGGTTGCGGTGATGGTGACGTTTGTCGCACTGCTGTTGGTTAGTGGACTTGTTGCTTACTTGTTACGCGATCAACCAAACGCCGTTACGCCGACGAGTTCAACCGGTGCTGTCGCTGCGCCCGCCGGTTCCGAAACGCAGGCGAGAAATCAGGTACCGCTGCTGGGACAACTCTTCGGTCCGGACGCGTCGGGCCTCTCGCCGTCCACCTTCGCGAGTTGGGAAGCGACGTCCGCCAGAATCGCGTTGCGCTTCTCGCTCGCAGCGTTTCTCGCGTCGCTGCTCGCGTTTCGTCCACGACGCGGAGCGCGCAATCCTTACGTCGCGCAGACGCAGATTCTGATGGCGGTGGTGGCCGGCGCGATGATGATGGTCGTCGGGGACAGCGCCGCACGCGCGTTCGGAATTTTTGCCGCGGCTTCGTTGGTGCGCTTCCGCACGAACATCCGCGACCCGAAGGAAACGACGGTGTTGCTTGTGTGTCTGGGAGTCGGCCTCGCTGCGGGCGTCGGACGTTGGGATATGGCAGTTATCCTCACGCTATTCGTGCTCATTGCGTTGTCGGTGCTGGAGTATTTCGAACGGTTTCAGGTTTTTCGCTCGATGGAAGTTAAGGTGCAGACGCGCAGCATCGACCGGACGGACGAGGTGCTCAAGGGACTTTTCGAGCGTTACAACTTTGAGTACGAACTGCGTGAGCTCAATCGTGAGGACGCAGACGAACCGCTGGGCACGATTGTTTACCTCGTGAATCTCGATCCGGTGGCGAGCACGAGCAAGTTGAGTGAGGAGATACTTTCCGGCGATCGGGACAACGTCGACAGTGTTGAATGGGATCAGAAGGAGAGCAAGACGTACATCTATCGATAACCGGATTGATTGAATCTTCGCTATGCAATAGACTGCCGTTCAGACGGTATTAATGTTTCGGAGGGCTGGATGTGACAGGTCGCAGAATCGTAGTCGGAGACATTCACGGTTGTTACGACGAGTTGATTGAGTTGCTCGAGAAGGTGGGCGCGGGTGATGACGATCGTGTTTTCTGCGTTGGAGATTTGATTACCAAGGGTCCGAAGAGCAAGGAAGTGCTGGAGCTGTTCATGACGGACGCGCGTTTCAGCACCGTGATTGGTAATCACGACCTGGCTCTGCGTCGCAAGTGGAATGGTGAGGACATCGAATTGAAGCCGGCGCAAAAAGAGGCGCACAAAGAGTTGAAAGGGGAGAAGGACGCGTACGCCAGTTTCTTCAACCGCATGCCGTTCACGATCGACCTGGGTACCCACCTCATCGTCCACGCGGGGCTGCGTCCAAATGTGGAGCTTTATTCGCAAACAACCGAAGACCTGACACTTCTTCGAACCCTCGGCGGAGATCGTGAGAGTGATGACGGCACGCCGTGGTACCACGTGTATTACGGGGAACAGATCGTGCTGTTTGGGCACTGGCCTTCGCCCGAACCCCGCCGCGGCCGAAAAGCCATCGGTCTCGACACCGGCTGTGTCTACGGCTACAACCTCACAGCCTACATCATCGATGATGATGAGTTCGTCACGGTGAAGGCGAAGCGTGCCTACGATAATTCGTGATCGTGGTTCTCATAAAGACTTAGCCCGCCCAATTCTTTAACAGGAACTTTGCGAAGTCGGCTTCGCCGCCCGATGTGAGGCAGGGCTCAGCCCTGCCGGTTAGTCTTAATCTATTTGATTGGGCTATGCCCTCGGTTCGGGCTCTGCCCTAAGTATCTCGAGGCCAAAGGCCGAACCGCGGGCGCAGCCCTAAAAATATTCTAGTAAGCTGACGGCGTGGCAAAGCCACGCCTCACATCAGGCGGCAAAGCCGGAGACCGAGATTGAGGACAACGAAGCCGCAGCGCGACACCTGAGGACTTCTTCGTGCAAACCAATTACGGCTCGGGAACAGTAACAGTGCGGTTTTTATTCTTACGCACTTTGCTCCAGTACCACCATTGACGTTGTTCGATCGGGAGCTCAGGGTTCTTTGCTTGCGCCACTGCGGCAACGAACACATCCAAACAGCAAGGGTCTAATCGCTGTCCGCGTAAGCGACTCAGCTCCTCATACATTCTCTGCGGACTACGGCGGCGCAATTGAGCCACGCTGCTGATTCCGAGCAACTCAAAATCTTTCAGCATCGCCGGCCCGATGGAGACTAAGTCTTTAAGCTGACGTGTTTCACAATCCATATCATCCTCCTTTTTTCGGCAGTTGCGAAAAGATCACGAAATGGCCGCCCGGTTCTTTGGCGACAACTTCTTTCGCCCCATAAGGAGTATCGTGCAGGCCTTGCACAATCTCAGCGCCATTTAGTGCATCGATGACGGCTTGTATGTCCGGAACTTCCATAAAGATAAAGCTCGGTCCCTGATCAGCGGCCTTGGCAAGGGGAGCGCTGGCATCCTTCATGCCCTCGTGGGTCTGGTACATGAGTTCGATCGGGCCGCTTTCGATGGCCGCAAAGCCGACGTGATCGCCTTCCGGCACTTCTATCGTAGTCTTAAAACCAAAGCGCTCCGTCCAAAACCTGACGCTGGGCTCCACTGTCTTCACGTGCAGAATCGGCGTTGACTTATCAATCATTTTCCGTCTCCTCAATGATATCTAGTCTAATTTAGACGAGTCGTACTATAATGAGCGACATGAAAACTGTCAAGCAGAAAAAACCAGCGGCATCGAAAGACACCAAACGAGCGAATCAAACTCGTCTCACCATTCCCGATCTGGTGATCCTCAGTCTTCTCGCAGAAGGGCCGATGCACGGGTACGAAGTCAACGCGACCCTCGAGAATCGAAAGATTCGTGATTGGGCACCAGTATCGCGGCCCCAAATTTATTATTCGCTGGATAAGTTAACTGAGCTCGGACTGCTCCGCCTGTCTTCGAGCCATTCACCTTCGGCTGGCCCAGAGCGACGCGTACTGCAAACAACTGCGCTCGGTCGCGAACATCTCGCCGACGCTTTGGAAGCAAACAGTTGGGTGAACACGAAAGTGCATCAACCTTTTCTCATCTGGTTGGCACTCTCCTGGCAGGCGCGTCCGCGAACTTTTCGAAAGCAGCTAACCACGCGCAAGAAAATTCTTGAACGAACACTCTCCGAGGAACGCGCGACGCTCGAGGATGTTCTAACCGAAGTCGGTCATCCGTATCACGAAGCCGTTTGGATGTTGGAATTGACGATTCAGCAACTGGAAGTGGAACTTAATTGGGTCGAAAAAATTCTTAAGGCCGCAGACAAACGTGGACCAGCGGTCAATGCGCGAAACCAGTAACTAGCTTTTGTATGTTTTTTGTTTTATGAGTTTTTCACCGGTAAACATAGTGGCCTGGTGGTTGCGTTTAGTTTAGGGTGAATTCAAATGGCCAAGGAGGCATATTATGAAAAAGTTGCTTACATTAACGTTGCTGCTCTCCTCGTTAAGTTTTGTTGGATCCACGCAAGCCGCGACGAAAACTGCGGGTGCTGTGATGGACAATCCGCAACTCCGAATTCAGATTGGACGCCGGCGTCACCGTCGCGACCGTCGTGACTGGGATCGTGCATATGGTGAACGGGTTGGATACGGCCGCACGTTCACGCGTGACGTGCAGTATGGTCGACGCGTCTATCGCGAGACCTATCAGGTGAGAAATGGTCGGACGTTCCTGATCAGCAGGGTGCGTCTGTACTAAGCAATCTTGACATGCTGAAAATACGAACGCCGCGATTTGCATTAAATCGCGGCGTTCGTTTCTGCTGCGCGGCCTGCTTAGAACCTAACGGCCACACCAAAGCTAGACTGGAAATTATGCGTGGTGCCGAGGCGCTGAGCGAAAACTCCGTCACCAACGGCATCATTTCCGAAAGGGATGATTAGGTCGCCTGCGTCGAACCGCAGGACCACATGACGGTTAGGATAGAATTCGGCAACGCCACCGACGTCCAGCGCAAACTTCGCCTGCTCGCGCCCGTTAACATAGAAGTTTGTCTGAAAGCCCGGCCTTACTTTCGCAAAGACGCCCACACGTTTGATGCGTGTTCCGGCCTTGATTCCGAATAGGCCCTGTGTTGCGTAAGGTGGTCCTTCGTCCGGAAGGAAGAAGTTCACTTCGTTATCGAAAGCGATGTGATTACTGAGATTGTAGGTGAATCTGCCGCCCGCACCGGCACCATATCCGAGGTCACGACTTCCGGAGCCAAAAATCTGTCCACCAATCTCGTAGGTGGGGACTTTCTCGTCATCAGAAATAGTCTTGATCTGCGCCTGCGAAACCAGGCAACTGAAGCACAGCACGATTGCACTCGATGCGACGATGAGAAACTTTCGCATAATGATTTCTCCGATTGGTTGCTGAGATAACAAACTCAGACTTCGCAATCGGAGTGCCCGTCGCTGACAAGTCTATTTGTTTGATTTTTTTGCGGTTTCAGATTTGGTGTTGCAGCGTAACGACAACATATGGTGAAGGAATCCGGCGCGAGGAGTTTCAGGCGGCGATCTAAGATGTCTCTGAAAAGACGTTGAGTCGTTTAAGTATCAATCCAGAACTGTAAACTGCCAAAAGCCGTTTGAAAACCGACAGCGACCGGAAACCAATTGCGCGTACCGTATGGTAAAGCAATGCTGGACACTGCATCAGATTACGGCTCTTACGATTTACTAACATTTGTTGCAGGTTGCAGCGGCCATAAAGTCTATCAATTAGGTCCCGCCAGCAGCTTGCTCTCGATCACTTAGAAGTTCAGATCTGAGCAAGCGCTCTGATCGCATCAGTGGGCTCCTTGTTTGAGTGGGTGATTCTCTGAATCGCCTGTGGACCTTAAGCTAATAAGGCTTTGGGGAATTTGATGGGTGATTTTCAATGAAAACGGCAGGCCCTTCAACCTGCCGTAAATCATTCCTAAATAATGGTGAGCCGAGCAGGGCTCGAACCTGCGACCCGCTGATTAAGAGTCAGCTGCTCTACCAACTGAGCTATCGGCCCTCATGTGACGCGCGGAAAATTATACGTGCGGCGGTTTGAGTGTCAAGCAAGGCTGCCTACGACGCCGTGGCGCACTCGCTGTTCGAAAGAAGTTGATGGGCGGCGTTGATGAGACCTTCGATGTCCGGCTTCGCCACATAAGCAGCGGCGCCGGCGGCGAAGGCTTCGCGACGGTGAATCTCGTAGGCGTCACCCGTGTAGAAGATGCATGGCACGTCGGGCGTGAGCTTTGCCAAAGTCTCACACAGCTCCAGACCCGTCCCGTCAGGCAAGCGTTTGTCGAGTACGTAAAGATCATACTCGTGCCGCTTCGCCATATCACAGGCCTCTTGCATTGTGGCCGCAGTGTGAACCTGGTAGTTTTCTTCAGACAGCAGCATCTGTAACATCTCAGACGTGTCGCGATGATCGTCCACACAAAGCACACGGCACTTGGGACTGGTCACAGGTGAAACCTCCTAAAGGCACGTTGTTCAGCTAACCACTGGAAGCAGGAGAAGCAGTGGGAATGCAAATTATAGTCGGGCCGGAGTAATTGCGCCACCGCCGCAACCGGCATCTGCCGCTGGATTCTGGAAGGGCCGCACAATTGGTGTTTTCCTTGAATTACTCGGGTATTTCGGATCGTTCACCCTTTCTTGCGATCCGGTACTAGACCAGGTGGGCAGCCCTCCTGCCCACCGCCAGCAAACCTTAAGAAAGAGGATCCAACTTGCGTTCCGCGCTAATCGCCGCGGGCGCATGATTCTTCATTGCTTTCAGAAGACGATTCAAGACTTCGAGGTCTTCATCCTCAGGCTCCAATTGCAAATACTTTTCCAACGTCGTCGAGGCGGCATTCAAGTCGCCGAGCTTGTGATAAACCAACGACAAGTTGAAATAAACGAGGGAGAACCCGGGCTCGATTTGTGCTGCCGCTTCGTAGTGAAGCTTCGCCAGGTGTAGATCGCCGGCATCGTAGTAAAGATTCGCGAGGTTGTAATGCGCCTCAACGTGGCGCGGATCGTTTTTGAGTGAAAGGGTGAAATTGTCGAGCGCGTTCGAGATCTGGCCGCGTTCGAGATTGATGATACCGAGGTTGCAGTAAGCCTCGGCTATGTTGTCGCCCTCGCTGATGGCTTCGCGATAATGTTCGGCCGCCGAGGGATCTCCCTGTTCGTGCAGCAGCAGCGCTTCTTCAAACGGAGTGAGCAGACGCGCGAGTCGTGGTGTCTCGACGCGGAAGAGATTGAGCTGACCCTGCAACTCGGCTTCGATCTGCCGGATGCTGTGACCCTGTGCACGGAGTTCGCGCACGCGTCGAAACTTCGTCAACGCGTTGAAGTCGTAAACGTAATCCGGATCCTGCGAAGACGATGCCGCCTCGACGATGCCTTGTTCGGTCCAACGCCGAATGGTCTTCTCACTCAGACCGAACAGTTGTTTGATCTCTTTAACGGAGTAAGAGGATTTGACACGCTGGTAATCTGCCTTCGAAGGGACAGGTGAGGGAAATGAGATTACCTTCGTGCTCTGATCGTTCATTAGAACCTAAAACTTTTATTAGCCACAAAAAGCCACAAAAGTCACATAAAAGAGATCAACTAAATCGTGTGCTCTTTTGTGTGTTGCCTTAACCTACCTTTCGCTTCTTTGCCGCACGCGGTTTCACCAGTGTGATCTGCGGCTTCTTCTTGTCAGCAGTTGCGGGCGCCTTGACCATCGGTTTGCGATTTGACGCCTGCAAACTCTTCTTCAGCGCGCTCATAATATCAAGTCTGGGAACCTCTTCAACTTCTTCAAACTCCGCCACCTCGCGACCTTTTATCTTCGAATCGATCAACGTTCGCATCGCGTTGAAGTAGTTATCTTCGGTGTCGATCTCGGAGAGCGTGGTGGTCATCTCCTGAACGAGCGTCGTCGCCAGTTTCAATTCGTTCTTGTTCAACTTCTGCGCGTCGAGCTTCTGAACGTTTTCGAGATCGGGCACGTCGTCCATCTTCCGCAGCTCGTGCGGATAATGAAGCTTCTGCAACACCAGGCCATCGTCGTGCGGAAACACCGCCACCAGATCTTCCCGATCGCGCAGCACAACTTTGCCGACCGCGATCTTGCCTGTCTGCTTCATCACTTCGCGCAACAGCGCATAAGGTTTCTCTGAAACTGCGCCATCCGGTCCGGCAAAGTAAGGCGCGTCATAGAACGTGCTCGGAATCTCTTCGCGACTGACGAAGCCAACGATATCGACAGCCTTGGTCGTCTTGATCTTGATCTTCGCGATGTCGTCGGGTTCGACGATCGCGTAGCGATCGGGCTCGTACTGATAACCCTTCGTGATCTGATCGTTGGTTACAATCTCGTTGCACTTCTTGCAGCGCTTATCGTAGCCGATTGGACCAAAGTCGTCGCGGTGCAACTGGTTGAATTGAATTTTCTCGCTGGTCTCAATCGCGTTGTAGATGCGAACGGGGATGGCGACCAGCAAAAAGCGGATGTGACCTTTCCAGATAGATCTCATATGGAGCCTCTCCTCAATGGCGGATTATGCCACGGATTACACAGATTTTCACCGATTATATTGAGTGCAACAGGGCGTTGCGCATGGCTCCCGCACTTTGCCAGCGCTGGGCAGGATCTTTTGCAAGGGCGCGGTCGATGATTTCGCAGACGGGTCGCGGAATCTGGGGAGCACGCTGGTGTAGCGGCACCGCCGGCTGCTCGAAAATGGCCCGGATCGTATCGTTAACACTGCTGTTTTTACTGAGATCGAGCGCCAAA
>Ga0070681_10002616_pt1 | contig 16524 bp, 16 predicted proteins | sample KBSC83BmetaG_FD_65650 | JGI IMG/M metagenome (GOLD analysis project Ga0070681, IMG submission 65650) | Corn rhizosphere microbial communities from Kellogg Biological Station, Michigan, USA - KBS C8-3B metaG | ecosystem: Host-associated > Plants > Roots > Rhizosphere | place: USA: Michigan...
GATTTCCCGGACACGCCGACCATCCTCGAGCTGGTGAAGGACCAGTCGGCCCGCCAGCAATTCGAGCTCCTCATCCTGGAGCAGCATATGGACCGCCCGCTCCTGCTGCCGCCCGGCGTCGATGCCGCGCGCGTCGCCGAGCTGCGTGGCGCTTTCGATGCGACAATGCAGGATGCGTCTTTCCGCGCCGAGGCCGATAAGATGCGCCTGCATCTCGACCCGATCGACGGTCCGGCGCTGCAGTCCTTGCTCGACAAGGCCTATGCGCTGCCGCCCGACGTGATCGAAGCGGCGAAGGCGGTGATGGGCAATCCGTCGGCCGAGTGAGGACGGGGCCGGGCCCGGTCTAGAGGAGAGGATCATGTCGTTTCACGCTCGTCTCCGGCATCTGGCGCTCGCGACGTTCGTCGCGGGCGGCGCGGCACAAGCGGCGCTCGCCGCCGACGATCCCGCGTCCTTTTATCAGGGGCGCAATGTGAGCTTCGTCGTCGGCTTCAACACCGGCGGCGGCGCCGACGCCTATGCCCGGCTGGTGGCGCGCCATCTCGGCCGCCACATCCCCGGCAACCCGACCATCGTCGTGCGCAACATGCAGGGCGCGGGCTCGATCCTCGCCGCCAACCACATCTTCAACCTCTCGCCCAAGGACGGATCGGAGATCGGACTCTTTGCCGGCAACATCGCCATCGATCCGGTGATTGGCGGCGTTCCCGCCAAATATGATTCGCGCGAGTTCACCTGGATCGGCAATCCCGCCGCCGAGGTCGATGTCTGCATCGCGCGGCCGGAGAAGGGCTTCAAGAGCTTCGACACGCTCTTCGCCCGCGAGATGGTCACCGGCACGGCCGGCACGGCCACCTGGGATTTCCCGGTCGCGCTCAACTCCATCCTCAAGACCAAATTCAAGCTGGTGAAGGGCTACAATGGCAGCAATGCGCTGAAGCTCGCCCTCGAGCGCGACGAGATCGACGGCTATTGCGGCGTCGGCTGGGACGCGCTGCGCGCCGGCGGCCTCACCCGCGACAAGGTCGATGTCTTGCTGCAATTCACCGCGTCGCGCGACCCGGACCTGCCCGACGTTCCCGCTGTGATGGAGCTCGCGCGCAATCCGCAGGAGCGCCAGCTTATGACGCTCATCTTCGGCTGGGTCGCCATGTCGCGGCCGATCGCGGCCCCGCCCGGCATCCCGCCCGAGCGCGCCAAGGCGCTGCGCGACGCGTTCGATGCGACCATGAAGGATCCGGCGCTGCTTGCCGATTCCGAGCGCGAGATGCTTCCCGTCCAGCCGATGAGCGGCGCCGAGATCACCCGCTTCGTGCAGGAGGTCTATCGCACGCCGAAGGACGTCGCGGCCAAGGCGGCGGTGATCCTGGGGCGCACCGAGCACTAGCTCGATGGCCAGGAGCGCCAGGAAATTCGACGCCAAGGAGGCCTTCCTCGCCTTCGCCGAATGGCGCTTGCGCATCCAGTTCGCGCAGAGCTCGCGCAAGAGCGTTTTGTTCTTCCGGCGCTCGCGCGATCACTCCATCGTCTGGATGCTGGTGATGCGCGGCTACTATATGGATGCGCCGCCGAGCGTGCGCGAATGCCAGGAGAAGGCGACCTGCTCGCGGCCGACGACGCGCAAGATGCTGGCCGATGCGCAGGCGCGCGGCTTCGTCGACGTCCGTGCCGCTGCGGATGACAGCCGCAAGCGCCTCGTCTACCCCTCCAAGCGCGCGATCGAGGAATATGAATCCATGGTGATGGGCTATCTCAGCCTGTGGGACACGCTGGGCCTCGAGCACAAGAGCGGGCGGCGCTAAATGAGCCTCGTCCAGGATCTGGCGCTCTCCTACCGCATCCTCGCCGAGCATGGCGTGGTCGATGCCTATGGCCATGTCAGCCTGCGCTCGCCGGCCAACCCCGAGCGCTACCTGCTCAGCCGCGCGCTGGCTCCCGAGCTGGTCACCGAGGCCGACATCATGGAGTTCGACCTCGACAGCAACCCGGTCGAAGCCGATGGCCGCTCGATCTATCTCGAGCGCTTCATCCATGGCGAGATCTACAAGCTGAGATCCGACGTCCAGGCGATCGTGCACAATCATTCGCCGTCGGTCATTCCCTTCGGCGTCACCGACGTCAAGCTCAAGCCGCTGTTCAACACCGCCGCCTTCGTCGGCCTCGGCGTGCCGACCTTCGAGATCCGCGACTTCCAGGAGAGCGGCGACATCATCGTGAAGTCGCCGCATCTCGGCCGCTCGCTGGGACAGGTGCTCGGCGACAAGCCGGCGGCGCTGATGCGCGGCCACGGCTCGGTCGTGGTCGGCGACAGCCTGCCCGCCGTCGTGATCCGCTCGATCTATCTCGAGCTCTCGGCCCGGCTGCAGATGCAGGCGATGCTGATCGCCGGCCCGCAGGGCAGGATCACCTTCCTCGACGAGCGCGAGGTGGCCGAGACGATGGCGCGGCAGGACAGTGCGCGTACCTGGACCCGCAGCTGGGAGCTGTGGCGCAGCCAGGCGCTGCAGCGGATGACGGCCGAGCGGCGCAAGCGCAAGTAGAAGAGGAGGGGGCCCCCGTGAGCCAGACGCTACGCCTGTCGATCGCCACCATCGATTACGACCATGTCCGCGATTTCCGCCTCGGAACCGTGCGCGCCGTCGGCATCGAGCCGATCTGGCTGATGATGGGGCTGCACGAGATCTTCGCGCGCTTCATCGCCAATCGCGAATGGGACGTGTCGGAGATCTCCTTCGCCAAGTTCATCTCGCTCGCCACCGAGCCCGACCCCGACCTCATCGCCTTGCCGATCTTCCTGTCGCGCAGCTTCCGCTTCGGCTCGATCTATCTCAACCGCAACGCCGGCATCGCCGCACCGGAGGATCTCCGCGGCAAGCGCGTCGGCGTGCCGGAATGGGCGCAGACCGCGGCGGTCTATTCGCGCGGCTGGCTGCAGCACGATGCCGGCGTGCCGCTGGACTCGATCGACTGGGTGCAGGCCGGCATCGACGAGGCCGGGCGCATGGAGAAGGTCGAGCCCAACCTGCCGCGCGGGCTTCGTCTCACGCCCATGCCCGACAAGACGCTCGCCGGCATGCTGGCCTCGGGCGAGATCGATGCCGCGCTCTGCGCCGCGCCGCCGAAGAATTTCGGACGCGACGCCAACATCGTGCGGCTCTTTCCCGATTATCGCGAGATGGACCGGGCCTACTTCCGGCGCACGCGCGTTTTCCCGATCATGCATGTCGTCGCCATCAAGCGCGCTATCCTCGCCGAGAATCCGTGGGTCGCGCGCAATCTCTACCGGGCCTTCGAAGCCTCCAAGCGCCTGGCCGAGCGACGGCTGCATCACGGCCACAATTACTCGGTGCCCTGGCTCGCCGAGCATATCCGGGATCTCGAGGAGATCTTCGGCGCCGATTTCTTTCCCTACGGCATCGAGCCGAACCGGCCGACCCTCGAGCTGTTCCTGCGCTATGCCCATGAGCAGGGCATCGCGCACCGGCATGTGCGGCCCGAGGAGATCTTCCCGGAAGGGATGCTGGTCGAGGTCAGGGTGTGAGAGGAGCGTCTCTATGCCGCTTCTCCTTTCGTCATGGCCGGGCTTGACCCGGCCAAGCCCGGCCATGACGATTTCTTTTGCTACGCCGGCGCCCACTCGTCGAAGCTCTTGATGAAGCGATCATCGAGCAGCTTGGAGTTGGGCCAGGGCTCCTTGACGTCGCCGCTCGCGACCGTGATGTCCCAGAATACCTTCATGTCGGGAAAGCGGCCGCGCTCGTCATAGCCCTCGATCAGCTCGTCATAGGCGCGCGCCGCATAGGTCTCGGCATATTTGAGACGGTCCATCAGCACCTTGACCGTGAAGGCGCGATCGGCGCGCGCCACCCGGATGCCCGCCACATGGGCGCGCAGGAAGGCCTTCACCCAGTTGGGGTTCTTGTCGAGGAAGCTCTGTTTCGCGACGAACAGATTCTTCGGCCAGGTCGGTCCGATATCCCTGACCTGCGTGCCAAGCACGGTGAGGCCGTTATCCTCGCCGATCCATTTGTACGGCGCCGATTGAATGGCGGCGGTGAGGCGCCCCGATTTCAGCGCCTGATAGCTCGACGAGCTCGGACCCGCCTGCATGATCTGCACATCCTTGCCGGGCTCGAGCCCGTGACGCTTGAGCGCGTAGCGCGTCAGCTGGTCGGTGAGCGAGCCGAAGGTCGAGACGCCGACCGCCTGACCCTTGAGATCGGCCCAGCCCTTGATGGCGGGCTGCGCCAGCCAGGCGAAATCGGCCTGCCAGAAGCCGGCATAAAAGCCGATCACCGGCTGGTTGGCCGAGATCAGGTTGACGAGCCCCTGATAGGATTGCAGCGAGATATCGACCGAATCCCCGGCCAGCGCCTGCGCCACCTCCGCATCGCCGCGAAAGCTCGTCATCTCGATGTTGAGGCCCATCTCCTTCCACAGCCGCGCCGCCGCGATATAGACCGCGGCGAAATTCGATCCGTCGACGGCGAGCCCCAGCGTCAGCTTCGGTTTCTCGAGCGGGCCGATCGGGGCCGCCAGCACCGGCGCGAGGCGCGCGAGCGACGCGCCGGCCAGGGTCGCAGCTCCGGCGCTCAGCAGATGGCGGCGCGACAGCAAGGGCAGCATGTTCCCTCCTTGGATGCCTTTGCGGTCGAGCTTGGATCGCCGGGTCGGCGTGATCAAGGCTCGGTCTTGATCGCAAGCCGCGGCGCGATGCCGTGCTTGGCGAGCTCGGCCAGAAAAATGGCATGCACGCGTGGATCCTGGTCCTCATACTCGATCTGGTTGCCGCCCTGCCGCACATCGACATCGACGCCGCGATAGACCTTCCACATGTTCTGGGTAAAGGGATAGCGCACGCTGCCATGGCCGACCGCGAGATAGCGCACGGGCTCGACGCCGGCGTTGAAATGCTGGTGATACATCATGTCGGAGGGGGCGAAGACCCAGCCGCGGCGCCAATCGATGCGGGTGAAATCGGCGTCGCCCTCATACCAGAAGAGCGAATAGCCGGTGCCGCCGATGCAATAGACATGCACGTCCGGCCCGTGGCGATGCGCCTTCTTGTAGGTGCCGACCGGCATCTCCGAGAGATGGGCATGCAAGACGCCATCGGCGAGGATGAGCTGGATGTTGGAGGAGTTGCCGCCGCGCGCGGCCCAGCCTTTGAGCTCGAGATGCGTTGCGTCGGGGACGAAATTCGTCTCCCACATGTGCTTGCCGGGCCGTACGCCGACGAAATCGCCCTCGCCCTGGAAATGCGCGGCCGCCCCTTCGCGCTCGGGAAAGACGCTCGGATTGTCGAAGACGAAGCGCTCGCTGTGGAAGAGATTGAGCACCGCGGGCAGGTTGCAGGACATTGCGAGCCGCACCGGCTCGCGCCCCGAGCCGTTGAAGAGCTGGTAGGGCGCGTTCAACGGCGGCGCGAAAATGCTGTCGGGACCCCATTCGAAGCTGTGCTGTCGCCCGGCGTGATCGCGAACGGTGCTGCTGCCCTGGCCGGCGAGCACGAAGAACACGGCTTCCGCGAGATGGCGCATCGGCGCCGTCTTGCCGCCGGGCGGAATCTCGAGCAGGAAGACGGTCATGAAGTCGCCGCGCCCCTTCACATGGACAATGGCGCCTTTGGTGCCGAAGCGTGCCCATGGCGCCGTGGCGAGGGCGAGCAGATCGAAACCGAAGCCCTCATGGATGGGCAGGCCCTCGCCGCTGCACCAGTCGGCGTAGGGATCGACCATCAGCTTTCCCGGCGGCGCGTCCGGCATCGTCTTTTCTCTTCCGCCAAAATTTCGACAAAGCTAGCGGGGAGTCGCGGCAGCGGTCCAGGCCGTCTTTGCGGCTCGTCTAAGGAGTTTGGCCTAGGCGCTCGCAGACATGGATTGGCCGCAATCGCGGCTTATGTCCCGCTGCATGATCACGCCTTCCGAATGCCGAGCCGCGCGCACCCTCATCCATTGGTCCGCCGCCGAGCTTGCGCGCTCGGCCGGCATCAGCGTCACCGCCCTGCAGGTCTTCGAATCCGGCTACGGTCCGGAAAAGCCGACCATCGCGCTCGCGGTGCAGCGCGCTCTCGAGCTGGTCGGCATTCAGTTCACCTCGGCCGGGGTGCGCGCCGAGCCGCGCGTCTGAGCGGCCCGCCCTTCTGCTCCGCGGCGATCGTCATGAAGGCCGCGCCGACGGCGCAGTCATCGTCGAGCCCATCGGCGCGACTCGGCTGGGGCCCCTCCGCGAAGGATCCGCGCACAGGCTGGAGGATTGGCAGATTTTATTCATAAATGAGCGGTGCCGGCCTATGCTGGTCGCCGTCGCAAGCGAGCGGCACCCCGACTTGTGACGGCGCCGGCTGAAATGTAGATTGCCGGGCAAGGAGACGCCTCATCCGTCCGCTTCATCTTCCACGCCGCACCGTCCTTGCCGGGCTGGCCGCGTCCGCCGCCGGGATCGGGCTCGGCCGCGCCCAGGCGCAGGCTCGGCCGAAGCGCGTGACCATGGTGCTGTTCCGCGGCGAGACCGAGGTCGAGCAGGGCTTCCGCGCCTATGTGCAGGAGCGCGGCCTGCCCTTCGAGATCACGGTGCTCAACACCGACCGCAAGGCGGCGGCGACCCTGCCCGGCTTCATCGACCAGATTCGCCGCAACCGCCCCGACCTGGTCTATTGCTGGGGCACGACGGTGACGCTCGGCATTGCCGGGACCTACGATGCCACCGACCGCAGCCAATTCATTCCCGAGGACATCCCGGTCGTCTGCGCGCTGGTCGCCGATCCGGTCGGCGCTAAGCTCGTGCCGAAGATGAACGTGGCGCCTGGGCGCAACCTCACGGGCGTCAGCCATATCGTGCCGCTCAAGAGCCAGATCGCGGCGATCACGGCCTATCGCCCGTTCAAGAAGCTGGGCGTCATCTACAATCCGCAGGAGCAGAGCTCGATCCTGAACGTGCAGGATCTCGAGCGGATGGCGCCCGAGCTCGGCTACAGCCTCATCTCGGAATCGGTGCCGCAGAACGCCAAGGGCGAGCCCGACCCCGATTCGGTGGCGGGGCTGGTCGACAAGGTGGCCTCCGGCGGCGCCGACTTTCTCTATATCGGCCCCGACACCTTCGTCGGCGACAACCGCGTCGCCGTCACGGCGCAGGCACTCGTGCGCCATCTGCCGGTCTTCACCGCGACCGAGCTCGAGGTGCGCACCTCGGACACGCTGTTCGGGTTGGTCAGCCGCTACGACAATGTCGGCCGCTTTGCCGCCTACAAGGCCGAGGAGATCCTGGTCAAGGGCATCCCGGCGCGCGAGATTCCGGTCGAGACGCTACAGCGCTTCAGCTACATCGTGAACATGTCGGTGGCGAAGCGGCTGAAGCTCTATCCGCCGATGTCGGTGCTGCGCTTCGCCGAGGTCATCGGCGTCTAGCCTTCAGACCGTTTCCCTGATCTGCGCCAGATCCGCGGCGCCGGCCGCCGCCGGCGGCGTTTCGCCGGCGATGGTCACGCGGTGGAAGAGGCGCGCGTTCGGGTTGTCTTCCGCGAACAGGCCGCGCGGCTCGGGCGGCCTGTGCCACAGGCAGCGATTGTCCCACAGCACCATGTCGCCTTCCGCATAGCTGTGGAAATAGCTGTGGCGGGGACCGGTCACGAAGGCGATCAGCTCCTTGACGAAGTCGCGCTCGAACTCCCGCCCGTCGCCATCGACGACGCCGGCCATCGTCGAGCAGCTGAAGCCGAGGACGGGCTTGCCGGTCACCGGATGCAGGGCGAGCGCCGGATGCGACAGCGGCGGGTAGAGCAGCCGATCCTCCGGCGGGTAGGGAAAATCGGGATAGTAGCGCCGCATGTAATCTTCATGGTCGTGCAGCACGCGGGCTCCGGCGAGGCGGGAAATCCATTCGGCGGGCATCTCGGCGAGTGGGCGATGCGCGTCGGCGAAGCCGGTTTCCCAGCCTGCGACGCGCGGCACCTGGCGCGCGAGAAACAGCGAAGCGAGGCTCGGGACCCGCCGATAGGCGTGGTCGCAATGCCACACCGCTTCCTCGTTATAGGCGCCGATCGGCCGTCCATCGCGCTTGATATTGGAGACGATGAAGATCTCGCGATGGCCCGGCACCGCGTCCGAGCCGTCGCCGGCCGGAACGTTGATGCGGCCGAAGCAGCGGCCGAGCGCGGTATGGCGGGCCGGCGTCAGATCGATCGCGCGAAAGATGAGCAGCCCCTCGGCCGCGAAGGCCTGGCGCAGGCGGCCGATGCTCGCCGCATCCTCGATGTGCCGGTCGGTGAAGCCGACGATCTCGGCGCCGAACGGCGCATCCCGCAGCCTGCGGACCTCCAGCGGGCCGATGTCGCGGGCTCGGCCGGTCATGGCGTTTGGCTCCGGACAGACGGATGCAGGGCGAAAAACAGCATGAACAGGATGGCGAGGGCGCAAACCAGGCTGCCGCTCCAGATGGTGGCGCCGCTGGCGCCGCCGAACGTCACCAAGCCGCCGACCACGAAGGGACCGATGACGCCGCCCAGCCTTTCCGAGATGCGGTAGACGCTGACCACGGTCGTGAGCCCCATCTTGCCGACCTCGGTCGGGCAGATGCGCGGCACCAGGGCGAGCTGCGGCGCGACCGAGATCGCCTGGCCGAGGCCGAGGGCGGCGACTGCCGCCGTCAGAGTCCAGGTGCTGGCGCCGAACCACATGGCGACCGCGCCGGCACCGGCGATGAGCCCGCCCAAGCCGGCAATGATCGGCTCGCGGCCGATGCGGTCGGAGAGGAAGGCGGAAATCGGCGTGCCGACGAGGCCCATCAGCCCGTACAGCATGATGATCTGGCCGATCGTCGCCTCGCCATTGCCGAGCGCCGCGCCGAATTGCGGCACGAGATAGAACAGGAAGCCGGTCAGGATGAGCTTGGCCGGCATGGCCAGGCACAGCAGCAGCACGGCAAAGCGCGGGTTGCGCACGAGCTCGAGGAAATAAGCGACCCTCAAGGGCGGGTGGTTGCTCGGCTCGGCCTCCTCGCGCAGCATGATCCAGACGATCACGGCACCGGTCGCGACCAGGGCCGAAGCGGCGAAGAAGACGGCGGTCTCGCCGAAACGGTCGGCGATGACACCGCCGATCGCCGGGCCGCAGATGTCCGCGGCGGTGATCGCCCCTGCATAGAGGGCGACGCTCTTTGCACGGTGGGCGACCGAGCTGTTGCGCAACACGTAGCTCTGCGCCGCGATGAAGACGAGGCCGTAGCCGAGCGCGCCGACGCAGCGCCAGCCGACCAGCGCCCAGTAATTGGGAATGACGGCCGTGAAGAAGAGGCCGGCCGCGGCCAGCCCCGAGCCGAGACAGAAGATGCGGCGGCTGCCATAGCGATCCGACCAGACGCCGGCGGCCGTGGTTCCCACCGCCGCGAAGGCCATGAACAGCGACATGGGCAGGCTGACCGCGAGATTCGGATCGAGCCCCGATCCCGAGGCGGCGTAGATGTCCTCGACATAGAGGGGAAAGAAGGGTCGCAGCATTTCCTCGGAGAAGACGAACAGGAAAAGCGGCAGGCGGATGACGACGATGTTGACGTCGACGATGCGTTCCGCCGACTGCTCGACGACGAAATGCCAGCGCCGGTTGATCTGCTCGACCATCTGCATGAAGCGCCGCGCCTGATCAGCGCTGGCTCCGTACATCTCCTCGGCAAGCTGGCGCGTCGCCGCCATCACCGAGCGCAGGTCGCGCGATGCCCCGTTGAGGGCGCGCGCGATGAGCCCGAGCTCGTTCCAGCTGATGCCGGCGAGATACCAGCCGAAATCACCGGCGGCGATCCGCTCGATCATGCGGCTGATGAGGTTCAGGGGATGGTCGATCGTGACCGCGACCACGAAGATCAGCACCTCGAACGCGACAATCAGCATCACGACCGCGATGACGGCGATGTCGAGCGTGAAGTCGCGCATCTGCTGCTCGACATAGGTGCGATCGACGGCGAGATGGATGAAGCCACGCACCTCATGCTCGTCGAGCGGCAGCGAGGACACGACGAGGCCGGCCGCATCGGCCGGCCGGCCGAGCCTTTCGGCCGGAGGCGGCAGCATGGCGAGCGTGCGCGCGACCGCATCCGCGGCAAGCCCGCTGCTCTGCACCACCCGTCCGCTGGCGTCGGTCAGCGCGATGAAGCGGATCTCGGGATAGTGCTTCAGGTAATCGTCGAAGAAGGGCTGGGCGCCGACCAGCTCCTCCATCGGAATGCCGGCCGACAAGGCGGAATCGACCTGCACCCGGGCGATCTCGCCGACCACCGCCGCTTTGCGCTCGAGCTCGGGCAGGAGAATGCCTTCGAAATGGCCGAGCGACAGCCATACCAGCAGCAGGATCTGGGGCAGGCCGAGCAGCGCGGTCAGCAGCAGCAGCCGCACCGCGGTGCGGCGGCCGAGACTTTGCTGCGGCGGCGCCAGAGCGACGTCGCTCATGGCACCTTCTCCGACATTTCGAAAGACGCCTCGAGCTCGCGTTCCAGAGCGGCGACGGCCTCGTTGGCTTCGGCCAGCCGGTCGAGCGCCGCCGGCAGATGCTGGTCCACCGGCGTCCGCTTGGCCGCCGCGACCAGCGGCGCGTGCACGCCGAAGGCATGGATGGCGTTCACCGCCTCGGCGGTGTCGATCAGATGGCGCCGCACGCGCGTGAGATAGGCCATCCAGATGAAGGTGGCGGCCACGCCCCCGACCAGCACGATGATCAGGGTCTCGCGGCCCACCGCCCAGGCCAGCGCGCTGGTCAGCGCCCGGCGGTTGGCGTCCGAATAGACGAGGACGACCTGGCCGACGGTCAGTCCGAAATCCGTCTTGATCGGCGCGGCAAGCGCCACCAGGGTGCCGTCCTCGAGCGCGAGCGGCCGGCTTTCCTGATCCTCGCCGGGCGGGCCCGCGAGCCAGCCGGCGGTATCGAGCGGCGGCTGGCCGACCGTATCGGCGCGTGCCAGGACGACGCCCGTTTCATTGGTGATCAGGATGCTGCGGATCTCGGCATTGAGCGACAAGGCGCGCGCCAGGCCGGCGCCCGAATTCTCGATCGAGCTCAAGGGAATGCCGAGCGCTACGAAACGCTCGACGGTCTGCCGAGCATCGCTCAGCACCAGGCTGAAGCGCTCGCCGTAATGGGCACGATAGAGCCGATCGAACTTGGCATAGTTCAAAAGCGCCAGCAGACCCACGGTGAGCGCCACGGTCAGCACGATCGGTCCGACGATCCAGCCGCGGAACGAGCCCCTGGTCGGCCAGTGCGGAAAGGCTTCGGCCTCGCGGCTCATGCCGCACCCGTCAGGCGGCGATAAATCGCCGGATCGGTGTCGCCCTCGGTGCCGAGGACGACGACACGCGCGGTTCCGTCGATGCCGAGCGCGGCGCACGCCGGCTCGTCGCGCCGAAGCCGCGCGAGCGCCGCGATGCCGACCCCGGCGCACTCGCCGGCGACGACGGCAGGATCGCCCGCCACCGGCGCCGCCAGAAGGCGCATCGCTGCGACCGCGTCCTCGTCGGTGATGGTCATGAACGCGTCGCCCGCCAATCGGAAGATGTCCCAAGCATGGGTAGAGAGCTCGCCGCATGCAAGCCCGGCGCACAGCGTCGCGAGGTCGCCTTTGGCTGGAGTCGGCCGCCCGGCCAGCGCGCTTTGATAGGCGCAGTCGGCGCGCTCGGGCTCGACGACGATGAAGCGGGGACGCGCCTTGCCCCAGCGCAGCCACAGCGCCGCCATCACCGCCGCCGCCATGCCGCCGACGCCGCATTGCAGCAGCATATGGGTCGGCGGCGCCGGCAGCGCATCGGCGATCTCCTCGGCCAGCATGCTGTAGCCATGCATGACGAGGCGCGGCATGTCGCTGCAGCCGGGATAGGCGGTGTCGGAGATGACGAGCCAGCCGAGAGCCTCCGTCTCGGCGGCGGCGCGCACGGCATCGTCATAGACGCCGGGCACGCGCCGGACCTCGGCGCCGAAACCGGCGATCGCCGCCGCGCGGCCTTCGCTGACCGCGGCATGGATGAAGATCACGGCGCGGCAATGAAAGCTGCGCGCCCCCCAGGCGACGGCGCGGCCATGATTGCCGTCGGTGGCGCAGGTCACCGTCAGTCCCGCCGTGAGATCGGAAAAGCGGCCGCCGGCGAGCTCGCCGGCGCTCGGGCGCCGGCCCGTCTTCGCCTCGACATGGGCGGCGAGCGCCTGTGCGACCGCGTAGCCGCCGCCCAGCATCTTGAAGCTCTTGAGGGGGAGCCGCTGGCCTTCGTCCTTGTAATGCAGTGCCGCCAGCCCGAGCGAACGCGCGAGGCCGGCGAGCGGCAGCAGCGGCGTCGGCTGATAGCCCGGCCAGGCGCGGATCTCGCCGCAGGCGGCAGCGACGGATGCTTGGTCGATCAGCGGCCGCAGGGAGTCGGGATAGGCGCTCCGCCCCGCATGGTCGGCAAGGACGAGGCCCGCCTGGCGGAACTGGCTCGTGGTCACAGAGAAGCGAGCTCGCGGTCGAGACCTTCGAGGAAGCGATCGGCCGCGGCCTCGGGCAGGTTGAGGGGCGGCAGGAGGCGCAAGACTGCGCCGTCGCGGCCGCCGCGCTCGATGATGATGCCGCGCTCGAACAGACCGGCCTGGACGCGCCGCGCCGCCTCGCCCGCCGTGAGGCCGGGCCGCCCGCACAGCTCGATGCCGAGAAAGAGGCCGAGGCCGCGCAGCTCGCCGGCCGCCGCATGGCGCGCCACCATCTCTTCCAGCCCGCGCGAGAGAGTCGCGCCGAGGCGCGCCGCGCCTTCGACCAGCCGCTCTTCCTTGATCACCTCGATGGTCGTGCGGCCGAGAATGAAGGCGAGCAGCGGTCCGCGGAAGGTGCCGATATGATCGCCGGGCTGCCACAGATCGAGGTCGCTGCGATAGACGAGCAGGCCGATCGGCACGCCGCCGCCGATGCCCTTGGCGACGCACATCATGTCGACCCGCACATCGGCGTGCTGATGCGCCCACCAGTGTCCGGTGCGACCGACGCCCGACTGGATCTCGTCGAGGATGAGCAGGATGCCGTGGCGGTCGCACAGCGCGCGCAAGCCGCGAAGGAAACGCGGCGGCGCCACGATGTTGCCGCCTTCGCCTTGCACCGCCTCGATCAGCATGGCGGCGGGGATGTCGGTGCCGGAATGGTCGTCGGCGAGCAGCATTTCGACATGGGCCAGCGCAAGATCGATCGCCGCTTCGGGATCGGCCCAGGCGCCACGGCCGCGGAACGGGTAGGGGAAGGGGCAGAAGGTGACGTCGTCGCGCACCCGCAGTCCCGCCCGCCGCACGCCGCGGGCCGAGCTCACTCCGAGCGCGCCCTGGCTCATTCCGTGATAGCCGCCGATGAAGGCGAAGATGCCCGAGCGACCGGTGGCGAGCCGCGCCAGTTTCAGCGCCGCCTCGATCGTGTCGCTGCCGGTCGGGCCGCAGAACTGGATGCGGCAATCGTCGCGCAGCGCGGCCGGCAGCGTGCCGAGCAGCCCCTCTATGAAGGCCAGCTTGTCGGTGGTGGTGAGATCGAGACCGGACAGCAGCGGTGCCTGCACATCATGCAGCGCCGCCATGATGCGCGGATGCGCGTGCCCCAGCACATGCACCCCGGCGCCGCACAGAAGATCGAGGTAACGCCGTCCGTCGGTCGCGATCAGCTCGCATCCTTCGGCGCCGCGAAAGGCCACGGGAAAGCGATCGGCGTAGGAGCGTGCCGCGGATTCGATCGCGGCGCCCCAGCCAAAATCCCGCTCCACCGGCAGGCCTGAGATGAGACGCATTTGGTCCATAAATGAAGTATAAGCTGCGCCCGGAGTCCGCAAAACCTGCCCCCACTCCTAATCCTAGGGTATTGACAAGGTGTTACGATGAAAGGGCGGCGGCCAGAATCGGCGGTGGCCGCGCAATTTCAGGACATCCGGCTTCTCGATCCGGCCGATCTCGATGCGGTGCTGGCGCTGCAGAAGCGGGTCAGGGAGAGCCTGCCGGATCCCAGCCTGCTCGCCGACGATCCGCCGGAATTCTTCGCGCGCCATCTCAGCCGGCCCAACCTCATCGGCGGCATCGAGCGGCAGGGCCGGCTCGTCGCCTTCGGCGTGCTCGCCTTCGCCGTTCCGGCCGCCCAGAATTTCGGCACGCATCTGGCATTCGCGCCGCCGCGTCTCGCCACGGTCGGGCAGCTCGATGGCGCGGTGGTCGATCCGGATTTTCGCTCGGCCGGCCTCCATGCCCGCCTCGTCCGCTGGCGTATCGGCGAGGCGATCGCCCGGCAATGCCGTGACGTGCTGTCGACCGCGGCGCCGCTGAATGTCGCGAGCTGGCGCAATATGGTGCGCTACGGCATGCATGCCGTGGCGCTGCGAACCCTGTTCGGCGGCCTGCAGCGCCTGCTGCTCCATCGCGATCTCCTGCATCCGCGAGTCCCCGATCGTGCCGCCGCGCGCATTTGCCCACTCGAGGCGGAAGCGCTGACCGCCGAATTTGCCCAGGGCCGGATCGGCGTCGCGGTCGCCGGGCGCGGCATGCTCATGGCGCCGTTCGTCAAAGAAAGCTGAGCGAAAGAATCGATTTGCTTTATCATCGCCCCGGCCGGGCGACGTGGCCGCCACGGGTGAATGGGGTGTTATGACGGTCGATCGTCTCGAGCAGACGGTTATCTCCTATAGCGAGGCGCCGGCGAGCGCCCCCGCCCGAGACGTCCCCCGCCAGCGCTGGCTGAAGCCGGCGGAGAAGGAAGCCGAGGCTCACAAGCTGCGGGCCCGCGGATTCAGCTACCGCCGCATCGCCGAGACATTGCAGGTCCGTTACGACCAGATCTCCGGCTGGCTGTCCGGCATCTCGGAGTCGGCGCGGGCCGAGCTGCGCAGCGAGCCACGGCTGAGCTTGCGCCTGGTCGGGCGCGCGCCGGCGGTGTCCGACAGCCCGGGCATCGCCGCCGGCGCCGCGGCCTCGCCCGATTTCCTCGCCCGCCACCAGGCACTCGAGCAGCGCACCGCCGATCTGCTCGCCACCCTGAAACAGGTGGCGGCGGAAAACCGCGAGCGCGAGGCCCGCCTCTACAAGATGCTGGAGGATGAGCGCCGGGCCGCTTCCGAACGCGAGACGCGCATCAAGACCGAGCTCGCCGAGCTGCGCGAGATGGTGGAAAGGGCGCTGGCGGCCAAGCCCGCACCGCAACGCGCGCGATCCGGCTGATGCGGCTTACCACCAGAGCATTCCTGTGGCTCGCGGTGGGGATGCTGATCACCACCCTCGTCAGCGTTTTGTTCCTCAGCTTCGATCTGCGGCGGGCCCATCGCGATGCCGCCGTCGCGCGCCTGTCGGTCTCGGTCAACGATCTGCGCCGCGCCGTCGAGGCCCGCCTCGCCTTCGGCCAGCCACTGGCGCTGCTGCAGGATGGGCAGACCCTGCTCGAGCGCGAGAAGGCCAACCTCGCCGGCGCCGGCGCGGTGATGATCGCCGGACCGCAAGGGCACATTCAGCAATCGACCGACCGCACCTCGGTCGGCGACCGCCTGCCCGAGCCGTGGCTCGGTCGCGACGGCAATCTCCGGGATCAGCCCTGGTCCGAAGCCGGCGAGCGCGGCCTCGTGGTCGGCGCGCCGATCGTCGACGGCTTCGGCCACGTCATCGGCGCCGTCATCATCCGCGAATCCATCGCCCATGTGGATTTGCGCGCCGCCGACACGCTGCTGCCGGTCGGAGGCGCCGCCGCCATCCTGTTCGTCCTGGCGTTGCCGGCCGCCTATTTCGGCGCGCGCGTGGCGCTCGATCCGCTGACCCGCGCCGCGGCCCGGCTCACCGATCATCTGATCGTGCTGCGCCGCGCCGACATCGAGGGCGCGCCGCTACCGGCGCCGGCCGCCGATCTCGATCCTCTGGCGGCGGGTTTCGTCGCACGGGCCGGATCGGCGCTCGCCGGCATGGCCGCCGCCAGCGCCGAGATCAACCGCCATGACGGCACGAGCTAGCCAGCCGTGAGCCCGTATCGCGCTCTGCGCGCCGCAAGACGGCTGCTCCTGCTCGCGCTGCTGCTCGCCGCCCTGCCTTGGGCGGTGACCCTGGTCACGGGGCTGGGCGCCGCGCGCGACTCGCTCACGCCCTCGCACGCGGCCACGGCGAGCGCCATTGCCCGTTCGCTCGCGGGGCAGATCGAGCGCGCGCTGTCGGCCGGCATCCCGCTGGCCGAGCTCGAGGGCATGGCGAGCTTCCTCGATGATTACATCGCCGATCATCGCGAGATTCGCTTCCTGATCGTCACCGATACGAGCTGGCACAGCCTCTATGGTCGCGCCCCACCGGGAGCGCCGCCCGTGACGCTCGCCGGCGGTCCGCCCCCCGGCGCCGTCTCCCTGCCGCTCGTGCGGGGCAAGGACGAGGTCGGCCATGTGCTCGTCGGCTTCACCCAGGCGGCGGTCGACCAGGACCTGTCGCGGCTGGCGCGCGCGCTGCTGCTCGGCTTGCTGGTCGGCGGCTGGCTGGTGCTCGAGATGATCCGCTGTTTCGCCGGCGTCAGGCTGAGCGAGCCGGTGCG
>Ga0070681_10002618_pt1 | contig 16522 bp, 12 predicted proteins | sample KBSC83BmetaG_FD_65650 | JGI IMG/M metagenome (GOLD analysis project Ga0070681, IMG submission 65650) | Corn rhizosphere microbial communities from Kellogg Biological Station, Michigan, USA - KBS C8-3B metaG | ecosystem: Host-associated > Plants > Roots > Rhizosphere | place: USA: Michigan...
TCATCGTGTGCGCGCCGCACTTCTCCCTGGCCACCCGCACCCAGCTTTTCCAGGAGCGTGTAGCGGATATCGAGCCTTCGTCCAGTCGGTGGAGAGAGAACTTCTGTCATGACATTCACGCGTACCGCGCTCGCTTCAGTGCGCGGAATCCAGTGTTACCGGCGAAGCGGTTTCCGGATGTAATGCTAATGCGCGCGCGGCGCTGCCAGATCCCCTGTCGGCCGCTGGAGACGCCGGGCTGAGCGCTCCTGCGGCGGCTCGTGTGCCATTGTCTTCCAGGTACAGCTCGTGCAGCAGACTGCGCCATTCGCAATATTGTTCCTCGGCGGTTGCGGTCAGCCGCCGCGTGCGCCCTTCCACAGGGACGGCCCGGCAGGCCACCTCCGATTTGAAGCAGCTCGACAGCTCCTTCAAAGCTCGAGTGTGGGCCTTGGCGTCCGAATACTTCTTCAGGCCGGAGAGGATCGCCGCAGTTCCCCCAATGGCCCCCGCGGTACGGACAGCGCCTTCGGTCCAGCCCCAATTGAAATCTGCATCGTTGCATTGCTCAGGTACGAAGACGCTGGCAAAGACCACCGCTGTACTCAGGAACGTTCGCACGTGCCCGTGGTTGCGTGTCCGTTGCGTTTTTTCGATCTCCTCGAAGCTGGACCTGTGCCAATCACATCGGGCAGCTCAGGGCGGCGACGCTCGCGTTGTAGCCGCGCACACGCCGATCGCGGCGCTTCCCGTTGCGCCGCACGACCGATGGTATCCGCCCACGCCGAGCCACAGCTGCGCGCAGTCCTTGACCGTAACCTCGAGAGCAAGGTTCGCTCCCAAGGACTGCGCCTGGGGCGAGGGGAGCGCGAGCATTGGGAATCTTTACCGGGATACTGTATGTGTGTACAGTCAAGCGATGGCTCGCAAAACCCTGGGACCGAAGGCTTTGAAGGGACGCGGGGCCCTTTCGAACCCCGTCGGACGGTTCGAGCATGCGAACCTGGAGGCGGTCTACGACGGGTGGTACACCGAGGCGGAACCCGAGAGCGTGCCCACGACGCTCGAGCCGGATAAAGCGCGCGGCATCATCACCACGAACGATTCTCCGGATATTCCCTTCGAGCAATCCATCAACCCGTACAGAGGATGCAGTCATGGGTGCATCTACTGCTACGCCCGCCCGAGCCATGCTTACATGGGCCTCTCATCGGGTCTGGATTTCGAGACCCGTCTCTTTTACAAGGCCGATGCGGGCAAGGTGCTGGAGCAGGAGCTGGCCCGGCCCGGGTACGTGTGCAAGCCCATCACGATCGGGGCCAACACCGACCCGTATCAGCCGGACGAGCGACAGATGAAAGTGACGCGCGGCATCCTCGAAGTGCTGACGCGAGCACGGCATCCCGTATCACTCATCACCAAGAGCGCGCTCATCCTGCGTGACCTGGATCTGTTGACGGATCTCGCAAAAGACCAGCTCGTCACCGTGGCCGTGAGTATCACGACACTCAACAACGAGACAAAGCGAGTGATGGAACCGAGAGCCGCCTCACCGGAAGCCAGGTTGCGGGCAGTCCGTGAGTTGAATGAGGCCGGTGTACCCACCGGCGTGATGGTCGCCCCGGTGGTGCCGGCAATCACGGACCACGAGATGGAGGCCATTCTCGAAGCCGCCTCGGGGGCAGGCGCTCGCTGGGCAGCCTATGTGCTGCTGCGCCTGCCCTATGAGATCAAGGACCTGTTTCGCGAGTGGCTGGCGCAACACTTTCCCGATCGGGCCGCGCATGTGATGTCGCTGATCAACGATATGCGCGGCGGCCGCGACAACGATCCCAACTTCGGCTCGCGCATGCGTGGCACGGGGCCCATCGCCGAGTTGCTGCGCAACCGCTTCAAGATCGCCTGCCGGCGCCTCGACCTCCACTCCGGCGGCCGCCAGATCGCCGCGCCCACGCACCTGTTCCGGCCGCCAATGGTGGAGGGCTCGCAGTTCCGGCTGGATTTCTAAAGACGCACTGCTGTTGTCTGTCGCGGGCTACCCAGTGGAGTAGTCCCGGAACGCGGGGTCGAGCCAGCTGCTATCGGGGCGCCGAAGCATTTCGCCGTTTGAACTGGTCCAGCAGCCGCAGCTCCGGAAACATCTTCAGATAAGCAGCAATCACCAGCAGCGTCGCCACTCCTCCAATGATCACGGCGGGCACGGGGCCGAACCAGCGTGCGGTGACGCCTGACTCGAATTCTCCGAGCTCGTTGGAAGCGCCGATGAACATCGAGTTGACCGCGCTGACGCGGCCGCGGATCTCGTCGGGGGTCTCCAGCTGCACGAGCACGTGGCGAATGTAAACGCTCAGCATGTCCCCCGCTCCGAGCACCGCCAGCGCAGGTAACGATACCCAGAACGCCTGAGACACGCCGAAGACGACTGTCGCTGCTCCGAACGCGGCGACGCCCCCGAACATCCACCTTCCAGCGTGACTCTCGATGGGATTGAAGGCGAGCAACATCGCTGTCAATGCAGCGCCCACACCCGGAGCGGTGCGCAGAACACCCAACCCCGCGGGACCGATGTGCAACACGTCGCTCGCGTAGATCGGCAGCAGAGCGGTCGCACCGCCGAACAGCACTGCGAACAGATCCAGAGAGATCGCACCGAGAACCGCTCGCTTGTGCAGCACGAAGCGGATGCCCTCGAGCAGGTCGGAAGCGCTGAAGGCCTTGGCGGGGGCGGCGGCCCGAAACGGCCTGATCATGGAGATCAGCAGCAGAATGATGAGCAGCAGCGCCAGGGAGGTCCCATACACAACGGCGGGCCCGAGCAGGTACAGCACGCCACCGAGCGAGGGGCCGGCGATGACGCCGATCTGCAGCAGCATGGAGTTCATCGCCACGGCGTTCTGAAATGCCTCGGGCGGAACCAGGTTCGGCGTCATGGCCTGCGAGGTCGGCATCCAGAAGGCGCGCGCAGCCCCGGAGAGCGCCATGGCGAAGAACACCGGCCATACGGCGTGGGCGCCGGAGAGCGTGAACCATACGAGGACGCCCACCGCTGCGGCGGCTACGAAGTACGCCGCCAGAAGGACGAGACGCCGGTCGGCACGATCGGCGACGTGGCCCGCGGGCAGGACGAGCAGAACGAAAGGGACGAACTGCGCCAGACCGACGAGGCCCAGATCCAATGGATTGCGCGTGATCGCGTAGACCTGCCAGCCCACGGCGACATCCAGCATCATCCAGCACAGCGTTGCGCAGAAGCGGGCCGCTGCGTACACCGTGTAGTCACGGTAACGCAGGGCGGCAAGGGGTTTGGACATTCTTGCGCCAGCTTAGCAGGCAGGCGCGGGGGTCGGCTCGACTGCGAGCGCATCAGGCCCGTGGGGGAGCGACGGCGCTCTCTCAGTGCAACGGAAGCGACTCGAGCAGCCCGCTCAGAACCGCGGTCTCCACCGGTTTGACCAGGAACTCGTCGAAACCTGCGAGGGTTGCGCGCTCCCGATCCGCCGGCTGACCGTAGCCGGTCAGCGCGACGATCATGCTTGGGGCCCCTTGGGGCAGGCTGCGCAGCCTCCGAGCCACTTCATAGCCGTCCATCTCAGGCAAACCGATGTCCAGCAACACGACGTCGGGGCTGATCGAGGAGGCGACCTCCAGCGCCGCGCGAGCGCTGTGGACACTGTGAGTCTCGTAGCCATCCAGACTGAGCAACATGGCAGTGCTGTCGGCGGCGTCGACGTTATCGTCGACGATCAGAATGCGCAGAGCGCCGGGAGGCCGCCCCTGCCGCGGGCCCGCATGAGCTTCGCGACTCTCATCGACCTTCCGGCCATGACCATTGTGTCCGTCCTGGGCCCCTTGACCAGCGTCAGCGGCTCGGGGGTCCTTACCCGCGCGGCTGTCACGCTCGGCAGGCGTGATCTGACTGTCGCGAGCATCCCGACCGGCAGGGGGATTGCCATCCGGTAGAGCGGGCAGCCGCACGATGAACTCCGCTCCCTGTCCGAGTCCGGCACTCCGGGCTTCTACCGAACCCCCATGCATCTCCACCAGCAGCTTGACCAGCGTGAGCCCTATTCCCAGGCCCCCCTGCGAGCGGTCCAGGGTTCGCTCGGCCTGCGCAAACAACTCAAACACCCGGGGCAGCAAGGTCGCTGCGATGCCCGCACCCGTGTCGCGAACCCGCAGCACCGCCCGATTGCCTTCGCGGCTCGCATCCAGCCAGATCTCGCCGCCCTCATCGGTGTACTTCGCGGCGTTGTTGAGCAGATTCGCGAGCACCTGGGCGAGCCGGGTGAGATCCCCTGGCAGGCGCACCTGAGCTCGCGGCATCTGAACGTGCAACCGATGATTGCGTGCGCGGATCAGTGGACGGCTGGTCTCGATACCATGCGTAACGATGTCTACGAGGTCGAGCTCCTCGCGATGCAGGACGATCTGGCCGCGCACGATCCTGGAAACATCGAGCAGGTCGTCCACCAGGCGCGCGAGGTGGCGCGTCTGCCGGTCGATCACCGCCCGAGCCCATTCGATCTCCGGGTGGCGGGCCGCGTGGATGCGCAGAATATGTACGGCGCTGGTGATGGGTGCCAGTGGATTGCGGAGCTCGTGACCGAGCATCGCCAGAAACTCATCCTTGCGCTGATTCACCTCTCGCAGAGCCTCCTCGACGGCGCGGTCAGCGCGCGCCTTCTCGAAGGCCGGCCAGACAATGTCCGCCACTCGCTGCACGAGCGTCACCTCCGACTCACTCCAGTCGCGCGGCTTCGCTTCCACAACTGAGAGCAGCGCGAGCAATGCACCTCCCTGCAACAACGGAGCGGAAACGACGGCGCCCACACCCTCCAGGCCGAACCAGCGGTCGTAAAGAGCCGGCGCGCGGCTCTGGTCGCGCACATCGCGCATGATGGTCACCTGCCCCTGGCGAGCCCGCGTGGCCAGATTCTCGAAGGGCCGCAGCGGCAGGCTGGCGACCTCGATCTGCGACGCATCGCTCGCGCGCTGGCGCAACATGACCGCCTCGCCCTGGGATTCGTCGAGCTCGGCGAGGCTCACCAGCGCGGCGCCGAGGCGTTCGCGCAGGCGTCCCATGGCGGCGCAAAGCAACTCCTGCGGATTACCCAGCGGCGCGAGCTCCGTCGACAGCGCCAGCAGGAATGCACTGCGGTCGTTGGCTTCCTTGGCGTCATGGACGTTGGTGGATGTTCCCATCCAACCGGTGAGGGCTCCGCTACCATCCCTTACAGGCTGGGCGCGCGTGAGATGCCAGTAGAAGCGGCCGTCGTGGCGCCGCAGACGGGTCTCGAAACTCAACGGATCGCTGCGGGCGATGGCCTCTTCCCAGGCCGCCCGCGCGCGCTCGTTGTCCTCCGGATGGGTCGCAGGCCCGCACAGGAATGGGCCATTCGAGGGATCGTGCGCCGCGCCGAAATACTCGCTTCCACGGTGGTTCAGGTAGTCGAGGGCGCCGTCGGGACGACAGACCCATACCAGATGCGGCAGAGCATCTGCCAGCAGCCGAAAGTCCGCCGCGCCGGTGCCGCGCTCAGGCATCGCCTGCGATATTCCCCGCTCGGAGAGCCCGTCGTGGGGTTGTGCTTCGCTTCCCATGGAGCCCGCTCTTGGTCATCATCTAACGGCTGCAGGCCCCGGCCTGCACAGGGGGCAAGTCAGCATGAGGGTTCCAAGCAAACGCCGTGCCGCTCTGTATCTGCTCGCGCTCAGGATGCTCATCGGGTTGCTGGCGGGAGCGCTGGCGGGCTGCACGGTCCATCCGCCCACGCCACCGCCTCCCGCACAACCGAGCGCCGCCGACATGAGCTTCGACGAAATTTCAAATCGTTACCTGCACGACATGCTGGCGCTCACGCCTGTCGCAGCTACAGCGCTGGGCGAGCACCGCTATGACGGCATGCTCGATGACGTCAGTGTGGCCGGCAACGAGCGGCGCACGGGACTGGCGCGCGAGCTGCTCGGGCAGCTCGAGGCGCTCGATCGCGGCAGCCTGTCGCGTGCCCATCAGGTCGATGCGCAGCTGCTCACCAACGAGCTCGAGTACCAGATCTGGCGCACGCAGAAGCTGGAGGAATGGCGCTGGAATCCCCTCCTCTACACCGACCTCGCCGGCAACAGCGTGTACCTGCTGATGGCTCGCGACTTCGCCCCCCTGGCTGACCGCCTGCGCAATGTGGGAGCACGCCTGAACGAGCTGCCGCGCCTGTTGGAGCAGGTGCGCGCGGTTCTCGACCCGGCGCGCGTGCCCAGGATTCATGCCGAGACTGCCATCAAACAAAACACCGGCGTGCTGCAGCTGATCGAGCAGCTCGTCGTGCCGCAGCTCAGTACTCTCCCGGAGGCCGATCAAGCGCAGCTCAAGGGCGCGATTGCCCGCGCGCGCACGGCGATCGCCCAACATCAGCTGTGGCTGGAGAAACGCCTGCTGCCGGCGGCGCAGGGAGACTTCCGGCTCGGTGCCGACCTGTACGACGCGAAGCTGCGGTTCGCGCTCGTCTCCACGCTGTCGCGCCAGGACATTCGCGCCCGTGCGCAATCCGAGTTGGTGGCGACACGAGCGCAGATGTACGCGATCGCACGCACCGTGCTCGGCGGCCGTCCCGGGGCCCCGGCACTCCCGGAGTCGCCCACGCCCGACCAGCAACAGGCGGCCATCGTCGCGGCGCTGGAGCTCGCCTACGCGGACCGCCCGGAGCGTGGCGCCGTGTTCGATACGGTGCGGGAGGCTTTCGAGGAGGCGCGCCGGTTCGTTCGGGCCAGGGACTTCGTCACGCTCTACGATGACCCCATCGATATCATTCCGATGCCGGAATTCCAGCGCGGCGTGGCGCTCGCCTATTGCGATTCGCCCGGACCGCTGGATCACGGACAGAAGACATTTTTCGCGGTGTCGCCCATCCCGGCCGACTGGAGCGCGGCGCAGACCGGCTCATTCCTGCGCGAATACAACACCAGGTCGATCGATGACCTGACATTCCACGAGGGCATGCCGGGGCATTACGTGCAGCTCATGCATGCCAACCGCTACGACTCGCCGCTGCGCGCCGTCCTGGCCTCCGGCACCTTCATCGAGGGTTGGGCCGTGTACTCGGAAAGGCTGATGGTGGAGCAGGGCTTTCGCGACGCTGACCCGCTGATGCGGCTGATTCAGCTCAAGTGGTACCTGCGCACCATCGCCAATGCCATCCTCGACCAGGCCGTGCACGTGGAAGGGATGTCGCGCGAGGCCGCGATGCGCCTGATGATGCATGGCACGTTCCAGGAGGAGCGCGAAGCCTCCGGCAAGTGGGTGCGGGCGGAGCTGACCTCGACCCAGCTTCCGACCTACTTCGTCGGCGTCCAGGAGCACCTCGCGCTGCGCGACGAAGCCCGGCAGCGTTGGGGCCGCAGCTTCACCCTGAAGCATTACCATGACACGACGCTCTCGTTCGGATCGCCTCCGGTGAGGTACGTGCGCGAGCTGATGTTCGATCTGCCGATCGACTGAATCCCGGAGGGATCGGCGGGAAGCGGAGCGTCGCCACCCGGGGCGTCGCCAATGCCGCAGGCAGCGGCGGAAATTGCGGAGCAATCGGCGGACAGCGCAGCGTCGCCACCCGCAGGGTCGCCAACTCAGGTCAATCCGGCGTTGTCCGACAACATCAGGGTGAGCGCGAGCAGGATGCAGGCGCCGAGGCTCAGATTGCGCCGCAGACTCATGTACTCGTCGGGCAACTCCGCCCCGACCTTGCGGTGCTCGTAGAGCCAGAACACGCCCAGCCCGACCACCAGCAGGGCCAGCCCGCGCTGTCCTCCCAGCACCACCGCGGTGGCCGCGACCAACGCAGGCGCAACTGCACCGAGAATGCGTACCGGCCGCCAGGGCATCCTGCCGGCCAGGGCCAGCCCCCAGTGCACCCCGCCGACGAACGTGAGCACGACGGCTCCATAGGCGACCGCAATCCGTTGTGCCAGCTCACGCTGCGCGTAGTCGGGCAACAACCCCACTCCCATCAGGCACAGCGCGAAAGGCGCAACGCCCGCATACCCTGCAATCTCTGCTGAGGGAGGTAAGCGGGTGATGGGAGTATCTGCGCGCCGCACGGCCGGGGATGATACATGAGCCGGGAGGGTGGGCCTTTGGGCTCGACCGTTTGCTTTCAACCGTTTGCTTTCGGTGGCCCCTCACCTGGGACTCACTTGACGGCACGCGCGAATCACATCAGGCTTCGCTGCGCGTGAGGTGCTCGCCGGGGCGGATAGCTGATCCGTACCCTGGCGAGGAAACGGGAAGTCCGGTGAGGATCGAAGACGCATGTCGTCCCGCTCCGAATCCGGCGCTGCCCCCGCAACGGTAATCGAGATCAAGCGGATCAAGCGGCCACTGCGCCCGCAAACGGCGTGGGAAGGCGATCCGCGGCTCCAGGCAGGCGTCCTCGACGCCTGCACGGACGGCTCGAAAGCCCGGAGACCGGCCTCGCGCGAGAACTGGGGTGTCGCGGTGGGCGATGCCGGTTGCGGCGCGCTCCGGTAAACGCTCCCCGCTCCCGGCTCCGGCTTTCCCACAGACGACCCTCTGGCACGGGTGTGTGTGCGTTAGGGAGCTGTCTCCATGATCAGAAGTTACATGGCGCGCCGCGCGCTGCAAGGCGGCCTGCTCGCCATACTGGCGGCGTGCGCATCCGTGGCGAACGCCCAGTTCCCCGGCCCCGATCCGGATTACACCAGCGAGCCTGTCATCATCACTGCCTCGCGCGTGGCGGAGCCGGCCAGCGGATCGTTCTGGTCCGCGAGCATCCTGACACAACAGGACATTCAGGCGCGCCAGGTGCAGTCGGTTCAGGATCTCCTGGCGGACCTCGCCGGCATCGACGTGGGCAACACCGGAGGCCTGGGGAAGCAGAGCTCGGTGTTCCTGCGCGGCGCCAACGCCGACCAGACGCTGCTGCTCATCGATGGCGTACGGGTCGGCTCGGCGACCGCCGGCACGCCGCCCTTCCAACTGCTTCCCCTGGACCAGATCGACAGGATCGAGATCGTGCGCGGCCCGCGCTCGACACTGTACGGATCGGACGCCATGGGCGGCGTGATTCAGATCTTCACGCGCCGTGCACCGGATGAAGGGCTTTCCTTCGGAGCAAGCGTGTCCGGCGGCAGTCACGACACGCATGACATCAGTGGCAACCTGGAGGCACGCGGCGCGCGCGCCTGGCTGAATCTCGGGGCCGAGAATCTCACCACCGACGGCTACAACCCGTGCGTGGCGGGGGCGCCGCTGTTTTTCGGCTGCGCTACCGACGCTCCCGGCCTGGACGGCTATCGCAATCATTCCGGCTCACTGGCCGCCGGCGTCACTGTCACGAGCTGGCTCAGCGCGGAAGTCCACTCGATGATCGCGGACGGCCAGAACTATTTCGACGCCGGCACCGCCAACAGAGAAGAGTTCAGCGAGCGCGTGCACTCGCTGAGCCTCGACGGCTCGCTGGGGAAGGATTGGCACGCGCAGCTGCAGCTGGGACGCAATGACGATGTCGAGCGGGACTTCCTGTATGCGGACCCCGTGGACCGGTTCGTCACTCGACGCGACTCCGTGAGCCTTTCAGTGGATGGCAAAATCAATCCGGTGCTGCGGCTGGTCAGCGGCGCCGACTACTACGAGGATCGCGTCGACAGTGATACGGGGTACATCGACAGCGATACGGGGCTGCCCGTCACCTCGCGTCACACTACGGGAGTATTCAGCGAGTTGCGGGCCGAACGGGGGCCGTGGTCGGCGCTCGTCGGCGGCCGTTATGAGGACAACCAGCAGTTCGGCCATCACGTCACGGAGAACGCGGGCATCGGGCGCAAGCTGGGCGATACGGTGCAGCTGACGTTGACCTGGGGCACGGCATTCCACGCGCCGACGTTCAACGACCTCTACTACCCGCTGTTCTCGGACTCGCACCTGCGGCCGGAACAATCTCGCTCGGTCGAGCTGGGGGCCGACGGCAGGCCAGGACTCCTGCACTGGTCCGTGCATGTGTACCAGACTCATATCGATGACCTGATCGAGTTCAACACCTTCACCTTCGTGCCGGAGAACGTCGACCGGGCCCGGATCCGCGGCGCCGAGCTGGAGGCCGATTGGCACGACAGCGATTGGCAGGTAACCGGACAGTACACGCGCCTGGAGCCGCTGGATCTGGGTGCGGGCAACAACGGCGGCGATCTGCAGCTGCCGCGCCGTGCCAAGGACAGCGGCTCACTGCAGGTGCGGCGCCTCCTGCCTCGGGCTTCGCTCGGGCTCGTAGGTCGCTGGGAGGGCCGCCGCTTCGACGATCCTGCCAACACGACGCCTCTAGGGGGGTATTTCACGCTGGATCTGCTCGGCGAGTGGCGCTTTGCCCGCGGCTGGCAGCTCGAGGCGAGCTGCGCGAACCTGCTCGACCGGGTCTATCAGACGGCCGCCTATTTCAACCAGGACCGCCTCCACTACCGCATCACCGTGCGCTACCAGTTGCCCGCGAAGTCACCCTGACTCGAGGCTCTCCACGGGCGTTCATCGGGACAGCAGGAGCTGCGGCCGGTCATTGAGCCGGCCCGCCGGCACTTCGATCCGCGGCTCGGCGAGCGGGTTGGGCTGCCTCACGGGGTTGAACCCGCCGGATTGCTTGCTCCATAGCTCGGCGTACAGGCCCCCTTGGCACAGCAGCTCCTCGTGCGAGCCGTCCGCGACAATCACTCCGCGCTCCAACACGATCAGTCGATCCATGTCCATCACAGTGCTCAAGCGATGCGCGATGGCAATCACTGTCTTGCCCGCCATCGCTTCCCTCATGGCCTCCTGAATGACCTGCTCGCTGTGGCTGTCGAGCGCGCTGGTCGCCTCATCCAGCAGCAGAATCGGCGCATTGCGCAGGATCGCCCGCGCGATCGCGATTCTCTGCCGCTGGCCTCCGGAGAGCTTGAGTCCTCTTTCCCCCGCCAACGTCCGGTAGCCGTGCTCGAGCTGCACGATGAAATCATCAGCATGGGCCCGCCTGGCCGCGAGGATCACCTCTTCATCCGTGGCCGCGGGCCGCCCATAGCGGATGTTCTCCAGCAGGCTGCGGTGGAACAGGCTGGTGTCCTGCGGGATGAGCGCCATGGATTGGCGCAGACTCGCCTGCGTGACGTTGCGGATATCCTGTCCGTCGATGCGGATCGACCCTTCGGCCACGTCGTGCATGCGCATCAACAGCCCCATCAAGGTCGTCTTGCCCGCGCCGCTGGGGCCCACCAGGCCGACTCGCTGGCCGGCCGGGATCGTCAGCTCGAAGTCCTTCACGACGTGCCGGGAACCCTGCCCGGTCGCATCGTAGGCGAACGCGACGCGCTCGAAACGAATCTCGCCCCGCGTCACCCGCAGCGCGGGTGCGCCCGGATCGTCGGTCACCGTCGAGGGAACGATGAGAGTGGCCAGGCTCTCCCGGCCCGAGCCGAGCTGGTCGTAGAACTCGGGAATTCGCTGCCCCACGTTGTAAGCCGTCTGCAACAGCGAGCTCGTCAGCGTGGTGATCATGACGAAGTCGCCGGCGCCGATCATACGATGCACCCATGCATAGAGCGCTCCACCGACGAACACGATCCACATGCCTACATCGAGGACGTACTGCACACAGCGCAGGCGCACGACGGAACGATACGAAGCCCGGCGGGCCTCACACTCCTCCCGGGTGTAGCGCGCGAGCTCCCGATCCTCCAGCGCTTGGTTGGCAAAGAAGAACACGTTGCGGATGTTCGTGATGACATCCACGACCCGGCCGGTCACCGTGGCACGCGCTTCATTGGTCAGCGCGGCCCGCCGGGTACATTCGCGTCCCACGAGGAGGCTCACGATGAAGTACATCGCGATACTGATCACCGCCGCGGCACAGAACGCCGGGCTCGCGACGTAGAAGAACCCGGCGACGAACACGAAGAAGAAACTGCTCGGAATGAAGTCGAACACCATCATGTCGAACAGCATCAGGACCTGATCGGGGAGCATGACGGCCCGATGGGCGATCTTGCCCGACAGGGTGCTCTCGAAATACGCGCTCGAGAGGCGCTGTGCGTATGCAAAGACCTCCTCCTTGATGCGCACCAGCATGCTGGAGCGCGTCTCGTACGAGCAGAACCAGGTCGCGCCGTCGATCGCGAAGCGCGCCACGATCAGACACACGAACAGCGTAAACGGCCCCGCCAGCGCATGGGCGTCCTGGGCGCCACGCAGCGACAGCCCCGTGTCGGTCAGTCGCTTGAGGGCATAGGCGACGGAAGCAAACACCGCGCGCCCCATGACCGGAAACACGATCAGCCCGAGGCAGCCCCAGCGAAACTGCCGATAGAAGTGGAACGAGAACGGCAGGAGCCGATTGGGCAAAACAGGAGCGTTCATCCGCGGTCTTCCATGAGGAAAGGGAGGCCGCACGCGCAGATCGCGGTCGCCTCGCCGCTCGTGGGCACTCGTGCAGCTTGGGCGCGGCTACCGTGCGCTTCGAGTCCGCGCTAGCCTAGTCGCTTGCGATAGACCCTGCAAACCATTGGTAACGCCCGGCAGGGCGCGGCGCCGGGCGCCGAGTGACACCGGGGAGATGCGATGCGGAGCAACGGTTGAGTACGGTCCTGGTGACGGGCGGCTCCGGTTTCATCGCCGCGCACACCCTCGCCCAACTGCTCGCGGCCGGCCATCAGGTGCGCACCACCGTGAGACAGGCGGCGCGGGAGCAGGACGTTCGGGCGATGCTGAGTGGCGGTCTGGATCGTCTGTCGTTCTTCGTCGCCGACCTGCGCAGCGACGCCGGCTGGGCAGAGGCGATCGCCGGTTGCGACTACGTGTTGCACATCGCCTCCCCCCTTCCGACGAGCGCTCCAAAGCACGAGGATGAGGTGATCGTTCCTGCACGCGAAGGCACGCTTCGCGTACTGCGCGCGGCCCGTGACGCCGCAGTCAAGAGAGTCGTGCTCACTTCCTCGTTTGCGGCCATCGGGTACGGACACGAGCCGCAGCAAGCGCCGTTCACCGAGTCGAGCTGGTCGGAGACGGGCGGTCCCGTGTCCGCCTACGTGAAATCCAAGACGCTGGCCGAACGGGCCGCGTGGAAGTTCATGGCTTACGAGAGCGGCTCACTCGAGTTATCCGTCGTCAATCCCGTGGCGGTCCTCGGTCCCGTTCTGGGCCGGGACTTCTCAGCCTCCATCCAGGTGGTGAAGCGGCTGCTGGACGGGGCGGTGCCCGGCTGCCCGAGGCTGTGCTTCGGCGTCGTGGACGTACGCGATGTGGCCGAGCTGCACATCCGTTGCATGACGCATCCCGCGGCCAGGGGCGAGCGGTTCCTGGCGACCGCCGGGGATTTTTTGCCGCTGCTGGCCATCGCGCGGGTGTTGAAGGCTCGGATGGGTGCCGCGGCGCGCAGAGTTCCCGCACGTCAACTTCCGGACTGGCTGGTCCGCCTCGGTGCCCGGTTCAGCCCCACGGTGAAGCAGATGCTACCGGAGCTCGGCAAAATCAAGAACGGCACCCACGAGAAGGCCCGGCGCCTGCTCGGATGGAAGCCACGACCGGCCGAAGAGGCGATCATCGCCACCGCGCAGAGCCTGATTCAGCGAGGGCTCGTGAAGCGCTGAGCTCAGTCCCGCGAAGAGTTGAAATTCCGCTCCGACAGAACGAGGCGGCGGTGGCCGGTGATCACGACGACGGGCAGGTCGGCGACGGCGGCCCGCGGCTCGTCGTACACAGCGCTCGTCCTGTCGGATGCGCCGCCCGCCGCCTCGACAATGACATGCGGAGTGCCGAACGCCGCAGGTGGATTAGCTGCAGAAGTTGGATCGCGCTGCGCACACCCCGCGAGCGCTGCAGCCAGGGCGAGCACGCAGGCGGCTGCGAGTCCTGACACATCCTTCGAGCGATTCATGTGCGTCACCTCCAACGCGGACGTACGCTCGTTGGAGGCAGGGTGGGAAATGAAGTTCTGCGGTGGAGGAATTCTTCACAGAACTTTCACATGCGCGCATTCGGTAACGAGCGAGGCGGCCTCCGTCGAGGCCGCCTCAGCCCCTTCCCCCCGTTTGAGCCGGCGCATCCGATGCGATGCCCTCCGATGGGCTGGCCCATCATGGGCTAGCCCATTTTGGGCTGGCCCGTTAGGTGCGGGCCCGTCATGGTCCAATGCTTCGCGGCTCCCCGGTGTTCAAACTAGACGCGTTCCAGCTCCCTCCACTTCTCTCGAGGACACGCGCGCCGCAGCGAGCTGGCCGATCAACGGCCGCTCTACTGCTGACGGGCCGGTGAGCAGTCGGCTGGCATGCCATTGGCGGGCGCACAAGCTCGACCCCCAGGCGTCGACGATTGTTGCGGCAGTGCGAAACCAGCGGGCGGTCGTCCCGAATGGGCCGGCCGTCCCGGCATAGAGCAGCGATGCGCCTGAGATCCGTCTGTTCATGAGGCTCTCCTGCCTTCCCGATCGGCGGCCTTCGCAGGACAGCGCACGCATGTGTGCACAGGAGCCTGCCGCAATCGCCCCAACCCGCTCCAGCAGCGTCCGCTGGCTCCGGCGGAGCGCAGCAGTGAGAGCGTTCGGCATTGTTTCGGGCGGCTCATGGCGTGCACTATCGGGAATCGGGCCTGGCACGCAAAGTGTGGAAAACCGTAGGAAGGTGTGACGTGCGGCAAATCACGGACATGCAGCAGGCGGCGCGACGGATTATGATGCGCGCCAATAGGGATTGGCGGCCGTCCCGTTCTCGCCGATGGGGTCCGCCATTGATTCGCGGCTCTGGCGCTTGACAAAGCGATGATTGAAACGGAACCCGTCGTATACGTCGTCGAGGACGATGACGCCTCACGGTCTCTGGTGCGCGCGCTCACGAAATCGATGGGCGTAGCCTGTCACGCCTTCGGCTCCGCGCAGGAGTTCCTCGACAGGTACGATCCGCTGCAACCCGGGTGCCTGGTCCTTGACATATTCATGCCGGGAATGACGGGACTGGAGCTGCAGGAAGAGCTCAATCGCCGCGGTGCCATCATTCCGGTGATCTTCACCACCGGTCACGGCAACGTGCCGAGCGCCGTCGATGCCATGCGGCGGGGCGCCTTCAACTATCTGGAAAAGCCCTTCAAGAACGCCGATCTCACCGACAGCGTGCGGCGGGCGCTCGAGCACGACCGGGAGAACCGCCAGACGCTGACGCAGCTCGATGTGATTCGCGAGCGCATCGTCTCGCTCACTCCGCGCGAGCGCGAGGTGCTGGATCTGGTCGCCAGCGGCCGCCCCAACAAGATCATGGCGCAGCAGATGGGCCTCAGTCAGCGCACTGTCGAGCTGCACCGCTCACGTGTCATGGAAAAAATGGGCGCGCGCTCGGTGGCTCACCTGGTGCGCATGCTCATGAACCTCGAGCTGGGCGGCAACGGCGCCGCGGCGCGCGGCTGACCTCAGGCCGGCAAGGAAATCCGGAAGCAGGCTCCCCTACCGACCTCACCCTCGGCCGCGACCTGTCCCCCGTGGCGTTCGATGATCCGCCGCACGAGCGACAGACCGACGCCGGTGCCTTCGAACTGCTGGCCCGGATGCAGTCTGCGAAACGGCGTGAACAGGCTGCGCGCCTCGCGCTGGTCGAAGCCCGCCCCGTTATCGCGCACGCTGTACACGGTCTGGGCACCCTCTTGCCAGCCCTGGATCTCAATCCGGGGCTCGTCCGTCCTGCCGGTGAACTTGATGGCGTTCGAGAGCAGGTTCGCGAATACCTCTCGCAGCAGCGTGGGGTCCGCGGAGGCAGGCGGTAAGGGCCCGATGCTCACCGTCAGCTCCCGATCCGAGCTCGACCGTCGCAGTTCCGCCAGCACTTCGCTCACCAACTCCGAGACGTCGACCGACTCCCGGGTGAGTCGCCCGCTGCCCAGCAGAGCAATGTCCAGGAGGTGCTTCGTCAGGTGCATCAGGCGCTCGCCGCTGCCCTGGATGTCCAGCAGGTATTCCTTCTGCACGGCATTCAGCGGCCCCGGTGTCTCGCTGCCCAGCAGCTCCGCGAACCCCATCATGGCGTGCAGCGGCGTACGCAAGTCGTGCGCCACCGTGTGAGCAAACGCCTCCAGCTCCCGATTCACGCTGCGGAGCTCCGAATTGGCCGCTTCGAGCTCGCGGGTTCGCTCGGCGACTCGCGCCACGAGGGCGGCGTTCTCCCGCCGCAGGCGCCGCACGGCGAATGCGCGCGACAGGACCGGCCTGATGACGGTCAGATTGAAGGGTTTCTCGATGAAATCGAGCGCGCCATTCTTCATGGCGGCCACGGCGGAGTCGATGGTTCCATGCCCGGTCATCACGAGGACGGCCAGATGCGGATCGATCTGCAGCGCCGCGCGCAGCAGTGCGATGCCGTTCATCTCAGGCATCATCAGATCGGTGATCAATACGTCGAAGGGACTGCCCTCGAAGGCCTCCTGCAGCAAAGGCAGGGCCTGCGTGGCGTTGGTCAGCGCTGCGGTGGAATACCCGTCATTCTGCAGAGTACGGGCCAGCGCCGTGGCCAACGCCGCCTCGTCATCGACGATCAGGAT
>Ga0070681_10002620_pt1 | contig 16516 bp, 18 predicted proteins | sample KBSC83BmetaG_FD_65650 | JGI IMG/M metagenome (GOLD analysis project Ga0070681, IMG submission 65650) | Corn rhizosphere microbial communities from Kellogg Biological Station, Michigan, USA - KBS C8-3B metaG | ecosystem: Host-associated > Plants > Roots > Rhizosphere | place: USA: Michigan...
GCTGCAGCAGGTTGATGGTCTTATCGATATCGGTGATGGCAGCGGCGAACTTCCGGCCGGCCAGGTCGTAGTTCCGGGCAAAGCCATCCTTGAACGCCTCCAGGTCACGCTCAAAGTTAGTGATATCGACATTCTGCGAACGGATGAGCGCCAGTTCGGACTTGTAGCGCATCGAGTTCAGAGCAGCGTTGCGCAGCACCGTGATGATCGGTATAAAGAACTGCGGCCGCACCACGTACATCTTGTCGTGTTTGTGCGAGACATCAATAATGCCGGAGTTATACAGCTCGTTATCAGCTTCCAGCAGGGTTACCAGCACGGCGTACTCGCACTTTTTTTCCAAACGGTCTTTGTCGAGTTCCTTAAAGAAGTCTTCGTTTTTCTTCTTGGTGGCCGTTTCGTCGCCCTCGTTCTTCATCTCGAACATAATGGAGATGATTTCGTTGCCCTCGTCGTCCGATTCGCGGTAGATATAGTCGCCCTTACTACCGGAACTGGCATCGTTGTCCTTGCCAAACTCCGCATGCTTGAAGCCGGTAGCCCGTAACTTCTCGAACTCGACTTCGCAGTGCTGCTCCAGCGTCTCGCCCACCATTTTAGTGGACAGCCTGGCCTTCATATCCTTGTAGTAAGCGATCATCTCGTCTTTCGACTTCAGCTCGGTTTCGTACTTGTCCTTCAGCGAGATTTCCAGCAGCTGCTTTTCAGAGTCTTTAGCCTGCAGTTTGCCGGCCAGCTCGACGCGCTCTTTTTCGACCTGGTTCACCGCCTCGGTGACGGCGAGCTGCTTTTCGGTCTCGGTAGCTTGCAGCTTGGCCCGGAGTTCTGACAACTCGCTGTCTTTCTTGAACTCCAGCTGCGACAGGGCGAGTTCTTTGGCCGCCTTCAGTTCGGCAATCTCGGCGTCTTTCCGGGTGGCGCTGGCTTGGAGCTCGTCAATGCTTTTGGCGACCTCACCCACCGCTTCGGTGACGGCCAGCTTTTTCTCGGTTTCGATCGATTGGAGCTTGGCCTTCAGCTCGGCTAGTTCTTCGTCCTTTTTGGATTCGAGCTGCGACAGGGCCAGCTTTTGCCCGGCCTTAATCTCGTTCAGTTCGGCTTCTTTTTTAGCGACTTCCGCCTGGAGCTCATTTTTGGCGTTGGCTTCGGCCAGCTGTACGGCACTAGCCTTGTCCTTCTCCATCATCGTAATGCGCTCAAGCAGCTCTTGCTCGAATTCGTGGTCCCGGACTTGCTTCAGGATGTCGGCAAAGCCCGCTTCGTCTACCTTAAACGCCTTGCCACAGTGCGGGCACTTGATCTCGTTCATACACCTCCCCTTCTCGGTACTTTCGTATCCGTAAGATTACCCCTCGTATCTGTAAACATTGTACCACTTAAGCCACGCCGGTTTACGGGGCAGCACTTAACCGCACATACAAAAAGCACAGCCGGTTAGGACTGTGCTTTTCTGCCAAGCGGACTCTCGGATACGTCTAGCTCTCGTGGTCTCGGTGTACGATCTGGCGGGCCATGGCTTCATTTTGCCGCTACTTGGCTCCCGCAGACGCTCGCCCGTGCAGAGCGAGAAAGACTCGTACAAGAGAAACTATTCCGGCAAATGGTTACCCTACAAGGGGCCAAAGGGGCGTAAGGCAAATTGATTACTAAAGCTTCTAGAGCAACTGTTTACCGAAATGTTTGTTCGAATAAGAGAATTCGTTTGTAGGTTCATATTATCACAGATTTTTATTTTTGTCAAGCGCTTTCTGTCCAGCGTGAATACGCGCAGAATACTCCATAGCTACAACGTGCTCCGTTCAGGCGCGGCGTTACTTCTTAAAAAAGCTAGCTACCCCGACTAAGACAATCAAGCCGAGCAGAATAAGAACCATCCTGATAGACTCCCAATTAAGTCGTGTCATCACACGATGAAACTTTATAGTGAAAACGTCATCCCTGCTCGTAAAGTGACCGCCCTGGACATTTTCTGCCCCGTATTTCTGCATACACTCAATGGTTACTTTGTCTTCTATCTCTTCTGCCTGCATTTTTGTAATCATACCCAGGTCTTCTGCGTCTATGACCTCAAGCGGCTTAAACTTAGTGGTCCAGTAGCTAGATCGACTGCCTTTTAGGTGCTCCTCAAACCGAGCTTCAACGGTCTGCGTCGTAATTCCAATATAGTATTTATCTTGCTCGAGCCGCAGAACATATAACTTATAGTGCTTTATTACTTCATCAGTCGTGGGCATTTTGGCAGTGTTTTCAGTCATGCTATTTATCGTACCAGGCTTTGGCGAAGACCGATCACTCAACTTGCTGGAGGTAAGCTGAAGCGGTATGATGCAACTAACAAATCTGGAGGAGCGGCTGTATGTGGCAAAGGTTTAAAGCATTGTCTCGTGGAAAGAAAATCGGACTCGGCGTAGCAACGCTGATTGTGCTGAGCATGGCCAGTGGCGGCAACCAGCCGAAGCAAGCCAACCTAAACGTTCAGGATGCTGCCTCGAAGGGTGTGCTTGGTGCACACACCGAAAACAGCGCGCCGAAGCCAAAAGCGCCGGTTATCACCTATCAGACCACGACCGAAACACAGTCTATTCCGTTCGAGAGTATCACGGTAAATAGCAGCTCGCTCACTAAGGGGACCAGCAAAGTTACCACGTCCGGCGTTAACGGCGTCACGACGCTTACCTACAAGCTGACGTTTACCGACGGCAAACAAACCGCAAAAGATCTCGTCAACCAAGAAACAACTACGCCACCCGTTAGTCAAGTCACAACCGTCGGCACTTACGTCGCCCCACCCGCACCAAAGCAGATTAGCTGCCCGAACGGCAGCTACGTAAACTCCGTCGGCAATACCGTATGTAGTCCATACGCCAGCAGCTCTGCACCTTACGGCGCTACTGCCGAATGTCGTGACGGCAGCTACAGCTTTAGCCAATCCCACTCCGGCACCTGTTCCCATCACGGCGGCGTTTCTCGCTGGCTGTAGTTGTAGTTCGCCTCCTACGATTTTCCACGCCGCAGCTGCGACACGCTAGTCGTATACATAGACTATCTCTCGTATCTGTAAACATTGTACCGCCGACATCTTCCGACCTCGACACCCTACATTTTTCGTGGCCACAGCAGTTGGATCTAACCTGTGCGCGCCAGCTTAATCTTCACCTGTAGACGTGTAGAATAATTGGACAATCTTTGCATTTTGTGGATCAATTAATATGCCCAAACTCTGTGGTGTTGTTAAATTTTTAGAATATACAGTGACCTTAATTGAAATCGACTTAGGCGACTTTAAACTCAAAACAAAGACTGGTTCATCAAATAGCAGCTTAGGCTGATTAGGGTTAAGTGAACTGATGTTTGAAACTACTTTTTTCCCAGATTCTCTCAATTGGGCATAAAATTCGTCTTTATTTTTTGCAACAACATTCGCAAAGTTAGGAGTATATAAGTAATGCGTGTTCAGGATGGTATCAAAAGCCGAGCGCTGCTTAGCGGACGGTATGTCCGGCAATTCCAGCATTGAACCCTCAAAAGAAAACTTTACGTCTTCACTGCTTTCAACCTCAACTTGGATGTTTTCATCATATGAGTCTGACTTCAATAACAGATTGAACGAGTAAATGCCCCTCAGTTGATCATTAAGCTCCGCCAGCTTATCTATGTGATCGCCGAGCCTCCCCAACACATCCGTCGTTGATTCAACTCCGAGCGCAGGGATGTTTATCGGCATGGCGTTAACCACAATGCTATGCTTTTGGAATTCCTCCGCTGTCTTTCTGTGCCGATTAACCGCTTCTTGTGTAATTTGATCAGCAGAGTAAGTGGATATTTCCGATACATCGAAGCTGTACGTAGGAATATTCGAAAGTGCAATGTTTAAATAACGCTTTCGCAAATTCTGAAAAGAAACATCAAGCAGGCTTCTAATTCCTTCAATATCCCGAGGAATAAAAGTAGCATTCAACTTGTTACCGCAGTGTAGAGAAAGAGCAACCTTTTCATCTGCTGTTAGATACTGGTTGGTAAAATATGTGTACTCAGCAAACTCACCCGCCTTTCGTTGGGCAACATCCTTCAAAAATTTTGCTTTAGCGTCCTTTCTCAAACTGACACATGCGAGACCCCTTTCACCAGAAGAATTTAGATAGGTGACATCCTGTCCTCCATCAGGACCGCCCCTAGGAGCAACAGGAACGACATTTGAGTTACCGGTGGCATTGAGCAAATCTGCACAAAGACGCTCCCATTCATGCTGATTGTCGAACTTTTCAAGTACGTCGTGCGTTGGCGAAAACATATTTTCATCCCCAATTTGATGTTGTCAGTTGTATTGTCGTTGAACTATGCCTACGATCCACTTAACGCATCACGTTGGGCACAATTTAACGCATCTACGATAATTACCATTGAATCTTCGAGCTGTTGTTTAGTTATCACATCACCTATCCTACGCGCCACCGACACCTTACGACCATTTTGGAATTTCGACACCTCTGCCGCCGTAAAGCACCAAGTAGGCATATATGTCCTACTGTCAGAAGGGTCGTCACATTGCCCGGGCTGTTTATCAGGATAGTATTCTTCTAGTGATCCTACTGGCAGTTCGTGAAGCTGTTTTTCGCTATCAAACCCAGGTATTCGTTTGATAAGCTCATTAAATTGCACCTTCGCAATTTTATTTGCATCAATTAAAACATGAAACCTACCCTGATAAATGCTACTCGACAAAGGTGTAAATACTTTTTCTATTGCGCCTATGAGTTGGCCCGCAGCATCCATATCTCCTCTTGCTGGAAGAATTTTTATACCTCGCATTTCTGGATAGTGGCGTTTAATGACTCTACTTAAAAACTCAACTTCCGATGGACCTTCTACGATCAAAAAGTTTGTCGGCAAAAGCAGGTCAGACGGACTTCCTCCCAATAACTCATAGACGAGATTTTGCTTCTCATATTCATCCTGTTGATCTACGGCGGTAATTCCATCTTCAAACTTTTCTACTTTATAAATACTCTGGCGCCCATCCACCTTTTCGTCATTGATCAAAACCGAAGAATGTGTCGTCATAAATATTTGATCACCATCGTTCGCCAGATCTTCAAGCGCCGCCTTCAAATGCCTTTGTGCCCCCGGGTGTAAGTGCAGCTCACCTTCATCAATAAGAAAAATGAAATTTTTGATATCTGCATTTTGTCGACGATAGTCTGCAAATGTCTGAATAATTGCAAGCATCAATGCTCTTTGCATGCCGTCACCCTTCTCAAATGCTTCGGTTTCCACCCCATCATCTACTCGAGCTGAGAAGTTTTTAAACAAGTCCCCTAACTCAGGATTTTTTACCTTGAATTCAACATCAGTCGTCTCTGGAAACTGCTTTTGCAAATAAGACTGCACACTATCCGCCAACTTTCGGAGCTCATCATAAATTCTAGATTCTTTCGAGCCGAATAGTTCATAAAACTGATCTACGAATGCTCTATATTTTTTATCGCCACTTGCAAGTATTTCATTAAGGACCCCCGACAACATTGTGCCAATTTGTGTTGTCTTCCCATACTTCAATACATCTCGCAAGTTATTTTCAGTCTGTACAAATTCCAGAGTAGGTAAAAAGTCGTTTAGCGCTTTGTCAAAACCCGTTCCGGGATCAACCAGCTCCCCAGCCTCATCTAAGATTTTTCGATGCGTTTTGCCATCCTTATCTACAGTGCGAACAAGTGTCACTGTATTTTTTTCTTGCAGTTTTGCCTCAAGAGTCTTTTTATTTTTTTCATTCTTCATTTTCTCCAAGGCGCCAGTTACGTCATCGAACTCTATCTCGACGTAAGGCAGAGCGGTAGTGCCTTTGCGCTTATGCGACTCTATGCCGCCCCCAGTAAAAAACCAGCTTATGGCATTGAGAAAATTTGTCTTCCCATGATTGTTTTGACCTACAAGTACATTAAGGTTATTTGTTTTAATGCGCACTTCTTCGATAGAACGAAAGTCTTTTACACATATTCTGGTGATCTTCATCTGGCCGCTCCGAATTACCGTGGATACTGATTTATATGCAAACAAAGCATAGCACTTTCAGTCATCGCTCGTAAGCCGCTTATACACTAGGCGGCGGAGAGTTCGAACTGGCGGGCGACGCCGGCGCCAATGATGGCGTAGCCGGCGACATCGTGCTGCAAGCGCTGGGCGCTGGCCTGTACCACCTCGGCCGTGCGCGGCATAACAGCCTTAAACTCCTCACTGGCTTCGTCCATATAACCAAGCAAGGCCGATTCGCCGAGCCCGGTGCGCAAGCTGTGGGCATTCGCCTGCACGACGAGCAGGTTTTCCGCCGTACGCTCGGCTGGCGTTGCTTGGACCAACGCTGCAATCGCTTCGTAAGCCGCCACGCCGTGGCTAAAGGCATCGAGATGCGATTCCACCGCTGCCACCCGCTGACCCGCCTGACGCGCCGCCGGGTGCGAATAGCTATACAGCCAGGCCGCCTCCTCGGCTATGGCGTGTCCCTGCAGCAGTAAGCCATCGTTTTGCAGTAGTAATTCCAGCACGGCGGCATTGCCGTCGGTCAGGTCTTCGTGCGGGAAGTTGGCTTGCGATTCGAGGCCGAGCAATAGTTTCATGTTCGTATTATATTCCGCTTAGGCTTGAAGCGTAAGCAACTGCCTGTGTAACCAAGCTCACATCGATCAAACCCCAGCGGACGTATAGTGCCAAGGCTAGTCCATTTCTAGTGAGTTTCTAGGCTTGCCCTAGGCAATCGCACATTCCCGACAAGGAGGTGATGGCCCCAGTGCCGTCCGAGACCCCAAGTAGCCGCGCGCTGGCTGTACAAGCCAACGACATCCTGCGTGACATCGGCCGGGTGCGCCGCATGCGCGAGCACCAGCAAAACCAGCTGAATGCCCGGGTGCAGGCCCTGCAGGACCGCTACGGTCCGCGCATCCAGACCCTGCAAGAGGAGGAAAGCGCCCTGGCTAAACAGCTGGCCAACGTCGTCGTGCCGCGCTTTGCGGCGCTGGCCTTTCGGCAGACCAAGACCATCAAACTGCGCAGTGGTGAGGTCAGTCTGCGGCTGGGGGCTGAATCCCTGGAGGTGCACGACGACGAAGAGGCCATCATCCGACGCATCCGCCGCCGGCGAGGGCTCAACCGCTTCACCCGCGTCGGCAAGCGCACCCTCAACAAAGAAGCCCTCAAGCGCGACCCCAAGTTCGTGTCCCGCATCTACGGGCTGCTCGTCGTTCGGCGGCAGTTCCTGGTGATCAAACCACGCCATACCCAAGGTGAAATCACCGTGACGGCCGAAGCCATGAGTGTCGCACTCCCGGAAGGAGACTAGCTACCAAGCCCCGACTGATGAATCGACCGCCCACACCTAGTGGCTTTCGACCGGTTGGGGCACTTCTAGATTTTTGGGCAACGGCCAGTTAAGCCACGTGGGCTAATTGAGCTCAGTGTACTTTTTGTGGTTGCCCTTGGCTTTATCGACGGCGTACTTGGCTTCGTTCTGATTCATTTTATGGTCGAATAGCGCCGGCAGGTCTATGTCAAAATCATGGGCCATCAGCAGCACCCAGTACAGCGTATCGACCAGCTCTTCACCGATTTCTTGCTTGTGGTTTTTCAGATGCTCGGCCACCTCGGCGTCGTTCTTCCATAAGAAATGCTCCAGCACTTCGGTGGCTTCCAGGTTCAGCGCGATTGCTGAATCTTTGGGGTTGTGGAACTGTTTCCAGTCGCGGGCGTCACGGAAAGCCAGGACGCGTTTTTGCAGGTCGGTCAGATCGGTCATACCTACAGCATAGCATTCCAACTGTACGCCATGGCCGTCGCGACCGAATAAAGCTCGGCACTGTTAAATATGCGACTGCCCCGTTCCGATTTGTCCCTAATACTAGCCTCAGGTAACACGAGGAGGTGGCTATGATCTTGCGCAACGGCGGTAGCTTAGGCGGCGCTCTCTATCTGATAGTCGGTATTATCTTGGCGGCCACCCACGGCTACTTCACGGCGCTGGGGAGTTTGAGCAGTATCCTGTCGGCCCTGCTGGCCGTCGTACTGTGGCCGGCGCTGCTGTTCGGGGCAAACTTTCACCTGACGTTCGGCGTATAGCAGCTTACAGCCCGAGGAGGCTCCGGCCCGTATAGTAGGCGGTAATCGAAGGAGCAAACGTGGCAATCGTCAACCAAGGATTTGAAGGCAAACGTGGACAGCGCAAGCGCTTACCGCCCGGGCAGAGCGAAGTGATTCGCTGGCCCGTGCTGACCTACGGCCCGACGCCGCACATTACCACCCAGCAGTGGCGCCTGACCATTGACGGTGAAGTGCGCAAGCCGCTGACTCTCGACTGGCAGGCCTTCACCGCATTACCCACCACCACGCTGACGACCGACATTCACTGCGTCACCCGCTGGAGCCGACTCGGTATGGAGTGGCGCGGCGTATCGCTTGACGAGCTCATCATGGCCGCCCACGGTTTAACCGACGAGGCCCGCTTCGTCATTGCCACCAGCTACGGCGACTACACGACGAATCTGCCAGTGGAGGATGTCTTGGATGAACAGGCCCTTATTGCCACCCACGCCCACGACGAACCCTTAAGTGATGAGCACGGCGGCCCGGCACGGCTGTTTGTACCGCACCTGTATTTCTGGAAAAGCGCCAAGTGGATCACTCGCCTGCAGTTTGTCAGCCAAGATCAACCCGGTTTTTGGGAAGTAAACGGATACCACAACTATGGGGACCCCTGGCGGGAACAGCGCTACGACAGCGACCGTTAACAGCAGCCAGTGGCGTGTCGCCGAGGTTCTGGCGCTGCGCCCTGAAACCCCCACGGCGCGGACACTCGTTTTAGGCTTGCCGCACCCCGTCAGCCACCTGCCCGGTCAGCGCTACGAGCTCCGCCTCACCGCCACCGATGGCTACCAGGCCGCCCGACCCTACTCGGCCGCCAGCCCAGGCGATGGCCAAACCAGACAGCTTGAAATCACCATCGCGGCGGTTACCGCGGGCGAAGTGTCGCCCTACCTATTCAGCCAGTTACGGCAGGGCGACCAGCTGGAAGTACGCGGCCCGCTCGGCAAGTTCTTTGTCTGGCAAGCCGCCGACCCGGAACCGTTGCTGCTGATCGGCGGTGGCTCCGGTATAGCCCCGCTGCGCTGTATCTGGCGGGTCCATGCGGCCGTTCACTCCAAGGCTCCGCTCCAGCTGCTGTACGCGGCCAGAAATTATGACGACATCATTTACCGCCCAGAGCTCTTGGCCGATCCCGCCCACGTCACCATTACCCTATCGCGAGACTGGCCAGCCGACTGGCCCGGCGCTCGCGGCCGCATCAGCCAGGAACTGTTTGCCGCAGCGCTCGCCAAGCTACCGGGCACGCCCCGGTGCTACGTCTGTGGCATGAACGCCTTCGTAGAAGTCAGCACCCAAGCGCTGCTGCGACTCGGACTGCCGCCAAGCCGCATCAAGACCGAACGCTACGGTGCTTAAGAAAATACGGCTCGGCGGCCGTGAAACCGCTCACGTTAATAAGTGCTATGATGTATGTAGCATGTCTAAACGCGCGCGAGTCCCCGCTCCGTTTCGACGCTTACAACCAAGCGTCATTCGGGGACTTGGCCCGCGGCTCTTCCTGGTCGCTTCGGCGGCCACCGCCCTACTGCTCATCGGTGGCAGCTCGTACGTCTTAAGCCACGTCACCGGTCCGGGCCCAACCGCGCAGCCCCAGACCAAGCTGACCCAGCCCGCACCTGAGGACGCCAAAGTCCTGGGCGCCACTACTACGACGTCCGACAGTGATACGGGCGGAGCTACCTCGCCAGCCAGTAGCAGCCCGTCCACCGGCGCAGCCTCGACCGCGGCCACCGCACCCTCCACCGGCGGACCGCAATCGACCGCTCAAATCTGCGCCCTGACCTGCATCCCGGGCATGCATGTGCCGATGCCCCAACCGGCGCCCAGCTTCGAACTGATAGCCGATACCAGCAGCGCCCACAAAAGCTTGCTGGACATCAGCCTGCCTTTCCATGTCGTCCGGCACGGGAACTTAGACGCGCCGATTCAGCCCGGCGCGGTCAGCTTGCGCATCGGCGGCAGCCCGACGAGTTTGCTACGTGTCCAATCGGCCCGCATGACCGATAGCGACCACGGCGTCATCGCCATTCTGAACCTGGGGCTGCCGCTGAGCACCCCGATTGACGGCCAGTTCAGCGCCCAGAGCGACGGCCTGAGTGTCAGCACCAGCTTTACGTTTTAGCCCTTCAGCAAGAAGTACGGCTTGGTAGACAGCAGCGAAAAACGCACCGGCGACCGATCGATCTTAATCAAGTGAGTGTGCAGGTGGTCCACCGAGCGGCGCGGGCTATTAGTGCCGCGGGCGTAAACGCTGTAGCCTGCGGCCTCGTAGCGGCCGTAGACGCGGGCAATGTCTAGTAGCTCCGTATCGTTCATGTCATACAGCCCGGTGACATGGCGCTTGGGGATTACCATCAGGTGATCACGCACTTTGTGATGCTCCCAGACTTCGTAAGGAGTTTGGTTCGGAATCACCCAGCAGTGTTCTGTTTCGTACTGCACTCGGTAAGAGATTTCATTCGGGTCGCAAAACGGGCAGCCGGGAACTTTTTTACGCTGCTGGTACTTTTTAAACGTTTTGCGCGAATAATACACCGCGGGCTAGTATGTCATGCTTGGCGAGTTTCGGCAAGACTACGCCGCTCGTGACCGAGCACAAAGTTAATCAGCAGCAACAGCACCAGGCTGAAGATAAAGCCGGGCATGGCGCCGAACTGGATGCGACTAAAGATGAAGAACTGCGTAAACAGCAGACTGGTTAGCGTAGCCCGCCGGAACCACTCAAAAGCCTCCAAGCGGCTGCTGCGCAGCGCGTAGATGCCTAAACCGGTAAACCAGGCGGCGATTCCCGTACCGACGGCCTGGCCAATGATCAAGCTATGCCCATAGTTGGTGTGGCCGTGCAAAAAGTCTTGGACGCTGTCGATGTTGGTAAGTATCGCCGACAGGAGCGCCACGGCAAAGAGGGCGATTTCCGCCGTAAAAAAGCTGCGCACCAGCAAACTGGCGTGCCGGTCTTGCCAGGCCCGTTCGTAGACGCCGTTAGCCCACGAGCCAAGGCGTTGGAACAGGTGGGGCTGATCCGGCTGCACGACCTGTACGCCGTCCAAAAAACGGGCCAGCTGCTTGGTAATCGGACTCCCGGGACTGGCCCGCTCCAGCAGGTGCCGGACGGCGGCTTTTTCGCGGGCGTCCATCTGCCGCAACACCGCCTCCTCCAGCTGGCTCAGCGCATTCAACTGGTACTCAGTGCTCGTGAGGTGTTCGTGCCGGGTAAGCAGGCCGGCGGCCAAGTAAAGCAGTACGAAGACCGCGTAAATGATGCCGATGCTCGGCCGGAAGAAGTAGTTATTATCCCGTGTAATAAATTTGCCGACTTCGTCGATGAAGACCCCGAAACCCACGCCGCCGACCAACGCGGCTAAGCGTTCCACGCGACGCCCCAAGAACGATAGCAAAAGAACCTGGGCCAGCAGCATCAGCAGTCCGCCCCACAGCATGTGCGAAATATGCAAGCTCCCACTACCTATCTGCGGGTAGCCGGCGAGGTGCAAGTAGTAACGCAGCAGGAGCACGCTGCTGACGCTGGCCACAATGAACACCTCCAGCTGCTCGCGGGCCCGAACGCTGCGGATAAACAGACGGCGCTTCATGACTATTATTTTACTGCAGCCTTTAGTAAAAAGTTTTACTTCCCTCGCTCCCCGGCGGCGATAGTATAGGCCGGTGACGCTTACAGAAGAGAGGAGCGGGCCGACTACGCCCAGCGGTCACGCGAGGGGCCACGCCGCTACTACCCGCTGCCGCCGTTTCCGCGCGCCTGACACTGGCAGAGTCCCTGGGCGTTACCGGCGGCCAACCGCTGCCCTAAAAACTAAGAAAGGACCTTCTTATGCAACCGACACCCCGCGTACAACTCAACAATGGCATCTCTATGCCGCAACTGGGGCTAGGCGTCTGGCGAGCTGACACCGCCGAAGCCGAGCAAGCGGTGGCTTGGGCGCTTGAGGCGGGCTACCGGCTGATCGACACTGCCGCCATGTACGGCAACGAAGCCGGGGTGGGCCGGGCGATTGCGGCCAGCAGCTTAAGCCGCAAAGATATTTTCGTCACCACTAAACTATGGAACGCCGACCAAGGCTACGACGAAACTTTGCGGGCTTTCGACAAAAGCCTCGACGCCCTCGGCCTGGACTATCTCGACCTGTATCTCATCCACTGGCCGGTACCTCGGCTGAATCGCTACAAAGAAACCTGGCAAGCGTTCGAAAAACTGTACGACGATGGCCGCATTCGGGCCATCGGTGTCAGCAACTTCCTGCCAGAGCATCTCGACGATCTGCTGCTCAGTACCCGCGTCGCCCCCACGGTCAACCAGATCGAGCTACACCCCTACCTGCAGCAGCACGCCCTGCGCGAGGCCTGCGCCGCCCACAATATTCGGGTCGAATCATGGAGTCCGCTCGGTGGCAGCAAAGGCAAAGACAAGCTGCTCGAGGATCCCACCATTACTGCCATCGCCCGGGCGCACCACAAGACTCCGGCTCAAGTGGTAATCCGCTGGCATTTGCAGAACGGCCTGATCGTGATCCCGAAGTCGGTTCACCAGGAGCGCATCCGCGAAAATAGCGCCGTTTTTGACTTCGAACTGAGCCACCATGACCTGGCGGCTATCGCCCAATTGGAACGCGGTGCCCGGGTCGGCCCCGACCCAGCGACCGCCAATTTCACCTGAAGCACTTCCCTCGCCCGTCTCGGGCAACGCCTCCGCCGTAGGTAGTACGTAAGCTTAAGAATTGACTTTTTGTACATTTTGTGATACAATGTGAAACAACTATCATAAGGCTGTGCCGGTGGGGCGCGCCGCTTGGGAGGTAGTTTTAGGTATGTTTTTCATCCAGACACGCCACGTATCACCACTCCATACCTTTGCCCAGTCGGCCCGTTTTAGCAATCGCCCGCGCGCTCGGCTGGCTGTTTGGCTGCCAGCCCTCGCTGTGACGGCTTTTGCCGCCTTCTATCTGCCGCTCAGCAGCCTGATGGTGGCGGCTGGTACGCCAGCCCCCGCAACAGCACGGGCTGCCGCGAGCCGTCAGACCAGCCACGGTGCGGCTCCAGAAGCGCCGCAGAGCAGCACTCCGGCCAGCGCCGCCGCGCTAAGCCCAGTGAGCTGCAGCCGGGCCAGCTCCAGCCAGCCTACCAGTCTGATACTCGATAGCCGACCACCCGGCTTAAGCGTGCAGATAGACCCCCTCGCCACCTACCGGATTTACGGTAGCACCGCCGACGAGTTACGGGACCAGATCAAACACTGCGCACCCGGGGCCAGCGACACCGCCCTGGCGGAGTTTACCGGCGAGACCACGTACAATCTCAGCTGGCAGTACAGCGTGCAGGTTTCCGGCGACAGCTGCCGACTCGTCAATGCAAAAGTCGGCCTGCACCTCGTGACAAGCCTGCCCGATTGGCCGGGCAGCAGCACTGCGACCGCTGGTCTGACCGGCCGCTGGCAAGCGTTCATGACCGGGCTGATTACCCACGAACAGGGTCACGCCGCACTCGACAAAATCTACGGTGCCAAGCTGGTCAGCGACCTGAATAACCTCGGCACCATAGCCTGCACCGCCCTCAAGAACGACGCAGAGGCCATCGTCCAAGCCGACACGACCGCCCTCAATCAAGCCAATGCCCAGTATGACGCGCAGACCGACCACGGCAACAGCCAAGGCGCCGTACTACCGACCTACTAGAGCTTAGAGACGTACGGACTATCCCGGATATAAAAGCGCCAGGGCACATCTTTCGCCCGGCTGATGCCGATGCGCGTCGTCTGGACTACGGCTGCGGCTGCAAGTGGCGGCTCCAGCCGGAGGCGTAACTCGCCGGTCCGCAAATCGTGCCCGCTTAAGTCCCGCGTTACACCTAGTGCCTGACACAGCTTGGCCGGCCCATTGGTGAGCTCCGGACCACTCCGACCACCCCGACGTTCCTGCATGACGTCTTGGCCCGCCAGCGGCTCCACCGCCCGGATAAGTACCGCCGCACCCATCCCGGCCGGCCCGCAGACTACATTCATGCAGTAGTGCATGCCGTAAGTGAAGTAGACATACGAAAAGCCGCTCGGGCCGAACATCACCTCGGTGCGTGGTGTCCGTCCGCGGTAACTATGGCTGGCAGCGTCCGTTTGCATGTAGGCTTCGGTCTCTACGATCCGCGCTCGGAGCAGCTGGCCGTCTAAGTCACGCTCCAGTGTGCACCCCAGCAAGCGCGGCGCTACCTGCTCCGCCGGTTCATCAAGTTCCCGCCAGTCCATACTACGTAGCATCCTATAGTTTCGTGACGTGCACCGCGGTGCCGTAGGCGGCGACTTCGTTCATCACCCCGCCGATGTCGCCGCTGTCGAAGCGCATGGCCAGCACCGCGTTGGCGCCTGTATCGGCGGCCGCTTGACGCAGCCGGCTCAAGGCGTGCTCCCGGCTGTCACTGAGCAGCGTCGTGTAGCCCTTGACCTCACCGCCAAAGATAGTCCGGAAGCTGGCGCCGACGTTACTGAAAACATTGCGGCTGCGCACAATCAGTCCAAAAACTTCGCCGTACACGGCGTCAACCCGGTAGCCTGGTAAATCGTTGGTGGTTACTACCAACATGTCATCGCGACCATCATCCATACAGCACTCCTTATTTACACACCTTACTACTGCTTAAGTATAGCGCGGCCGAGCAGCTTATCGGCCGTCTTTGCGGCGCGCCTGGACGGACGCCACGATGGAAGCGCCAATCACGCTGACACCGATTAGGCCGGGTAGGTAGTCCGAGATATTCCAGAGAATGCTGGCCAGCAGCATGACCGCCAGGATAAGCACTGTGTAATGGGCGCCGTGTTCGATGTAGCGGTAGCTATCGAGCATACGACGGCGCACCATGTAGACGGTCAGCGAGCGCACCCAGAGAGCGCCGATACCAAGGCCGGCGGCGATAAGCAGCACATTGCTAGTAATAGCAAAGGCGCCGATGACGCCGTCAAAACTAAAGCTGGCATCGAGTATTTCCAGGTACAGCAAAGTCATCAGGGCGCTCATGCCCACCTGTCCGCCGACCTTCGTCAGATCGGCACCGCGATCCAGCCGAGCAAACAGACCGTTCAGAGCCTGCAGGAGCACATAGGTACCGGCGCCGAAGAGACCAGCCGCCAGCGTTGCCCGGGCGTGCGTGTTGTCGGGCAGGGCCGAGACACCCAAGATAAACAGCACCGCTACCACTGGCGCCACCGCCCAGTGCGCGAAGCGGCTCAAGAACCGCTCCAGGCCGGCGATCCAGTGTACCTCGCGCTTATCGTCAAAGAAGAACGTCAGGGCCAGCAACAGCAGAAAAGCGCCACCGAAAGCCGCGATGGAGGTGTGGGCTTGCTCCAGGTGGTGGGCGTACTGGTCGGGGTGGTGCAGTGCGAGGTCTACCACCTGATTCCACGGCAGCGAGGCCGTAATCATAACAATGACGATCGGGAAGACCACGCGCATACCGAATATGGCGATCACGATACCAAAGGTCAGAAAGGCGGTTTGCCAGGGCTTGGACAAACGACCCAGCACTTTGGCGTTAATGATGGCATTATCAAAACTGAAAGTGATTTCCACCACCGCTAAGATGAGCGTCACCAACAGGGCTGCCGTACCGACACCGAACAGCACGCCAAGTAAAATGGCCAAGCTGGCCACTGCTGAAAACGCAAAGATGCGAAGCGGCGAATCCGCCGAACTTATTTTAGACATATGTTATTTTCTTTCCTTTCCTATCTTTCCTATTCCACTTCCCTGTTTCCGGGAAGAGCAATCGGAGTCGACGGATTCATTCCGTCGCCCCGCCTGGTGAGAAACCCGCCAAGCGAGTGTCTCACTGCCCTATAGCCACTTCTTCTTACTGAAGAACCACACCGCGCCAGCCGTCAGCGCCGCGATCAGACCGAGCACTTCCCAAAAAGCGAAGCGCACATCGTGCAACGGCACCGGCACGTTCATGCCCCATAAGCCACCGATAATGGTCGGGATGGTCAGGAAGATGGCGATAGAAGTCAGCCGTTTAAACGTGTTGTTCAGGTTGGTGGTAGCGATGGCATCGTAGGCTTGGCGCATATTGACCAAGGTGCGCAGCCGGCCCTGCACCTGCGTAATCAACTCGGCGGTCGACAGTTCGATATCCTCAATCATGTCGCGGTCCTCTTCGTATAAGCGCAGGTACTTACCGGCCAGCAGCGATCGGAACAGCAGCGCTTGCGGCTGCAGGGCGCTCAAGAACTCATTCAAGTCCTCCTCCTGCTCGATAATGCCCACAAAGTCGCGGGGGGCGATTTGCGATTGGCGCATCTGAGCGCGCAGCTGCAAGATGCGTTTCGCGACCTTGCGGATCTGCAGTTCGTAGGAGCGGTTGATTTCGGCCAAGATCTGCAGCAGCA
>Ga0070681_10002621_pt1 | contig 16514 bp, 12 predicted proteins | sample KBSC83BmetaG_FD_65650 | JGI IMG/M metagenome (GOLD analysis project Ga0070681, IMG submission 65650) | Corn rhizosphere microbial communities from Kellogg Biological Station, Michigan, USA - KBS C8-3B metaG | ecosystem: Host-associated > Plants > Roots > Rhizosphere | place: USA: Michigan...
ACGCAGCAGCAGCAACAGCAGTAACGTCGGCTTCAGCCGGACCAAGAAAGGCCGCGAGTCAATCCTCGCGGCCTTTCTTATTTTCATTTCCGCACAAATTTCTGCAGACACCCACCCGACTTGCTCTGATCGCAGCCGCCCGTCAGCCCACCGAACACGTTTCCGAGATCATCGGCGGCGAGGCCTTCAGGTTGCGTGCCGTCGATGAAGTATTTGAGCGATCCGTCTTTCGCGCTGCCAATCCGAATGCCGTTCTTCCAGCCGGGGTTGCGGACCGGCAGACTCGAATCTGCCGCGTCGGTCGCTCCGGCAATCGCTCGGTTCGACTCGGAATCCGACACGATGAGTGTGTCGTCTTTCAGAATCCACACGCCGCTTGGCCGCCCGAAGTGGCGCCATTCATCGACGAAGTTCATGTTCTTGTCGAAGATCTGAACCCGGTTGTTCGATCGATCGGCGACAAACAGACGACCCTGTGAATCGTAGGCGAGACCGTGCGGGCCGATGAACTCGCCGGGTCTGCTCCCGTGACGGCCGAACGACTTGATGAATTTTCCGTCGCGCGTGTAGAAGACGAGACGATCGCCGTCCTGCGGGTTCGCTTTTGGACGCGGCCAGTGGCCATCGGCGATCACGATATTGCCGTCAGGGGTTGCACGGCATGCGGTCGGCTGCAGGAATGTATCGGTGCCGGCTTGCGAAACACCGGCCTTGCCCAGCGTCAGCAGCAGCTTGCCGTTCTGATCGAACTTGAACACCTGGTTGCCTTTCACGCCGGTCACGCCCGGTGTGTCCGTGAACGGCCCGCTGTCCACGGCCCACAGGTTGCCGTCGGCGTCCTGACACAGGCCGTGCGACGAGGCGAAGGTGACCGCGAACTGTTTGAGGATATTGCCCGACGCATCGAAGTGAATGATCGCTGGATCGCCCCGATGCTGCAGCCAGACGCCGCCTTTGCTGTCGGGAACGATCCCGATGGCGGCACCTTCCTTGATCGCACCGAGATGCGGCCAGGTCTCGAGCATGCGGTACGGGTTGGTCATCGCGTTGCCCGCGGGAGCGGCAGGCGGCTGGTTTTGCGCGTGAATGATGCCAGCGCCGACAAGTGCGGCGCCGGCGAGTCCGATGACGACACGAGATCGAATCAGCATGGCAAGCCTCGTGAAGGGTTTCGCGAAGCCTACCAAAAGAATGGGATCAAGTGATTCCGAATTCTGAATTCTCAGAAATATCCGCACACCGCTGCGCGATACGTGCCGCAGCCGTTTAGCTTTTGGCGGGAGGGCCGACGTAAGTGGACCCCGGACGGATCAAGCGGCCGACCGCGCGTTGTTCGGCGACGTGCGCACACCAGCCAACCACTCGCGACGCGGCAAACATCGGCGAGAACAAGGTGCGAGGGATGCCGACGGCCTCGAGCAGGACGGCGGTGTAGAACTCGACGTTGGCGCGGAGCGCTCGTTCGGGATGCCGCTCGGCCAGGAGGCGCTCGGCCTCGCGCTCGACGGCGCGTGCAATGGCCAGCCGATCCGCGGACGCGCCTGCGCGCTCGAGTTCGGAAGTCGCGCGTTCCAGTGCCGCGGCGCGCGGATCGCGCACGCGGTAAATTCGATGGCCCATGCCCATGACGCGACGGCCCGCCGTCAGTTCCTGCTCGAGCCACGAGCGGGAACGTTCGGGCTTGCCGATGGCATCCAGCATATCGAGGACGGGACCAGGCGCACCGCCGTGAAGCGGTCCCTTCAACGCCCCGATCGCCGCAACGATCGCGCTGACCAGATCGGATCCAGTTGACGCGACGACGCGCGCCGTGAAGGTCGATGCATTCATGCCGTGATCGACCACACAACAGAGATACGCGTCGAGACCACGGACGCGCGCAGGGTCTGGTGCGTCCCCGGACAACATCTGCAGGATGTCGGCGGCGTGCGAGTGAGTGGGACGTGGAGGCACCGGACGAAGCTGTCGCTGTCCTCGCGCCCACGCCGCCGCGAACACACCAATGGCACCGGTAAGCCGGACTCGATCGACAGTGGCGTCGCCGGCGCGCAGGTGACCAACGGCGGTCCGCAGCGCTTCCATGCTGTCCGGGCTCTCGAGCGCCCTCCCGACATCTGGCAGCAGGCTAAACGCCGCGGCCCTCGCGTCTGCCAGTGCGGCGGCCATGGCCGCGTGCTCATCGCTCGATGGCCACGTGCCATTCCACATCAACCCACAGACGTCCTCGAACCTGGCGCGTTCGACCAGTTCTTCGACGGCGTAACCGCGGATCGTCAGCTTGCCGTGTTCACCGTCAACATCGCTGAGCGCTGTTTCGGCGACGATAATCCCGTCGAGTCCACTCGCGTTTGGTGCGCTCATCTCAACGGTTAAGACGAAAAGCAGGCTGGGTTCGATTCATTCCCCATTATCGTGGCGGCATCACCAGCTCGATCTGATTGCCGTCTGGATCCTTGACAAACGCGAAGTTGAGCCCTTCGCCTGACTTCGATGGTCCGCGCAGCAGCGTGCCGCCGCTCGCCTTGGCCGACTCGATCGCCTGTTCGAGATCGGGCACCTCAAGGATCAGCGACGCCATGGCGCCGGCCGGCGCATCCTTCGATCGCGTGGCGATCACGATTGCCGGGACGACCGACGGCGAGCTCATCCAATCCCGGTCCATTCGTGTTTCTCGGAACGGTCGGGCGATGCGGCTGATATCCTGCGGGCGGAGGATCGTATGAACGCCGCGGAAATTCTTCAGAAGATGGCCGACACGCTTGGATCGACGGCAACGGTGAAAACCGTGTTTGGCGATCCGATTCACGTCAACGGCAAAACGGTCGTGCCTGTGGCCAAAATCGCGTACGGCTTCGGCGGCGGCGCCGGCAGCGGGAAGAACGAAAGGCATCCTGAACGCCAGGGAGAAGGCGGCGGTGGCGGCGGAGGCGTGCGCGCATTTCCGGCTGGTGCGCTCGAGATCACAGAAGGCCGTACCCGTTTCGTGCCGTTCATCGATCCAGCCTGGATCGGCGCTGCATTCACAGCGGGCGCGGTGCTGGCCGGCGTCATGATTCTGCGGTGGCGGCGATAAGGAGTTGTATGCGATCGATCGACACGTTGCTCTGCGCGCTGCTTGGCCTTGCTGTCTCGCAGAGCACGTCATCAACCGTGCAGCGGATCGATCTCGCCGAACGGCTGACCGCCGGCACGCTGCGAGTGGTGAACCGTCAGGCCACGAGACTTCCGGCGCGCAGCGACGCGGTCCATCTTTCGGCGGGTGAACAGGTCGGCCTTGCCTGGGTCGATGGCACCGATTTCGGTGATGGCACGATCGAGCTCGACGTGCGCGGCAAGGACGTCTTTCAGCAAAGCTTCGTGGGCATCGCGTTCCACGGAAAGAACGACACGACGTACGAATCGGTCTACATTCGTCCGTTCAATTTCCGCGCCACCGATCCCGCGCGTCATCAGCACGCGGTGCAGTACATGACGGTCCCCGAGTTCGACTGGCCGCGTCTTCGCGAGCAGTTTCCAGAGGAATTCGAGAACCCGGTCAACACGACGTTGTCGCCGACCGACTGGGTGGCGCTGCGGATCGTCGTGCGCGGTCCCAGAGTGCAAGTCTTCGTCGGCCGGGTGGCCAACGTGACCCTCGAAGTGCGCAAGCTGGGCACGCTCGATCGCGGTCTGGTCGGGTTGTGGGTCGGTAATACCAGCGACGGCGATTTTGCGAACCTGCGGATCACGCCGGCGCCGTGAGGTCCGGCTCGCCACTTCCGCCGCGAGTTCGGTCTGTGAGCCGCCGTTCTTTTCACCAAGGCGGAAGCCGGACACGAAGTCTGTAAACGCTCCGATGCCGGCAGACAGCTGAGGAAGCTCGGCGGTCATCGCAAAACGCGAACGGTTGTGTCCGTGCCGAAAGTCGCATAGGGTGGTTCTGGCATGCGGCGGGTCTTTCTTGCGGCCCTGATCCTCGTCACCCTCAGTCCGGCTGGCGCGCAGAAAACGTTCGAAGTGGCATCCGTCAAGCCGCACCCCGCCAGCCAGGTCACGCCAAGTTCGATGATGGCGGAACCAGGCGGACGATTTACGGCCAGGAACATCCCGCTTCGCATGCTGATTCGGACCGCGTATCAGATTCAGGACGATCAGATCGTCGATGCGCCGCCCTGGATTGGCACCGATCGATTCGACATCAGCGCCAAGGCCGAAGACGGTTCGTCGCCCGCCGACCTCGCGCCGATGCTGCAAGCGCTGCTCGCGGAGCGATTCAAGCTGGCCTTCCATCGCGACACCCGCGAGTTGTCGATTTTTGAGCTCCAGTTGTTGCGCACGGACGGCGTGCTCGGACCGAACTTGAGGAAGAACGAGTGCGTGCCCGACCTGAACGCGCCACCGTCAGCACCCGGCGCGCCACCACGGTGCGGCACGATCAGCAACGGCTTTGGCCGCCTGACGCTGATCGCGCACCCGATTTCCGTGATGGCGCAGTTCCTTGCGCCCTCAGTCAATCGCGTCGTCGTCGATCGAACCGGGCTGACCGGCAGCTACGACGTCGATCTCACCTGGACACCCGATCGCCTGCCACCGCGGCCGCCCGGCACGCCACCGGATCAAGCGGTTCGGGTAAATGGCCAGGAGATCGACCCAAATGGTCCATCGATCTTCACGGCTGTCAGGGAGCAGCTTGGCCTGAAGCTCGAATCCGGCAAGGGCCCTGTGCAGGTGCTGGCCATCGACCACGTCGAGCAGCCGTCGCCGGATTGACGTCCGTTCGACGTTCGACCTTAGTCCTTCGCGGTGTTCAAACTGCGGTGGGAGCCGGCTTTAGCCGGCTCAATCCGCCTGAAGGCGGATCACAGGCTCCAGCCGCTACAGTTTCGACTGCCAACATTGTCATTGTGACCCGCGGTCGTCATCGTTATGATCCCGTCCGTTTTCTCTGCTCGAACATGCGTTCGATATTCGAACGCTCCGTGGAGGTGGGCCATGACCCGATGCCGGTCCGCGATCGTGATGCGGACAGTATTCGCCGCGGGATTGATCGCGTCAGCCTGGAGCGGACTCACCGCACAAGACCGCCGACTGCTGGATGCCAACGGGTACGTGCGCGACGATGCGTATCCGCGGCCGCTCGTTCCCGCCGCCGATCAGAAATATCTGAAGATCGACGGCCTGAAGATGAAAGACACGGTGAAAGAGGTCGTCGGCATCTCCTACAAGAGCCGCGACGATGGGAACAAGTACTGGGGCCGCATCGCCGGCACCAAATACGAAGCGATGATGCACGACTGGGTCGAGGCGCGCTTCAAGAAATACGGTTTGCAGGACGTCCATCGGCAGCCGTTCACGCTGCCGACGCAGTGGTTCCCGACCGACTGGGATTACACCTTCAGCGCGGGCGGAAGGTCCTATACCTTCAAATCGATCAATCCCGCGCTCGGATCCGCGGCGACGCCGGCCGGCGGGCTCGACCTCGACGTCGTGTGGGTGGGAACGGGAACGGCCGCTGATTTCGCGGGCCGCGACGTGAAGGGGAAAGCGGTTCTCATTCACTCGATTCCCGAGCCCGGATCGATGGGGCACACCGCGCAGTTCGAGGGTGGCATGGCTCGCGCGTTCAAGAACGGCGCCGCGGCCATCGGCGTCGTCTACGGCATCTCCGACAATTTTGCGATCTGGCAGGCGCTCGGCAACGCCGGGGACGCGGGGGTTGCGCCACGCGGGCCGATTACGATTCCCGGTTTCTACATGGGCTACACCGACGGGAAGGTCATCCGCGATCTCGTCGGCGCCGGTCAGCAGGTGAAGCTCAAGATGCGGTTGTCGGTCGAGCATCGCGACGGCCTGACGAGCTCGAACGTGTGGGGCACGCTTCCGGGGAAGACCGACGAAAACATTTTCGTGATCGCGCATCAGGATGGCTATTACGAAGCGTCGCTGGACAATGCGTCGGGTCAGTCGGTGATGATGGCGCTGCTCGATTACTTCTCCCAGGTCCCCAAAGAGCAGCGTCGGCGCTCGATTACCTTCGTGGCGACAGCGGGCCATCACGTGGGATCGCCCGGTACGAAATGGATGCATGACAACCGCGACACGGTGCTCGCCAAGACCGCGCTGATGATCAACTGCGAGCACGTCTCGGTGTCTGATACCAAGTACTGGCAGGGCACGTTGCGCAAAGCCAACGTCGTCGCGCCGCGCCGGTGGTGGATCAACGGCAGCGAGAAATTATTCGAGGCAACGTTGAAGTCGTACGGGATTTTTGGCGTCGGGTTGATCGCGGACATGGATCCCAATGCCTCCGGCGACATGGGCGTGGTCGCCAAGGACATCCCGTCGATTCAGATCATCCGGTCGCCGGTGACGAAGCATACCGACGACGACAAGCCCGAGTGGGTGCCGGCGGCTGGTCTCGAGGCCGTGGCGCGTGCCTACGCACGAATCATCGACGAAGTGAACAAGTTGGACCGCAGTGAGCTCATGCCCGGAGCGCGCACGACTTCCACGGGCGGGCGATGAGGATGACAACCATGACTGATCGACGGGTGATGATTGGTGTGGCGGCAGGCGTGCTGTTGATGGCCGGCGCCGCGATGATCGCACAGGAACCGCAAGGACGCGGGCGCGGCCGCGGTGAGCCGGCGGCGCCCAATCCGCTCGGACAACCGATCCTCGATCCGACCGGCCATGTGAAAGACGACGCGGTCATTCACCTTCCGCTCGCCGCGGCGGATTCGAAGTACGCGGATCTTGACGGGAAGAAAATGAAGGCGATCGTGCGCGAGCTCGCGGCGATCTCCGATAAGAACCGCGATTCCGGCGAGGTGTTCTGGGGACGCAACGTCGGCACGCAGGGTCACGTCGACACCGAAGACTGGACCGAGCGGTACTTCCGCAAGGACAACCTGCAGAACATCCAGAAGAAGTCGTTCGACCTCGGGCCTCAGTGGATTCCAAGCAAGGGCTGGAGCGTGACGTTCGCGAGCGGCGGGAACCCGATCGCGCTGACGTCCGCGCGTCCGGCGCACGGGATGCCCTCGACGCCGCCTGGCGGACAGACCTACGAGCTGGTATGGGGCGGACTCGGCACGGAAGCCGATCTCGCGGGACGCGATCTCAAAGGCAAGGCGGTGCTCATCCAGGATCTGCTCACGCCTGGCGTCCTGAATCGCTGGTTCAACAACGAAGCCGTTGGCGACCGCGCCATCAAAGCCGGCGCAGCAGCCGTCGGCATCGTCTATGGCATCGCCGACAACTTCGCGCTGTGGGAGGGTGTGCGCAGCGGTGCAGGCTTCAACGTCGGGTACGAGGATGGCAAGAAGCTGCGCGACATGCTCGGCCGCGGCGAAAAAGTCACGGTGACGCTGAACGTGCAGGCGGAGCGGAAGAGTGGTCTGAAGGCGGCGAGCGTGCTCGGCACGCTGCCAGGCACGACCGACGAGGACATCTGGATCATCGCGCACCTCGATGGCTACTTCGAGGGCGCGCTCGACAATGCGTCCGGCGTCGCGGTCATGATGGGTCTGCTCGACCACTACGCGAAGGTGCCGCAGTCCGAACGTCGACGCGCCATCCGCTTCATGGGGTCCGTAGGTCACCATGGCGGACCGGGGACGGCGTGGCTGCATGACGCCCGGGCGACCGAGTTTGCGAAAACCGCACTGGTCATCAACCTCGAACATGTCTCGGCGGATCGCACCAAGTATTGGGGCAATCACCTCCGCCAAAGCACCGGCGTGTCGCCAATGCGATGGTGGGTGTGGGGCAGCCAAAGCCTGCTCGACATCTCCCTGGCGTCGTTCAGCCGTTTCAATGTCGGGATCACTGCTGACATGGACAACGGCGCGTCGGGTGAGATCGGCGGCATCGCACGGGATGCTCCGTCGATTCAGGTGATCACGTCGCCTGAGGTGAAACACACCGAGCAGGACACGCCGGAGTGGGTGCCCTCGAGCGGCCTCGAACAGATCGCGCGGGCCTACGCACGGATCATCGACGAGCTGAACAAGCTCGATCGGCGGCAGATTCTGCCGGCTGCTTCCAGGCCGACCACTGCAGGTGGACAACGGTAGGTAACCCAATCTAACGAAACCAAGTCGGTTGGAGGACGTTCACGAAACCAAGTCGGTAGGGGACGCCTTTGAAGGCGTCCCGAGTCGGGAGGGCCTCAAGGCCGTCCCCTACTTTGCGGACAAGGAGACGACCATGCGGTTCAGTTTGGGGCGGGCGTGCTGCGCGTTCGTGATCGCGTCCTTCGTCGCGGTTGCGGCCGGCGCGCAAACCGTGGGTGTGGGAGCCATCCAGGGCAAGGTCACGGACGAAACCGGCGCGTTGTTGCCGGGCGTGACGGTCAGCATCAAGAGTCCGGCATTGCAGCTGCCGCAGCTCGATGCGGTGACGAGCGCGGACGGCAGCTACCGTTTTACCGACGTTCCGATTGGCACGTATCGCGTGCAGTACGAGCTGAGCGGATTTCAGACGCTCGTCCGCGAAGACATCAGGGTGAGCGCCGGGTTCGTCGCGCGCCTCGACATCCAGCTGAAAGTGGGCGCGCTCGCTGAAACGGTCACGGTCAGCGGGATCAGCCCGATTATCGATACGTCGACTACCGTCGGGATTACGAGCTTCTCGAAGGAGACGCTCGAAGCCGCCCCGACCACTCGTGCATGGGCGGAAGTCCTGGCCATGGCGCCGGGGTTCCGTCCCGCCAGTTTCGACATTGGTGGCGATCAGCTGGCGAATCAACGCGTCAACATCAAGAACTACGGCACCTCCGATCAGATCACGCCCCAGATCGAAGGGATTAACACGCGTCAGGCGTCCGGCAGTGCGGGATTCTTCTACGATTACTCGTCGCTCGAGGAAGCGCAGATCAGGGCAGTCGGCAACGACGCAGAAGTCGCGCTCCCTGGCGGCGCATGGAACGCGCTGGTCAAGTCGGGTGGTAACGAGTTCCACGGTCGGTACTTCGGTGGGTTTGAGAATCAGGCGCTGCAGAGCGACAACCTGACGGACAAGTTACGCGCAGCGGGTGTGACGAATAACACCGGGATGCGGAAGTTCAAGGACTTCTCCGGCGATCTCGGCGGCCGCTTGATTCGCGACCAACTGTGGTTCTACGGCGCTGCCCACGATCAGCGGAACGAGAAAAACCTGATTGGTTTCTCGCTCGATCCGGGTCCGGACAAGATCTACCACACGCCAGACGACACGCCGGCTTACGACCGCACGATCGTGAAGAACGCGACCGGGAAGGGCACCTACCAGGCGAGCCGGACGCTGAAAGCCGTGGGGTTCTACACCTACAACGAGAAGGTGTCGCCGAACGGGCAGGAGGCGAGCCGCTTCACACCATTCCTCGCCACCTACGATTACTTGTTCCCGACGCGCGCGGCGAAAGGAGAAATCAACGCGACGCCCAACAACCGTTTGCTCTACACGGTGATGTTCGGCCGCCAGTGGTACGACGCCAACCGCTATCCGCAGGACGGTCAAAACGTCAAAGGGAACCCGCAGTGGACCGATCGGGAGACGGGCTTCAACTTCGGTCCCCAACCGACGCAGCTGCGCCCCCGATCGCGGTGGCAGACGTCCGGCGACGTGAACTATCTACCCGATTCGTTTCTGGGCGGAAGCCACAATCTAAAGGCCGGTTATCAGTTCTACTGGGAGAACGTCGGCACAGCGTGGCTGAACATGGACAGCGGGAATTATCTCTTGACCTTCGACAAGGTGAACGGCGTCTCGCACCAGCCAGCCGAGATCACCACGTACAACGACCCGATCATCTCGCCGGTGAACAAGGAAGTGCAGTACGCCGCGTTCATTCAGGACAAGTGGACCGCCGGCCGCGCGACAGTGAACCTGGGGCTGCGGCTTGACCACTATTACACGTATGTCGGGGCACAGACGAAGGAGCAGGGCGTCTTCGGCAACGCCGGCACGTTTCCCAAAATTGACGTGCTGAGGTGGACCGCGCCAGCGCCGCGACTTGGCATTGCCTACGACCTCGACGGCAAAGGCAAGACCGTGGCGAAGAGCACGTTCGGCATCTTTAACCATGCCATGACCGAGGATTTCGCCCAGAGCTACAACCAGAACGCCCGTATCAGCACCCGCTACCGCTGGCACGATCTCAATGGCAACAACGACTACGATCCGGGCGAAGTCGATCTGAGCCTGAATGGTCCGGATTTCATCAGCGTCTCGGGCGCCAGCAACAACATCATCAATCCCGACCTGAAACAGCCCAAGACCTACGAGCTATCGCTGGGACTTGAGCGTGAAGTGATGAACAATTTCGGTGCGAAGCTGCTCTACGTTTACAAACGTCAGACCGGGCTGTACAAGGCGGCGGGCATCAATATTCTTCGACCCTACAGCGCCTACACGGTGCCGATTACCCGTCGCGACCCAGGTCCGGATGGAAACCTTGGAACCGCCGACGATGGCGGGAATGTGACGCTCTATGACTATCCGAACCAGTTCGCAGGAGGCGCGTTCGTTGGGCAGAAAGTCACGAACTCTCCCGATGACCGTCCCGACGCGTTCCACACGATTGAAGTGTCGCTTAATAAGCGTATGAGCCAGAAGTGGGAGCTCAGTGCGACGTACTCGAGAACCTTCAACCACCGATGGATTAACGTGAATTCGGCCGGCACCGGCGTGATCGTGGCAGGGGCCATCTCGGAGAGTCCCAACCAGGACTACTTCCCGCTGGACGAAACACAGGAGTGGTACTTCAAGGGCGTGGGCACGTACGAACTTCCGTACGGCATCTACACGAGCGCCTACGTTCAGAGCGTCAGCGGTGCGCCGACTTATCGGACTTATGTATTTCGCGCGGTCGATCCGGCTGGCGGAACAAGGCTGCCGAACTCGGCGACGATCACGCTGCCGCTGGAGCCCTTTGGCGCGTCGCAGCTCCCGACCTTGACGTCTGTGAACTGGCGCGCGTCGAAGCGACTGGCGCTGCCGAACAAACAGCGACTCGAGCTGGTGGTCGATCTCTTCAACGCGCTCAACGCTAACACGGTGACATCCCAGTCGTTCGTTTCCGGCCCGACATACGGGGCAATCAGCGCGATTGTGCCGCCGAGAATCGTGCGGCTTGGCGTGACCTACAGCTTTTAGAGCGCCTCGGAATTGGCCGCGGAGCGCGCCGAATCCGCAAAAACGAAACATTGTCGGATCTCAGCGAGCTCTGCGGCTAATGTGAACCCATGGTTTCGTAGGTTTGGTTGGATTTAACTGATCTGACGCAGCTTGCGGGTGCGGTGACGATATTGAAACGCGCCGCACCCTGTGCGGCACTCGAAATAATCCCACTGTTCCGGGTGCCTCGCGCTGACGCCACCGATGTAGCTCTTTATGTATCTCAGCGGCTCATAGCAATTCGGACACACAAGCGCGGGTGGCTTCGTGGTCGGCTCCGTGGTCACATGCCGTCCATGCACATGGTTCAGCATCACCCGTTTCCGCTCCGGTTCAGGACCGTCGGGCGGATTGGCGTCCATTCGCGCGGGCTCGGATTCAGACCACACCTGGTGGGATTGGTCGCGCCACGCCTGTGCTTTGAGCAGCAACTGTTTGATCTCGCGAAACAGCGCATCGGGTGAGCACGGCTTCGGAAGAACCGAGTCCGCGCCGGCCGAAAGCGCGCGGCCGTCGGCGCCCGTCTCGCTCGTCACTACCACGATCGGGATCGATGATGTGAGATGGTCCGCACGCAGGACGCGGCAGAGATCGAATCCGCTCATCCCGGCGAGACGCGTGCTCGTGATGATGACGTGGGGATGGCAGCTGAATGCCTTGGCCAGCCCTTCCGGACCGTCCTGCGCTTCCTCCACCTCGAACCCGCATTGACGCAGGAATCCGGCGTACATGTCGCGGGTATCGCCATCCCGATCCACGAGGAGTGCGCAGACCTGACGACCGACCTGGCTCGCACGGAGCGCCGGCACAATATCGAATGATATACGCGGTGCGAGAAGTCAAAATCGGGAAAATACGCATCGGTTCAGGGATTCCCCGAGCGCGACCGACGCGGTGGCCAGCGCGACGGTATGACAAGTCCCAAGTCTTGCGTCGTCAGAAGTCGTCAGTCAAACGATCGGACATAACGTGACTGATGACTGATGACTGATGACTGATGACTGCCGACTGCCGACTGCCGACTGTCACCGCGATCGTCAAGGCCACTGAGGTGATGCTGGCTGACTGAGCAGATCAAGGTGATTTAGACCGATTTGAATAATGATTATGGCCACAGTAGAGTCTCCGGATGCCAGGGCCTCGAATCGGAGCACTCTTTCCGTGTCTGCTTGCACTCGTCGCGGTCTTCGCGACGTCGTCCAGGGCCGGCGCCCAGGTCGGCGCCGGCGAACTGACCGGAATCATCCAGGATTCCAACGGTGGCGCCGTTCCCGGTGCCACCGTCACCGTTACCAATGTCGCGACCAACCAGCAACGGGTCGTGAACTCGACGGTCGATGGCGTTTACACCGCCGCCAGCCTGCCTCCCGGCGATTACCGCATCAGCATTGAGCTGGCCGGGTTCAAGCCCGTCCGCCGTGACGGCCTTCGAATTACGACCGGCGAAAAAGCGCGCATTGATTTCACGTTGGCCGTTGGCGGCTTGCGTGAACAGATCACCGTGGTTGGCGACACGCCGGTCGTGCGAACGGAAACGGCAAGTCTCGGCACAGTGGTCGAGCACGAGCACGTGGTCCAGCTCCCACTCAATGGACGTCTATTCATTTCGTTGGCGTCGCTCGCTCCCGGTGTGGCGCTGCCCCCCAATTCACCCTTACCGCGCATCAACGGTGGACGGCCGCGCACGAACGAATATCTGTTCGACGGCATCTCGGTGCTGCAGCCGGAGCCGGGGCAGGTGGCGTTCTTTCCAGTGATCGACGCGATCCAGGAATTCAAGATCGAGAGCAACAGCCCGCCGGCCGAATTCGGGCGCTTCAACGGCGGCGTGATCAATCTCACAACCAAGTCTGGTTCGAACGCGTTTCACGGCGACGGGTTCGAGTTCCTGCGCAACCAGAGGTTCAACGAGCGCAACTATTTTCAGTTGAACAGCGCAGAGAAGCCTGACTATCGCCGCAACCAGTTCGGCGGCACGATCGGCGGCCCGCTCGTCAAGGACCGTACCTTCTTTTTCGCGGACTATCAGGGACAACGTCAGGCGATTGCCAAAACGGTGACGTCAGTGGTCCCCACCGTGCTCCAGCGCCAGGGCATTTTCACTGAAGCGATCGGCGGTCGCGTGCCGGTCATCTACGATCCGTCGACGACGTTCGGGTCGACGCGGACGCCGTTTCCCAATAACACGATTCCACAGAGCCAGATCGATCCGGTGGCGCTGGCATTGCTGCAGCGGTACCCCCTGCCGACATCCTCAGGGACCAGCAACAACTACAGCCGCACCGCCGATGAAATCGACAACCAGGATCAGTGGGACGTGCGGATCGATCACCGCATCAACAACGCCAACCAGGTCTTTGGCCGATTGACGCACTTTCTCGAGGACGCAACTCCGGTCACGGCGTTTCCGGATGGAAGCGGCGCGCTTGCGGCAAACAGCATCGCCACCGGCCCGCAGAGCTCGAGCAACTGGTCTTTCGCATCGAATTATCAGCATATCTTCTCGAACACCCTGATCAATGAAGTGCGGTTCGGTGATACACGGCGCGGCATCGGCCGAACGGCGGCCCAGCTTTCGACGACGGCCGGCGCAGCGCTGAGCATTCCGGGGATTCCGTCGATCGCGCAGTTCCCGAATACACTGCCCACGTTCCTGATCAGCGGCTACCAGCAACTGGGTTCGCCGGTGAGCACCGCGTCGAACTTCAACACGAGCGTGTCGGAGGTGGCCGATTCGATGACGTGGTTGAAGAACCGGCACACGCTGAAATTCGGCCTCGACTGGCGGTGGGAGCGGCTCAACGTGGTTCAGCCGCCCTATCCAACCGGCGCGTTCACGTTTAATGCAGTGGGCAGCGATTTGCCCGGTGTGTCGAATACCGGGACCCCCCTGGCAAGCTTCCTGCTCGGGCAGGTCCAGAATTTTTCGATCGATCTCCAGACGAAACAGATTCAGGAGCGCGCAAAGTTTCAGGAGTACTTCATCCAGGACGACTGGAAGGTGTCCGATCGCCTGACTGTCAATCCGGGCGTCCGCTACACGCTGAACTTCCCATCGACGGAAATCAACGGGCAGACGGCAGTCTTCAATCTGCAGACTCAATCGCTCGAGTACCCTGGCACGAAACCGGTTCGGGAACTAAAGAAAGACAACCTCGGACCGCGCATGGGTCTCGTCTACCGCCTGACGGACAAAACTATCGTCAGCTCCGGATACGGTCTCGTCTATATCGAGATGGCCGGTATCACAACGCCCTTCACGACGCCGCCCTTTCCCTTTCTCCAGACGTTCACCCAGCGAGCCCTCGACACCATCAATCCGGCGTTCGTGTTGAAAAACGGTCCGAGCGTCACGCCGATCGCGCCGACGCCGAGTGCGGGACTGGGCCAGGTCGTGTTTGCGGTTGATCCGTCGGTTGGTTCCGGCTACGTGCAACAGTGGAACGTCTCGGTGCAGCGCGAGATCTCGACACACTTGACGGTCGAAGCGGCGTACGTCGGTTCGTTCATTTCGCACGTCGGCATTCCCGACAGCAACTTGAATCAGCTGTCGGTGCAGCAGCTCGCGCAGGGGGCTGCGCTGCAGCAGCGCGTGGCGAATCCATATTTTGGCATCGTCCCGAGGTCATCCACCCTTGGCGATCCGACGATTCCGCTTGCGCAGCTGGAGAAGCCGTTTCCGGCGTATCAGTCCGTCAGCCTCTATCGCAACAATGTCGGCACGACGCGGTACGACGGGCTCGAGGTGAGTCTGCGTCGCCGCCTATCGCGGGGGCTGGCGTTCACCGCGTCGTACACGCGGTCGAAGCTCATTGACGACGCCTCGTCGGTGTTCGACGCCTCGGTGCTGACTGGATCGATTGCGAGTTATCCGGTTGCCGATACGTATAACCGCGGCCTCGAACGTGATTACTCGACCGGTGATATTCCGCACGTGTTCACGTCATCGCTTGTCTGGGAACTACCATTCGGTGCGGGGCGTCGTCGGCGGCTCGCGGGTCCAGTCGGCGCGCTGGCCAATGATTGGACGGTGACGACGTTCATCACGGTGCAGTCGGGAACGCCGATCGCTGTGACGCAAGCGACCAACTCGAACGCGTTCGCCGGGTTCGGGGTGTTGCGGCCGAATCTGGTCGGCGATCCGACGTTGCCCGCGAATCAGCGAACGCCTGCGCACTGGTTCAACACCACCGCCTTCCAGACGCCCGATGCCTTCACGATTGGCAAGGCCACCCGCAATCCGGTTCGCGGACCGTCGTACCGTGATGCCGACTTGTCGATCGTTCGCCGCGTTCCGATCAATGGTGGCAACGCCATCGAGGTTCGCGCAGAAATTTTCAATCTGCTCAACACGGTGAATCTTGGCGCGCCGGCTGCGGTCAACGGGGCGGCGAACTTCGGCACGATCACGTCCGCACTCGATCCTCGCGTCGTTCAGTTCGCGCTGAAGTATTTGTTCTAATCCAGTCGCGTTTGTGGGGTCCGGCTTTAGCCGGACCTCGTGGCGCACCGTGGCCAATCAGACCGGGTTGTATCGGGCCCCGAGTTCGGTGCCTTCGCCATCCACGGTTACGGTGAGCGCGACGTCCGCGGCCGATCCAACCCAAACCGCAACGGCGTTGGTCACCGTTTCGAAGACGTGATGATGCCGATGTTGCCTGCACGGAACCGAGAACAGTCCCAGGTGATACGATTTGCCTCGAGCGCGTTTGACGCTCGGGAGTATTTGCCATGGGCTCGCGCAGCCGGAACGCCGGCCATCACGACGATGCCGAAGTCGACATTCGCAACGAGGAAGTGCTGCGAGCGAACCGGGAACTTGCTGCCTACTTCAAAGGCAAGCGCACCGAGCGCGAAGCTCGAGCGGCCCTGAAGATCATCAAGGCGTTCATCCGTTACCGCGAAAAGATCGCGCCGTCGAAACGGCTGCCGCTGCCTGGTGCATCGAATCGCGACCGACCGGCGCGACCGGTCAAGAGACCGAGTTTGACTGTGGTGGCTGAGGGGGAGTGATGGCCTCGAGCGCGGGTCCGGTTACCTGTGGTCCGGTTACCTGTGGGATCCGCCTTCAGGCGGATTGAGCCGGCTCCCGCGGGCTTTGAAATCCTCTAGAGCTCGACGTAATCTTTTTCCGTCGCCTCGTGAGGGTTGGTTCCGAGCACGCGGAGCAATTCGGAAATGACGGCCGCTTTGTCCTGTGCGTCGCGGCGGGACCAGGTGCGCGACTTCAGTTCCAGAAAGTCGCCGATGTGCGGCTTGGCCAGTCGATCCAGATGCACGTAGAACTGAACGCCGTGGAACGCTACGAGCCATCGCCGCCGGTCTTTGACGACGTCGCGCTCGCGGATCGGTTTGAAGTATTCGCGGTAAAAGCG
>Ga0070681_10002625_pt1 | contig 16496 bp, 14 predicted proteins | sample KBSC83BmetaG_FD_65650 | JGI IMG/M metagenome (GOLD analysis project Ga0070681, IMG submission 65650) | Corn rhizosphere microbial communities from Kellogg Biological Station, Michigan, USA - KBS C8-3B metaG | ecosystem: Host-associated > Plants > Roots > Rhizosphere | place: USA: Michigan...
ATACCAATCGATCGCCTCTCCGGAGGCACACCTATCATTTATCGACCCGCGAACTCACGGTTCTCCACTGGATCAAGGAAGGTAAAACCAACGGAGAGATTGCGAGAATTGTCGGGCTGAGCGAACGGACGGTTCGCTTTCATGTCAGCAACATTTTCGAGAAATTGGATGTCACCTCTCGCACACAAGCTGCGGTATTCGCGCTAGGAGATAGATTAATCGCTTCATAACAGTGGGTAACTGAGTTTGAAAGGTTCCAAATCCGTCACTCATTGGTCACCTGGCGGACCCGCCAGGTGACGGAAGGCATGGCAGTCGTGTACTAAGAAACAGTGCCGTTTCGAACCGAAGGCTACGGGCGGGAAAAGAGTCCGTTGATGTTCCGTGTTCCATGAATGGAAGGGGCGCTTCAACTTATGACAAATCAGAGGGGGTTTCAGATTATTGACGGGTCTCGGAAATCCTCTGAGAAGCCGGCGCAACGGCAGGCATCTCTCGCTCAAGCGAGGCTCCGCGAGACAGCCGAGTCTTTTGCCTGCCAACTAAGTGAACAGTTCGGTGGTAGCCTCGCCTCGGCCCTCAAGACATCCGAGCAACGGTTGAGCGCCCTCCTTCATGATCGCGGCCGCATCGGACGGAAATTGCACGATTCTGTGCTGCAAGCACTCTATGCGATCGGGGCGAGCCTTGCGCATACCCATGAATTGCGCAGAGGTGCCCCACAAGATGTGCCACGCTCCCGCAACGAGGCTGCCGACCAGCTGAACAAACTAATCCAAGAAATCCGACGAATGATACTGAGTGTGGAATCCGACAACGTCGATCCATTTAGACTGGTCTCCGAGCTCCAGACCCTCGCCCAGGCCTTTGAGCAGGTGAGTGAGCTACAGATTCGTGTGGAGATCGCCAAGTCGGCTGAGGAGATCCTCACCGGTGAAGAAGCCCGCGAGCTCATCACCATCACCAGAGAGGCCTTGAGCAATACCGTGCGTCATGCCTGCGCCACTCGCGTGGTGATCAGTCTTCGTCAGATCAGTTCACGAGTACGACTGAGCATTTGTGATAACGGGACAGGCTTCGCGGTCGAACATGGTCAGGCAAAGGGCATCGGGTTCGCGCATATGGAAGATCGGATTCAAAGGATCGGGGGCCGTCTGAATATTCAATCCACACTGAACCGGGGTACATGTGTGATCGCCGACGTTTTCCTTGAACCGATACTCACAACGATATGAAACCCAACAGCGCCGGCTTTCCTATCGCCTCATCGTTTTACGCACCTCGCAGGGGCGTGGCTAAGAATCAGACGACCCGGAGGATGCGCGTTCCCAATCCTGTGACTTCTTCTCAGAAACCGATCGACCCTTGCTACCGCGCACTGCTGGAGACCTCCAGCAGTGCGATCCTGCATCTTTCTCCCACATTCATCATTCTGGAATGGAGTCGCGCGGCAGAAACACTCTCCGGCTGGACAGCCGACGAAGCGGTGGGCCGCAGCTTCGTGGAATTGTGTCTCCAGACTGAGGCGCGGGAGTCGTTCCTGGCCGAACTCATACGAGCCGCTGCAGGCGATGAATTGCGGGGAGTCCTGAGCCCTCTTCGAGATCGCACTGGCTCACAAACGATGCTCTCCTGGAATATCTCCCCGGTCGCGGGAGTCCGAGGATACCCGGGCGGCGTGATGGCCGTCGGTACCGTGGTTATTTCACCCGTCAGGATGGAAGAGGATCTTCAGTCGGCCGAAACAAAAATAGAGAGCGAGGGTCTCCGGTCACAGAGAACGATCGAAGAAGAACGGCGCAAAATCGCGCGGGAGCTGCACGACGAATTCGGACAGGCCTTGACCGGCTTGAAATTCGATTTAGCCTGGGTCGCCTCGAAACTCGAACGAGGTTCTCCACCGGTCGGGATCACCGACTTTCTGACCAAAATCCGGGCTATGTCAGATACGGTTGATGCGCTCATGGAGTCCGTCCACGCTACCGCGACAAGCCTTCGACCAGCCATGCTGGACGATCTTGGACTGATCCCGGCCCTGGAATGTCTCCTCAAGACGTTCCAGCATCGGACGAGGGCTCATTGTGTGATCGACGCAGACCCCGAGTTGTCTTCAATCGAGGTGGCATCAGACGCGTCCGCTGCATTGTTCCGGATCGCGCAGGAGTTACTGACGAATGTGACGCGTCACGCCCTCGCATCACGCGTACATATACGCCTCTTCGCGAACGACGGCAGGGTCACATTAGAAGTCACAGACAATGGGAAAGGAATTGCCCCCGATCAGATGACCAACGCTCATTCCTTGGGACTCCGAGGAATAAAAGAGCGAGCCTCCCTCCTGGGTGGTCACTTTCATATCGTGGGAACGCCAGGGGTTGGGACCACGGCCTGCGCCTCAGTGCCGGTGGCAAATTGCTTCACCCGGTGACTGAGACGCAGAGATTGAAGATACTCGTCATTGACGATCACGAAGTCGTGCGTTGCGGGGTGAAACACATTCTCAAGGAAGTCTTCCCTCTCATCCATGTCGGCGAAGCCGGTACCGGCAGGGAGGGGATTGCCGCCGTGCAGCAGGAACCCTGGGATCTGGCCATTGTGGATATGAGCCTTCCCGACCAGAGCGGGTTGGACCTTCTTTGCTCGTTGCATAGCACGGCGCCCCAATTGCCTCTGATGGTCCTGAGTCTGCACCCGGAGGAGCAATATGCCGTCCGTGCATTCCGTGCCGGGGCCGTGGCCTATCTGACCAAACAGACGGCACCGGAGGAATTGGCCAGGGCCGTGAAACAAGTCCTGTCCGGCCGGATGTATGTTACCGCATCCCTCAGTGAACGCATGGCCGGCAACCTGAGCAAGCATGCCACCCTTCCAAGCCATCAAACTCTATCTGCGCGGGAATTAGAAGTCCTCGTGTTATTAGCACAAGGCCAGTCGGTCAAGACCATTGCACAGGCACTCGGTCTCAGCATCAAGACGGTCAGTACCTATCGGGGGCGTCTCCTGGACAAGTTGGACCTTTCGACCACGGCCGAACTGATCCGGTATGCCCTGGACCACCACCTGGTTGAATAGCCATCACGTATGATTTTCCCCTTGCGCAAATATTCAGCTGTCGGGGCAAACCGAACCCTGTACGACGATCGTGCCGGCGCCAGACTGTGTCTTCAATGCCGCTGCGTTCAGATTGTTACTCGGCACATTCTCCCTTCAAAACTGTAATGGAAACCCTCGCATGACCATCGTCTTGGCCGATACAGATACCCATTTCCTCGAGCGGCTACGGAAACGGCTCGAACGAATTACGGCAGTGAGGGTCGTGGGACAATCGTCCAGTTCGACCGAAACTGCCGCCATGATCCTCAACAGGAATCCGGATGTGGCGATGATCAATACCATCCTCCACGGTGGCGGTGGCATCAACCTCCTCGGGCAAATCAGGCAATTGATGGTTCCGCCGAAGATCATCGTCGTCACAGACAACCCTCTGCATGACGAGAAGGAGGCTTTTGTTCTGGCCGGAGCCGACTTCTTCTTCGACAAAGCCACGGAGGATCACAAGATAGTCAACGCCGTCCGCCTCCTCTGCAGGACTCATAACCGAAGCGAGCCGCACGACTCCTCCTTCGCCAGGCTCGATGAATGAACGATGACGCTCGACTCTCATCGCCCCCGAATACTCGAGGAACGCCCTAAGCTGTGCGAATTGACAGGTCACCCATTCGCCGACTAGGATAGCGCGCCGTGAGTCATTCCGATTCAGAAGCGACACCAGCAACGCACACCCCTTCCCCCATCAGTCGCATCGAGCACCTATTCGAAACGGTTGTGTTCGCCAGCCGCTGGATTCAAGCCCCGCTCTACGGCGGCTTGATTGTGGCTGAGTTATTGTACGCGTACAAATTTCTGCTCGAACTATGGGAGATGGTCCGGCACATCAATCAGCAGGAAGAGACCATCTTCATGCTGGGAGTCCTGGGACTGATCGACGTCACGATGGTCGCGAATCTGCTCACCATGGTGATCATCGGCGGCTACGCCACATTTGTGAGTAAATTGGATTTGGATACCCATCCGGATCGACCCGAATGGCTCACCCACATCGACCCCGGTACGATCAAGATTAAACTCGCCGCCTCACTGATCGGCATCTCCAGTATTCATCTGCTGAAATCATTCGTGGACATCGAGCACGAAAATCCCGAACACATCAAATGGAAAATCTTTATTCACATGACGTTCCTCGGCTCCGCCATACTCCTTGCGTGGACCGATAAGATCATGCAGAAAGATCGCAAGCACTGACAGGAGGAGCTTTCCCGCTTTCCATACGGAAATCTCCGATCCATGCCCGACCGCATGCTGCCATTCGCTGATTCATTCGGGGTGTCACGGTCAACAATCGTTCTCCTTTGCTTCAGGATTTATGAACGCCTCTCAGATCCATGGGATCCGCCGACAGCACTCGCCGGGAGGTTGAGATGATGCGAGCGGCACATTCCCTCCCATTCCTGATCGCCGTCCTTCTCGTGCAAACCGGATGCAGTGGATCAGTCCTGCAACTGCGCGACCAGCTGAATCTCCAACGCGGAGAGTTTCGTCAGGAATTGACAGGAAAACATGAACTGCTGGCTAAGTTCCTCGCCTGTACGGGACAGGCCCATGACGAACGACTCATCGGCCGGCCCGCTCCAGGCCCCGTGCCCGAGCCCCTAGCCCTGGAATCCAGAGGGGAATCAACGAGCGTCCGCCCCGTGGCAGCCGTCATTCAGAGGATTCACCAAACATATCAGGACAAGGGAGGCTCCCTGTCCATCCTCGCCAACGTGGTCAATGACCTGGGAGACGGCCCGCGCGCCCGGATCGATCTGGACAAACTCAAACAGATTGTCGATATGGCCGGACAATGGCATGGGCATCTCGGTCTGAATGAGGATCAACTTGAACAGGACTCCTCTCGTTTCGTTCGAATCCTCCTGGCATACAATACAGCCTATTTTGGCGATTTCAGTTTCACGGCGATGCCGGACTCTGCTGGAACGGGCCTCCGCGGCGTCTTGAGCGTAACCTCAAAGGGGTTTGTCGATCGTAGTGGGAACACTCTTCTGTTTCCGGGGATCTCGGCGGTGATCTCGGCAAGTCCCGGCGGTTCTGTTCGCCTGTCGGCCACACCGATCGATTCTCAACGTGTCAGTGCCGATCTGACTCGCATCTTCCTGGAGGCCTTCTTCGACGCGGCCTACCGTGTCCCGGCTGTGCATGGGGCAACGGCGCTACGAGTCGGTTGGAAACCCGGGGAACCGGTCTATCCGGAATTCGACGCCGACCATCCTTCGATCTCGCTCGATGCGCTGGGGAAGCTGACGCGTGACTCTCTGAGGGCGGAAGCCGCCGTCACGTCCGTCGTGGGAAAAGCGGTCCGGGGAGGGAGCGTTTTCGGGACCCAGAATGAAACACTGGCGGCATCCCTCGAAACCGCCGCCGGGATCATGGCGAAGAAACTGGTTGAGCACGAAGGCTTTTGCTATTTTCAAGTCACACAATGAACCTCGTGATAAGTGCGGCCTGTGACCGGACCATTCGGATATCCGGCTGTTGCATGGTTGGCTGACGCCGCGCTCCTTCATCACCAGTCAAGGAAGGTCGCCTTATGACATATACATCGACCGGCCTCAGTCTCTGTGTCCTGGTGGTACTGAGCGGCTGCTTCGCGAAAATCCAGCACCTTCCTGCTCAGCCGGACCATGCTCCGGCTCTGTTCGCTCCGTTGCCGGAACAGGACCTGCTGGTCGGCTTGGCCGTATCCGGCGGTGGAAGCAGGGCCGCAACCTTCGCTGCCGGCGCGCTGGAGGCGTTGGCCGAGACCGTCGTGCAGCAAGGGCAGACCACTCGTAGTGTGCTTGAAACAGTCAGTTACATATCGAGCGTCTCAGGCGGCAGCCTGGCCACGGCCTACTATGCAGCCAGAAAACCTCCCAGGTCCGAACCGGTCCTGGGAGAACAGGGGCTATCTTCCGCGTATCGTGAGTTCTTTACCGCATACAAACTGGCCATGCAGACGAATTTTCAAGAACGTGCGGTTCTCCGGCAACTGACGTTCTTCCGAGCGCTGAACCCGACAAAACTCGCCTATTCTCTCTCCGAAGTGTGGGATGCCCAGTTCCTCAACGAGATGACGTTTGCCCAACTCTATGAACGGGAACAACGAGGCGACAGCCCACGCATCATCTTGAATGGGACGATGTACAACACCGGGCGCCGCTTTGCGTTTACCACGTTGCCTGCGGCGGATTTTGACTATGATTTCATCGAACAGCTGCTGAAAGAACTGAAGAAACCGGATCGGCCGGTGCCTGTGACACCGGAGGGACTGGCGATTATTCAAACAGGGCTTGAGAAAGCCGGGCGTCAATTTCTTCCGCTGACGTTCGAGCGAATCGGAGCCGATTATCGGAACCTTCGGCTGTCGCTGGCCGTCGCAACATCCGCCTCCTTCCCGCCGGTAGTCGGACCTGTCACGTATGAAATAGCCGGCACACCGACCTACCTGCACATCGGGGATGGAGGTCTGTTCGACAACCTGGGCACGGAATCCCTCACCACGTTATTCTTGAAAAAGATCCCGCAGGGCTCTACCAAGAGAGGACTGATCATTGTCATCGATACTTCATTCCCTTTCGACGCAGGTGCAGCCGAGCTCGATAACAATGAGAAGGGGTTTGAAGTGTTTCGGGAAGACCCCTCCCGCATCGTGGGTATTATGGAGGAACGCGCCAACACCTATCAGACACTCCTCTGGCACAGCCTCAGGACCGAGGGAGTCGTGCTGCCGGATTTTGCCCATCTTAGGATCGTGGTGCTTAAACACGTGGATGCGGAGTGGACCGGATATCAGGACTTGCCGGAAGCCTGCCGGAATGAATTTCCTCAGGACGTCACGCCCACACAAATCAAGCAGGAAGTCAGTCAGATTCCGACGCTGTTCAAGATCAAGACTCCTTGTCATGGAGCACTCCTGCTCAAGGCAGCGCGTAAAGTGGTCCAACAGTACAGGTCTCGCATTGTGAACTTTATCGAAACACCTCAATAGTCCGAGAACCCTATGACATCCGATCACCGCGATCCCGGTCCAATGTCTCTCTCGACCATCCTTGAAGAAGAATATACCGTCCTGCACGGCCCGTTACCCGCTCTCGACGCGGCACCACCCCCGGAATCGACCCGGCTCGCGGCGATCTATCAGCTGATTCATCAGCTTCGGAGCAAGCGCACGGCCCTCTGTCTCTCCGGCGGAGGCATCAGAAGCGCCACGTTCGGGTTGGGTCTGTTGCAAGGGCTCGCCCGCCTGTCGCTCCTGAAACAGTTCGACTACCTGTCGACTGTGTCCGGCGGCGGGTATATCGGAAGCTGGCTCTCCGCATGGATCAAGCATCACCCGCAGGGAATTGCGGGGGTCGCGGATGAACTTCGTCGGCAGCCCCAGCCATTGGACACGGAACCCCAACCGGTGACATGGCTCCGCAGATACAGTAACTTCCTCAGCCCCCGTTTAGGACTGCTCTCCGCGGATTCCTGGTCCTTGATCGGCACATACCTTCGCAACCTGTTCCTGAACTGGCTGGTCCTGCTTCCTCTATTGATGATCGCATTGATGATCCCGCGGTTAATGGTCGCGCTGGCCCGATGGAACCTGTCCGATCTGGGGCTGCCTGAATCTCTCATGAAATTGCTCTTGTCTATTGGAGTGATCCTCCTGGTAATCGCGCTGAGCTACCTGCACCTCTACCGGCCGAGCCTTCAATCTCTTCGCCCGGATGTTCCATGGAAACCCTGCGAATCCCAGTCAGGGTTCCTGGTCCTTTCATTCACCCCCATCTTGCTGAGCGTACTGCTCCTCACCACCTCATGGGCCTGGTTTCGCAATGCCGGCGGCACCTTGACTGAACTGGCGATCGGCCGGCTCGGCAGTCGGGAAACCTTCATGATGGGGGCTCTCTTGATTCATGCGCTGAGCTGGCTGTGCTCAGCCCTGTTGCTACGTCGATTTAGAAACGTGACCCGTTGGCTGCTTGTCGAGATCCTTGTCATTCTCTGCACCGGTGCGCTAGGCGGATTCTTTCTCTGGTCGGTACTGGCGGAAACGACCCCTGTGATGCCGGTCTCAAGCTATGCCGAGTGGTATGCAGGATTTGCCGTACCGGGTGTGCTGGCCATGTTTCTCCTCACCGCCAGCCTCTTCGTCGGCGTCGCCAGCCGATACACAGACGATGACGATCGGGAATGGTGGGGACGATCCGGCTCTTGGCTGCTCCTGGCCGTGGTCCTGTGGGTCGCTGCCTCAGGGTTAGTGATGTTTGGACCAGGCCTCCTGGCCCTCATGCCTGCCGTGATCGCTTCATTGGGAGGATTTTCCGGCATACTCGCGCTGGTCCTCGGGTTCAGCTCGAAAACCGCTGCCACGACAGCCCTCAAAGAGAGACGATCGGTGAAACAAGCCGAGTACGCCGTCAAGCTGGCGACTCCCGTCTTTATCCTGTTCATCCTCACACTGCTCACGCTCGGTACGAGTTGGCTCCTCAGGATCCTGGCTCAGTTGCAGGGGATGTCCGCAGTGGACCTGAAGCCACTCGGTCTACAGATGTTGAGAGACCCGTGGGGCCATGCGCAAGTTATTCACAATGCGCCTTTCTGGATGCTGGTCGAAGCAAGCTTTGCCCTGGCAGTCCTCGGCTGCGGAATGGCCTGGGTCATCAATATCAATAAATTTTCACTCCATGCCATGTATCGGAACCGGTTAATCCTCGCCTATCTCGGCGCCTCCCGATTAGCCGAGTACGGCATGGAGCGGACCCCCAATCTGTTGACCGGCTTCGATCCTGACGACAATGTGCAGATGCACGATCTGGCGCCCTTGGGCCAACCGGTCTCTAGGCCCTTCCATGTCATCAACATTGCGCTCAACCTGGTTCGTGGCAGCAATCTCGCGTGGCAACAGCGAAAGGCACAGTCGTTTACGATCTCACCGCTGCATTGCGGGAGCTTTGCAAGTCAGTTGGGCTATCGCTCGTCTTCCCGGTACGGAACCAATAGCGGGGTCGGCAAAGCCGTGACAATCGGAACAGCCATGGCCATATCCGGAGCGGCGGCCAGTCCCAATATGGGATACCATTCGTCGCCTACCGTTGCCTTCTTACTCGCGCTCTTTAACATACGGTTGGGATGGTGGCTGGGGAATCCGGGCACCGCCGGGGCGCGAACCTACGACCGGTCCTGCCCGGAGTTTGCCGTAGGTCCGTTGGTCGCAGAGGCCTTCGGGATGACGCAGGCAAACAGTCCCTACGTCTATCTATCCGATGGAGGGCATTTCGACAATCTCGGTCTGTATGAGATGGTGCTGCGCCGCTGTCACTGCATCCTCGTGAGCGACGCCGGGGCTGATCCTGATTTTGCGTTTCAAGACCTGGGAAATGCGATCAGGAAGATCAGGATCGATCTGGGAGTTGATATCGATATTAATCTGGATGGGCTGAGACTGCAGGAGTCGGTGTTACAGACCTCAGGACACCATGGGGTCGGGACGATCCACTATAGCCGTGTGGACCCGGGAGCGGAGGATGGCATCCTGATTTACTTGAAACCGTCGCTCACGAAAAACGTACCGGTGGATGTTCTGCAGTATGCGAGCAACCACGAGTGCTTTCCACATGAACCCACCACCGATCAATTCTTCGACGAGTCTCAATTTGAATCGTACCGCCAGTTGGGACAACACATCGCCGAAGACGTCTTCCAGTCGGTGCTGGCGGACTCATCTCCAACGATCGATCAGGCCTGTACGACGTTGCGAGATCGCAGCAAGAATCCCCGACCCTGAAGATTGGTACTCCCCCTGCTCGATATCCAGCCTACCGCCAGGCACCACTTCTGACGCCATTCGGATCCTGCCACTGCGGAGCCCATGCGAGAGCGACCAGTTTCACCACGATGTTGGTTTTGGTAGGTGTCAGCAATAGGGTATCGAGTTTCTCTGTGAGAGGATCAGCCGCCGCTGCTACAGACTCAGCCTCGGCCTTGAATTGCGCTTCGAGATCCGCAAGCTGTTGCTGAAGAGCCTCCATATTCTCACGGGCCTGCCCCACATCCTGTGATTCCTTGATCGCGCGCCCCGCTCCGCGTATCGCAGTCGTCGCTTTTCCAATGGTCGTCGCGCTCACTGCCTTGCGCCCGATGAACGCACCCAAAATTGTCGCGCCGACTGCAATTGCCGCCTGTATCTGACTCGATCGAGACTCAGTTTGTTGTCGTTCGACCATCTGCTGCGCGCGGCGGATGCGGTCCTGGAGGAGGGCGATCTTCGGGGCATACTTCCGCCGAAGCGATTCCGATTGTGTATCGCGTTGCTCTCGTCCCGATTGTTGAAGCCGGACGCGAAAATCCCGTTCCGACTCGCCGGGCTTGGACACCTCTCTTGTGCCGGGGCTTTTCAGCAGCTCGACTTTCCTGTTCCTAAACAACCAGCCGGAGAAGTCTTTGCTCCAGGTCTCATAACTCTTCGGCTTCCCGGCCGCACCAGGAATCGTGTCGAACTGCGCAACCTCTGCCGGCTCCTGTTCCAGATCGGAAAGAGCCAGAGCTGCCTCTGTCGCATGGTCCCAATCCACCGGTATGGCGCCCTCCCTGATCGGGACGAGCACGGTGACCTCCTGCGTGAAATCCACCCCGGCTCTACTGTCGGAGAACCTGACTTGGGCTCCGCCCAGCAACATCGGCTGATAGACCAACAGGCTGGCGACCGGCTGCGCTCCACGAATGGGAACGAACTGTTGCGGGACGTCGGGGGGAAGCATGGGACGAACGGCGCCAGGCCGGGCACCGGAGGCACGTGGCACGGGAGAGAACGTTGCTGCCCTGCTACTCTGACCCTGCGCTCCACCCCTCGCCTCCAGCCCCGTGCCCTTTGCCTTATCCATAAGAAGCTTGATCTGCGTCCGCGTCAATGGCCCTCTCAGATAGGACAGCGTCCACCTGGACTGAAACACCTCCGGCGCGTCTTCATGCACATTGTTCAAAAGGAAGACACGGCTCCCCAGTCCTGCAAGGAGCCGCTCCATCTGCTGCTTGTCAAATTTCTTGCCGGAGCTGGCAGCGGCGCCTTCGAGCCCTTCAAGCACCCGCGCCTTATCTCGTTCAGTTTGGAGTCGCCCGATGAACCAGGTGCCGGTATTGGCGAGTCCCTTATAGTCCAGATCGACGGGATTTTGCGTGGCCAGCACGACTCCGAGGCCAAAGGCCCGCGCCTGCTTGAGGAGCGTCAGTAGCGGCGCCTTCGACGGGGGATTCGCCACCGGGGGGAAGTAGCCGAAGATCTCATCCATATATAGGATGGCGCGCAGGCTATTCGTTCCCGATTGCCCCCGCATCCAGCCGAGAGTCTGGCTCAACAGTAAGGTGACGAAAAACATCCGCTCCGCATCACTCAAATGTGCGATCGAAAAGATCGCGATCCGCGGTTTGCCTGTCGGACCATGCAACAACTGGCCGACATCCAGCGCTTCTCCTTCGAGCCAGGCAGTGAATCCCGGTGCGGCAAGCAGATTGTTGAGCTGCATCGCCAATGCGAACCGGTCCTTCGATGAATAAAATGAATCAAGGTCGAGCACCCCGACCCTTGACAGGGGCGGCGTTTGGATCTGTTGAATGAGCGTAGCCAGATCAAGGTCCTGCCCCTTTCGCCAGGCCGAGTCGAGGATCGTCGAGAGCAGGATATGCTCGCGACTTTTAATCGGATCAGCCTCCACGCCGATCAGGCCGAGCAAACTCGTCGTCGTGATACTGACCCGCTCTCGCAACAGTTCCGCATCGTCCAGGATTTCTTGCGATGGCGCGGCAAACGACTTCAGGATGGAAATAGGCACTCCCGCGTTGCTGCCCGGTGTATAGACAACGAACTCCGCTGCATCTTTGAGTTTCTGGATCCGCTCACCGCTCTGCCCCCACTCGCTCAAACCTTTTTTCCACAGCTCCGCCTGTTGCGTCGCGAAGTCGTCCGGGGAAAGCCCTTGTTTCCGGGCATCGGCCTCATCGATCCAGGGTGCAAAGTCTTCGCCGCGGAGCTGCGGAAACGTCAGCATCAAGTTCGCCAGGTCCCCTTTGGGATCAATCACGATGGCGGGAATACCGTCGATGGCCGCTTCTTCAAGGAGTCCCAGACAGAGCCCGGTCTTGCCACTACCGGTCATCCCGACGCAGACGGCATGAGTGACGAGATCTTTTGAATCGTAGAGCAGCCAACCTGCCTTTGCTTTCTTCTTGACCGGATCGTAGGGACGCCCGAGGTAGAATACCCCTAGTTTCTCGAAGTCTTGCACGAACCACGCTCCTTTCCCTCGCTTCGCCGGTCCACAGTCCGGGAATCACCCACCGCGCCGTCATTTTAGTAACGGAGGCGGCGGACTGCAAGATGATGACCGTGCGCATCGAAATATTCGTTGCTCGCTCCATCCGATTCTGTGCAGGATGCGCGCTCGATGCATCTCCCAATCCTGATCGCCATCTATTCCGGACTGTGTATCGCGATCCTCTTAGGATGGACGGGGCCAGGCCGTGCTGAGAGCACGGCGCAAAGCATCCACTGGGGAGCTCTGGCTTTCCCCGATCACGACCGGACTCTGGTCATGGGCTTTACGACCGATCGGTTTACTGAATTCGATGGAGCAGGCAAACGCTACAACAACATGCAGCAGACTGATGGTTTTAATTTCTGGTCGGTGAGCTGGACGGAACGCCTGGAACGTTTCAAGGGATGGAATTCGAATCTCACGGTCGGAGCCGGTCCGACCCAGGACGGGTTTAGCCGGTACCTTCAGAACGATGTCGTGCACAAGCTCCGCGGGTTTACCCCCGTGCCGGTTGGAGCCACCCGCAATGCGACGGACTTCATGATCAGCGGAACCTTGACCAAGTGGACGGGACTCTGGGGGAGCGACGATGTATTTTTCTATGGAGTGGGGGGAGCGGCAGGCTCTTTATACTATGAGCCCTATGCTCAGATGGGCCTTCGACGGTTATCCCTCTTGGAGTTCATACCCTGGATATCCGATCATGTACGTGTCTCTGCTTTGGCACGTGCCGGCTTTCCCTTCAGCGGTGCGGCGTTTCACGACGTCGCCTACCATTCGTACCTCGGACAGGCTTCCGTCGGGATCGGGAATTATAGACGGAAAGACTGCGAGACCCCGTGGGAAATCGAAGTCGGCCTCACGGTGGATTCAGGCCTCTTCGTGGACCATCGAGGAGATTCTTTAGAAGAACGATTCGTAACAGTGGCGTTGCGCTATTCGGCTGTGACATTTGAAACCTGGAATGACCTCATCAATCAGAAGGATTATGGTCCGACCTTCGGCGCCCGGCTAACCATGGATATGCTCTATCTTTACGATCGCTTCGTCGATGCCTATTAACCGGCTCCGCAATTCAGTCCCCCACCCCCCTTCAGACGGAAACCATCCGGCGCCCCACCCGATCATCGACCGCTCGCCAATTAATATTGCTGAAAAAGGCCTCGATATAATCCCCTCGTTCAGACGGACGTCGGTCGAGAAGGAACGCATGTTCCCATACGTCCATCACAAGGGTAGGGATAAACCCGGCCACATTTCCGATCTCGTGCAGGGTCACCCAATGATTGGAGAGCTGGCCGGTCTGTGGATGTTGATAGCAGACCGCCCACCCGACTCCTCGCATCTTTCCGACCCCGATGAAATCGGCTTTCCATAGTTCGTACGACCCGAATGTTTCCTCCGTCGCCGCACGGAAGGGGGCAGTGCGAGAAGGGCCATTGGATCCTTCCCCCACGAGGTTTTCGAAATAGTACTCATGCAAGACCATTCCATTGTATTCGAAACCGAGCCGACGTTTGAGCTCCGAATAGGCGGGCATCTCCTCCTGATCTACCCGCCCGTCTTTCAACACGTCGCGCAACAGACGAGTCAAACGATTCGTCTCCTTCACATAGCCTTCATAGAGCTGCAGGTGCATATCGATCGTTCGATCCGAGATGCCATTCAGACCATGAAGCGAAAATGACCTCGGCGCATAGAGATCCGTTTGTTTCATTGACCCCCCTTTCCATTAGGGTTGCGGCGGAACAAGCAGGCCGGTGATCGCTAGATCGGGAACTTTCACACCCATCACCTTGTCCACCTGACCGTCCCCTGCTACTTGAATAGTGATACGATCGCCCACGGACAGATTACTCAGCAACTCGACTCTTCTTACGTCAAGAAACATTGGCTGACCGAAGTCCGTCCTGATCAGTCCCTTTCCCCTCACCAAATCCAGCTCAACCAATGTGCCTGTCAGTTCGTATGACTTCGTCGCCTCACTCTGCACATAAGCATCCATTCCGTCAGCGCTGTGCGGCGCCAGGCACAACACCACGGACAGACACATGAGCACTTTTGCGATCGAGGTACTGCTGATGCTCTGTGCCAGTTGATTGGGGACCGGATGTGCGTCGGGCCTGGTCACATACGTCACCATATAGACCTCATTCTGTATATTGAGGGGGGATCGGTTGCGGCGGAGTTGGATCCGTCGGTCCCGGTCCTTTGGGACCAGGCAGGGGGGACGGAGGAGAGGGGCGCGGCGGCAATGGCGTCGGCACGGGGACTTGTTGCGCAACTTCAGTCTGATTCAGAGATCGTTTGGGATCGGCCTCTACTCCTATTCCAATTGTTCCTATTGTCACCGACACACATACCAACGCCAGCATCGTGCCAGTCGGCAGCCGCCTTTCTCCCATTCTCTCAAATGACACACACATCAGCACAATGCTCCTGACCGTCCCTGTAGAGGACCGTCTCTCATACCTCATCTCTCGTGCTTCACAGAACGAACCTCACGTCACAGGGGGAGATTGCCCCCTTAACACATGGATGCATAAGAGAACGATGCCGACGACGAAGAGAACCCATGAAATCTGAGTGGCAACTCCGGCTACACCCGAGGCACCAAGGACCGCAGCCACGATTCCAATGATCAGGAACAAAAGCGCGTACGAGAGCATGGCACCCTCCGTCTGTATTCCGATTTTCAGCAACCTATCGGTACACACGTTTCGGATTGATTCGCGCTTGCCTGTCTCACAGGTATGGAGTGATGGAGCAAACGATAGGCCACATTTCAGTCAAAATCCTAAGAAAGGCTGGAATGCTCCCCTAACCTCCTCATCTATCACGCAAAACCGATGATCGGCCGAAAGGAAGTGAATGGGGAATGAATTCTTCGCAACGAGACTATTCATCCGGTGTTTTGGTGCGACCGGAATCATCTCGTTAATGTTTCAGGTGTTTGAAGATACGGACAAGATGTCCGGTGAGGACAAGATGCGCTCAGAGATGAAACACCGCAGTCATGGAACCCAATCGCCTGTTACACGCCTGCCTCCTTCAGTACCTGTCCCGTGTAGGACCGCTTCGACTTTGCAACCTCATGAGGGGAGCCTTCTGCCACGATTTCGCCCCCCCGATCGCCACCCTCCGGTCCGAGATCGATGATCCAGTCGGCATTCTTGATTACATCGAGATTATGTTCGATCACGAGTACCGTATTCCCCGCTTCGACCAATCGATCCAACACATCCAGCAATCGTTGTACATCGGCGAAGTGAAGTCCGGTGGTCGGTTCATCCAAAATATACATCGTGCGTCCGGTCGGACGCTTCGACAGTTCGCGCGACAGCTTGACCCGTTGCGCCTCACCTCCTGACAGCGTGGTGGCCGACTGTCCGAGCTTCACATAATGCAACCCGACATCATGCAAGGTGTCGAGTTTCCGCTTGATGAACGGGATATGCTCGAAGAACTGCACCGCATCGTCCACCGTCATATTCAATACGTCGGCGATACTCTTCCCTTTATGGTGAATCTCCATCGTCTCGCGGTTGTACCGTTGTCCCTTGCAGACCTCACAGGTCACATAGACGTCCGGCAGGAAATGCATCTCGATCTTGATCAACCCGTCGCCCTGGCAGGCTTCACAACGCCCACCCTTCACGTTGAAACTATAGCGGCCCGGCTTGTAACCCCTGACTCGGGACTCTGGGAGATTCGAATAAAGATCGCGGATGAACCCGAACAGGCCGGTATAGGTCGCAGGATTCGATCGCGGGGTCCGGCCGATCGGGGACTGGTCGATGTCGATCACTTTGTCCAGAGCCTCGACCCCCAACAGTTCTTTGCAGCCGTCGATCTTCGGTTTCTTGTGATAGAGCAACTGGGAAAGGGAATGGAACAGGACTTCAAGCACCAACGTGCTCTTTCCGGACCCGGACACGCCGGTCACACAGGTGAGCAACCCGAGCGGAATCTTGGCGGTCATCCCCTTGAGATTGTGCTTCTTGGCCCCCACGATGGATAGCATCCCCTTCGCCTTGCGTTCGCGGCGGGGGAGGCTGACCATCTGTGTGCCGCGCAGATACTGACCCGTCAGTGATTCGG
>Ga0070681_10002626_pt1 | contig 16495 bp, 15 predicted proteins | sample KBSC83BmetaG_FD_65650 | JGI IMG/M metagenome (GOLD analysis project Ga0070681, IMG submission 65650) | Corn rhizosphere microbial communities from Kellogg Biological Station, Michigan, USA - KBS C8-3B metaG | ecosystem: Host-associated > Plants > Roots > Rhizosphere | place: USA: Michigan...
AATCAGCGCGACGAGCGCCGCGCCGATCAAGCCTCGGCAAAGCCTCGACGCAACGCCCCGGCTCGCAGCATTGAAGCAACGGCGTGCCATCGTCACGCAATCCTGTACGGAATCACCGTCGCTGCACGGGCAGCGACGGCGATCTCATCCGCTGCCGCGGCTGGTTACTTACGGAGATTCTGCTGGTACATTCGATCGGCGCGGGAATTCGCCGCATTTGCCGCCGCGGTCGCAGCCTCGGCCTTCTGGTTCGCGGCTTGCGCGGCTTGCAAAGCCTGGTCCGCGGTCGATTGCGCGTGCTCCACGGCGTCTTGGCTGGCGCAAGCGCCCAGCAGCATCGTGCTCGCCACGGCAAGGACGCCGGCTCCCCTCTTCCAACTTACGCTCAACATGACCCATCTCCTTTGCTGATTCGATGCATTCAGGATTGAGCCAGGGCGGCCTGCCCTGGAGGACCGGTCAAACGATAAGCCGCGATCGCTCGCTCACATTGATGCAGATCAAGCGGGGAAACGACCTGCGCCAGCGCGGCGAAGGCCGCGCGCAGCCCGGTTCGATTGTTTGGGAAACGATTGCGAGCTGCCCGGCCCTCGGCGAGTGCCAGAGCGTCTGGCCGCCCGCAACTCCGTCGATCAGAAATAAGGCAGATGCGGGTCCTGGGGCAGGCCCAGCTCGAGCCGGCCGAAATGCGCGTAGGCATTCTCGGCGCTGAGGCTGATATGCATCGCCGAGAAATGGATGTCACGCCAGGCGCGCTGGATCGGATGTGATTCCGAGAACCCCGCCGTGCCGCACATCGCGATCAGCCCGTCGATCGATGCGACCGCGAGCTCGGCCGCGCGGGCATAATCGCGCATGCATTGCGCACGGAGCGCGAGTGAGGGTGCGGTCGCCGCCCCCGCGACATCCACCGCGCGGCGCAGCAGCAATTCGGCGGCATCGAGATCGGCGGCGATGCGCGCCATCTGCACCTGCAAGCTCGTGCGCTCGGCGACCGCTACGCCGCCCGGACCCTTGCGAGTCTTGGTCCAGTCGCGGAAATGCGCGTAAGCGCCCTGGGCCGCACCCAGCATCGGCGTCGCAAAGCTCAAGGGCGCATAGGCGATGAAGGGCGCGCGATAGATGCGGCCCTCATGCAGCGCGCCGCCGGGCCCCTCGCCTTCGCGCAGCTTGGCGAGGGTGAGCGTCCGCTCGCGCGGCACGAAGACGCCGTCGGTGACGATGGTGTTGCTGCCGGTGCCGCGCATGCCGATCGTGAACCAGGTCTCGGCGATCGTGCAATCGCGCGCCGGGATAAGGAAGAAAGTCCATTCAGGCGGCGCGCCCTCCTCTTCGACCATGCCGCCGATGAACACCCAGGAACTATGCCCGACGCCGCTGGCGAAGGGCGATCGGCCCGAGACGCGATAGCCGCCTTCAGCGCGCACGACCTTGATCACCGGCACGAAAGAGGCGGCGATCGCCACATCCGGGCCCCCTGCCCAGATCGCCTCCTGCGCTCTTTGCGAGAACTGCGCGATGCAATGCGGATGATGGATGAGAAGGCTGGCGCACCAGCCATGGGAGGCATCGGCCTCGCTGATCTCGCGCACCACCTCGAACCAGGTATCGAAGCCGAGCCCATAGCCGCCATAGCGCGCCGGCATCAGGATGCGCGCGAGACCCGCCGCGAGCAGTTCCTCGACCGATTGGGCGGGAAGCTGTCGCGCCGCTTCCGTCGCCGCGGCACGCTCGCGAAACCCCGGAACGAGCGCGCGCACGCGATCGAGGACTTGCTGTTTTGTGGCGCTCTCAGCGGCTCTAGCGGCCATCGCCATCACGCCCGCCCATCTCGTTTGAACCCTTGAGCCATTGGACGAAGGCGGGCGCGCAGTGTCAAGGCGGATCGGCGGGCTCTGCCCCCCTCGCCTATTTGATGAATTCGTTGTCGATGATCGCCGCGTAATCCTTGAGCTTGTCCGTATCTTTCATGAAGCCGGCCTCGATGTTCAGGAGATCGGCGTTCTCCAGCATCTTGGGCGTGGTCTTCGGCGGCACCCCGGTCATCGCCACCAGCGCTTGATAGGAGGCTTCGAGCACCTTGTCGCCATATTGGCCGAAATGCTTCTTCATGATCGCGACCGTCTCTTTGGGATGCGAATGCATGAAGCGCGTCGCCTCGACGATGCCGTGAACCATCTTTTCGCAGATCGAGCGATGCTCGCCGCAGAAAGAGGCGCGGGTCAGGAGCAGCGCCGAGGAAACCGGCGAATACTCCGTCGGCTCGCCTTTCGCCGAGTTCGAGACCAGCACGCCGGTACCCTCGATCAGCGCCTGCTGCGTGAAAGGCGGTCCGGAGACGAAACCGTCGATCGCCTTGCGCTGGAACGCCGCCATGAATTCGGTCGGTACCATCGGCGTGGTGGTGATGCTGTCGCGTGGCACGCCCGACAGCTTCGCCACCACCTTCAGCACGATATCCGGGATGGCGGCGGCGCCGCCCACGGCGATGGTCTTGCCCTCGAGGATCTTGCCGCGGATCTTAAGCGGCGCCGAAGCGTCGAAATGCGCTTTCTCGGCGATCTCCTTGCGAATGACGATGTACTCGTCCGACTGATCGATCGCGGTGGCGAGCGCGACGAGCTTCTGGCCGCGCGCATTGGCGCGGGTGATCGACGGTCCCGAGGACATCGAGAAATCCGCCGAGCCCGAGATCACCGCGTTCATCGAGCCGATGCCCTGGATGTGCAGCACCTTCACATCGAGCCCAGCCTTCTTCCAGAAGCCTTCATCCTCGGCGACATAGCGCGTGGTGAAGCCGAGATTGATCGCCGGAATGGCAAGCTTCGCCGTCTCCGTCTCCGCCGCCCCGGCTGAGTGCGGCGCGAGCATGGGGAAACCCGCCGCCAGCGCCGCCGCCGCGATGCCGCCAACCCACATTTTTTTCATCCGGCCTTCCCCCCTTTTCTCCTTTTGGCCGCAGACCCGGCCGTCGCTTCCGCGGCGCCGCTGTCGCGGGATCACTTCCGCGCGCCGCTGCTCGCGAGCTTCACCGGCACGAAGCGGCGCGTCAGGATCTGATCGTCGCTCGGCTCCTTGTCCAAGATTTTGAGATCGACCCAGGATTCCTTGATGATCTTCAGCGCGGCCGGATCGAAGGTTCCATCCTTCGACATGATCGGCATCTCGCGGTCATAGGCGCCGCTCATCACCGCCTTGCCGTCATGCAGCACGTCGTCGGCGATCGCGATCGTCTTGTCGCGATGCGCGCGCATATAATCGAGCACCGCGAAGAACGCGTCGACGAAAGTGCCGACTTTCTTCGGATCGCTATCGATGAGGGGTTTGCGCGCGAAAATCACATGGGTGATGAAGCGCGGCACGAATTTATCCATGGTGGCGAGCGGGCGCGCCCGGTTCTTTTCCTTCAACGTCAGCGCGGTCTCGTAGGAACCCATTCCCGCATCGACCGACCCGGTGAGGATCGCCGAGGTCATGGCGGGGCCGCCGCCGGTCGCGACGATCTTGATGCCGTCGGGGCCCCAGCCCTCGTGCACCGAGATGCGCTGCGTCAGCCATGCGGTGAGCGAGCCGACGGTGCTGACCGCCATGATCTTGCCCTTCAGATCGGCGACCGTCTTAGCCGGCGAGTCTTCCTTGACCATCACGCAGATGTTGGCGGGTGCGCCGAAATAGGCGGCGACGGCTCTGACCGGATTGCCCTTCGCGGCAAACGCCATGCCCGGCCCGCTGCCGAGGCCGAAATCGATCGCGTCCGACGCCAGCCCCTGCTGCAGCTTGGCGTCGCCGGTGAAGTTGACGATCTGCACATCGAGCCCGTATTTGGCGAAAACGCCCTCGCGGATGCCGATATCGAGCGGCGTGAAGGTGAAGGCCGACGCCACCGCCTTGCCGACGCGCACTTTCTCCGCGGCGACGGACGGATGGGCCAGCGAGACGGCAAGCACAGCACAGGATGCGATCGCCAAAGCGGAGTGGATGATGCGACGTGAACGCATGAGCGCCCTCCCTTGTTCGATATTCGGCGGCTATGCCTGCGGCAGTTCGCGCAAAATCACTTCTTCTCGGCGCCGCCCGCCACCTTCACGGGCACGAAGCGGCGCGTCAGGAACTCGTCGTCGCTCGGCTCCTTGTCCAACACCTTCAAGTCCATCCAGGATTGCTTGATGAGCTTGAGCGCCTCCGGATCGAAGGCCCCGTCCTTCGACATGATCGGCATCTGGCTGTCATATGCTTGCGCCAACACGCCTTTGCCGTCATGGAGCACATCATCGGCAATGGCGATCGTCTCGTCGCGATGCGTGCGCATATATTGGAGCACCGCGAAGAAAGATTTGACGAAGGTTTCGACCTTCTGCGGATCCTCATCGATCACCGCCTTGCGCGCGAAGATCACATGGGTGATGAAGCGCGGCACGAACTTGTCCATGGTGACGAGCAGCCGGGCGCGGTGCTTCTCCTGAAGCGTCAGCGCCGTTTCCGAGGCGCCCATCACCGCATCGACCGATCCGGTCAGAAGCGCCGAGGTTGCCGCCTGGCCGCCGCCGGTCGCGGCGATCTTGATGCCGTCGGCGCCCCAGCCCTCGTGCAGCGACATGCGCTGCGTCAGCCACGCGGTGAGCGAGCCGACGGTGGTCACCGATACGATCTTTCCCTTCAGATCGGCGACCGTGTTGATCGGCGAGCCTTCCTTGACCATGACGCAGATATTGGCGGGCGCGCCGAAATAAGCGGCGACGGCCCTGACTGGCGCGCCTTTGGCCGCAAACGCCATGCCCGGCCCGCTGCCGAGCCCGAAATCGACCGCGTCGGAGGCGAGGCCCTGCTGCAGCTTGGCGTCGCCGGTGAAATTGATGATCTGCACATCGAGCCCGTATTTGGCGAAAACGCCGGCGCGAATGCCGATATCGAGCGGCGTGAAGGTGAAGGCGGTCGCCACCGCCTTGCCGACGCGCACTTTCTCCGCCGCCATCGACGGATGGGTCAGCGAGAGAGCAAGCATGGCTGTGGCCGCGATCGCCAAAGCGAAACGAATGGTGGTGGGTCTCGGCATTGTCGCTCCCTTGCGTTCAATCCGCGGCGAACCGCAAGGGCCGCCGACTCTGTTTTGTGCCGCCAGCCAATTACCGGCCCGCAGCGATTGTTGCATGATGCAACAAAGCCGCGCGGACGACAAGGGCGGCGCGCGAAACGCGCCGCTCGGCTCTCAGCGCTCGATCACCGGCAACAGGAGCTGCGAGGGATAACGCGCGCTGTGATGGATCGTGTCGCGCCCGACCTTCTCCGGCGTGTAGGGATGAGCGAACACGCCCTCGGTCACGCTCGAATCGCCATTGGCGAGTTCAAGCCGGATGCGGCTTCCCGCCTTGAAGCGATAGGCGGTCGGCATCACCGCGATGGTGAAGGCATAGACGCGGCCCGGCACGATCGGCTCTTTCTTGGCGAAACCGTAATGAGGCGCGTGCGGGCGCGAGAGCTTCTTGTCGATCGCGCGCATCGAAGCGCGGAGCCAGCCCTTGGTGACGATGCGCGAGCGCGGCTGGATGTCGCGCCGGCGCTCGTCCTCGTCTTGCGAGAATTGCTCGGAGAGCTTCACGAAGAAATCCGTATCGTTGCGGCTCGAGGCCACATGCAGCACCAGCTCGATCGGCCCCGCGATCTCGACATCGCGCTCGAGCGGCTGTGTCGCGAAGGTGAGAACGCGCCGCACCGGGTCGGGCCTTCCATCCTTGCCGAAGCCGACGACGCCCATGCGCCAGCCAGCATTGGGATAGTCGAACACCGTCTCGCCGCCGCTCGCCTCGGGCGCCGCGGTCGCGAGCGAACCGTCATTGAGCGAGGCAACGCTCCCGGTCGGGCCCTTGCCCAGATAATAAGGAACATAGCGCGGGCCCGGCGGCGGCCAGGTCGCGGCGCTTTCGAAGCGGTCGGCACCGGTGACGAAATAGCGCACCGCCGGTTCGTCGAGATAAGAGGTGCGCCGGCCTTTCAGATAGCAATCGTAAAACGGCAGCAGATATTTCTCGTGGAAGGCGACACTCGAATAATCGGCAACCGCCGCGTAGAGATCCGATGAGCCGAACACCAGGAGCTTCTTCGGCCCGCCGGCGCGCTGAAAGCCGACGATGTTGCCGTTCAAATGCAGATCGACCTTGCTCCAAACACCGATCGAGAAGACCGGCGCCTTGATCTTCTCGAGCTTCTCGGCCGCCGCCCGCTCTTTCCAGAATCCGTCGTAGAGCGGATGGCGCCTCACCCGCGCGGGGTAGTCCCAATCGACGAAGCGCGACTTGCCGGCATTGGGATAGGCGTTGACCGTGCGCACCTGATCCCACCAGCTCGTCGGGTAATTGCCCGGAATGCCGCCGGTATAGGCGCTGTCGCGATAGGTGTCGATATGCCCGTCATAGGGCGCGACGCAGCCGAGATGTGGCGGGTTCTGCGTCGCCATGAACCACTGCGAGCGCGCGAAATAGGATTGGCCGATGCCGCCGATCTTGCCGTTGCACCAGGATTGGCGCGCGAGCCACTCGACGACTTCATAGAGATCGCGCTGCTCGCGCTTGGATTGATAGGTGTATTCGCCGCTCGAACGCCCGGTGCCGCGCACATCCATATGCACATAGGCATAGCCCTGATCGAGATACCAGCCGATCGGTCCGGTTTCGCGCCAGAGGAAGAGCGGGATCGCCGGCGTTCCGTCATTGTCGAAGCGATAGGGCGAAGCCGCGAGCAGCGCCGGGAATTTCTCGCGTCCGGGCGGCAGGAACAGCGCCGCGGCGATGCGGACGCCGTCGCTCATCGGGATCGACAGGATGCGCGACGGCGCGACCGCTTCTTCTTCCGAAACCATGCCTGGTATGAGCCTTAGTTCGTCACCACGCCCAGACGCTTCGCCGCTTCTTCCACCGGCCCGAGATCGACATATTTCGGCGCGACCTTGATGCTCTGCTTGATGAGGCCGTATTTCAGCTCGACATCGAGCGCATGCTGCGTCGCCTCGACATCGGGTTTGCCGTTCGGATCGTGATAGGAATCGTCCTTGGTATAGACGGTTTGCAGCGTATCGGGCGGCGCTTTGGTGACGGCCGCGCAGATCGCGACGGTCTCGTCATGGTGCTTTGGATCGATCAGATAGCGGACCGCGCGGATATGGTCTTCGAGGAAGTCGACGACGGCGGCGCGATGCGCGGCAAGGTCTTTGGCCTGCATGGCCCAAAGCACCGCCTGGATGCGGCCCTCGCCGTCTTTCGCCTGAAACAGGATGCGGTCCTTGCCTTGCTTCAGGCGGTAATGAAACTTCGGCAACAGGTTGATGAGGTCGACTTTGCCTTCGTCGAGCATCGCCGGCATGGTGTTGAAGTTCGCTTCGACGCTCGTGAAGTCCTTATCCGACAGCCCATGCATGCGCATCATGATGCGCATCGCGGAATCGCCGAAAGAGCCGATCGCGTTGGTGGCGATGACCTTGCCGCGCAAATCCTCGACCTTGTGGAAGGGGCTGTTCGCCCGCACCGCATAGGTGACGCTTTGATAGCCGGGGACGCCGTCCTGGAACACGTCGGCGATCATGCGCACATCGAGATGGGCGTTGAGGACGGCAAGTGCCAAGGCCTCGGGGCCTAACGCCGCGATATCGAGCTCGTTGGTCGCGAGCGCGGTGATTTGCGGCGGCGTGCCTTTGAAATGCATGCTCTCGACCACATAGCTCTTGCCGTAATGCGGGAAGAGCTCGGGATGCCGATTGTGCAGCTCGTCGATGATCGGCTGCATGTGCGTCGGCGTCGTCACCCAACCGACGCGGACCTTATAGGGCTCGGCGCTCGCGCCCGAAGCAAGGCAGATCGAGGCCGCAATCGCGGCCGCCGCCGCGCCTTTGATAAAGAGATTCATTCCACAACCTCCCTAGCGATCGATTTATAGCGTTGCGATCTTGCGCGAAGCCTAGCACAGGCGCGGCCGAAGGCGAGAGAAAATCGGGCGCGGCCGACCCGCACGAAGGTGCTTCAGTGGAGGCCCGGATACAGCTCTTTGAGGCGGCCGCCGCAGGCATTCTCCAGACGGTGACGCTCTTCAAATGTATCGATTTGCGCGGCATGCGCGGCATGGCGCTTGTCTTCGATCTCCGTCTGCAGGGCTTGCGTGTCCGCCTGAAGCCGGGTTTGCAACGCACCGCGCGCCGCGTGCTCGTCCTTCCCCCAGACGCCGTCCAGATCGGCAAAGCGCGCGGGGAGCGCCGCGGGCAGCTCGGCCTTCTCCTCGCTCAGCAACTTGTCGTCGAGTGCGACATGCCGGCGCTCGTGATCGAGAACCTCGCGGTAGACGCATGGCTCGGTGCCGCGGAACTCGCGCGCGACGTGGATGACGCGCTCGCCGAGCGCCAGCACCAGCGACACTTGTTGCGGATAGGCGCAGCTTCCGCCACCGATCGCTGGCGCCACGCGCGAGCTCGCCACGCCGACGATCAGCAGATTGCTCAAGGTCGCGCCCACCGTCAGATAGCGATAACTCGCGTGCGTGCGCTCGCCGATTTGCGCCAGCGTCAGGCTGTCGTCGATCCGGGGTTTCGGGAGCTCGAGGCGCACGACATAGGCTGGCGCTGCGGCCCGAGGGCAAGCGGCGCGATCCTTGGCCGCTTGCGCATCGACGTGGCTTGCGCAGCCGCCGGCCGCCGACAGCATGAAAAGCGCGGCAGCGAGTCCTGCCGCGACGCGCTGAACATTCGCGAGTCCCTGTGCTTGCATCACGTCTTGCCCCCAGATCGCGTGCCGCGAGACCGAACGGCCTTATGCGAAACCCGAGAATAAATTTCCTTGCCGCCACGCGCATCAGAAGATTGGCGTCGTCCTGCTTGCGCCCGGGCGCTGGACCAAGGCGGAACGCGAGCTCGAGCGATTTTTTCAAAAATGAAGCTTGCCAAATCAATCTTACACATGTAAGATGATTTTATGAGCGTTAAATCCAAGCCCCGCCCCTACCACAGCAACCTGCGCGACGCGCAATCCGCGCAGACGCGCGAGCGCATCCTCATGGCCGCCAAGCGGTTCCTCGAAACCGACGATTTCGAGAAGCTGACGCTGCGGCGCATCGCCGAGCTCGCTGACGTGTCGGCGCCGACGGTCTATGCGCATTTCCCCACCATGGACGATCTCAGCCGCGCCTTCTTCTTCTGGCTGAAGCCGCATATCGGCACGGATCTGGCGCTGCCGGCGCTCGACGCCTTCGCGTCTATTCCGGCGCAGGTCTATCCGCGCTATGCGGCCCAGGGGCGCTTGCTGCGCAATCTCATGAACACGCCGGCCTGGGACAGGCTGCGCCGCGACGACTGGGCGGCAAAACAGGATGGCTGGACCGCCGCCATCCGCAAAAGCTTGCCCGGGCTCGCGCCGCGCCAGATCGAGCGCGCGGCAATCGCGCTGGCCGCGTTCTCGACACCGAGCGTCTGGCGCTGGCTTCTCGACATCACCGGCTGCTCCGAGGCCGAAGCCGAGCTCATCGCTCAATGGGCGATGGAGGCGCTCGCTGCCTCGCTGCAGCGCGACCCGTCCGGTCTCGGGCCGAAAGAACCGAAACACCCCACTCCCGCAACCCGCAAACAAGGAGCTTCGTCATGATTCACCACATTTCGATTCCGGCGCGCGACCCGGACCACGTCGCGGCCGTCTTCGCCGAGCTCATGGCCGGACGCGTCTATCCCTTTCCGCCGTTCTTCTGCCGCGGCGCCCACCAAGTCGTCAGCGGCGACGCGCACGGGACCGTCATCGAGGTCTATCCCGAAGACTATTGGCTCGAGCCGGTCGAGGGCTATTTCCGCAAGGCCAGCCCGGCGCCCTACCACCCCTTCCATATTCTGCTCTCGGTTCCGGCGGACTGCGCCGATATCGAGCGCATCGCCCAGCGCGAAGGCTGGAAGACCGAATTCGTCGCCGTCGGCACGCCCGGAGCGCCGCCCGCCTTTCACTGCTATCGCATGTGGGTCGAAGACCGCGTGCTGTTCGAGCTCATGCCGCAGTCCATGGCGCATGAATATGAAGAGTACATGCAGTACGAGCGGCTCGATGTCGCCCGTCCGCGCGAAGTCGCCGCGGCCTGACCGCTCCCCTCGGAAGCAAAGAGGGCCGGTGCTTCCACCGGCCCTTTTTCTTGCTGCAGGACGAACCCGACCGGTGCTTCAGGACACAGGGGTCGCCGCGGCCTTCCGATATTTCTCGGCGCTGAGCGTCTTCTCTTCGTCCATGTCGCGCTTGCCAAGCGTCAAATCGAACCGGTTGCCTTCCGGGTCCTCGCCCTTCTCCTCGACGAAAGGCCGATCGACGCCCAAACCGTCGGCGCGCGGATCGGTCGGCTCGAGGCCGAGCTTCTTCATCTCGGCATAGACGAAGGGCTTTTCCTCCGGCTCGAGGGTGAAGCCGAAATGATGGATGCCCTTGGGCGCGCCTTCGCGTTTGCGCCGGATGAGCGCGACATCCATGTAGCCGTCGGTCACCCAGACATCGCCCTGGCTCTCGCCGGTGATCTTCATGCCATAGATGCGCACGTAAAAATCGGCGAGCGTCTTGGGGTCTTCCGCGAAGATCGCGATGTGACGGATTTTGGCCATCGAGGCGCTCCTCTCCCGCTGCTGACCGCTCAAGATCGCGGCGCGCGCAAATGGTGGCGCTGCACCTTGTTCCTTGTCAATCGCGGCGGCTGTCCGCCTAACGCTTGCGCGCGACCAGATCGATCAGCGCCGACATGCCGTTGTGGCGCTGTCCTTCATGGAGCTCCACGTCGTATTCTGCGAGATGGAGAATCTCGAGGCCGGCGAAGGCCGCGCGCAGCATCTCGGCGGTGTAAAGCTTCTCGACCTCGCGCGGCCCGCCGGTGCCGTAAGCGATCTGCTCCGGGCGATAGCCCTCGATCATCACCAGCCCGCCGGGCGTCAGCACATCCGCCATTTGGCGGAACAGCGCCTCGCGCAGCCGCGGATCGGCGAATTGGAAAAAGATGCCGACCACCACGTCGAATCGCGGGGGACCCCAATCCCATGCTTCAAGATCGGCGCAGAGCGCATCGATCGAGACGCCGGAGCGGGCCGCGAGGCGCTTGGCCTTCTCGACTCCCGCCGGGCTGAAATCGACCGAGGTGACGGCGAGGCCCTGGCGCGCAAGGAACACGCCATTGCGCCCCTCGCCATCGGCGATTGCCAGCGCGCGCATCCCGCGCTTCAACCGATAGGCCTGCGCCGCGAGAAAAGCGTTGGGCTCGGTTCCGAACCAGTAATCCTCGCCGGCGAAGCGCTCGCTCCACTGCGCGCGGTCGCGCTCTTTGTCTGCAATGGGTGCCATGCTGTGTCCCACCCGAGAAAATCCTCCCAAAACGTCGCCGCTGCAAGGAAAGTTGCACGCGGGGCACGCGGCGAAGCGGGTCGCAAAAATATCGCTGCCTTTGCCGCGGCGCGCGCACCACATTAGGTCTCGGCGGTCCGGGAGCCTTTCCGCCGCAGCGGCGCGGTTTCCGCAGCCGATCATAAAATTGACACGATCTTTGCCGCACTCTCGCCCGCTTCAACGGCTAGAGTTGCAGACTCTGTGCGAGGAATTCGGGTCGTGCCCAGGTCGAGACGCTACGATGGATGAATTGCGCATCGCGCTTGCCGCCGCCACCGGCGCGGTAATCGGCGCCATAGTGGTCGTGGCGTTGGCATGGACGCTGCGTGCGGTCGCGCGGCCGGCGGCGGCCGGCGGCGCGGAGTTCGACGAGTCCGCGGCACGGCCGGCGACGCTGCACTGGACGGCGAAGCTCGCGATCCTACTGCTCTCGATCGGAGCCTATGGCTATCTCGGCTATGCGAATCGCCCACCCGTCGCGGCGAGCGCGCCGATCGATCCCGCGCCCGCCGACTTCGCGCCGCCGACGGCGCAATTCGCGATCGGCGGCGTGATGCTGAGCTTCGCGCCGCCTGCCGGCTATTGTCTCTATCCGCCCGCGCTGCTGACGACCGTCGTGGCGCAGCAGGCGAAGATCAATCCCGACAACGTCATTCACGCGGTGTTCGCGGATTGCGGCGAGCTGCGCCAATCCGCCGCGACGCAGGAGCGGATTCGCGATTTCGGCATGGTGATGACGCCGAAATCGCAAATCGACACTAATGTCGGCTCGGCCGAACTCGACCGTATCGTCGGCGCGACGGTCGATCCCGCGGTGGCGAAGCAAACGCTCGACCAGCGGCTGCGCGGCGCCCAGAGCCGCTTGCGGCTGCAAACCTTCTCCTCGCTCGGCATGCTCGATCGCGATTCGCACGCGGCCTATTTCGGTTATCTGTTTCGCGCGAGCGATGGCACCGGCGGCTTCGACCAAGTCTGCGTGATGGCGCTTGCCAGCGAGAAAAATCGCCTCGTCTCGTATTACCTCTACAGCGACTACAGCCGCGACGCGCGCACCACGCTCCACCTTCTTCTGCAAAGAGTGAAGGCGGGGCTCGGCGATCTCGACGCGCGGAACAGCTGAAAGATCGCACCGACATCGAGACGCGCTTAAATCGGAAATCGAGGAAGGTTTGATGTTCGAAAACCTGCCACCGCTTCACCGCCCCACTCACGACGCCGACACGCCGCGCCGGCGCGCGCTCAACGCCCTTGGCACCGTGCTCGGTACCTTGCCGGCGCCCTGGCGCGTGCTGCGCGACGCGAGTCCGTCGGGCGAAGGCGCCGGGCTGGGCGTGCGCTTCATGGCGCTTCATCCCAATTTCGGCATCGCGCTGGTCGATCTCGCGCCGGCGCGGCCCAAAGCGGCGCTCGCGCCGCTGCGTGCGCTCCTGACGCGCGGCAATGGCGCGATCTTCACCACCCGCGAGCCGCCGATCGCTTCGGTGTTGCTGGCGCGCGACGAGTTGCCCCTCGCCGCCGCGCGCGTCGAAGCAAGCCTCGCCGAGCTGCCGCCATCGGGCATCGCCAATCCCACCTGGCCCGAGATCGCCATCGCGCTCGTGACCGCCTCCTATCCGCATATGATGCCGACGGATGGCGACCGACGCGCGATTGCGGCCTCCGCCTATGCGTCGCCACCGAACCCGACGCAACGCGCGCCCGAGGCGCCGGCCGAAGCGCCGCCGCCGCGCCGCGAAGCGGCACGCACTGCGCCGGCATCCGCCGCGGCGGCAGCGCCCCCCGCCGCAACGCGCGAGAGCGCCGCGCCGGCCGCGAGGCCCGCCGCCGCGCCACCCGGCCCCGCACCGGAGACACCCGAGAGAGCGGCTGCGAGCGTCAGCCCCGGCATGCCGCCGATCGATCTGCCGCGCATCGAGGTGCCGCAACTCGATCCCCACCGCCCCGATCGCGGCGCGCTCGAGGTTCCGCCCGCCGCCATCGAAATCCCCGTGGCAACGGCGCCTGCACCCGAGGCGCCGCCGGCAAGTGGCGGCGCGGACGCGGCAAACGAGGACGAGCAACCAACCGACGCGCCCAAGCCAGAGACGAGCGAGACGCTGCCGCCCGAAGCACGTCAGGCGGCACGGCGCAGGCGAGCCGCGTCCCCGCGCAATTCGCGATCGCGCCGGCCAGAGGCGAAACCCTCCGCCGAGCTGCCGCAGATCGAGATCCCGCGCCCCGACCTGAATGGCGGTGGCGAGGCCTGGCTGTCGCCGGAGCACGCTGCCTCGGCCGAGCCGCGTCTCGATGTGCCGTGGATCGATGTGCCGCAACCGCCCTCGCAGCCGATCCCGGAAGGCACCGAAGCGCAGTCCATGTCGGGCGAAGCGCCGCCGCACCCGCGCTTCGAGCGCTCGCGCGACGAAACTCCGGCTGGTGCGAGCGAAGGGCTGGGACAGACCGGCAGCGCCGAGCCGAGGCCGCCGCGTTTGCGCCTCGTCGCCGAGCGCGATCCGGTTGGGCCCTGGCCTGACAACAGGCGCAGCACGAACGGCCGCAAGCGCAGCCGGCCGGTGCTGTGGGTGGTTGGCGGCACGCTGTCCGTGATCATCGCTGCGGTGGTCGCCTATCCGCATCTTGCCGGCGAGCCCGTCGATGTGACCCAGATGACCCAAGCTTCGCCGGCGCCGAGCGCACCGGCGTCCGGCTCGCAACAAGACGCGAGCAACGCTTCGCCTGCGCCCGAAGCTGTGCCGCAGCAGGCTGAGAATGCGCCGGTCAAAGCGGCGCCGGCACCGCAGCCCTCCCCATCTCCGCCGACCGAGACGGCGGACGCCAAACCGGTCGCACCGCAACACGCGGAGCAAAGCAATCCGGCAGCCGCGCCTCATGCCGCAACGATTCTGCCGCCGGTTGCAACCCTGCCCGAAACGCTGCCTGAGGAGAGCATCGCCGCGGCAAAACCGCCTGCCGCGCCGGCAAAGCAAGCAACGCAACCGACGCGCGAGGCCGCGGCGACGCCCGCGCCGAAGCCGGCCACCGAAGCGAAAGCGAAACCGGAGCATGCGCCGAAGCTCGCCAAGACGCGCCGCGCTGCGCCCGAGGTCACGCGCGAGGCAGAAGCCGAAATCGCGCCGAAGCCAGCGCCAAAGGGCGGCGTTCCACCAAAGGCAAGCGGGCCGGCGATTGCTTCTGCCGCGATTCATCCGCGCGACGACAATCCGGGGCAAGACACGCCGAGCAATCAGACCGACAAAAGCGACGCGTCGACCGTGATGATCGGCGGCACTTCGTATGTCGCCGGCCGCGAACCGCATTTCCTCGGGAGCCTGCCCTTGCCGGCCGAGCTCGCCAGCGCTCCGGTGCCGGTTTCGGTGACCCCGCCGGCCGATGATGCTCCGCCCGCAACCTCCGACATGCCTCCCGCCGGACCGCTCCCGCCGAGCACCGATTTCGCCATCACCCCGCATGGGATCATGACCCCTTCGGGGGTCGTAACCCCCTTTGGCAAGTAATAAAATTTGTCGCGTGTTGTTGCTGACGGGGGCTGAATGATCTGCTAGTGTGAGCACTGCTCCCGGGAGAACCCAAGAGGCCGAGAACGGTCGGGCGGTTTACGCCTCGAAGCGCGTGCGCTCCTATGGGAACGAAACGTGCACGACAGGTTCGTGACGGTTGAACATTATAAAGTGGAGGGATAGTGCTCGATGCTTGAGAAACCCGCCCCCTACGGGCCGGTGTCGCTGCGCGCGGCCACGCCATTCGTTCCGGCGGCTGGACTCGGCGCAGCCCTCGCGGCCCTTCCGCAACCATGGATGGTCTTCCGCAAAGGTGGATTTTCCTCCTTCGAACAGCCGGGCGAGATCTATGGCGGCATCTATATCGCCCTTCATCCGCAGAAGGGCGTTGTCCTGGCCGACATGGTTCCGGCCCAGCCCGAGCTCGCGATCGCGCGGCTGCGCGCCTTGCTGCGGCAAACCGGGCTTCCGGCTTTCGCCGAGGACGAGCCTCCGATCGCCGCCATCGCGCTGACGCGGGCGGATTTGCCGAGCCTTGCGGCGCGCCTCGACGAGGCATTCCCCACCCCGTGCCGCATTGCCGATCCGAACTGGGCGGACTCGGCGTTCAAGGCGCTCGCGATGCGCTTTCCCTATCTGCGGCCGGTGCAGCGCGTCAATGGCGGCGCCCTGTCGCTCGAAACGCTGGCGGAGGTCGCAGCGCGGCCAAGCACCGCCGCGGTCCCTGTCGCAACGGCGAGCTGGGTTGCAGCCAATCCAGGTTCCGAGCGCATGCCGATCCGCGCACCGCGCAATTATTCGCGCCGCACCGATGCGCCGCCGGTTAACCGTGCCGGCCGCCTTGCCCTTGGCGGCGCGGCCATTGCCGCCATCGCCCTGGCCGGGGTTGCGCTCCTGCCGCGCTATGCGGGTGACCTGGTCGGCGGCCGGTCGGCAGAGATGCCGAAAAGCACGGCGCAAATCGAGCCGCCGGCCGTGCCGCTGCCCGCTCCCTCGCCCGTGCCGGAGACGGCGTCGATTTCACCGATGACGGACGCGGCGGTTCCGGCCGCGCAACCGGCACCGGACATGCCGCAGCTCGATGCCGCGATCCCGGCCGAGAAACCGGCCGTGCCGCCCAAGGCGGCGCCGGCACGAACGGCCAAGCACAAGGAATCGGCACGGCCGACCAAAATGGCGGAACGGGAGCCCGCGACTGTTTCGATCCCGACCGACGCGAAAGCCGGCGTCGAGGCGGCGGAGCAGAAGCCGAAGAAAACCGCGAAGGCGGCGGCGCTCGCGGCGCGGCCGGAACGCGCGCGGCGCGTCGAGCTTGGCCCACCGGCGCTCGACAATACAGTCACGGTCGACGGCCTCACTTATATCAAGGGGCGCGAGCCGCGCTCGCTCGATTCCCTGTCGTCTTTGGGGGATTCGACGACCGTTCCGGTCACGGATTCGAGCGCGGCCGCGGCCGCGCCCGCGAGCGGCGCGCCGGCATCCGCGGCGCTCTCAGTCGGATCGCAACCAGCGCCCTAAGGCCCGCGGCGCGCTTCGCCAAGCCTCGCGACGCGAGCGGCCGCACGCCGCTTGATCCCGCCGCGTACGCGCCAATATCTCCCGCGACGGACGGAGCAAACCCTGCGGAAT
>Ga0070681_10002627_pt1 | contig 16490 bp, 15 predicted proteins | sample KBSC83BmetaG_FD_65650 | JGI IMG/M metagenome (GOLD analysis project Ga0070681, IMG submission 65650) | Corn rhizosphere microbial communities from Kellogg Biological Station, Michigan, USA - KBS C8-3B metaG | ecosystem: Host-associated > Plants > Roots > Rhizosphere | place: USA: Michigan...
ACAGTGTCAATCTGAGATCGTTACGCCGCAGGCGACGATCTTCAGCGAGCACCCGGCGGTCGTGATCGACAGGAACGTCACGGCCACGGAGCGTCCCGTCATCGATGCTTTCATGCAGTACTTGTGGAGTGACGAGGCGCAGCAGGCGTTCGTCAAGTTTCACTTTTATTCATCGACGAACGATGCGTTCAATCAGGCGAACACGGCGTTTGGACATATCGAGTTGCCGTTTACGATCGATTACTTCCATGGTTGGGACAAGGCATATCCGGAAGTAATCGAGAAGATTTTCAGGGATCAGGTGCAGAGAAAATGAGCCGCAGATCTGCGGTTGAGGTTTTATGAGTAGCGTAGCGCCGGCAATGCGACATGTGCGTGGGTTTGACGTGGCTCGACCCTTGAGCATCGGCGTGCTCGTTTTCCTGATGCTGCCCCTCGTGTTTCTTCCGCTCGCATCGATCTTCATCTTCGGCACCAGCAATGGTCTCGATAAATTCTGGGCGGCATTGACTGCGCCTGAAGCGATCTTTGCCCTCAAACTCTCGATGGCCACGAGCTTCTGGGCCACAGTTTTCAACGTCATCTTTGGACTGTTCGCCGCGTACGTTCTATCCCGTTACAACTTCTGGGGACGCAACGCGCTCATCGTGACGATCTCGCTTCCGACTGCGATTCCCACCGCAGTCGCCGGCTTCGCTTTGCTGTTGCTGTGGGGACCGTACGGAACTCTTGGCCGCTTGCTGACGCCGCACGGTTTTCAAATCATGTTCACTGCCGGCGCGATCATCCTCGCCAACATCTTCGTCACTTTCCCGCTCGCGTTCGGCGTGATTAAACCCGTGTTCGACACGATGAGCCACTCGCTCGAAGAAGCATCCGCGACAATCGGCGCCACTCGCTGGCAAACGTTCTGGCACGTGACATTGCCGTCGCTGCGAGGCGCGATCGTCTCCGGCGCGTTGCTCACTTTCGCGCGTGCAGTCGGCGAGTTCGGTTCGACGATCCTCGTCTCGGGAAATCTGGCCGGACGAACACAGACCGCGCCGCTCTACATTTTCGCGAAGTTCAACGAAGGCCAGATCGAAGCTGCAAATGCGATCGCGATCGTGCTGGCGCTGTTTTCATTCCTGATTTTTAGCGTGTTGTTTTTCGCTCGTGATTGGTTGGACGTTGACTGAGCTGAGATGCCACGGGCTTGTCCCGTAGTTTCACGTTATGAAGGCTAAAGAGACATTCATTCCGAAACGTGAAGAGCCGGAGCCGACGCGGCCCACTGCCGCCGCGAGTGTGGTTGGACTCAGCAAACGTTTCGGCAAAGCGAGCATCCTCGAGAACATCAGTTTCGACGTCGCTGAAGGTGAGGTGCTGGTCCTGCTTGGCGCTTCGGGCAGCGGCAAGACAACCATCCTGCGCATCATTGCCGGCCTTGAAATGCCGTACACGGGAAAAGTGATTCTGCACGGCCGCGACGTCACGGAGCTACCGGCGCGCGAGCGCGGTGTGGGCGTGATCTTCCAGTCGTATGCGTTATTTCCGAAGATGACGGTCGAGAAGAACATCGGTTACGGACTGCGCATTCGCAAGCGCAAGCGCAAACAGATTCGCGAGACTGTGAACGAGCTGTTGTCTCTGGTCCAACTCGAGGAGCACCGCAAGAAATATCCTTCGCAACTCTCAGGCGGGCAGCAACAAAGAGTCGCGATCGCGAGGACGCTCGCTTACAAACCGGAGGTGCTGCTGTTTGACGAACCGTTCGGCGCGCTCGACACGCAAACACGCGTACACCTGCGTCGCGAGATCCGCGCGCTGTTGAAGAAGGTGAACGTGCCGTCGATCTTCATCACACACGATCAGGAAGAAGCGCTCGAGCTCGGCGACCGTGTGGCTGTGCTCAACGTGGGCCATATCGAGCAGATCGGCACTCCGTTTGAAATCTACAATTATCCGGCGACTGAGTATGTCGCGACGTTCCTTGGCGCGGCGAACGTTCTCGAAGCCGTGGTCAGAGGAGATTTTCTCGAAGTCGGGTCGGCGCGCATTCCGGCAACGCTCGATCAGGAGAAGTTTCGCGAGGGTGATTGCGTGAACATCGTGTTTCGTCCGGAAGACGTTTCGTTAAGTCGCGGAGATCTACCGCGCTCAACTCACCCGCGGCTCTCGAGCGCGCGCATCGAGGAGATCGCTTTTGTCGGCGCTTACGAGCGTTTACGGTTGCGTGTGGATGCCAGTGATGAATGTAAAACTGATGAGACTCCGTTCTACCTGACCACGGAAACGCCGGATCGCAAGCCCACCAAATCGATCATTGCCACTCGTCCGAAACCCGAGGCTAGCTCGATGCGCCTGCATGTCGGCGAAAAGGTTTCGGTGGCGCTCACGTCCTTCACCGTCCTGCCGCAAAAAGGCACAAAAGGTTGAAAAGTCTGCTGCTATTGATCTTGCTCGTATCCGGGGCATCGGCGCAGTCTGTCGATCGAACGGACAATCAGTTATGGACCGACGTTCAGCTAGCGGCGCCGGTTACGAAGAGTTTTGATTTCAATATTCTCGGGACGTTGCGTTTGGGCCGCGATATCAATCGTCCGGTCGATGAACGCGTTGGCGCTGGGTTCACGTGGAAAATCGGGAAGTACTGGACCGTTTCACCAAACTACCTGCACATCGGAATGCAACCCGTTCGTGGTCGAAAGATTTGGGAGAATCGACTGACGCTGCCGGTGACGCTTCGATTCAACCTCGATAAATTCAGGTTGAGCGATCGAAATCAGTTTGAGCATCGCATACGCAACTCGGGGTTGAGGACCAATCGCTATCGCAACCGTTTTCAGGTCGAGCATCCGGTTGGACCTTTGTCGTTGTACGTTGCGGATGAAGTGTTCTACGACTGGGCCGTCGATCGCTGGGTGCGGAATCGTTTCACGATCGGCGCAAGCAAGGTTTTCGATAAGCACTTCACTCAGGAGTTTTATTACCTGCGGCAGAATGACGGCGTGAGCGTACCGGGCGATCTCAATGTGATCGGGACGACCTTGAGATTCAGGTTATAGCCGCAGCCAAAGTATTAAATGCGCGCCTCACCTCATTGATATTTGCGAACGGCAGTCCGTGAGCATGAGTGCGGTTTGTCAGCAAAATATATACGCGCTCAGCATTCGGATCGATCCATACGCACGTTCCGGTGAATCCGGTGTGCCCGAAGCTGTCCGGCGGCAACTCAGGACCTGCCGTCGAGAGTTTCGTCGCCGCGAGTTGCCATCCAATCGATCGCGCTTGCTCCAAACCTGGCGTCATATTCTCGCGAAACAGCCGGCACGTATCAGGCGCGAGCAACCTAGTTATATCTCCCAGAAACTGTTGTGCGATTAGAAACGTGTCGCGCGCAGTCGAAAACAGCCCGGCATGACCCGCAGCGCCACCGAGAAAGTACGCGTTCCCGTCATGTACCTCACCCCAGATCAAACGCTGGCGCGAACTCGCATACTCACCGGCGCCCGTCTGCTTACTCATATCAGCCTCGTACGCGTTGCCGGTCTCACACGCAGCGATGCCCGTTTGCAAGGCCAGCTCCGGATTGAAAAATGTCTGCGTAAGATTTAGCGGCTCGAAGATCTCGTGTTTTGCCATGTCAGCGAGACGCTGATGATTCATCCGCTCCAGAAGGATGCCGAGCGCGATGAATCCGAGATCGCTGTAGACCACGTGCGTGCCCGGCTTGTACTCCAAATCCAGATTCGCAATCGCGCCCGCGGCTCGTTCCGGTTCATCTTCCGTGAGCAGATACAGCGGACGCCACGCAGGCAGGCCAGACGTGTGCGTCAGCAACTCGCGGATCGTGATGATGTTTTTGTCGGTACGATCGAATTCGGCAAGGTAATGAGAAACGGAACTATCGAGCGTCAGCTCACCGAGTTCGATACGGCGCGCACAGAGCAACGCCGTGACGAGCGGTTTCGTGAGTGAGGCAAGATCGTAAATCGTGTCGAGCTTGTTCGCGATGCGATAAGGTTCGACTACTGAATACCCGAGCGCGTCTTCGTAGATGATTTGATCGCGTTCACCGACAAGGTAAACGCAGGAAGGAAACTCGCCGGCGTCGATGTCCTGTTGCAGCAGGTTCGAGAGTTGTTCATTCCGCGTGGCCATTAAGTGTGTGCGCTTAATTCGCTCATGCCGGGATGCTCGGCATGCTCGCGAATTCGTTCCAGCGTTCGCAGCGCCAGGCTCAAGGCGTTGCGACCTTCAAGTCCGGATATCGCCGGTGGCTTTCCGTCCCGCGCCGACTCCAAAAACGAAACGATCTCCGCGCGCAACGGTTCGACATCGATGATATCGAGATGGTTCGTATGTACGCCGGGCCATGCGCCACTCGCCGCGGGTGGCGCAAGACTGCTTATCGAAGCGTGCTTAGTCGTGTAGTCGATCGCGATATAATCGTGCGGTTGAAAGAAGCGCATCTTGCGAATCTTTTCCGTGCCCACTCGCGAAGCCGTGATGTTCGCCACTGCACCCGACGAAAATTCGAGACGCGCATTCGCAGCGTCGACTTTATTGGTCAGAATCGCGATTCCTACGGCGTGGATGTTGGTGACTTCAACGTCTTCGCCGACGAGCCACTGCACGATATCGAGATCGTGAATCATCAAGTCGAGCACGACGTCGATGTCCAGCGAGCGTGCCGTGAATTGGCCCACGCGATGAATCTCGAAATACACCGGCTTGCGCACGTGTGGACGCAACGCGACCATCGCCGGGTTGAAACGCTCGAGATGACCGACCTGTAACAGCGCGTTTCCTCTTTCGGCCGCGCGAATCATCTGGTCGGCTTCATCAAGCGTGCGCGTGATCGGTTTTTCGACGAGCACGTGAATGCCCGACTCGAGTAGTGCGCATGCGATCTCGCAGTGTGCTTCGGTTGGGACGGCGATACTCGCGGCGTCGATGCGGCCGATCAGTTCCCGCCAGTCGGTGGTCCAATCTGTTTTTCTCTCGCTGCTGACTGAGCGCGCAGTCTCTTCGTTCAAATCGCAAACGGCGGTGAATTGCGCGAGGCCTTCGGCGGCGAGCGCCGCGTGAATGCGAGCATGCTGGCTGCCGAGGCTGCCGGCTCCGATGACTGCTGTGCGCAACATAATGTGTTAGTCTGGCGCGTCGACCGATTGGAGCCGAATATACTTGCATCCTTCAGCGCTTGCCAAGCGAGTCCCCATTTTCCCTGCGGCAATCATCATCGCGTTTTACTTGTACGGTCTTGGCAAGCTGCCGTTGGTGGGACCGGACGAGCCGCGCTATGTGCAAGTGGCGCGTGAGATGTTTCTCAGCGGTGATTTGATCACGCCGAGGCTCGGCGGCCACGCGTGGTTTGAGAAACCGGCGCTGCTTTACTGGATGATGGTTGGCTCTTTCAAAATCTTCGGCGTGCATGAGTGGTCTGCGCGTCTCGGACCCGCGTTGTGCGGACTCCTGACAATTGCGGCTGTGTGGTGTGTGGGACGCGAGGTTGGAAAAGACTTCGGATTCCGGAGCGTTATCGTAACGGCATCGTGTCTCGGTCTCATCGTGTTTTCGCGCGCAGCGAGTTTCGATGTAGTCGTAACGATGACCACAACATGGTCGCTGGCGTTTTTTCTTTTACACGAACTGCCGTCCACGCGACGGAAGCGACTGCTGCTGGCCGGCTTCTACGCGTTTGTCGGGCTCTCGCTACTCGCGAAAGGGCTGGTTGGCATCGTGATCCCGTTTGGAGTGGTCGGCCTTTATTATCTGTTGCGACGTTCGTGGCCGGTGCGATCTGTTTGGCTGAGTTTGATCTGGGGCGTCCCTCTGGCGTTGGCAGTATCGGCGATTTGGTATGGACCAGTGATCGCGAGAAATGGCTGGACGTTCATCGATGAGTTCTTCATACAACATCACTTCGCGCGCTACGTCTCGAACAAGTATCACCATCCGCAGCCGATCTATTTCTATCCGGTAGTCATTTTGATGTTGGTGTTGCCGTGGTCAGTGCATCTTATCTGCGCGCTCGCGAAGGCGCGAAAGTGGGAGTGGCGTGGCGGCGACAGTCTCAGCATCGTTTGCGTGTTCGCGCTCGCGTGGTTGTTGCTGCCGATCGTTTTCTTTTCGTTTTCCGGATCGAAGTTGCCGGGTTACATCCTCCCGTCTTTGCCGGGTGCGGCGCTTTTGGGTGGTTATCGATTGACCTTGGTGCGAAATGCGAAATGGCCTTTTATGATCGCGGGTGTGACGGTCGTGGCGGTGCTCGTTATTTTGAACTTCTTTGCAGCGCCGTATGCGAACCGTGAGTCCGTGAGAGATCTGCTGTTACTGGCAGATCAGCGCGGGTATGCGAACGCACCCGTGATCGCGCGGCGCGGCGACGATCGCTCGGCGGAGTTTTATGCGTACGGACGTGTTGTTTATGAGCCGAACGGTGAGCCGTTGACGTTTGATGAGATCTCAGTGGACGACGCACGCGCACGCGGCAGTAAGTTCGTTGTGTTCATTCCCCTCGAGAACGCCGAGCACTTCAGAGGCGCGCCCGGCATCGAGATTCTAGGAGACAACGGCAAGACCGCCTTACTCGGCTGGAAGCCTTAGACAGGATTTACAGGATTTTCATGATTTACAAGATTCATCCTGTCAATCATGAAAATCCTGTAAATCCTGTCTATAAAACTTACCGCAAGTTGCGCGCGAAGAATTCAATCACGACGCGATCGTACGCCTCGCCTTGCTCGCCAGTTGCTGAAGGAAGACTAAAGCCACTCAACGGCAAATCAGTTCGCGTCTCGACATTCCCGGGATTCGGGAAACAGCGTTGCAGCGACGCGGTCGATTGTCTCAACTGTCCCGCTTCTGCACCCGAGAGCAACAACACGCGCTGGTCCGCGATACCTCGCGCGAAGTTGCATGCATCTGTGTTGTCGTAGCTGCCGAGCATGTACATCTTCATCGCAAGCCGCGAAAACGACTGCACGATCCAATTGTCCAACCCAACACAATTTGAGACCGCGGAGCTCAATAACTCATTCGGCGATCCCGCAACCGAATCAAGCACGAGCACTCTGATCTGCGGTTCCTTGCGCGTCGCTTTGAGCGCACTGTACGCACCAAGCTCAACGCCATACACACCGAAACTCTCAGCAACAAGTTGCTTCTGATTCTCAGATTTCAGACCACGCAGATAATTGAGCGCCGCAATCAGATCGTCTCCATCGCGCGCGCCGAGCGAGGTCCACGAGATCAACGGTTTCTCGCCGTGCCCGCGCAGGTCGGGCCAGAGAATCGTGAAGTGTGTCGTCTCATTAATCTTGACGCCGAGATTGAAAAGCCACGATCGATCGCCACCGTAACGATGTAGTAACACGACGGCCGGTGCGCCTTCGGCCCCTTTGAGCAGCCACCCGCGCGCCTGCCGTCCGTCGAGCGTGGTCCAACTTTCATCCGTGACTTTAAGCGCGCGCCCGCTGATCCGCGAGAACGACTCGGGCGTCACGACATAAGGTCGTTTGTTTGGACGTGAAACGCAGTAGATGATGAATGAGAGCGACGCAACGACGGCCAGCACGATTACCAGCACTATTGGCAGGAAAGACTTGATGAGTCTTTTACCAATTCGTCTTCGCGGTGGCATTACTGTGAGTAACCTCGGACAGTTTGCATTAGTTAGACTGGTCCACCCTGGGTCGCCTCATAATAGTCTGAGGGCGTGTTGATGTTAACAAAAAACCTTTCCGCTTGAGTGAGATTCCTGATTTCTGCAAACGGAACCCAGCGTGTTTTGACAGCTTCAAGCAGGTCCAGAGGCCGGCGGCGACCCGCTTCGATCAGTTCGGTGGCACGTTGCCGGCATGGGTCAACACGGTAAAGAGCGGCAAGCGGTTGCGGTCGTCCGTCTTCCTGTACCGGCACGACTGCTTCGTGGTCCAGCCGTTTTTCAGCGAGGAACGAAAAGAGCTCCGCCGTTACGAAAGGCAGATCACAAGCAACTACGACAGCCCACTCGCGCGAGCACGCGGTGAGCGCGGCGTGAAGACCGCCGAGCGCGCCCCACTCCGGATAGACGTCCCCGACGCTGCGCAAGCTCGAATCCGCGTCACGTCCGACCACGCAAATGGAGTCCGTGAGCTTTAGTAGCGTTTGTGCGATTCTGGCGGTAAACGTTTGGCCGTCGATTAGCAACTGAGACTTGTCAGTTCCCATTCGCCTGGAGGCTCCGCCCGTAAGGATGAAGGCTTCTATATCGTTGATGGTCATGCGAAATCCGCGCGATCCGTGGAAACCTTGACCGCTTTCTTAACTGAAGATTATAGTCCGTATGATGAACAGATTTGCTCCTATTCTCAGCGCATTACTCGTCGCGTTGCTGGCAGGTATCGCGGCGGCTCAAGCTCCACTACCGAAAGCTCCGGCACTTTTCCCACTCGAAGATCTTCGTCCCGGCATGAAGGGAACTGCGAGGACAGTCTTTAGCGGCAGCGAAGCGGAAGAGTTCGGTGTCGAGATTCTCGGGGTATTGCCGGGTTTTCCAGGACCACGACAGTCAGCAATCATCGCAAGACTGACGGGAGCAAATGTTGAGAAGACGGGCGTGTTTGCCGGTATGTCCGGTTCGCCGGTTTACATCGACGGCAAAATCGTCGGCGCGATTGCTTTCAGTTTTCCTTTTTCGAAGGAACCGATTGCCGGAATCACACCCATCAAGCAGATGATCGATCTCTTCAACAAGGGATCGGAAAACATCAAGCCAAAAGAACCGCGCGCAGTTTCGTTCTCGCAACTGGCAAGCACTGACTGGAAACCGAATCTGCCGAAACCGGCAGTTTCGTCTGTTTCACTGCTGGCGCCGGTCTCGGCGGGTTCGCCGCTGATGCCTTTGATCGGGCAACAGATGACTCCGATCGCGACGCCGCTCGTGTTTAGCGGCATCAGTCAGGAATCACTCTCCGCTTTCGCACCGCAACTGGCTGCGAGCGGTTTGCTGCCTGTTTCCGGCGTCGGTGGTTCCGCTGCAATCACTCCGCTTGGGCAAGTCGACGGCAACACCTTTCCGCCGGGAAGTTCGATCAGCGTGCAACTGGTTCGAGGCGATTATTCACTTGCAGCCGCGGGCACAGTGACCCTGCGCGACAACGACCGCATTTATGCCTTTGGTCATCCGTTCTTGAGCCTCGGCGCGTCGGACATGCCGATGACCGAGGCGTCAGTGGTCACAGTCATCTCGAACATGAATAACTCGTTCAAGCTGGCGGTGCCCGGAAAGATGGTGGGTTCGATTTCGCAGGATCGGGCGTCCGGAATTTATGGACTGTTGCGTCAGGCGCCGAAGATGATCCCTGTGAAAGTCAGCTTACACACGAGCCGCGATCATACTGATACTTATTCATACGAGATGGTCAACGACTCGTTTCTGACTCCGCTGCTGCTCAATATCACGCTCTTCAACACGATCACTTCGAGCGAACGTGCGCTCGGCGATTCGACGATCAGCGTCAAGGGCGAAATCAGAGTTAAAGGCCAGCAGCCGATTCAAATCGATCGCCGCTTCTCGAACAGCAACTCACCAATCATGGCTGCGAGCGCGATTGCCGCGCCGGTTAGTTCGCTGCTGACGAGTGGTTTCGACGATGTTCAGCTCGACGGGATCACCTTGGACATCGATTCAACTGAGACCAGGTACTTAGGCACGCTCGAGCGGATCACACTTGACCGCACTGAAGTTCGACGTGGCGAGAAGATCGAGGTACAAGCTTACGTCAGGACTGAGTCTGGAAAGCAGTTTGTGCAAAGGATTCCGATGCAGATTCCGCAGGATGCCGCCCTCGGGCAGTTGCTGGTGTTTGTTGGTGACGGTGGTGCTTTGCAGGAAGGCTCTCCGGCGAAGTCGTTCGTGCCGCAGGATTTGAGCCAGTTGGTCAAAGCTATCAACACGGTGAAGAAGAGCGATCGGCTTTACGTCAAGCTGTTTCGCATTACAAACGGCGCGGTGATCGGCACCAGTGAAATGCCGAGCCTGCCGCCGTCAGTGGTCGCAACCTTGAACAGCGATCGCACCTCGGGTGGTTACACGCCGACCGTTTTATCGCCGGTCTATGAAATGGAATTGCCGCCCGCAGAGTTCGTGATTTCCGGTCAACAACTCATCGCCATCGACGTAGTTAAATAGTTTAGCCGCAGATTTACGCAGAAGAACGCAGATCAGAATTCTCAAATAAAATTCTGATCTGCGTTCTTCTGCGTAAATCTGCGGCTTAATTTTCTACTGACGTCGCGTTCGTCGGGTTTGCTAACTGATTAATCCGCGTCTTGAAAGCGCCCGCGAGGACATCCACTTCCTCTGGTGAATAATTCGCGGATCGAAAAGCGTCCTTGATCTGCTCGTCGCTCAAGCGCTTCAGCAAATCACTCAACCAACGCGCATCGGCGAGTGTGATTCCCTCGAACAGCTTCTGGTTCTTGCCGCTGTAGTGAAAGTCAATCACATCGCCGTTGATCTTCTTGATGAACTGCGCCTTCTCGTAATCAGACGGCTTGTTGCGGCTTCGTGAAATAACGCCGCCAGTCTTGCCAAACGAGCCACCCAAGTCGCTAATGATGTAGCGCAGCTCTCCCTCCCCGGTGGTATCGCCGCGCGTTGCGAGGATCTGGTTGTTGTCGTCTTTCATGTCCCAGTTGTTGATCATCACCATCAGGATCTTCAGGCCACGGAATTCCGGTTTGTCCTGGAATGGGTTGTTGTCCCACATCCAGTTTCCGGCACGCTTCACATTTGCCGGCCTGGCTTCGAGCCTGACATTGTCGAACTCACCTTTGCCTTCGATTTTTAGTTGCGGAATGAGATAGCAAATCTCTGTTTCGTAACCGAGAGCCCACAAGAGTCGGTTAGCGGCCGTGTCGGTTTGTGCTTCTCTTCCAATCTTCGCGATCCACTCGTTTCCTTTGGCATCGCGCACGCGATATTTCGTCGAATAGCCGCCTGTTTTCTGTTCGATAAAGGTCATGCGGCTGATGTCCGGCTTCATCTCCTCGCCGCCCGCGCCGAGAATCAGATTCCGGCTCTCGAGGTCGGTCGGGTCTTTCCACATAACGGCGGTGCCCGTAAGTGGCTTTTTGTCTTTTTTGTCCTTCTTATCCTTGTCCTGGGCCGGGGTTGCGAACGAAAGCACCAGCATCAGGAGCAGCAAAGGGATGGAGCGATAACCTGATTTAGTACGGAACATCTTTAACGGTCTCCTACGTGTAAGTTTCTGGTACAAACTCGTCGGTCGAGAGATTATAAGGCAAAAGAAAAGCCATCCACAGATTGCACAGATCTGTGGATGGCTTTGGCCCATGTTTTAGATTTTACGGATTGGGCGGCGTGGCGCCTTGCGGCGTGATCCACAGCTCGACGAACAGCTCGTTTCTCGCTGGGCCAACCAGAGTCACGATGCGGCTTTTATCGAGGTTGCGCGAGTTCACGAGGTATTCGACGATACGGTTCGCGTGATATTGGACCTCGCCGCGTTTGCCGGAGCGTCCGGGATAGACGATCACGTACGCCGTCGCTGTCGGATCGTTTTGCAGTTCGATGCCGAAGTTATCGAGGCGTGCCTTCTCGTCGTTTCGAGAGATATCCGGGAACTCATCAAACTTCTTGTTGCTCAGTTTCGGCAGCGGAATGGTGACGGCGCAATCAGCACTGCACTCGAGGTTGTAACCACCCATCGAGAGGTATGCTCTGACTGTCTGGCCGCCGAGTCCGGCTGTGTCAACCTTGATCGTGTCTGTGCCCTGGCCCGAGATAATCGTTCCTGCTGACACGGTCCAGTTGTAATTGGGCGTGACGTTTGCCGGAACCCCACCGCTGTAACGTGACGTGAAAGTGACTGGCTGATCGAGCGCGACGTCAGTCGGGCAACTGATTTCGATTGCCGGGCAAACAGGCTGAACTGCGACACACGGTTTCACCAGCACGCTGACAGCCGAGAACGCCTGACACGAACCGTCACTGCCGACACTCTGAATGTCGAGCGTCGCCTTGTGATATCCGGGCGTCAGTCCGGCCATGTTCCAGGTGACTGTGGGACCGTCACCGATGATGGTTCCGGCGTCAGTCATCCATTTGTATTTGATCGGGTAACCGCCGGGCGAGACTGCGTTTGCCATGAGCTTCACTTGAGGCGCGCCACCATCGGCACACGTGGTGACGATGTTCGAATCCGCAGTCAAACTCAGCGAAAGTGGGGCATTAACAGCCGAAACGACGGTCGTTTTCTGGGCGATCGCTTGCGATGTGAATAAAGAGGCGACCAGGGCAATTGGCGCCAAATATCCCGCAAGCCGGAAGAGATTTCTGAACATTTGCACTCCTTACGTGTGAATGGTTCGGGTAAAAGAAAGTGCCAATTGGCACCTGATTCCATTCGGTTGGTATTCGATTGGCTTGGCCCGTGGCTCGTTTGACTCTGCTAACGAATTGACGTTAGATAAGTTTGCTGCATCCCCAACCCAAATGCTTTCAAACGTGGCAGAGCTTCTACAGGATGAGATCGATTCTCTTAATCTGCGCCGTGTGGCTGATGATCCTGGCGATCGGTTGCAAGCGCAGTGGACAGCAAAGCACGAATAATAGTGCCGGAACCCCTGAAGTGTCCAACGGTTTAGCGGGAGATCGCTCGAAGGCTCGCGGTTTGCTGGACAAAGGTAAGGAGTTGTACCGAAACGATCAGGACGACGAGGCCGTGAAGGCGTTCATGGAGGCTGTGCGTCTCGATCCGGAGTTGGCTGAGGCGCATTTCCGTTTGGCGCTGGGCTATGAGTCGTTGGGAAAACAGGAAGACGCCGAAAAAGAGTATAAAAAAGCGGTTGAGACCTATAAGAAGTACCTCGCCCAGAATCAGGATGACGCCGAGGCTCATTACGCTCTCGGACAGACTTACGCGCGTTTAGGTCAATTCAGTGAGGCGATTCGAGAGTATCGCGAGGCGACGAAGCGGAAAGAGGACGACGCGGACATGTTTTACGACCTGGGCATCGCGTACACGAAGTTGGCCCAGTATGACGCTGCGGCTACCGCTTTTTCGAAGTCGTTGGAGATCGATCCGGATTATTACCGTGCGCAGGATGGGCTTGATGAAGCGAAAGAGGGGATCAAGCGGATTAAAGCCGGCAAGAAACATCAGGCAGACCTGTTGAAGAAGCAGATGGAAGACGAATTGAAGAAGGCCGGCGCTTCGCCGTCGCCAGAGGATTGATCATGGCTACATACACACCGCCACCATATTTCCCGCAGGGCTCCCTGGCTCCACCCGACAAGGGCCGTTACCGGAAGTTCAAACTGTTGATGACCGGCTTGGCGTTACTGCTCATCCTGCTACTCGCGGCTGCCGGGTACGGAATCTGGTATCTAATCCGCGCAATCAGCGGCTAAACCTCTTACGCGCTTGACACAACTTGCTCGCATCCGTATAGTCTCCCGTTTCGGACTAAAGGTCTGAAAACAAATAAGCAACGTCCAGTTGGTTCTGTAAGGGGTGGAGGCGTTGCTCGACCGGCGTGCTATTCGGTCGTCTGACAATTATTGTGGCGTAAATGGTATGCGTCCAGCGCGTACCGCGCGAAGGAAACTTCTCGCCAATTAATGCGACGCCACAGAAAAGTTTCGGCTTAAGGGAAGCCACGATCCACACCCGCCGCGTTTAAAGCGTAAATCAGAACGTCCCTAAACTAATTTTTTAACAGGGCAGCCGCCTGCGCTGACTGCCGGACTGGTTCCGGAAAGAGGCAGGCAAGGGGCCTTTTTGCGCGCTTAACGCGCTCGCATTAAAGAGGGAAACAGTGCCGACGATAAATCAGCTTGTTCGCAAAGGTCGCCAGCAGGTCAAGTACAAAACCGCCAGTCCCGCACTTCAGAGTTCGCCTCAGAAGCGTGGTGTCTGCACCCGTGTTTACACGCAAACACCCAAGAAGCCGAACTCAGCGCTGCGCAAAGTCGCTCGCGTGCGCCTGACTAACGGGATTGAAGTGACGACTTACATTCCCGGCGTCGGTCATAACCTTCAGGAGCACTCGATTGTTTTGATCAGAGGTGGCCGCGTGAAGGACCTCCCCGGTGTCCGTTATCACGTGATTCGCGGCACCCTCGACTCGGTCGGCGTCGCCGATCGCAAGCAGGGACGATCGAAGTACGGAGCGAAGCGGCCCAAAGGTGCTGGAAAGTAACGAGAGAACGATATGCCAAGACGACGAGTAGCCGAACGACGCGACGTGCTTCCAGATCCGGTATACAACAGCCCGCTCGTGACGAAATTCATCTGCGGCGTGATGTGGCAAGGCAAGAAGAGCCGCGCTGAGACCATCTTCTATGACGCGATGAAGCAGATTGGCGACAAGACCGGCGAAGAGCCATTGAAGGTTTTCAAGCGCGCCATCGACAACGTCAAGCCCACGGTTGAAGTGAAATCGCGACGAGTTGGCGGTTCGACTTATCAGGTTCCGATCGAAGTTCACCAGGAAAGGCGCGGTGCCCTGGCAATTCGCTGGATCGTCTCTTACGCACGCGGCCGCGGCGAGAAGACGATGACCGATCGTTTGGCAGCCGAGATTCTCGACGCGGCAAATAACCGCGGCAACGCGGTGAAGAAGAAGGAAGACACGCACCGCATGGCGGATGCGAACAAGGCGTTTGCGCATTACAAGTGGTAATAGGTTCTATGCGGCCTATAGGTCCTATAGACCTATAGGAGTAGAGCAATGGCTAAGCACGATTTAAGCAAGTTCAGGAATATCGGCATCATGGCCCACATCGATGCCGGTAAGACCACCACCACCGAACGTATCCTTTATTACACGGGCATCACGCACAAAATCGGCGAGGTGCACGAGGGTACGGCGACGATGGACTGGATGGAACAGGAGCAGGAGCGCGGTATCACGATTACGAGCGCTGCGACGACCTGTTTCTGGGAACGAAACGGCGTCGATCATCGCATCAACATCATCGACACTCCGGGCCACGTCGACTTCACGATGGAAGTCGAGCGTTCGCTGCGTGTACTCGACGGCGCAGTCGCTGTATTCGACGGCGTCGCAGGTGTCGAACCGCAGTCTGAAACTGTCTGGCGCCAGGCTGATAAGTACGGCGTACCGCGAATTTGTTTTATCAACAAGCTCGATCGCGCGGGCGCATCGTTCGATCGCTCGTTTGAGTCGATCATCACTCGGCTCGGCGCAAATCCAGTCGCGTTGCAGATTCCAATTGGACTCGAAGATCAGCTCAAAGGCGTCGTTGATCTGATTGCGATGAAGGGTTTGATCTGGAAAGACGAAACCAAGGGCGCTGAGTATGAGGTCGTCGATATTCCTGACGACTTGAAAGATGCAGCCGCTGCAGCACGTGAGAAGTTGATCGAAGCCGTCGCCAGCATCGATGACGACTTGATGCACAAGTATCTCGAAAGCGAAGAGATCTCCGAAGCGGAGATTCGCAAAGCGCTTCGTGCCGGCACGATCGAACTGAAGCTCGTTCCTGTCGTTACTGGTTCGGCTTTTAAAAACAAAGGCGTGCAGACACTGCTCGATGCTGTCGTCGACTTCCTGCCGTCGCCCCTTGATGTGCCTCCGGTTGAAGGAATCAATCCGAAAACTGACGCGCCTGAATCTCGCCCGCCTGAGGCATCGGCGCCGTTTGCCGGCCTCGTTTTCAAGATCATGGCCGACAAGCACCTCGGCCAGTTGTCTTTTGTGCGTATTTACAGCGGCACGATTAAGGCCGGCTCTTATGCCTACAATCCCGTCAAGGGAAGCAAGGAGCGCGTAGGCCGTCTGATGCGTATGCACGCGAACAAGCGTGAAGATATCGAGGACGCGAGCGCAGGAGAGATCATTGCCATCGGCGGCATGAAGCAGGTCACCACAGGCGACACAGTCTGCGATGAGACGAAGCCAATCATCCTCGAGAAGATGGAATTTCCGGCGCCTGTTATTCGCGTCGCGGTCGAACCGAAAACACGGCAGGACCAGGACAAACTCGGCGTCGCTCTGAATCGACTTGCTCAGGAAGATCCTTCGTTCAACGTTTCCACGGATCAGGAGACCGGCCAGACGATCATTGCCGGTATGGGTGAGTTGCACCTCGAGATCATCGTCGATCGCATGAAGCGCGAGTTTGGTGTCGAGGCCAACGTCGGCAAGCCGCAGGTTGCGTATCGCGAAACGATCACGAGGCCCGCACCGGGTAAGGAAGTTTATAAGAAGCAGACTGGTGGTCGCGGCCAGTATGGTCACGTCGAGATCGAGATCGAGCCCGCACCGGGTGAAGGTTTCGTGTTCGAGAATGAGATTACCGGCGGCGCGATTCCGAGGGAATACATCAAGCCGGTCGAACAGGGAATTCGCGATGCGATGGAGCGTGGCTTCCTCGCGGGTTATGAAATGGTCGATATCAAGGTCCGGCTCATCTTCGGTAGTTATCACGAAGTTGACTCGGATGAGCGTTCGTTCCATATCGCCGG
>Ga0070681_10002628_pt1 | contig 16487 bp, 16 predicted proteins | sample KBSC83BmetaG_FD_65650 | JGI IMG/M metagenome (GOLD analysis project Ga0070681, IMG submission 65650) | Corn rhizosphere microbial communities from Kellogg Biological Station, Michigan, USA - KBS C8-3B metaG | ecosystem: Host-associated > Plants > Roots > Rhizosphere | place: USA: Michigan...
CCAGCGAGCGGGAAAAGAGTCTTAATGCCGCAACCACAGTCGCTTTGGATGACGATGACGATTATCAGGCAAGCACCATTTACCATTTTTGTTATGAGCAAAGTTCGCGTTGCGGCGTTTTCGATCTCCATTGACGGTTTTGGCGCGGGACCGAGACAGGACCTGGAAAATCCGCTCGGGGTGCGCGGGATGGAACTGCACCGGTGGTTTTTCGGCACAGAAGCTTTCAACAAAATGCACGGGGAGAGCGGTGGGACACGCGGCACGGACAACGACATAGCTGCAGAGTCCTTTGAGAACCTTGGCGCGTGGATCCTGGGTCGCAATATGTTCGGTCCTGTGAGGGGACCGTGGAAGGACGATTTCTGGAAAGGATGGTGGGGTCCTAGCCCCCCGTACCACACTCCTGTGTTCGTCCTTACTCATCATGCGCGCGCTCCGCTGGAGATGGAAGGCGGCACCACGTTTTACTTCATCACAGATGGGATTGAGGCCGCACTGAGCAAAGCCAAAGAAGCTGCCCGGGGCAAGGACGTAAGGATCGGTGGTGGGGTGTCCGTAATTCGCCAGTACCTCTGGGCAGGCCAGATTGACGAAATGCACCTTGCCATTTCTCCGGTGCTGCTGGGTGAAGGCGAGCATCTGTTTGCCGGAATCAATCTGCCCCAGCTCGGCTTCGCGCCGTATAGGACCACCTGCGGCGAGAATGCAACTCATGTTTTCATCAGGAAAGCCAGCAGGAGCTAGAGGCGACTCGAGGCAGCACAGACGAGCAGGTAAGCCGAACCATACCGCTGATCACGCCTGATTCGACTGATTCACTTCGATCACGCAAGCAGGACTGCTTAGGTGCTGATGATTCAACGCCGTTTTTTCCGACCAGCGTAAACCATTCCTGTGGAAATCTTGATTCGGAAAAGCTATAGAGATGTAGTAGTACCCAAGGCTTACGATGGCAAGAGTCGCCGAAGTTGACAATATGTTAAGCGGAATTCAGGAGGTAGAGTGCGTTTCCTGGCGGGTTCGGAGTGGCCAATAGCTAATAGCCAGAGGCTAAGAGCTGGTTTTACGTTATCTCAATCCCGATGATTTTCCCGGCTCCGTCAAGTTCAAGCACGCCATCGGCTTCAAACACTGAGTCACCACTCAATCCAGGAACCGTGACAAATACCCGGTCGTCGGTGATGGTTACCGAGTAGGTGCGGGACATGTATTCGAGGCAGCGGCGGCTGCGGCACGCTTCCGGAAGGGTGAACGCAACGTCGGCGAGTTCCCCCAGTTCAGTCACGGACACTGCTACATCAATCTGGTAACTTGATTCCACGCCGCGCTCCTCCTCTGTGGGATCCAGCGTGGGCTTGAAAGCCACGTAAAAGTGGAAACGGTCCTTCTCCGGATTGAAAACGCCGCGTGCAACTCGCAGAGACATAAGGGACGGGAAGTTTTATCACAATGCGAGGATTTTAACCACAGAAGGCCGCGCAGGAAAGCGAAGTCTCGGATTTACCACAGAGGGCACAGAGAGCACGGAGGATTGCCTTGATTACCAGTGTAGTTCCGAAGCGAATGTCGTTTATTTTCTCTTGACTGCCGCAGGAAGGAGCGGAGCCGCAGGCGCAGCGACAAAAAATGGCCGACTCCGTGTTCTCCTAGATTTTAGTGCTCGTTTTGACGTCCTTGGTTCCGGACGACTGTGTGATTGAGATCGCATTCGTGTCCTTTTTGGTTAGTAATGACTAGAATTTCATGCGTGAAAGTTTTTCTAACCGGCGCCACCGGCTTCGTCGGCCGCAATATGATCCCGCGGCTGCTCGCTGAAGGACACGCGGTTCGTGCGCTCGTTCGCGGCCGTCCCGGCGAGCGCACCCGACTTCTGCAAGGCTTCCGTCACGAAGGAGATTTTCAGTATGTTCCCGGTGACGTAATCACCAGTGCAGGCCTCGATCAAGGCATGCAGGAGTGCGATGCGATAATCCACCTGGTGGGAATCATCGTAGGGAAGGGAATGAACACCTTCGACGCTGTTCACCATATCGGAACCCGCAATGTGATCGAGGCAGCGAAGCGCGCCCGGGTAAAGAGACTTGTTCACATGTCGGCCCTCGGCGTGCGCGAGAACGGCGTGGCCGAGTATCAGCGGTCCAAGTGGGAAGGCGAAGAAGAAGTCCGGCGCAGCGGGATTGTGTACTGCATTTTGCGGCCCTCGCTGATCTTTGGTCCGGGAGACGGGTTTGTCGCGCAGATGATAGACATGATGAAAAAATCGCCATTCGTCCGTCCCGTTCCGGGCGACGGATTTCCCAAGTTTCGACCTATTTTCGTCGAGGACGTGACTTTCTGTTTCGTTCGCGCACTGACGGAAGAAGCTGCGGCGAATCAGACCGTGGAACTTGGGGGCGCGGATGAGCTGACACTGAACGAAGTCCTGGCCGAAATCGCCCGCTGCGCCGGGGTGAAAAAGCGCGTCGTGCACATACCCATGCCACTGATGTTCCTGGCAGCACGAATGGCCAGCATGCTTCCCAATCCACCAGTGACACCCGACCAGTTGCGCATGCTTCAGGAGGGTTCCACCTGTGATATCGAGCCTATGAGGCAGATCTTCGGGTTCGCCCCGAGAGGTTTCAGCGGCTGCGGACGTAATTGAGTACTAAGGAATTACCAAGGGTCAATTAAGGCAGCTTTGGCGCAACTGGCGGAGGCAATGCGGGTTAGAATTTGCTGAGTGGCTATATCAAATTAAGCTGCTTGGAATTACTGAAACGAAACTGATAAGTTACTGGCCGGTAACGGTTTACAAATCCACACAGTCAGGTCCAGCAGCTCTGCATCTAAAGACTGAAAACGCCACTCGCAAAATAGGAGACGTGAAGTATATGAGGAGATATCTCGGGCTGACTCTCGCTTCGCTGGTGCTGATTGCAGCCGGTTGCAAAGGAACGCCCGGCAGCGGTCGCACCGACACGCAAATTGCTTCCGACGTACAAAGCAAGATCAACACCGACAGTAATCTGCCGGATAAGCAGGTCACCATCAACGCCAACAATGGCGTGGTAACCCTCAGTGGCGACGTGAGCAGTGATGCGGCGCGCAATGCGGCGGCCAATGATGCCGCTCAGGTGGATGGCGTCAAGACCGTGGTTAACAACCTGCAGGTTGTTCCCGCAACGGCTGCCAGCACTCAGGCTGAAGAGCCGCAGCAGGAAGCCAGCAACCCTGAACCAGAACACCACGAGCGCCACACAGCCAAGCGCTCGTCCCCATCGCACCGTCAGGTGGCCCGCAACAGCGACACTGGTGATAATGGATTGCGCACAACAGTGCCTCCAAGCAGCACCAGCAGCGAGCCTGCAGGAAGCAGCTACAACTCGGCATCGAATACACCGCCTGCGGTGCCCGCTCCGCCGGCGAGAATTACTGTGCCCGCGGGAACGCAGCTTAGTATCCGCATCAATGACGAACTGAATTCGGAAACAGCACAGGTCGGCGACGTGTTCCATGGTTCGGTTTCGACGCCGGTTTCACTGGAAGGCAAAACCGTGATCCCAACCACGGCTGACGTGGAGGGCCGCGTGGTGGATGTAAAGTCCGCCGGCCGCTTCAAAGGTCAGTCGGAATTGACGATTGAACTGACCCGCCTGACGATGAACGGTAAGAGCTATCCCATCACGAGCGATCGCTGGTCCAAAGAGGGGAACGCTCGAGGTAAGTCCACCGCAGCCAAAGTCGGCGGCGGCGCAGCCGTGGGAGCAATTCTGGGCGGCATCTTTGGTGGCGGCAAGGGCGCGGCAATTGGCGCGGCTGCAGGCGCAGGCGCAGGCACAGGAGTATCCGCAGCTACCAAGGGCCAGCAGATTGACTTGAAGCCGGAAACCGTCCTCAACTTCCAGCTGCAGAGCCCTGTCACCGTTCAGCCCGGCATTTCCCGGCAGGCGATGAACGACTAAGCTCCAGGAACTAATTTTTGAGCAAGCGCCGCGAGAGATCGCGGCGTTGTTTTTTGGTGGAATCCACTGGCGATGGCACAATAGACGCGTGTTCACGAACGAGCGCTGGGATTTAATCCAAAGATGGCTGAGAGGCTTGGGTTTGGTCCTGGCGTCGAGTGTTCTGCTGGGGGGCAATTGCCTTGCGCAGGATGCGCCCTTTCCCAACCTTGCCCTGTTCGCAGGCGCAGGCATCACCAACACTGCAGGCCCGGTTCATGGCTCCGTTCACTTCGGCGCCGACGTCGAGCAGGGAGTGCCGTGGCGGCCATCGCGGCCCATTCTTCCAGTCGGGTACCTGATTGAGGGCGGTTATGTCGGGCCGGTGAATTCATTTGCTGCCGGATCTGCGATTCTGTCCCTTAATTATCTCGGCAGATTCAAATTCTCAGATGACCGTGACTCCAAGGTGACTGTTTTTTTGACTGGAGGTTACACGCGGATGTTCGGGAGCGGCAACGCCGTAAACTTTGGAGGCGGGTGGGATTTCAACATCAGCGAGACAAGTGGAATCCGCTTGGAACTGCGCGACTACCGCCGAACTGGCGGACCTGCAGAGCACAATTTCGCGGTCCGCATTGCCTTGCTGAAGATGGTTGCGCACTAGAATTTCACTCGTTCAGAGTGCGCGTAAGCCGTAACTTCTCCGGTCCGCATCAAACAAGATAATGGCTAAAACGAAGCTCAGTGCGCTGCTCCACACCTGTGATGATGCCTTACGCCTCGGCCGCGCTCTCGATTCGCTGCGCGCATGTGACGAGGTCGTTGTCGTGGACCATGGCTCTTCTGACGATACGGTCCAGGTGGCGCGCGATCACGGGGCTAAAATCATCTCGGCCGTGAACGGCGTCGATCGAGGGGCCTACGTTCAGGATGTCGCGAACGACTGGATCCTATGCTTGCGTCCTTCTGAGGCGCTGGGAGACGATCTTGAAGCCTCGCTTCACGAGTGGCGCGAAGGTGAGCATCCCGAGGCTGCTATCGGGTTTAATATTGCCATCCGCGAGCAAAATGGCCATGGGTGGAAAGTACTACCGCCCGAAATGCGGCTTGCCAATCGCAAGCAGATTAATTGGACCGGAGATCTGCCGCCCGAAAATCCGAACGCGCCAGCTCTTGAAGGACATATCCTCCGAATCCCGCAGACGAATGAGAGCAGTGCTTGATCTGGTAATTGAGTAATTTCGTAATTGGGTAATTTGAAAGCTGTTGGCCCGGTCGGCGTTTTTCAATTACTCAATTACAAACTACCAATTACCAAATCTCCCCACCTCCCGTTAATATGGCTCTGTAGCTCACATCCGCTCTGGGGGAGCCGCTTCTGCCAACAGCACCGTTTGCCGATCTGCCGGTTGTATTTTACCTGGGCGCCTTCTTTTTGTTTGGGCTCACATTTGGCAGTTTTCTGAATGTGTGTATTTACCGGCTTCCGCGGGACCTTTCCGTGGTCAGCCCGCGATCCATGTGCCCCAATTGCGGAGAAGCCATTGCGTTTTATGACAACATTCCGGTCCTGAGCTGGATCATGCTCCGGGGACGGTGCCGCAACTGCAAAGCGCGCATTTCGCCACGCTACGCGATTGTCGAATTGCTCACGGGTATCTTTTTTGTTCTGGCCTGGCTTGTACCGCGGGCTAAGTGGTTTGCCGACGGCTATCGCCGAATCACCCTGAGCAGCTTTGGGGCAGTTTTCGTTTCCTATGAACCCAGCGCTCTTGCCTTTCAGCTTTCTGCGCTGGCGTTTTTCCTCGTTGGGTTGATCTTCACGGACGCGGAGACCAAGCTCTTGCCGGATCTGCTCACCAAGCCGGGCATCGCAGTAGGGCTGGCTTTCAGCCTCGTCGTTCCGGTTGAAGGTCCGGCACGTTTCTTTTTTCATGGGATCGAGAACTGGCGCATTCTCTCACTGCTCAACTCCATTGCGGGAGCGATTGTTGGCTCAGCGTTCATTTTCGGAGTGGCGCTGGCGTATCAAGCCTTACGCAAAGTCGAAGGTATGGGCCGTGGGGACGTGAAGCTGATGGCTTTGATTGGCGCATTTCTGGGCTTGAAGCTCACGCTTTTGGTGCTTCTTCTGGGATCACTGGTGGGAAGTTGTTTTGGGCTATTGTTGATTGCTGTTGTCTGGCGAAAGCGGCTGGCCCGCCGAAGGCGCCGGCACCCGGCGGAAAGCTCCAGCGCCGCAAGCGGGCGGGCCTGGCAATCGGCCCAGCTGGTTTACAGAAATTTTGAAATTCCGTTTGGCGTCTTTCTGGGATCTGGCGCGCTGGTCGCAGCGTTTTGCGGCACCGTGATTATTCGCTGGTACCTGAGTTTCTACTGGTCATGAAAACGCCCGATTACTTCGGTCTGATACGGCGTTTACCCTATCGTTTCCGCGGGAAAGAATGGATGAGAATAGCTGCCTGAAACGGCAGTACAATGGCTCGGAGAAAACCAGGACAACCTCATGAAGACATTATTCGCTGTTCTAATCACAATTTTTTTGTGCGCCGGAGCGATTGGGCAGCAATCGCTGGGCGACATCGCGCGGCAGAACCGTAGTAAAAAGAAAGCCAGCTCAACAATAAAGTTTAGTGACGATAACATGCCGCGCACCATCGCGCCTGAAGCGGAACCTGCGAAAGAGGCCGCAGACCAGGATGGAAAATCTGCCAAGGAAGCCGACCAGGGTGCAAAGGACAAGAAGGCGGAAGCTAATCCGGCCGAAGCCGAGAAGCAGAAAAAAGAAGAAATCCAGAAGAGCATCGATTCCGAGAAAAAGGAAATCGCTGATCTTCAGCGGGAGCTCGATATCGCACAACGCGAACAGAAGCTTCGCGCCGCCGCCTACTATGGCGACGCGGGAACCATGCTCCGCGACTCCGCCAAATACACCGAGGAAAACAAAAAACAGCAGGACGAGATTGATTCCAAGAAACAGGCGCTCGATGCAGCCCAGCAAAAACTCGGTGATTTGCAGGAACAGGCGCGCAAAGCCGGCATGCACGAGAGCGAGTAAGTCTCAGTCTTGTGATGATGTTTATGTTGAGGCCTCAGTCCCGAGGAGACGCTGTGCCACAGCATTTCGGTTCACATTCTTGAACAAGATGGCCGTAGCTTTACTTTCACTTCAAAAAAAGCCAGCGCTCACGCCCCTCAACCTTTTTTTAGTTCAACCAGAACCTGCCGTGCGACCTCTTTGAGCGTTTCAAAGACGCCTTTGCCCTGGAATGCTACAGCTTCAAACACCGGCTCGTTTTTCTTGACCAGCTCGCGCGAGAGCTCGGGTACAGGCAACGCGCTGGGCAGGTCCCGCTTGTTCAACTGCAGAACGTAAGGAATCTTCTTGAAATCGTAACCGTGCTCTTTCAGGTTTTCCTGCAGGTTATCCAGCGCTTCCAGGTTGGCGTCCATGCGCTCTTCCTGGGAATCGGCCACGAACACCACGCCGTCTACGCCACGCAAGATTAGCTTGCGGCTGGCGTCATAAAACACCTGCCCGGGAACAGTGTAAAGATGGAATCTGGTCTTAAAGCCCCTTACCGTCCCCAGATCCAGGGGAAGGAAGTCAAAAAACAGGGTTCGGTCGGTCTCGGTGGCCAGGGAAATCATCTTGCTCTTCTGCTTATCGGACGTCTTATCAAAGATGAATTGCAGGTTCGTGGTCTTACCGCCCAGACCGGCGCCGTAATAGACGATCTTGCAGTTGATTTCCCGAGCCGCAAAGTTGATGAAACTCAAGACTCTCCTCGGATCTGCCCACGCGGGAGAGATTGCCACGCGAACAGGAGCTGACCTATATCCCTTTGAAAGGATTGTTTATACCATACCAGAACTGAATCGAGCAGCACGGGGTCAAAATGGCAATCTCGCGGACACAATGCTCTCGCGCCAATCCGGTTGCGCGGCGCCAAAGATCCGTTCAGCGTTGCGGCTGGGTGGTAGGCATCGGCCCTGGCGGCAATGGGTAATAGCCCTGTTTGGCAATTACGCTGAGATTGGGGCGATGCACTCTCACTTCAATCGTCCGATAGCTGCTGGATGCAGTAGTTCGCGTGTTGTAGCCCAGCGTGTACTGATTACGGGCTACGTCGGTGATGCGCGAGTATGCATCCTCGATGGAAGAACGGTCAAAAGCGGCATAAGTCTGCCCGGCAGTATCGCTGGCATATCTGGGAAGAATGTTGCCGTACCCGAATCCCGGGAAACGGACACGATTCAGCCGGTCATAGATGGGAATGGCGGCCGTATCCACACCCAGCGCAAAGACCTGGATGTTCTGTGACAGGAGAACCTTTTTCACCTCATCGTAACGCGCCCGGCTGCCGATCTCGCGTCCGTCGCTGATCACAAAAATGATCTTGCGTCGCGTCTTGTCCCGTCTGGCCAGGTCCTGGGCCGCCCGGAGAATGGCATCATTCAGCACGTAGGATTCCTGCACCGGCGCAGGCACCGCCTGTGGCTGCACGCTTGGGTCCGCTTCATGGCCGTTGATCATGGGCCCGGAATGCGAAAAGGGCCCTCCTCCGACCATCGGTGGTCCTCCTTCCCGTCCGGGGCGCTTGATCTTGTTGAGGTTTGCGGTTGAGATGTTGTCGGCACCGGAAAAGTTTGTGACTTGCTGCACTGTATGGCCGTACCTGTACAAAGCCACTTCATCGAATTGGCTGAAAGCCCCGATCAGCGCCGGAAGGGTTTCGTTCACCTTCTTCATGGTCGTGGACGGCAGGTCAGTGTCTATGACGACGGCGGCCGAAAGTGGAAACGGATCGCTGGTCATGAAGGTGAGCTGCTGTGGAACTCCGTCTTCATAAATCGTGAAGTCCTGGGGCCCCAGGCCGGGAACCAGGTGGCCTGAGCTGTCTTTCACCGTCACGGGGACTTGCACAAAGTTCACGCGAATCGAGTAAGTGTAGAGGTCGTTACGGCTGGTTCCAATTCCTGCCGGTGGCTTCTGCGCTTGCACCGAAGGCGCAGGCGTGGATACCGCATCAGCCGGTGGAAGATCAGGGTGATCATTTTTGGGCGCCTGAGGGGCATCGCTCGGGAACTGTGCCTGAGGGTTCTTGGGCTTCGGGGCATCTGGGATGCCCTGTTGCGCCGCAAGCGGCAGCGCCAGCAAAGCCGCCAGGAAGAGCCTACTCTTAAACCCGGACTTGGCGCCCATCATCGTCCCTCCTCCCGTTATTTAAGACGCCGAAAGCACAAATCATGCTTCCAGAGGCAAGATGCTCGAATGCATTCTAAGATCGGGGCTCTTGCCTCTTCTTGCGTCCTAGTCGCCCTGGGCACAAAAATGCCCGGGATCCATCCATTCATTGTAAATGGGGTCAGGCATTCAGAAACAGGCTGCTCAGCATCGAATAGAATGTCCTTAACAGCCAAATAAGCAGAAAGGCAGCAGCCTATGCGGAGCCTCATTGTCGGCATTCTTGCTGCGTTGTGCGCCGTGCCTGTGACGGCGCAGAACAGCGCGCCATCCGGCAGCCAGCAGGACCAGACACCGGTCTTCCGGAAGAACGTCAACGTGGTCAATCTCTTTTTCACCGTCAAGGGCAAGCACGGGGCCCTGGTACCCGGCCTGACCCGCGATGAGTTCGAGGTTTTTGAAGATGGCAAGCCTCAGACCATCAAGTATTTTTCCGCGGTAAGCAATCAACCGCTGACGTTGGGCATTCTGGTGGATTCCAGCGGCAGCATGCAGAACATGTTGCCGGAAGAAAAAATTGTAGCCGGCGATTTTCTCCGGCAGGTGATCACCGACAAAGATCTGGCCTTTATCATCAGTTTCGATATCAGCGTTGACCTGCTGCAGGACCTCACCAGTGACGTCCACATGCTTCGCCAGGGGCTGGAGCGGGCACGAATCAACGTGGGCGGAGGCAGCAGTGGAGTCCCCGGCATCGGCCAGGGCCCTATCCCTGTTTCCCGCCCCAAGGGCACGCTTCTGTATGACGGCGTGTACCTTGCGGCTGATGAAGTGCTGAGCAAACAGGTCGGCCGGAAAGCGATGATCGTGCTCACCGACGGCGTGGACCAGGGCAGCAGGATGCGCCTGAGAGATGCCATAGAGGCCGCCCAGAAATCTGACGCCATCTGTTACGTGCTCCTGATCAGTGATCCGCACTGGGGTTCGGACTCGCATGAAATGAGCCAGATGACGGAGCAAACGGGAGGTCGTTTGATTACTGTCAACAATCCGGACAAGCTTTCCAAGGCCTTTAAGGAAATTTCTGACGAACTGCGCAGCCAGTACAACATCGGCTACACGCCGACCAATGACAAGCATGATGGCAGCTTCCGCAAGGTTGAGGTGAAATCAAAACAGGGATATAAGATCCAGGCAAGAAAAGGATATTACGCTCCGGTGGACTAATGCTCAGACTTCGGAAGACGGACGTTCCCGAAGGGTTCCTGTGCCACATGAGTGCAAGTTGATGGACAAGGAAATAGGTCCAGAGCTGATTTGTTACTTCAGGCTAACAATTTAAATTTTGCGCACCATTTGGTTCGATGCATATCGTTGCATGACGTATTCAAGGGAGTCAGACTCACCGCAGTTGATGGCGGATCTTTGTGATGCCCCCAGGCAATCGTTGGTGACGCAAGTGTTCTAGTTGCCCCGGTCCGCCAGTTGCGCCTCTCCAACTTGCGTCTCGTGTAGCGCATCTTAGTACACATGGGTGAGCATCAATGCCACCCTGGACCGGTTCTCCTGCTGGGCCGGATGGAGGCAGCAAGACTGCAACTTCAGCGCCATTTTCAACGCATTGTTTCTGCCCGAATTCAACAAGGAGGAACGGACGGCACCGATCCGTGCAGTTTTCATGGTACACAAAGCTCGAACTAGTACAGTCTATGATCAATCTGATTGCACCCTGAACCCGGGTGAAACGGTGACGGAATCAGGCATTTATGAGATCTGTCATTCTGATGAGCCCCGGACGGCGCTGCTCATGCTGCGCAATTCAGTGTTTCCCTTTTGCCGTAAGTGCGGCGATTCCGTTCGCTTCAGACTAGTCCAGGCTGCGCCTCACATTTCCGAGGACCCGGATTTCAATGAAGAAGTGTCGCAAGTGGACAACTCGATGCTGAATCAGGGGATTCCAACCAGCTTGTCCCCTACCCAACTCGGCATGACTCATGGCTTCCGATTCCTTCAAGAGGTTGCATCAGCCTGGGGAACAAGTACCGACAACGGGAATCTATAGAGTCCTGCACCAGGCGCATCGGCCATCGCATGAGGTAATTCTCGTGGTGGCCGACATCTTTCCCGCCTGCCAGCATTGTGGGGATCGCGTTCGCTTTGAGCTCCTGCGCCCGACGGATCAGTTCAGTGAGCACGCGGAGCAGTAGAGTACGAATGGCTCGAGGCCTTCAGGAAAATAGCTGAATTTCTTTCGGCGTCACGAAAACCCGGTATGATGAAGCTCATCAGCTAACCGGGATTAAAGCAGAGTGAGCTCCAGTTTCCGCCGAATACCTGCAGAGTTCTTCGGCCGGCGCGTGCAGGGAATCGACCTGCTGCGCGGGCTCTGCATTGTTGCCGTTGTCTTACATCACATCAATCTGAGGATTCGTTTCAACCACAGCAACGCAGGCCACTTCATAGGGCCGGCAGCGAACAACGTGCTGTTCTGGAACGGCTACTACGGAGTGAGAGTTTTCTTTGTGATCTCCGGGTTCCTGATTACTGCCTGGTCGATCCAGCGTTGGGGGCAGCTTGAAGAGCTCGACCTGAAATCTTTTTACCGGATGCGTTTTGCGCGCATCGCGCCCAGCCTGCTGGGGCTGCTGCTCGTCCTGAGCCTGTGCGACTTGATTCGGGTTCCTCTCTTCACGATCCAGCACACCACCTTGCCTCGCGCTCTTCTGGCGGCGCTCACCTTTCACGTCAATTGGCTGGAAGCAAAGAGCGGCTATCTTCCCGCCGGCTGGGATGTGCTCTGGTCGTTGTCTGTGGAAGAAGTTTTTTATTTCGTGTTCCCGCTGCTTTGCAAAACGCTGCGGAGCCGATTTCTGCTGACCTGCGTGTTGCTCAGTTTTGTCGTGCTTGGCCCTTTCGTCCGTGTTCTCACACACAATCCTTTATGGAGTGACTATGGCTATCTTTCCTGCACGGATGGAATCGCCATCGGGTGTCTTGCTGCCATGCTGGCCGGCACGGTCAAGCTTTCTCGCGCAGTGAACCTGGGCTTTCGCGTTGCAGGTTGCGGTATGTGCCTGCTCATCGCAGTATTTCGCGGCGCTGGGATTCGATTTTACAAAATCGGTTTAGATGTGACGGTTCTCGAAGTGGGGACAGCGTTGCTGGTGATCGCCATGCAACAGGGAGAACAGGAGCAAAGCAAGGGAAAACAATTGATGTCACGTTTCCTCGGCATGCAGTTACTCGGCCGCGTGCTGCGCTGGTTCGGCCGTAACAGTTATGAAGTCTATCTAACGCACATGCTGGTAGTCCTGCCTGTGGTGATGCTTTATCAGCATTTGCACGCCGGCATCAACACAGCTCCTGGGTGGTTTCTGGGCGCCACAACACTCGCAGGCCTGGCAGGATTTGTGGCGGCAAAGTTCTACTCCGAGCCACTCAATCGGAGGCTGCGAGCAAGGGTTGGGAGAGCCTCTTCACGTGCCGCAGTGGCAGCAAGCACCGAATAAGCATCCCATCAGTCACCCAGAGCCGTCGTGACCAGTTCTGTATCCAGGTACTCGGTGACTTCCTTCAGTTTGCCGCCATCAATCCGGAACACAAAGCAATAGTGGTTGTTGTAGGGCTTGCCAGACTTGGTCGTATTGCTTCCGTGCGCCTCCACAACCACGTAATCGCCATCAGCAATGAAGCGGTCGGGAATGGTTGTGATTCGCCCGTCAATGCGATCTGACAACAGACCAAACAAATCCCGCAGCACAGTCGATTTCCCTGCGTATGTTTTGGACCATTTTGTGGTGCCGGTGACGGTCCAATTGAAGTCCTCTGCCATGGCTTCCACAAACGGCCTCGGATTGCCTTTGGCGAGCTCGGAGAAGATCTGCTCGAGCAGCTTCTTGTTTTCAGTGCTGTTCATCCTCAACAAGATAACACTGGGAGTGTTTCATGGCAGGCGCCCGGGATCACATCGTTCCCTGAAGGGGTTTGGAGCAGAGCTTCGTGACGGAGCACGTGCCGCTATTGCTTTGGGACGTAGTAGCCCTTTTTTGCACGGACGCGGAACTTCTTGTCCGTCATACTGATTTTCACCTGGCGGAATTCGCCATTGGCAAAAAACTGGTCAGGCCGATAAGAAACCACGTACTGACTGCGTAGCTCTTCCTGGATGTCGTGGAACGCGTCCGCCAGATCCTGGAGCTTGAAGGGGAAGAAGGCGCGTCCTCCAGTGGCTTCCGCCAGCATTTTCAGGTTCTTGTCCCCCTGGTCCACGCTGCTGCTGGTCAAGTTGGTGCTGATGGGATAAATGATTACCTCAGCGCGCTGCGCCATATCCAGCGCTTCCTGGCGAAGCACACGGCTCTGGTTGTCATCGCCATCGGAAACCAGGATCATGGCCCGGCGCACCGGAAAGCCCTCTCGTTCTTTCATTAGCTTGTCACGGCAGGCGAAATAGACGGCATCCCAGAGCGCGGTTCCACCGCCCGGGCGTATGACCTGGATGCCATGCGTGAGCTTGTCGAGATCGCCGGTGAAATCCTGCGTCAGGTCCCAGACCTCGTCGAAAGCCAGCACAAAGGCCTTGTCACTTCTCGGGCGGATGATCTGTTGCAGGAACTGAATCGCCGCCTGCTGCTCAAACTGGAAGCGGTCGCGGATGGAGTTGCTGGCGTCAATCAGCAAACCGACCCGCAGCGGTAGGTCAGTTTCCGCTTCGAAATGCGTGATTTGTTTCGGGGGTAGATTGTTGTCCAGGATCTTGAACTGGTCTTCCTTGAGATCGCGAATAAAGCGGCCATGCTTGTCGGTCACCGTAAAGATCAGGTTCACCTCATCGGTCCGTGTGCGGAAGATGGGAATCTTGCCCTGGTCATCGTGATTGGCGGGGCTGCCCGGTTCAACTGCAGCAGCCGGGCTGGGTGAAGCCTGTGCAGCCGGGGGCAGGGAAGGCAGTGCCGGATCTTGCTGCGCATCGCCCAATCCGCAGAAAAAGATGCAAGCCAGAAGCAGGACCGCAAGTCTCATGGAGGACAGAGTCAATTATAGCTGGCCCAAAGCTGCTGCGGACGGCCAAATTATGCCTGAGAAGCAAAAGCCGCGCTTGCTGCGCGGCTTTTGAGGTGCGAATCGGATTCTATTTATCGCTGCACGTAATAGCCTTTTTTCGCCCGTACGCGCAGATGCTTGTTGTCCGCGGTGATCTGAATGGGGCGATATTGCCCTCCGGCGCGAAAATCTGACGGTTTGTAGGAAATCGAGTACTGGCTGCGCAGCTCTTGGCTGATGCTGTGGAACGCATCATTCAGATCGTGGAGTTTGGCAGGGAAGAACGCCCTGCCACCAGTAGCTTCCGCCAGCATCCTCAGATTGCGATCGCCGCTGTCGAGAATGTTGCTCAGATTCGTGCTGATCGTGTAAATGATTACGCCCGAGCGCTGCGCCATGTCATAGGCCTGCTGGCGTGTTACTCGGCTCTGGTTGTCGTCGCCATCGGAAACCACGACCAGGGCCTTGCGTAAAGTGCGGTTACTCCCGTCCTCGTTTTCCTTCAGCAGCTTGTCTTTACAGGCCAGGTACACGGCGTCCCATAAAGCTGTGCCACCGGCTGGCCGGATCACATTAATTCCGCGACTCAGTTTGCCCATGTCGCTGGTGAAATCCTGGGTCAGGTTGAACACCTCATCAAATCCGACCACGAACGCCTGGTCAGTATTGGGACGTATGATCTGCTTCAGAAACTGTGCGGCCGCCTGCTGCTCAAACATAAAGCGGTCGCGAATGGAGTTGCTGGCGTCAATCAGCAGCCCCACGCGCAGCGGCATGTTTGTTTCCGCTTCAAAGCTGACAATCTGCTGAGGTGGCAAATTATTGTCAAGAACCCTGAACTGGCTTTCTTTCAAGTCTTTAATGAACTTGTTGTGCTTGTCAGTGACGGTGAAGATTACGTTCACTTCGTCGGTCCGGGTACGGAAAATCTGCAGCGGCTTGTCATCGCTGCCCAGCATGGCGGTGCCTGAGGGTACGGCATTCGCGCTCCTCGGCTGGAGAAGAGGCGTTTGCGCCTGAGCTGCTGTTATCCCCGGCAGTCCGGCGATAATGAGGGTGGCAGAAACCAGGGCCAATCCCCTCAGAAACGAAAATAGTACTCTCAATAAAGTCATGTTCTCTGACTTCCTTCGTGCCCCAGGTTGCCCAGGAACTTGTCCAATTCTTCCGGCAGGGGCTGTTCCAACTCTACGGGCTTATGTTTAATTGGATGCTCGAATTGTAGCCCGGAAGCGTGGAGGAAGTGCCTGTCCAGAGATGCTGCCTTTTCTGGTGTACCTCCGTAACCACGTAACACTGCTGGTGCACCATACAGCACGTCACCTACCACGGGATGGCCAACTGAAGCCAGATGGACTCTGATCTGGTGTGTCCTGCCGGTTTCAATCTTCACCTCCAACAGTGAGAACTTGCCAAACGGCCCCTCGAGTTTTTTCAAGATTTTCCAGTGAGTTACAGCCGTGCGGCCTTGCACCCGCCGTGTGGTCATGCGCTCACGTCGGAGCAGATCACGGCTGATGGGAGAGTTGATGGTGCCTTGAGACTCAGGCATCCACCCGTGTACGAGTGCTAAGTATGTCTTTTTTACCTCGCGACGCAAAAATTGCTGCGCCAGCTTACGATGGGCAGCGTCTGTCTTGGCCACAACCAGCAAGCCGCTGGTATTTTTATCGAGCCGGTGAACTATCCCTGGCCTGAGCTCCCCACTGCCTTGTGAGAGGCTGCCGAACCGGTGCAGAAGAGCATTCACCAGAGTGCCTTTGCTGCCGGCCTCGCCTTTGCCCGAGCCTGCATGCACGCTCATTCCCGCCGCTTTGTTGATCACAGCAAGATGCTCATCTTCGTAAACGACGTCCAGAGGAATGTTTTCTGGGAAGGCTCGTAGCGGAGGAAGCTCCACTTGGCCGGTGATGGTCACGCGCTCACCACCATGCAATCGAAGGGAAGCTTTTGCATTGCCGGGATGTATGTGGACTTTATCCTGCTCGATCAGTTGCCGCACCCGAACGCGGCTGATCTCAGGAAGATGGATTGCGAGCCAATGGTCCAGGCGCTGTCCGGCGGCTTCAGCAGGGACGACAAAAGTTGTTGTAGCCGTGGGCTCGCTCACGCTGAAATTGTAAATTGCTGTGCTGCGAGACAGGCTGCTGAGCCAAGCCCGGCCCTCTTGCCATCTACCCACGATTTCTTTAGCATCAACACTGACAAAACGGCCTGCAAAGCAGGTGAGAACGGTAACCGTTCATGAACCAACATTCAATGAACAGGGGGCCTGACTCGTATAATAACGGCTCGGTGCGCGAGGTTCCGCCAGTACGGAAATGCCT
>Ga0070681_10002629_pt1 | contig 16484 bp, 9 predicted proteins | sample KBSC83BmetaG_FD_65650 | JGI IMG/M metagenome (GOLD analysis project Ga0070681, IMG submission 65650) | Corn rhizosphere microbial communities from Kellogg Biological Station, Michigan, USA - KBS C8-3B metaG | ecosystem: Host-associated > Plants > Roots > Rhizosphere | place: USA: Michigan...
GAGGAGAGAAGTTGGCGGGTCTCGTCCGCCTTCCTCGCGGCGCCCAGATCGCGGAAGTGGGACAGCGCGCGGCGGGCCAGTCCGGTCGCTTCCCGCCGCTCACCCTCTTCCGCCAGCACCCGGGCCAGTTCGAGGCATAGGTGCGCCACGCCGTTACGGTCGCCGACCGCCGCGTTGAACGCCAGTACCTTGCGGTAGCAGGCTTTCGCGTACGCTCGCCGGCCCTGCTTGCGGGCGATCAACCCCAACCGGTAGACCGCGTGGGCCTCGGAACCCGGCTTGCCGACCGCCAGGGCCTGGCGCCGTGAGGTCTGGAAGTAGGTTTGCGCGCGCTCCAGGTCGTCGGTCGCCAGGGAAATCTTGCCGAGCACGTAGGTCAGGTCGAGCTCGAGGTACGGGTCAGCGTTCCGGGCGACCAGGGTCGAGGCGCGGCTGCTCCATCGCAGCACGTCCTCCAGGCGGCAACCGTCGGCGCGCAGGTAACTGGCCCGGGCCACGTCAGCGGCGAAGACAGCGGTGGAGGCGAGTCCGGAAGGATCCCCGGCCACCGAGAAGAGATCGTGAGCGGTCGTGTAGAGGTCCAGCGCCCGAGCCAGGTTACCCAGTTCGTACTCGACAAGGGCCAGGGCACTGGCCATCGTGGCCGCACCCCGAACGTCGCCAGCCTCCTCGCAGGCGGTCCTGACCCGAGGAGCCAGCTCGCGCGGCAGGTCATGCTCGGCGTACAGCACGCAGGCCGTCAGCGACGCCTCAACGATCTGCCAGGCCAACCCGACAAGGCCGTACGCGAGGGCACACTCCACGGCGGCGCACAGGTTCTTCCGTTCCGTCACGAACCACTCCCGTGGCGCGGATCTGATCGACCGCAGGCACGCCTGCGCCGGTGTCCACCGGGGCCCGTCTCCCTTCGTGGATGCCCAGGGCGTGGCCGGCAACTCGTCACGGATGCACTCAGCGACCACAAGCCACTGACCCAGCGCTTGTTCCACCGCGCGGTGCCGTTCCCCCGGCTCGTCCTCCCGCGACGCCCGCTCCGCCGCGAAGAAGCGCACGAGATCATGCAACCGGTATCGGGGCTCGTCGGCCGGGTCGGTTCCGGATACCTCGAGCAGACGGTACGTGGCCAGACGATCGGCGGCAGCCGCCGCCTCCACGGCCGTGATATCGGCCAAGGGCGCCAGCAGCCACGCGGAGAAGTCGGCCACCTCGATGGTTGCCAAACGCCGCAGCACTTTACGATCCGTGTCCCCCAGAGCCTCGTACCCGAGCCCGATGTTCGTTCGTACCTCCAGGTCTCCCAACCGGAGCCGGTTGAGGCGTTGATGCTCGTCGCGCAACTGTCGAGCGATGAACGCGATGGGCGTCCCGGGCCGCGCGTTGATCTGAGCCCCAGCGATCCGTACCGCGAGGGGCAGGCCACCACAGCTCCGGATAATCTCGTCCACCGCCGCCGACTCAGACCCCGTCCGGCGTCGTGGCACGATGTGCTCGATAAGGACACGCGACTGCTCGTGATCGAAAAGCTTCAGCTCGAAGTTCCGCGCCGACTCCAAGGCCAACAGCCGGTTGCGGCTGGTCACGATGGTGGCGCAGGCGCCGCTTCCGGGCAGCAGCGGACGTACCTGCTTCTCAGATGCCGCGTTGTCAAGGACGATCAACAGTCGCAGGCCGGCGACCGTGGAACGGAACAACGCCGCCCGCTCGCCCAGATCGGCTTCGGCGAGCCTGCGTCCCTCAATCTCCAGAGCCCGAAGAAGCTGACCGAGCACCTCCCGCGGCGGTTGCGGCGCTGCCAGGCCACCCAGGTCGACGAACAACTGGCCGTCCGGGAACTCGCCCGCCAACAGGTGTCCGAGATGGATCGCCAGAGCGGTCTTGCCTATCCCACCCTGCCCAGTAATGGTGGCGATCGGCGGGCTCGCCGAAGACCGGCCGCGAAGGTACCCGGCCACCGCATTCACTTCCCGTTGCCGGCCGGTGAGATCCCTAATGCCGGCCGGCATCTGCCGGATCGGCCGGAACCCCCCCAAGGCCCCGGAACCGCTCGCATCCCTCGGCCCACGCGCCGCCGCGACCGGCGGAGCAGAACAGACAGGGGTGACAGTAAAGACAGGCACCGGTCTACGCATGAAATCGTCCCGGTCCCCACCCGACATCCCCAGGGCGTCGGCCAACCTGACGAGCGAGCGACTGTGCGGCCGAGCGACCCGGCCCCGTTCGATGTTCGCGATGGTACGAACGCTCGTCTCCGCCTTGCTAGCCAACTCCTCCTGCGTCAGCCCCGCCCGAAGCCGGTTAGCCCGCAGAGCCGCACCCCTCGCGTTCGCAATGGACCGGCGCACCTCGTCGGTGATCTCCGTCGCCCGGTCCTCAACGTCCACCTCGACCTCACCTTCGCGATCACCGGTCAGCCGCCCAGTCACCGACAGGCGGAAGCGGCGCTACTGACCAAGACCGTTCAGACAATTCTCGGGTCCGGTCCGCTCCGGATCCACCCCTGAACCGCCACAGATGTGCCGCTCGACCAGCGGTCCTGATCTCCGGCGCGGCTGATCCGGTGTCATCGCGTCGTGGACCGATGATGCGGCCCGTCGAGGGTGGATCGCGAAGGCATTCACGGGGATCTCCAGCCGTCGTCGGGGCCGCGGCGGCCGGCGGCGGCGCGCTGGTGTCCGCTGGGCCGCGTCCGGGCCGTCCAGCACTGCTGCCCGTCGATGTCCTTCGGCCCACTGTCGATCATATCCGGTGCTACAGATCCTTCCCGCCAAGCCTGTTCGCTCGGCGTCTCAGACCGGATCAAGGTTCACCGGTCGCCGCACGGTCCCCGCCAGCGGACGTGAGAGACCGGAAGGGTGTCTCGTGCTTGGGCGTACTTTGAAGCAGCCCGCCGGCGGTGCGGCGGACAATCGACGTACGGCCACCCAGTCGTCGCTGACAGCTACCTAAGCCTGGCGCAGTCAGGGTGACAAGACCACGAACAATAGGCGGCACATTTACCGGTCATATAGACGGACATCAGCTCTTGCCGGCATCCTGCTCGCGCCGGCCACGCCGTTCGCCCGACTTCAAGGGAACGGCCAGGCCGGCGAGGGCCTCACCGGCCGCCATCCGCCAGGAGGTCGATGGCGCCGCTAGAAAACGATATCCACCCGTGCGCCAGCGCCGTCACGGATGTCGACGACGCGCGTCTGGGTGATCACTGCGCCGTTCGGTCCGCACCTGCAGTCGAGGTAGATCGTGTACTCCTGGGAGGTCGCTCCGCAGCGACCACCGGCGAGGGCGTCGATCCGGTAGTACGTGGCGTCGAGGCTGCCGCTGTACGCGAGCTGGTCGGCCGACGCTGCCAGTCCCTCCACACCGCATTCGGGTCCCCGACCGTGGGTGAAGGCTCTGACTCGAGTGATAAGGGAAGGGTCGATCCGGTGGCCTCCGTGCGTGAGGTAGCCGTTGACATAGCCGGTGTTGCCGCCCAACTCGTGACGCAGCGGCACGCGCAGGAGCACCTGGTTGTCGGCGCCTGGGGTGATCGGCTGGTAGTAGTGCGCAGCCTCACCGTAGCGCGACTTGTCGGTCGTGCCGTCCGGCGCTTTCGGGTAAAGCTCGATGAACACCTCCGTGATGACCGAGCTCATGCACACGCCGCCCCAGGTCTTGCCTCCCCCGGTGTCCGAACCTGTGGCCGGCAGGGTCGGATTGACCCGCTGGACGTAGGTGTATCCAGACGCCTGCGCTGAACCGGCCAGGTCCACCGTCTTTCCCGACGCGTCAACAGTCTGTACACCGATGATGGCGTCCAGCGCGCGGTTGTCCGGGTAGCCGTAGATCGCCCCGCCAAGCCGGGTCGGCCTGGCGCTGGTACACCCTGGTGCCACCGCGGCGCCCTGTACCGCCGCCGAAGCGGGCCACGTTGTCAGCACTGTGACACCGGCGATCATCAGTGCCGACAGGGCCGCGAGCGACAGCACGTACCGTCGTCGTCCTGCAATGCCTGTCCTCACCTCAGAAGACTCCTTCCGACACGTTCGTCCCCTCGGTATTTCGCGGTCGGCCACCCGATCGCTGTCAGCAACCCCGACCCGGAACGGTCGCAGACGAGGAACCTCCACGAAGGCCGGCGGCGGCGCCTGAGCCCCGGGACCGTTGCGCCGCCGGTCCGAGAGGTGCCTACCGCAGTACCCCGGTCCGCACCCCGTGCGTGGCCATCCGAACGATAGGGATCGACTGGGCCGAGAGCCAGGCAATGTACCCGACATTTCGCGAGCGGCATCGGCACTGGCATGCCGAGCCGTTCATGACATCGAGAAATGTCCGTGAACACCATGGATCGGGCCGGCGCTGGCTGACCGAAGGCATTTTCCCCGGCAACTTCGCTGCATAGTCCGCCGACGAACGCGGTGCCACGCGGGTGGGCCTCCGAAGCCGCATCCGCTGGCCCGGCGGTCACCGTCAGCTTGAGGTCCATGAACCGCCCCGGCGATCTTGGACGCTCGGATCATTGCGCTCCGGCCGGGGCGACCAGGGCGTTGTGCTGATCGTAGTGGATGGCCTCGTACTCGGCCGGCGGTCGTAACCGCAGGCCGAATGTAGCCGGCGATGATTAAACCAGTCGATGTACTCCAGGGTGGCCAGTTCGGGGCGGACTACGACCTCGACCTGAGTAATCCGCAGCCTGTCCTGGTCGAGAACTCGGCCATCTCCCTTGACATCGTGATCGGCTGCGCTCGAGGATCGACGTCCGTGATCGCCGGACTGCTGTACCAGAGCCTGGTTCAGTTGCTCTCGTGGCTGGGGCTGTTCGCCCGCTCCTCGGCGTCGAAGGACGCGGAGATCCTCCTGCTGCGTCACGAGGTCGCGGTACTGCGCCGAGCCAACCCGAGACCGCGGCTGCAGTGGACCGACAGGGCTGTACTCGCGGCCCTGTCCAGACTCATACCCAAGGCGCTTCGCGCCCACCGGATCGTCACCCCGCAAACGCTGCTGCACTGGCACCGCCAACTGATCGCCGCTACATGGCGCCAACCCAAACCGCCGGGTCGCCCATCGATACCAGACGACGTGGTGAGGTTGATCCTGCGCCTTGCTACCGAGAACTCGACGTGGGGCGTGGTGCGGATCCAGGGCGAACTGCGCCCTACGCACCCAGGCCGAAGGACTGCTCGCGGTCGACTTCTTCCACATCGACACCGTGACCCTCAAACGGCTCTACGCCGCGTTCATCATCGAGCACCAATCACGCCAGGTCCACCTGCTCGGCGTCACCGCCCACCCCACGGGAGCCTGGGCCGCCCAATTCGCCCGACACCTTGCTGCCAGCCTGGAGGAGGCCACGCACCGCTTCACACACCTGATCCGCGACCGGGACGCCAAGTTCACCGCCGCGTTCGACGCGGTCTTCGCCTCGATCGGGATCGAGGCGGTGCCCACCGCGCCGCAGGCGCCGCGGATGAACGCCATCGCCGAACGCTGGATCGCCTCCGTCCGCCGCGAATGCACCGACCGGGTCCTCATCACCGGCCAGCGCCACCTGCAACACTTGCTGCAGACCTATGTCGAGCACTACAACACCGACCGAAGCCACCAAGGCGCTGGAATCGATCTCCGAGCCCCAACCGACGACCGGAACCGCATCCCGTTCCCCGCCCCGACCGACCGCATACAGCGGCGCAGACGCCTCGGAGGACTCCTCAACGAGTACCAAGCTGCCGCATGAAACCCCAGCTCAACAACACTGACTGAGTTTTCGATGAGGACAGGTGGTCCGCGTCGTGTGTCCGCACAGCGACGGGTACGGTCGTGCGCATTGGGAGAGCCCGCAGGAGATTCTCGATCGGCGCTCCGCCAGCGGCGAGATCGACGCGGACACGTACACGCGGATGCGTGCGCACTTCGCCGGCAGGGAGCCGGGACAGTAGGCACCCGCGACGCCCCTACGGCGCGGTACCAGCGGGGGCAGGCGTAGGCCGAGTCGGCAACACGCCGTTACCGATTCGGCACCGCGCTAGCACGCTATCGGGGAAAGCTCACCGGTGACTTCGGTCTTCATCGTGAGGGTCGCGCCGTCAGAATCCAAGTCGAGCGTCACCGCGACTGTCCCCAACCGACCTGTGCTACCGACGTGCGTTCCACCGCACGGGACGGATACCGTGCCGTCCGGCAATCCGCAGTTCCAGGTCCGCCGGGCCATCAGACCCTCGCCGGGAGCGTCGACCCAGACCGGCAGGTCCGCCCCGGCCCAGCCGTTCATCAGGTTGTTGATGCGTTCGGTCAGCTCAGGAAGGCGGTCCGCCAGATCGTCCGCGACAAACCCCTTTTTCCGCAGCGACTTACCCAGACGGTATTCGTCACGGCTGCCGTACTGGTGGATCCGCGAAACGGTCAGCGCCGCCCCGTCGAAGTCCGGAAGCCCGCGCACGTCGCACGGCACGGGCTTGCGCCAGCTGTCGGCGAACGCCTCGTTGATCGCCAGCGTCACCAATTCGCACGCCGTGTGGCCGGTGGACAGGCCAAGTCTGCGCTCCTGGTCCACGAGCAGCTCGGCTTCCTCGCCGGGCGTCAGTGCGGAGAGATCGCCGTCCACCAGGTGCACCACGTGCCAATGCCAGCCATCAGCGCCGCGGCGCACCGGGATGGAGTCGCCCAGCAGCAGATCGTCCGTGCCGTGGGCGACGGCGCCGATCACGCAGTCCGTCACCGGTACCCGGACCCCGCCGACGAGCAGCGAACCCAGATCGGCGGGGTGATCGGGCCAGGTGTGGTCGACCGGATGGAACGGCGTCGCGTCACAGATCACTGCCCACCGCCGGTCCTGCATCGGGAGGATGGCTCGCACTCGGGCCATACCCTGCACGGCACCGTGGGGAAAGGTAACCCGAGTCTCACCATCGGCGGTACCGACCAGGTGCGCCACGCTGATTCCCTTCTGATTACCTCACCTTACGTCCGGCCGGTCTTAGCCCACGTCGAGCGCCAGTAGGTCGGCCACCGTTTCCCGGCGGATCAGCTCGCGGGAAATGCCGTTCGCGATACCGACAACTGGGGGGCGGGGAGTGTGGTTGAAATTGCTTGACAGGCTTCGGCAGTAGGCACCGGTAGCGGCGACGACCAGGAGATCGCCGGCCCGGAGGTCACCGGGCAGGTATGCGTCGCGCACGACGATATCACCCGCGTCACAATGCCGACCGACGACCCGTACGAGAGTCTGGTCGGCCGTCGACATCCGATTCCCCAGGGTGACCGAATAGTCGGCGCCGAACAGAGCCGGCCGGACGTTGTCGCTCATTCCACCGTCGACCGCGGCATAGGTTCGCAGTCCCGGGCGCGGCTTGACCGTGCCGACCCGGTAAAGGGTGCAGCCGGCGTGTCCCACGATGGCGCGGCCCGGCTCGAACGCTAGGCGGGGCGGGGTGACGCCCAGCCGGCCACTCTCGTGGAGGACCGCGGTACGGATGGCCCGGGCCAGTTCCGCCGCGCTGCAGGCGTGGTCCTTGCCGGTGTAGGCGATCCCGAAGCCGCCGCCCAGATTGAGTTCGGCCAGGACGCGGCCGCGCTCGGCCGACACCTGCGCCATCACCCCGACCGCTCGCCGTGCGGCGATCTCGAAACCCGACGTCTCGAGAATCTGCGATCCCACGTGGCTGTGCAGACCACACAGGTCCATGACGTCGTCGGCGAGCACCCGCCGGACCGCGTCGTGGATCTCGCCGGTGTGCACGGAGAACCCGAACTTCTGGTCCTCGTGCGCGGTCGCGTTATGATCGTGCGCATCGGATCGCACACCCACTGTCACGCGAAGCAGCACGCCGGGCCGCTTCCCGAGCCGCCGGGCCAGGCCGGTGAGCCGCTCGATCTCATCGAACGAGTCGATGACGATGCGGCGAATACCCAGCGATAGCGCGAGTTCCAGCTCGCGGTCCGACTTGTTGTTGCCGTGCAGCAGCATGCGGCTCGGCGAGAAACCCGCCGCGAGCGCCACCTGCACCTCGCCTTCCGTGCAGACATCCAGGAACAGCCCCGATTCCGCCACATGCCGGACCACTGCCTTGCACAGGAAGGCTTTGGCGGCGTAATAGACGTCCGCGTCGTGGAATGCTTCGCGGAACACCTCGCACTGTGCCCGGAAGGCATCCTCGTCGAAAAGGTACGCCGGCGTGCCGAAGCGATCGGCGAGGGTGACGACGTCGGCTCCGCCGATCCGCACGATTCCAGCGTGGTCCCGGACGGCTGACGGCGGCCACACCGTGGGAGACAGGGAACTGTGATCCGGCGGGCTCAGCCAGGCCGGCGCCTGCGCCGCGGGGCCGGCCTGAGGCGGCGAGCCGACCGCGCCGGCCGGCCGAAGGGTGGTCAACTCCGACTGTGTGGTCACGAGTGGCTTCTTTCTGGGTCGTCTGTGAGGTGTTTGTCATGCGGTCGCATGGCAACGATGTCGGTGGGCAGCCCGGCTTCCGCTCGGGTCAGGGGGCGCAGTTGGGCGAGGGCAATGCCGACCAGGACGATGAGGCCGCCGACAACCTGCAGCGGCGTCAGCACCTCGCCGATCAGCACCCAGGCGAGGACGGCGCCCACGAGCACCTCCGCCGTACCGAGCACGCTGGCCGTCGGGGATGCCAGATAGCGCAAGGCCGCCACCTCGGAAACCGCCGGCATCGCGGTGGAGAGCACCCCGATGATCAGCACGATCAGCCATACGGGCTGGGAGAACGGGTGCAGGCCGCCCGCCTCGGTGAGGCGGTCGAACGGGAACGTCCACGGCGGCCGGATGACGGCGAACATCACGGCGGCCGACACCGACCCCCAGGTCACCAGGCCGACTGGATCGATCTCCGACAGTCCTCGCTCGGCGAACAGGTAGAAGCAGGTGAGGCACAACGCCGTGGCTGCGGCGGCCGCGATACCGACCGCGTTCAGTCCGCCGCCGCTGTCCCACACCTTGCCGACAAACACGAGACCGGCCAGGACGAGAGCCGCTCCGACCCACGTCAGGGCCGGCAGGCGGGTGCCGCGGACGAAGCGAGCCCACAACGCCACCCAGACTGGAGCGGTGAACTGAACGAGCAGGGCGATGCCGATGGGAATCCGGGAGATCGCCTCGAAGTAGAGGGTTTGCAGCAGCAGGTATGACGTGATGCCGTACAGCATCAGCATCGGCAGCTGGCGCGGCCGGATCCGAAGCCTGGCCGGGCAGCACAGGAGCACGAAGAGCAGGAGCACCGCCGCCGACACGGACTGGCGAAGCTGCGAGAGCTCCAGCGGCGAGAACCCCGCGGCCAGAACGGACTCCGACAACGGCCCGCTGGTGCCGAATCCCGTGGCACCGAGGAATGCCAGTACGATACCGATCCGGCGCCCGCGTACGGCTGTCGGTTCGGATCCTCGGACAGCTGGGATCGTCATTTGGTCAGTCAAGTTGCCGTACCCTCCACGCGGAGCAATGTGTTGCCTCGGTTCACCATCGACGAACCTCGCCGAAGAAATCCGGGATACGGTGCAGGCGATCTTTCTGCAGGGCGAGGTTGTACACCATCTGGCCGACCGCGAGATCGAGGACACCAAGACCGAACGGTGAGAAGATCGTAGGCCGGTCCGCGTCGAGAATCGCATCGCCGCGCAGCGCGTCGGCGAGTACGCCGGACACGAAATCTCGATGTCCGAGCTGCTTCTCCAGCAGGTGGGGTGAGGTGTCGGCCTTGAGACAATGGTCGACATCGTCGAGAACATTGTTGCTCCGCGCGAGAACCTCGGGATCGAGGTCGCGCAGGGAAACGTTGAGGACCAGCTGGCCCGGCCGGAACGCGGTCGAGATGTAGGGCCGCGCCGCGGTGGTCGCCAGCACCACCAGATCGCTGTCGAGCGCCTCCTGCAGGTCGGTCGGCCGGGCCTCACCGCCGAGCTTTCCGGCAATGTGCGTCACGAGCGCGGCCGCGGAGGCCTGGTCGAGGTCGTGGCAGCGCACGTCACCCAGCGCGAACCCAATCGTCGCCAGGTAGTGGCAGATGGTTCGGGCGATGACGCCGGCGCCGACGACGCCGACCGTGGCCGGCTCGGCCATGGCCAGTGTGCGGGCCGCAAGCGCGGCCGATGCCGCGGTGCGGGCAGCGCTGATGCCGGCGGACTCCAGCACAGCGAAGGGGTACCCGGTGCGGTAGTCGTTGAGTACCAGCACCGCCGACGCTCGTGGAAGCTGGCTCGTGATGTTGCCGGGGAAGCTGGCGATCCACTTCAGTCCGGCCGTACCGACCTCACCGCCCAGGTAGGCGGGGAGTGCGATGATCCTGGCTTCGGGCTTCTCCGGGAAACGCAGGAAGTAGCTGTCCGGGTTCACGCTGTCCCCGGCGGCGTGGGTCAGGTACGCCGCTCGTACCTGTTCGACCACGTCCTTCTCCCGGCCATCGAGGAGGCCAGCCACATCGCGGCCGCTGATCACGGCGAATTCCGGTGCCGACAACGGCGGCGCATCCCGCGCGGTCACGAACCACTCCCCAAGGTCATGTAGTCGGTCAGGAAACGAAGGGACGGCGGAACGGTCCGATCGAGCGCCGATTCGCCGAAGCGTGACGCGACCCAGGCGTCGTCATAGATGGTGTCCAGATATCTCTCGCCCAGGTCTGGGCTGATGGCGAGCACGGTGCTGCCAGCGTCGATCTGGTCGGCCATCCCCACAACCGCCGCGAGCACCGTACCGGTAGAGCCACCGATGAGTAGGCCGCGTTCGGCGGCGATCCTACGGCACATTCGCACCGTGTCGGCCTCGGGAATGAGCACCTTCAGCAGCGCGGGGTCGTCGGCGAAGATCTCGGGGCGACGGCTCGTACCCAAGCCAGGAATGTACCGGCGCTGGGGCGGTGTGCCGAACGTGACCGATCCCAGTGCGTCGACCGCGACGACCTGGGTATGGGCGTTCCTCGCGCGCAGCCCTTCAAGGCAACCCATCAGCGTTCCGGTGGTGCCGGCACCGACGAACAGCCAGTCGGGTATTCCGCACTCGTCCACGATCTCGGTGATGGTGTACCGGCGATGCGCCGCAACGTTCGCCGGGTTGGCATACTGGTTGAGCCAGACGAGATCCTCGTCCTGCCGCAGGCGACGATGGATGTACGCGATGCGCTGTTGCAGGTACCCGCCGTTGGCGTCCCGCTCCCGCACCACGACGACGCGGCTGCCCAGCGCGCGCATGGCCGCAACCGTACGCTCCGAGGTGTTCGGGTCGGTCACCAAGGTGAGGGAGTAGCCCCGGGCGGCGCTGATGGCCGCCAGGGCGATCCCCAGGCTCCCCGACGTCGACTCGATCAGCTCACTGCCGAAGTGGATACGCCCGCTAAGCTCGGCGGAGCGCACCAGCTCCCGCGCCGTCTTCATTTTGATCGACCCCGCCGGATTGAAGCCCTCGATCTTGAGAATGACATCCACGCCGGCCGCTAGGCCTCGCAACGTCACGAATGAAGTCGCATCGGCGAAATCCCAGAGATCACTCGCGATCACCTTTCCATCCTTCCCCGAGCCCGGATAGTTGATCGAGTCGTTCCGTTCACGTGCCGAGCCGCTCTGCGACAAGCGCGGCCAGTTCGTTTGGCCGGGTGGTGTTGAGGTAATGGCCACCGCCGTCGAGCATGACGACCTCGACGGACGGCGCCAGAGCCCGCCATCCCTGCGCGGGGTCCGGTGCCGCCGCAGTCACCGGGTCGTCCGAGCCGAGCACCACGGTGGTGGGGCTGTCGAACACCGCTCCGTCGCGCACCAGATCCACCGTCAAGGCACGGGAACAGCCGGCGTCGTACCGGAACGCCGAAGCAAGATCCGTCCACCTCTCCTCGGGCAGGTCGGCTAGGCCGTCGAGCTGGGTGAGGCGCGCCAGGTAGTCGCGGATCTGCGCATCCGATGCGGCGCCGGGCGCACCGGCCTGCTCCGCCTCGGCGGTGGACAGCACCGACCCGACCAGGAACAGGTGCACGACAGACGTGCCGTGGTGGCTCAGCCGTGCCGCCGTGGCCAGCGCGACCGCCGCACCGGCCGAATGACCGAGCAGCGCGACCGGACCGCGAACCTTGCCGGCGGCCTCGGCAGCCAGGCTCGCGACGAGTTCGGCGGCGGGAACCTCACGGCGGCCGTCGCCGCGGCCGCGAGCCGGAAGGTCGACGCCGAGAACACGCACCGCGGGCGCACGCTCTCGCAGGGCCCGGGCCAGGGGCAGATAGCTGACGGCGCTACCACCGGCGAATGGCACGCAGATCAGCGTCAACGAACCTTCGACCGCCTGACCGTTCAGGCCGAAGTCGATGAGCAGGTCCCGACTCACCGAGCTGCCGACGGCGTCGCGCGGCACCAGCACCTCGGCCAGGTCGTGGGCGGTCGGCCGGCTCAGCAGGTCCCGCACGCCCACGCCGAGAGCGGTCGCCACCCGCATCGCGGCCAGCGAATGGCCACCCAGATCGAAGAAGTTGTCGTACACCCCGACCGAAGTCACCGGGATGTCGAGCACGGCCGCGAAGGCCTCGACGGCGACGCGTTCACGGTCGTTGGCCGGCGGCCGCGCCGCGGGCCGCACCGGCTCCTCGACGGTTTCGGCGGCCAGTGCGGCGCGGTCGAGCTTGCCGTTGGGCGACAACGGGAATCCGGTACGGTGCACGACCGCGTCGGGCAGCATCTGTGGCGGCAGAAACTCCTTGAGGTCGCGCCGGACGGCGTCCAGCCCGATCGGACCCGGCCCGGTGACATGGGCGATCAGCCGGGGCTGGCGGCCCCCGCCGACCAGCACGGCGGCCTGCTCGACACCGGCGAGCCGGGCCAGCGCTACTTCGATCTCGCTCAGTTCGATCCGATGGCCGCGCACCTTGACCTGCTGGTCGTTGCGGCCTGCGCAGTCGAGGAGCCCGGAGGGCAGCCACCGGCCGATGTCGCCGGTCCGGTACATCCAGCGCGAGCGCCCGTCGACGGTGTTCGGGCGGAACGCCTCGGCGGTGCGGTCGGGGTCGTTGACGTATCCGACACCCACGCCGATGCCGGTGACCCAGATCTCCCCGTACGTGCCGATCGGCGCGAGGCTTCCGTCGTTCCGCAGGACGTACACGCCCGTGTTGATGATCGCCCGCCCGACCGGAACCCGGTCTCCGTATACCGGCTCGGTCATCACCTGATGGGTGACGTCGTCCGACGCCTCCGTCGGACCGTACGCGTTGATCATCGGAATCGGGAAACGCGCGAACCATCGCTGGGTCAGTCGTGGTGGCAGTGCCTCACCGGTCACCATCAGCCAGCGCAGCTCCGGCAGCTCCACCGGCCGGGCCTCCACCTCGTTGAGCAGTGCGTCCAGGTACGACGGCACCACCTCGAGCACGCTGATCCGTTCCCGCACGACGTGGTCGAGGAATGTACGCGGATCGGCGGTGACCTCGTTGCCGATCACCGCGGTGCTGCCACCGACCAGCCACGCCGCCAGCAGTTGCCAGACGGAGATGTCGAACGTCTGACCGGCGACCTGCGCGATGCGGTCCTCCGCCGTCAGCCGCAGCTCGTCCACCTTGGCGATCAGGTGGTTCAACATGCCGCGGTGGTGGATCAGCGCGCCCTTGGGTGCTCCGGTTGATCCCGACGTGAAGATGACGTACGCCGGGTCCTCGGTGCCCACCACGGCGCTGCCCGGCTCGTCCGGCTCGCCGGCCGCGAGGTCGGCGGCCTCGATCGAGATGAGCTGCGCGGGCAGCTCGGGCAGCTTGAGATCGGACGGTGCGACGGTGGTCAACACGTGCCGGCAGCCGCTGGTCGCGATCATCCCGGCGGCCCGGGCCGAGGGGTTGGCGAGGTCCAGTGGCAGGTAGACCGCGCCCTGACGCAACACCCCCAACACGCTGAGCGCCCAGACGGCGCCACGGTCCATGGCCAGCGCGACGACATCGCCCCGGCCCACTCCGGCGCGGCGCAGGATTCCGGCCACCACCTTCGACGCACGATCCAGTTCCCGGTACGTGAGCTGCGCCGCGCCGGCACGCACGGCCACCGCCTCGGGCAGCCGCTCCACCGTGGCCGCTACCGCGTCGAGCACCGTTGCGTGGGGCAGCTCGTGCACCCGTCCCGGGAACTCCTCCGTCAAGCGGCGGACCTCCTCCGCGCCCAGCAGCGGTACCGAGCGATGATCGGCATCCACGTCCCGCACCATGGACGCCAGCGCGCGAGCGTAGTAACCCGCGATCCGGCCGATCTGGTCCGGATGGAAGCGCCGCGGGTCGTAGTGCAGGGCGAGCCCCACCGCATCGGTCAGTGCGTCCTGCCAGAACTCCGCCCGGAACGGGAACTCCGTGCGCGAGGTGATCCGGGAACGGATGAGCTCGAATCCGCGTCCGTTGCTCAGCTCCTTCAGCACGTGGAAGTGGGTGAAGTTGAAGACCGCCTCGAAGGGTGCCTGCCGGCTGTCCAGGGACCGGATGATGTCGGCGATCGGATACCGGCGGTTGGGCAACAGGCTCAGTTCCGTCTGGTAGACCAGCCGGATGATGTCGGCCCAGCTGCCCGACAGCGCCGGCACCCGGAACGGGATGGTGTTGAGGAACTGGGCCACAAGGTCCTCGGCACCGAGTTCCTCGGGGCGCCCGCTGTGTTCGTAGCCGGTCACGACGTCGTCGCTGCCGCTCGCTAGCCCCAGGGCGACGAGGTGTGCAGCCATGAGCACGGACTTGACCGGTACCCGGAGCCGCTCGGCCAGCCGCCTGATGCCGTCGGACAGCTCGGCGGTCACCGGCACGTCGTGGAAGACGACGCCCTCGCCGTCGGATGCTGGCGGTTCGGACGGCGTGATCCGGCACGCCTGCGCGCCCTTCAGGTGCTCGATCCAGAATTGGCGCTGCTCGGCAGACCGCTGGGCGGCCTGCTCCAGCCGCAGGAAGTCCGGGTAGGAGACCTGCCTCGCCGGCAGTTCCGGCCGGCCACCGTCACGCGCCGTCAGATACGTCGCGAAGAGGTCGCGGTTGAGCGTGCCGACACTCCAGCCGTCGAGCAAGGCGGCGTGATAGCTGAGGTTGTACCAGCAGCCGCGCCGCCCGAGCAGGTACAGGTGCACGCGCACCAGATCGGGTTCGCCGGGCTTGAAGCCCGCCGCGAGCTCGCGTTCGTGGAGTCGCTGCAGCGCCTGGTCCTGCTCCGCCTCGCCGGCCTCGGACAGATCCACCACCGTCAGGGGCAGCGGCACCTCGCGGTGCACCAGCTGCAGCGGGCGCGAGTAGCCCTCGACGTGAAAGGAGGTTCGCATCGCCGGGTGATGGGCGACGACCGCCGCCAGCGCTGTCCGGAAGGCGGTGAGGTCGATCGGCTCCGCGATCTGGTACGTGGCGACGTCGTGGTACAGACCCGGCTCGGCCCGCCGCAGCGTCTCGAACAGCAGTCCTTCCTGCAACGCGCTCAGCGGGTAGGCGTCGCTGATACCGGAGGGCAGACGGTCGCGGTCCGCCGGCACGAGAAGGGAGAAGGGTGTCACGCCGGACTGTGTCGCGTCCCTTTCGGCCGTCGCCACGACGCCGGCCAGTTCGGCGATCACCGGATGCGCGAACAGATCCTGGAACGAGAACGCCAGACCCGCGCAGCGTGCCCCGGCGAGCACCCTGATGAACTTGATCGAGTCTCCGCCGAGGCTGAAGAAGTCGTCCGTGACGCCCACACCGGTGACGCCCAGCGCCTCCTCCCAGATCGTGACCAGCGTCTTTTCGATTTCGGTGCGGGCCGCGACGTGTTCGGCAGAGGGCCCGTTGCGGCCTGGCTTCGGCAGCTGCCGTACGTCGCGCTTGCCGTTGTGGCTGGTCGGGATCTCCGGTACGAGCATCAGGAACTGCGGCACCATGTACGGCGGCAATTGTTCCCGCAGCAGCTCCCGCAGCCGGCCCTCCTGGTAGGTGCCAGCGGTCACCAGGTACGCGCACAGGACCCGGTCTCCGCTGTCGTCCACCACGGCTGCCGCGGCGCACTCCAGGACGTCCGGATCGCGCAGCGCCACGTGCTCGATCTCGCCCAGCTCGATCCGATAGCCCCGGATCTTGACCTGGTTGTCGATGCGCCCGAGGTACTCGATCGTGCCGTCAGGCAGCCAGCGCGCCAGGTCGCCCGTGCGGTAGATGCGTTCGTGGGGCCGTTCCGGGTGCTGGACGAACCTTTCCGAGGTCAGCTCGGGTGCGTTCAGGTAGCCGCGCGCCAGGCCCACCCCGGCGATGCACAACTCCCCCGGCGTGCCGATCGGGGCGGTGGCGCCGGTTCGGGTCAGGACGTGCAGGCGGATGTTGTCGATCGGGCGTCCGATCGGTACGGAACGGCGCGGGTCCGCGTCGGCGCAGTCGAACCAGGAAACGTCGACCGCGGCCTCGGTCGGGCCGTAGAGGTTGTTGAGTGAGGCCCCGGGGAGCACCTGTGTGAAGAGCGATACCTGCTGGGGAGTGAGGGCTTCCCCGCTCGCGATCACCCGTCGCAGGCAGTCCAGGCCGCCCTGCGTGCCCGTCGCCGCCAGGTACTGC
>Ga0070681_10002630_pt1 | contig 16479 bp, 15 predicted proteins | sample KBSC83BmetaG_FD_65650 | JGI IMG/M metagenome (GOLD analysis project Ga0070681, IMG submission 65650) | Corn rhizosphere microbial communities from Kellogg Biological Station, Michigan, USA - KBS C8-3B metaG | ecosystem: Host-associated > Plants > Roots > Rhizosphere | place: USA: Michigan...
ACCTTCACCGGGCCCACCAGGTGCGCGGGATCGCCCGAGCCGAAGAAGACCATCTCCACGCTGTCGGGCGCGCCGGCGAGATCCAGTGCCACGCGGAGCGCCGCGGCACCGGGCGAGGTGAGCGCCATCCGCGCGGCGTGGCCTCCGGCGACCGGCTGCCAGTCGAGGTCCGCGGCGGTGGGCAGCGCGGGGGCCGCGGAAGCGTCGCGGACCACGCCGATCAGCACGCGCTTCACTCGCGTTTGCGGCCGGGGGCCCGTATTGGCCGTGCGCAAGGCCGCGAGCTCGCTGTCGGTGACCGGCGACAGCTCGGCCTGGGCGCGGCCGCGGGGCTGCGCGGCATCGCCGCCGAGGCGCAGCTCGGCCACGGGCAAGGCGAGCTTCGGTGCCGCGACAGGTTCGCCCATCACGACCGGGAGCTGCGCCATGACGGGAAGCGCACACGCGGCGAGCAGGGCTGCGGCACGGCGCAGCGCGCGGAACGGGAGTGGGAGCATCGACATCGGGGCGCGGTTCTTGGTGGCGGCGCGGGGGCGTCCTCCAATCGGACCCGGCCCCACGTGGGCAGTTCCTGCGTCTAACGCACGGGCCCCAGCACAGGATGACGCAGCGCGCGCGCTTTTCGGGTGGCGGCGAGGGCGGCGTCGACGGAGATCGCGTGCATGCAGCGCGGCTCGGAGCACTCGGCGACCGAGCGCCCGCAGCGTCGCACCCAGGCGACGTGGCGGCCGAAGAGGATGGTCTGGTCGCGGCATGGGAACGGGTCCTCGTCCACGCCGATCCACGGCGTATCGCGCCAGAAGCGGCCGGGACCCACCAGCACGCGCGACCCCGGCCCGAGGAGCGTCACCGTGGGCGTCCACGTCACGCGCCCGAGATGGGCCACGCCGGTGTCGGGCGCCACGAGCAGGGTCGCCCCGCGCAGCAGGTACCAGAGCTGCGGAAGGTCGAGCCGTCCCGCGTACGACGCGAACGCGCCCGTGGGATCGCACGCTTGCACGAGGCTCTCCTCGCCACGCCCCGCGCTCCAAACGACCTCGAGCCCGTCGGCGGCGAGCGCCTGCGCGAGCGCGTTCCAGCGCGCGGGCAGCCATTGCTTGAGCGGTGTGCTCGCGCCCACGTGCAGCACCGCGTACGGCCCCGTGGGGCGCTCGAAGGGCGCCGCGAGCGGATCCGGCCAGTCGCCGCGTGCGTACGGCGCGGGCTCGTCGCCGTCCAGCAGCTCCGCCACCATGTCGCCCCACGCGGCGGGCGTGCTGGCGTAGGGATGCGCTTCGTCCACGAACCAGTTGGCGCGCGCCGTCCCGCCCGCGTGCGCGACGATGCGGCGCGCGCCGAGGGCCGCGGCGAGCCAGCTGTAGCGGTTGTCGCCGACCACGAAGGCGAGGTCGTAGGGAGAGCCGGCGAGCAGCGCGCGCGTCGTGGCGGCGCGCGACGGCGTGAATGGCAGCGCGCGCACGCCGTAGGGCCGCCCCGCGTAGAGGGGGACGAAGGCGGGTGCCGCGAGCAGGTCCACCTCGGCTTGCGGCAGCGCGGCGCGCACTTTCGCGACGAGGGGCGTCAGCATCATCGTGTCGCCGAGGAGCAGGTTGTGCGCGATGAGCACGCGGCGGATCGGCCGTCCCGCGCCCGCCCTGCGGGTGAGGGAGCGCGCGAGCGCGTGCGCCACGACGGAGGCGCGCGTGTTGAACCGCTCACCCATGGCGGGCCACGGACCGGAAGACTTCGAGCATGCGCAGGACCATGCGCTCCTCGCCGAAGCGCTCGAGCGCCGCCGCGCGCGCCGCGCGTCCCAGCGCTTCGCGCCGCGCCGGGTCGCCGAGCAGGGCCGCGAGCGCGGCGCGCAGCCGCTCCGGGTCCTCGGGCGGCACGAGCACTCCGGTGAGGCCGTCGGCCACGATCTCCTCGATGCTGCCCACGGGCGTGGTGACGACCGGCAACCCGCACGCCATCGCCTGCATCAACGCCTGGGGCACGCCCTCGTTCGCGTACGACGGGAGGCAGAAGAGGTCGAGCGCCCGCATCCACGGCGCCACGTCGGCCTGGTTGCCCACGAAGCGCGCGCGTTCGGCGAGCCCGAGCTCGCGTGCCTGCGCCTCGAGCGCCGAGCGTTGCGGGCCGTCGCCGACGACGACGAGGCGCGCGTCGGGGCTCGCGAGCGCGGCGAACGCGGCGAGCAGGTGGCGATGCCCCTTCCAGCTGCGCAGGGTGGCGACGATGCCCACGAGCGCGCCCCCGGGGGCGAGGCCGAGGGCCGTACGTGCCGCGGCGCGGTCGCCGGGATGGAAGCGCTCGAGGTCGATGCCGGTCGGGATCGACACCACGCGCTCGGCGGAAGCGCCGGTCTCCTCGATCACCTGGCGGCGCAGGCGCTCGCCGGTGGTGACGATGCGCGCCGCGGCGCGGGTGTAGAGCCAGCGTGTCGCGGCATTGCGCGGCGCGTGCGCGGAGATGTGGCGCGTGCGCACCAGCGGCGGGGCCGCGGAAAGCGCCGCGCACGCGATCGCCGCGGTCCACGTGTCGGTCGAGCTGTGGGTATTCACGACGTCGAACGGCCGGCGCGCGAGGAGGGCGCGCAGGGCGAAGAGCCCGCGCACGCCCTTGCGCGCGATCGGCAGGGCCACCGCGTCGACGCCATGGCGCGCGGCCTCGGCGTGGATGCGCGATTCGGCCGGCGCGGCGAGCAGCACGTCGTGGCCGTGCCGCGCCACGCCGCGCGCCTCGGTGAGCACGCGGATCTCCTGCCCGCCCCAGCCCAGCGACGATTCGGTGTGCAGGATGCGCAGGCGCGCGTCCGCCGCGCTCATGCGCCCGCGAACTGCAGGCGGTGGAGCCCCGCGTACACGCCGCCGGCCGAGACCAGGTCGCGGTGGCTGCCGCATTCGACCACGGTGCCCTGCGCGAGGACCACGATGCGGTCGGCTTTCTCGATGGTCGACAGCCGGTGCGCGATCACGATCGTGGTGCGTCCCTGCATCAGCGCCTCGAGTGCGGCCTGCACCGCGCGCTCGCTCTCGGTGTCGAGCGCCGAGGTCGCCTCGTCGAGCAGCAGGATCGGCGCGTCCTTGAGGATGGCGCGCGCGATGGCGATGCGCTGGCGCTGCCCGCCCGAGAGCTTCGCGCCGTTCTCGCCGATCTCGGTCGCGAGGCCCTGGGGCAGCGCGCCGATGAACTCCATCGCGTACGCGGCCTCGGCGGCGCGCAGTATGTCGGCCTCGCTCGTCGACTCCGCGCGCCCGTAGGCGATGTTGGCCGCCACCGTGTCGTTGAAGAGCACCACGTTCTGCGAGACGAGCGAGATCTGCCGCCGCAGGCTCTCCAGCCGGAGCGACTCGAGGTCGTGCCCGTCCAGCGTGATGCGGCCGCTCGCGGGACGGTAGAAACGCGGCAGCAGGTGGATGAGGCTCGACTTGCCGCCCCCCGAGGGGCCCACCAGCGCCACCGTCTCGCCGGGCCGGATGTCGAGCGATACGCGGTCCAGCGCGGGGCGCGAGGCTCCGGGGTAGGTGAGCGTCACGTCCTCGAAGCGGATGGCGCCCGCGGAGCGCTCGAGCGCCGCCGTGCCGCGGTCCTCCTCGGGCGCCTCGTCGATCAGCGCGAAGACGCTCTCGCAAGCGGCGAGCCCGCGCTGGAGCTGCTCGTTGATGCCCGTGAGGCGCTTGAGCGGCTGCAGGAGCATGCCGGTGGCGCTGATGAAGGCCACGAACTCGGCCACGTTGAAGGCGCCGGCGTTGGCCTCGGCGGCGGCGAAGTAGATGATCGCCGCCACCGCGATCGCCACGAAGAGCTGCGTCACCGGCACCGTGCCCGCCGCGGCGGTGGCGTGCTTCATCATGAAGCGGCGGATGCGCTGGCTCGCGTCCTCGAAGCGCTTCGCCTCGTAGGCCTGGCCGCCGAAGATCCGCACCACGCGCTGGTTGCCGATCGCCTCGTCCAGCACCTCCGCGATGCCGCCCACGGCGCGCTGGTTCTCGCGGCTCATGCGGCGCAGCCGCCGGCTGAAGATCCGCACCACGAGCGCTATGGGCGGAATCACCAGGAAGGTGATCAGCGTGAGCTTCCAGTTGTAGTACAGGAGGTAGCCCAGCAGGGCCGCGATGGTGACGCTGTCGCGCACCAGCACCGTGAGCGCGCCGGTCGCCGCGGCGGTGAGGTTGTTCACGTCGTTGGTGAACTTGGCGACGAGCTGGGCGGTGGCCACCTCGTCGAAGAACCCGAACGGCAGGCGCAGCACCTTGGCGAACATCTGGCGGCGCAGGTCGAGCACCACCTTGTTGCCGATCCACTGCAGGCCGTAGCCCGAGGCGAAGCTCGCCACCCCGCTCACCAGGAACACGCCCACGATCGCGAGCGGCAGGATGGTGGCGTAGGCGCGATTGTGGTTCACGAAGATCTCCTGCACCACGTACTGGCCGACCTTCACCAGCGACGCGTCGGCGAGGCCGCCGATCACCATCGCGAGCGCCACGGCGAACACGGCCTCGCGGTAAGGCCGCACGTGGCCCAGCAGGCGCAGGTAGAGCTCGCGGCTCGAGGGCTTCGTCATCCCGCCATTATCGGCGAAGTAGGCGCCGGTACAGCGCCACGTACTCGGCGGCCATGGCTTCCGGGGTGTAGGGGGCGACGGCCGAGCGCGCCGCCTCGCCCATGCGCCGGGCGGTGCCCGGGTCGAGCCGTTCCACGGCCGCGGCGAGCCCCGCGACGTCGAGGGCATCGCGCACGAACCCGCTTTCGCCCTCGGCGAGGAGCTCCGCCGCGCCGCACTTGCGGGTGGTCACGACGGGCAGGCCGCTCGCCATGGCTTCCAGGAGCGCGTTGGGCTGCGGGTCGTAGAGGGTCGCGAGCACGAAGGCGTCGGCCGCGGCGTGGTAGGGGCGCACGTCGGAGACGCTGCCCACGAAGCGCACGCGCCCGGCCACGCCCAGGCGATGCGCCAGCGCCGAGTAGCGCGACGCGCGCTTGTCGCGGCCGACGACGATCGCCCACGGCTTCGACGGCGCGGCGGCCAGCGCCTCCAGCAGCGCGCGCACCCCCTTGCGCTCGAAGCCCGAGCCGACGTGCAGCATCACGCGCGCCTCGCGCGGCACGCCGAGCTGCTCGCGCACGCCGCCGCCCATCTCGGCGCGCAGGCCGGGGTGGAAGCGCCGGGTGTCGACGGCGTTGCGGATCAGCACCAGCTTCTCGCGCGCGGTGCCGAAGCGCCCGGCGATCTCCCCGCGCACCATGTCGGAGTTGCAGATCACGGCGGCGAGGCGCGGCGCGGCGAAGAGGGCGCGCTCGGCGGCGAGCACGTAGCGGTGATGCGGCGAGAGCCGCGTGGCGAGGCGCGCGAGCGGACCCTGCACGCGCGCGCGTTCCGCGAGCCATTGCGCGTGCACGCCGTCGCCCGCGCGGTACACGTCGCAGCAGGCGATGCGCTCGTGGGACTGCACGAGATCGAAGCGGCGCGCCGCGAGCTCCGCGCAGGCCGCGCGCGCGAACGCCCAGTCGCGCCAGAGGCTGCCGACGTGGAAGGGATCGACCAGGATCGCCGTGCCGTCGTGGTCCGGCCAGCGGCGCGCGACGATGGTGAGCGCCGCGCCCTGCTCGCGCAGCGCCGCCATCGCGCCCTGCACGAAGCGCTCGGCGCCGCCCGCGGGATCGTAGCGCCCGCGCACCAGCGCCACGCGCGGGGCACCCGGCGCCGGGCCGCTGCCCGCGATCGTCACGGCACGGCCAGCACGTCGTTGATCGCCGAGCGCACCCGCTCGACCGGGAGCCGCGTGAGGCACTCGCTCACCTTGCCGCCCCCGCAGCCGTCGTTGCCGCACGGCCGGCACGGATGGTCGCTCGTCACCACGCGATGCCGCACGCGCCACGGCCCCCATTCCTTCTCGCCGCTCGGGCCGAACAGCGCCACCACCGGCGTGCCCATGGCGGCCGCGATGTGCATGGGCGCCGAGTCGACGCCGAAGAAGAGCCGGGCGCGCGCCGTGAGCGCGGCCAGCTCGCGCAGCGTGAGCCGCCCGGAGAGGTCCGTGACTGCGACCTCGGCCGCGCCCAGGATGCGCGCCACGATCGCCTTCTCGCGCGCGTCGGGCGCGCCGGTGACCACGATCCGGTGGCCGTCGCGGACGAGCGCGCGCAGGAGCTCCGCGCTCTGCGCCTCGCTCCAGGTCTTGAACAGCCAGCGCGAGGTGGGATGCACGTGGATGAAGCCGCGCGGTACGAGCCCCGCTTCGGCGAGCAGCCCGTCGACCTTCGCCTCGGCCGCGGCGCCGGGCACCAGCACGAGCGGCTTCTCATCCTCCTCGGGATAGAGGCCGATGCGGCGCAGCGCGTCGAGGTTGGCTTCCACCGCGTGGCGCGGCGTGCGGTGCGGGAGCTTGTAGCGGTGCGTGAAGCTCCAGCGCCAGAAGGTGTTGTCGCGCTCGGGGCCCACGCACCAGCGCGGGCGCAGGGCCTGCGCGAGCCAGGCGCCGCGCCAGTGGTCGGTGAGGTGCACGATGAGCTGGTAGCGCCGCTCGCGCAGCGCCGAGAAGAGCGCGCTCTCGCGGCGCGCCTGCTCGGCGAGGCCCGCGTGGCGCCACTGGCGGTCGATGCCGTGGATCTGCGCGATCGCGGGGTGTCCCGCGAGCATGTCGCGCGTGTCGTCGTACACCAGCGCGTCGATCTCGGCGTGGGGGGCGCGGTTGCGCAGCACCTGGAACACGGGCGAGGTGAGCAGCACGTCGCCGTGGTGGCGCAGCTTCACCACCAGGGCGCGGCGGATGGATCCGGGGTTGACGGCATCGGGGACCATGGCCCGCACCATAGCAAATATCGCGGGGCGAAGCTGCTAAGATTCCCGGTCATTCCCGCGTGCCGCGCCCGCTCTTCCACCGTTGCGCATCCTCTTCGCCACCATCGCGCCGCTGCGCCAGGGTCCCGCGGGTCCCACGTCGGATCTCGCCTCGGCGCGCTACCGCGTGCTCATCCCCGCGCAGCAGCTCGCGCGCGCCGGGCACGCGGTGCAGCTCGCCGTGCTGCCGCCGCAGGGCTGGCCCGCGGAGGTGCGCGAGGCGCCCTGCGACGTGCTGGTGATCTCGAAGAGCATGCACGCGGCCAACGAGGAGCTGGCGGCCGCGATGAAGGCGCGCGGCGTGAAGGTGGTGGTGGATTTCTGCGACGACCATTTCGCGCACCCGCAGGTCGGGCCGCATCTGCGCGCGCTCGCGGGTCTCGCCGACGTGATCGTCGCGAGCACCGGGGCGATGGCCGATTCGGTCCGGCGCAACGCCGGGCGCGAGTCCGTCGTGATCACCGATCCCGTCGAGGGCCCGCGCGGGGAGCCGGCGTTCGCGCCGCGCCTTCCGGCCCTGCGCATCGCGTGGTTCGGCCATCCCACCAACCTGGGCGGCCTGCAGGCGCGCGCCGCGGAGCTGCGGGCGCTGGCGGCCCGGGTGCCGGTGCGCCTCGCGATCGTCACCACGCCGGCGCCCGAGGTGGACGCGCTCGCCGCGGAGCTCGCGCGTGGGGCGCCCGTGGAGGCCGCGGTCGTGTCGTGGTCGGTGGAGGCCACCTGGAGGGCGCTCGCCGATTGCGACCTCGCCTGGATCCCCGTCGCCGGCACCGAGGCGAAGGCGGTGAAGAGCCCCAACCGGCTGCTCGAGGCCCTGTGGGCCGGGCGCTTCGTGGTCGCCGACGACATGCCCGCCTATCGCCCGTTCGCGGACCTCGTGCCGGTCGGGCAGCCGCTCGCGGAAAGCGTCCTCGCCGCGCTCGCGGATCCGGCCGGCACCGAGGCGCGCATCCGGGAAGGGCAACGGCGCATCGCCCGCTCCCATTCGGCATTCGAGTGCGGCCGGCAATGGGCGGCCGCGTGCGGCGACACGCAGGAGCGCCCGCTCCGGCTGAACCTCGGCTGCGGCGACAAGATCCTCGCCGGCTACGTGAACGTCGACGTCGTGGAGGCGCGCGCCGGCATGAAGCCGGACGTGATCTGCGACCTGCACGACCTGGTGCCGTTCGCCGACGCGAGCGCGGACGAGATCCTCTCCGTGCACGTGGTCGAGCACTTCTGGCGCTGGGAGATCCGCGACGTGCTGAAGGAGTGGGTGCGGGTGCTCAAGCCCGGCGGGCGCATGGTGGTCGAGTGCCCGAACCTCGAGAGCGCATGCCGTACTTTCCTCGAGAATCCGCGCGACAACGCGCGCGAGGACCAGGCCGGCCAGCGCACGATGTGGGTGTTCTACGGCGACCCGAAGTGGCAGGATCCGCTCATGATCCATCGCTGGGGCTACACGCCCGAATCCCTCGGCGCGCTGATGGGCGAGGTGGGCCTGGCCCAGGTGCGCCAGGAGCCGGCGCAGTACAAGCTGCGCGAGCCGCGCGACATGCGCGTCGTGGGAGTCAAGCCGTGAGCGCGAAGCCGCCGTTCGACGACCTCAACATGGCGCCGGAGGGCGCGGCCTACGTGCGCTGGTTCCACGAGGCCAACGTGTGGAAGAGCATGACCTGGCACGGCATCCGCACGTTGAAGCTCCCGAGCGACATCTGGAACTACCAGGAGATCATCTTCGAGCGCAGGATCGACCACGTGGTCGAGACCGGTACGCGCCACGGCGGCTCGGCGGTATTCTTCGCCGAGACGCTCGCCGCGCGCCGCGCGCCCGGTCCGGTCGTCTCGATCGACGTCGACCGCGCCTCGCGCCAGATCTCGGCATGCGACGGCGTGCATTTCCTGATCGGCGACAGCGCGGCGGCGTCGATGGCGGACCAGGCGTTGGCGCTCCTGCCCGCCGCGCGCGGGCCGCTCTTCCTCATCCTCGACGCGGACCATTCGCGCGACCACGTGCTGCGCGAGCTGCGCACCTGGGTGCCGCGGCTCGCCGCCGGCGACTACCTGGTGGTCGAGGACACCATCGTGAACGGCCACCCGGTGCGCCCCGAGCACGGGCCGGGCCCGATGGAAGCGATCGCCGAATACCTCGCCGAGGCCCCGGGGCTGCTCGCGCACGACGCGGCGCGCGAGGCGAAGTTCGGGGCGAGCTTCGCCGCGCGCGGCCACTACATCCGCACCTAGGCCTTCTCAGTACGCGTCGAAGTGCACGGCGAGGAACACGCCGCGCCGCGGCGCGTCGTAGCCCACCGCGCTCTCGTAGTGCTTGTCGAGCAGGTTGGTCGCGGTGAGCTCGGCGCTCCACTGCCGGTTGATCGTGTACCTCACGCGCGCGTCGAGGATCGCGTAGCCCGGCAATCGCGAAGCCGGGGCCTCGTCGATGGAGTCGAAGCGGTCGCCGCTCGCGAACACCGTGCCGCCCACCGTCCACGAGCCGAAGCGGCGGCTGCCGTCGAGGCTGCCGAAGAGCCGTGCGCGCCCCTGCAGGCGCTTGCCGGTGTCGACGTCCTTCGGGTCCTGCCCGGTGACGCGCCCCTGCCAGCGCACGCCCAGCCACGCCGCGTCGATCTTGGCCTCGATGCCGCGGATGCGCGCGTTGGCGACGTTCTCCACCGTCTGCTCCGCGGGGCTGAACACGATGAGGTCCGTGAGGCGGTTGTCGAACGCCGTGACCTTCCATTTGAGCCTCGACCTCGAGGGCAGGCTCGCGGCGCTGATCTCCGAGCTCTTGCTCTTCTCGGGCTGCAGGCCGGGGTTGGGATGGAAGAAGCCCGGGATGTCGGGGCTGTAGAGGTCGTTGAAGGTCGGCGCCCGGAAGCCGCGCGCCCAGGTGCCCGAAAGGCGCGCCACGCCGGGCCAGTCGACCCCGTAGCTGAGGCTCCCGGTGTTGCGGGAGCCGAACTGGCTCTCGCTGTCGCGCCGGATGCTCGCCTCCAGCCCCTGGCCCGCGTAGCTCTCGGAGATCGCCGCGAAGACCGAGTTCGTGGTGCGCTTGTCCTGCGTGAAGAGCACCGTGTCGGCGCCGGTGGCGGGGTCCGTGCCGCGCGCGGGCTTCACGGTCTCGCGCAATCCTTCCCAGCCGGCGAGCACCGAGCCGTAGGCGATCGGGAACTCGTTCACCCACGACGCCTGGTCCTGGCGCGTCTCGACGGTGGAGGGGAACTGCCCGGTGAAGGTCTCCTTGTCGCGCCCCTCGCCCACCGAGAGCTTGCTCGCCCACCAGCTCGCCAGATGCGTGGACGACGAGAAGCGGATGCCCTCGACGGTCTGGTCGCTGCGGTCGGCGGGCGTGCCGGGCGGCGGCGGGCCGGCGTCGAAGGCGGTGCGCGAGCGCGAGACGAACGCGTCGAGCGCCAGCGCCTCGCCGGTCCACGTCGTGTGCGCGACGTGCAGCGTGCCGAACGCGTTCTCGTGCGGATCGCGGTCGGGATCGTAGCTGAACGTGTTGCGCGCGTTGGTGGCGCTGGGTGCCTCGACCTTGCGCGCGCCCGCGGCGATCGAGAACGACGTGTTGCCGTCGCGGGTGGAGATCCCCGCCGAGCCGGCGCGGTCGCGGTCGGCGCCGTAGCCCGCGTTGGCGAAGAAGTTGGGCACCTTCTTGTTGCGCGTGAAGATCTGGATCACGCCGCCCACCGCCTCGGAGCCGTAGAGGCTCGACATCGGCCCCTTCACGACCTCGATGCGCTCGATCATGTCGATCGGCAGCGCCTCGATGGCCGTGGTGCCCGCCGACGACGAGCCGGCGCGCAGCCCGTCGATCAGCACGAGGGTCGCGGCCGAGCCCGCGCCGCGGACGAAGATGCTCTGCGGCTGGCCCGCGCCGCCGGTGGCGCGCAGCTCGACGCCCGCGCGGCGCTCGAGCACCTCGCCCAGCGAGAGGGTTCCGGCGTCCTCCAGCTCGGAGCGCGTGATCACGACGGTGTCGCGCAACGTCGGGAGCGGCTGCAGCCCGCGCGTGGCGGTGACGACCATCGATTCGAGGGTGGGTGTGGCGGACGTGCCGTAGGTAATGCCCTGGGCCTGGGCGCCCAGCGCCGCGAGGCCGGCGAGCCCCGCGTATCGCATCGCTTTCATGTTGTCGTGGTCCTTCGATGGGGCGGCGAGCGTCCCCGCAAGCCGCGGTTTCGGATTGTTTCTTCCCACGGGCGGACCGGTCTCCGGGCTCGCGGGCATGGAATCGCCGCCTTCCCACGGCCTCGCGGCCGCAGTGGCAATCCTGGCGATTCCTTCGCCCGCCTACCGTTGCGGGGGCAGCGCCGGACTCGAACCGGCTTCCCGAGCATCCGCTCGCCCGCGCATCATACGCGCCCGCCGGGCCCGCCGCGCCCGCGCGCGCTCGAAACAACTTTCAAAATAGCGCCTTAGCCGTTGACGCGGCATGGTTTTTCACATAGGGTGCCTACATGGATTCGGAACTGTCCGGGCTGGAGGAGAAGCTCGCCCAATTGGTCCAGCGCCTGAACGCGTTGCGCGCGGAGAACCGCGAGCTGCGCCAGACGCTCGCCGCCCGCACCGACGAGAACTCGCGCCTCGCCGAGAAGCTCGCGGCGGCCAAGACGCGCATCGAGGCGCTGCTCAAGCAGATCCCGGAGACCGAGACATGAGCGACGCGAAATCGCGTGAGAAGGGCGCGCTCACCATCAGCCTCATGGGCCGCGAGTTCCGCGTGGCCTGCCCCGAAGGCGAGGAGAAGCAGCTGCTCGCTTCGGTGGAATACCTCAACCGGAAGCTGCGCGAGGTGCGCGACACCGGCAAGGTGGTCGGCAACGAGCGCATCGCGATCATGGCCGCGTTGAACATCGCGCACGAGCACCTGTCGAACCGTCCGAATGCGCCGTCGTTGGACGCGGGCGCGTTCAGGGGTAGAATCGAAGCGATGCAGGAAACCGTGGAATCGGCGCTCGCCGCCGACCAGGAGAATCTCTTCTAGCGGCCTCGTGCCGTTCCGTAAGGGGGTTTTCTGCGGTGTTCGTCCGGGCTTACATCCTTTGAACCGATAGCGGTAACCCTGGACGCCGGCCAAGGTCACTATTGTGCGAGTCCCACGTCGGACTTACCTGCGGTGACCGGTTGGCGGCCGCCTTGAACCGATGGTTCGAGGTGCAGCTTGGACGAACACCGCAGCGAATCCCCGATCGCTGAGCCCATTCGAAAAAGAACGTGGTCGACCCGCGCTACTGGCTCATGAAGTCCGAGCCCGACGAATTCTCCATCGACGACCTCGCGCGCGCGAAGGGGCACGTCACTCCGTGGTTCGGCGTGCGCAACTACCAGGCGCGCAACTACATGCGCGACCAGATGAAGGTCGGCGACGGCGTGCTCTTCTACCACTCGAGCTGCGAGGTGCCGGGCATCTACGGCATCGCGCGCGTGGCGAGCGGACCGCACCCGGACCTCTCCCAGTTCGACCGCAAGAGCCCCTACTACGACGCGAAGGCGAAGCGCGAGGACCCGCGCTGGATGCTGGTCGACGTGGCGCTGGTGAGGAAGACGCGCGCGATGCCGCTCGACGAGATGCGCGGCTACCGCGAGCTGCAGGACATGGTGGTGCTGCGGCGCGGCAACCGGCTCTCGATCACGCCGGTGGCGCCGCACGAGTGGCGCTTCATCCTCGAGCTCCTCGGTGGGTGAGCTCGGCGCGTATCTCGCGATCGGGGCGGTGGTCGGATTCTTCGCGGGGCTGCTCGGCATCGGCGGCGGCATCATCATCGTCTCCTCGCTCGCCCTCATGTACGCGCACCAGGGCATCGCGCCCGCCCATGTGATGCACCTCGCGATCGGCACGTCGCTCGCGGCGATCGTCGCGGGCTCGTACGCGAGCATGCGCACGCACCACCTGCACGACGCGGTCGACTGGAACGTGGTGAAGCGCATGACGCCCGGGCTGCTCGTGGGGGCGCTGGGCGGCGCGGGCATCGCGCGCCTCTTCCCCAACGCGGTGCTCAAGTACTGCTTCCTCGGCTTCGCGCTCTTCGTCACCGTGCAGATGGTGTTCACCGTGCGGCCCAAGGCCGCGCGCGAGCTGCCGCACGGCCTGGCGCTCGGCGCGGCAGGGGCGCTGATCGGCGTGTTCTCGGGAATCGTGGGCGGCGGCGCCGCGGCGATCGGCGTGCCGTTCCTCACCTGGTGCAACGTGAGCACGCATCGCGCCATCGGAACCGTGGCCGCGATGGGATTCCCGTTGGCATTCGCCGGGGCCCTGGGCTACGTCCTGGCGGGCTGGGGCGTGGGCGAGCTCCCGCCCTGGAGCGTGGGCTTCGTCTACGTGCCCGCGCTGGTGGGCATCTCCATCACCAGCATGATCGTGGCGCCGCTCGGCGCGCGCCTCGCGCACCGGCTGCCCGCCGCGACGCTGCGCCGCATCTTCGCGCTGTTCCTGGTCGCGATGGGCGCGAAGGTGGCGATCTCGGTCTAGCGGGCCTGCCAGCGCCGCATCAGCGCGGCGAAGAGGTCGACCGACCGGGCGAGGCGCTCCATCGAGCACCATTCGTCGGTCTGGTGCGCGAGCTGCGGCTCGCCGGGCCCGAGGATCACCGCGGGCGGCCCGCCGAAGCCGCGCTTCAGGTCCGCCCCGTCCGTCGAGAAGGTGATGGTCTTCGCCACGGGGCGCCCGCCCGCGGGCGGCGTGCAGAGCTCGAAGACCTCCTGCACCCATTCGTCGGCGGGGTCGGTGTAGAGCAGGGGCGTGTCGACGATCTGGCGCACGCGCGCCCCGCGGGGTGCGAGCAGCGCCTGCAGCGAGTCGCACAGGTGCGCGTGGTCGATGCCCGGCACCGTGCGCGTGTCCACCGTGATCGTCGCGCGGTCCGGCACGGAGTTCGTGTTGAGGCCGCCCTTGATGGTGCCGACGTTGAGCGTGGGCTTGCCCATCACCGCGTGCGACTCCACCGGGAACCGGTAGCGCTCGAGGTCGGCGATCGCGTGCGCCATCTTCACGATCGCGTTGTCGCCCACCTCGGGCATCGAGCCGTGGGCGGTCACCCCGCGCGTCTCCACCTCGAACCACGCGAGGCCCTTGTGGCCGACATAGGGATAGTTCGCCGTGGGCTCGGCGACCACGATCGCCCCCGCGCGCTCGAGAAGCGCGTGGTCGGCGAGGTACTTGGCGCCCTCGCACCCGATCTCCTCGCCCGCCGTGATGACGAGCACGAGCCCCGGCCCGCGCGCGAGCTCGGGCGCGAGCTCCAGCGCCGCGACCACGAACGCCGCGATCCCGCTCTTCATGTCGGTGGACCCGCGGCCGTACAGGCGGTCGCCGTCGGTCTCGCCCGCGAACGCATCGTGCGTCCAGGGTGCCGCGCCGAGCGGCACGACGTCGATGTGGCCGGTGAAGCAGATCGGCGCCTTGCCGTCGCGAACGCCGATGTGCGCGACGAGGCTGGTGCGCGCCTCGGCGAACTCGTGGTAGGCGACGCGATAGCCCGCCTGCTCCAGCAGCGCGCCCAGCTTGCGCGCGCACGCCCGCTCCATGCCGGGCGGGTTGATGGTGTTGAAGGCGAGCAGCTCGCGGGTGAGGGCGCGGGCGTCGAGGCGGGGGCTCATCGCGGTCAGCCCATCAGCCGGCGCAGCGCTTCCTGGTATTTCTCGGACGTGCGGCGCGCCACCTCGGCGGGCATCTCGGGCGCGGGCGGCTGGCGCGCGAAGCCGATCGAGTCGAGCCAGTTGCGCACGTATTGCTTGTCGTAGCTCTCGGGACTGGTGCCCACGCGCCAGGTGTCGAGCGGCCAGAAGCGCGAGGAGTCCGGCGTGAGCGCCTCGTCGATCAGCACCAGCCGGCCGCCCGCGTCCACGCCGAACTCGAACTTGGTGTCGGCGATGATGATCCCGCGCTCGAGCGCGTAGGCCGCCGCGGCCTGGTAGAGGCGGATCGCGGTGTCGCGCACCTCGGCCGCGCGCTCCTTGCCGACGATCTCCTCGGCGCGCTCGAACGCGATGTTCTCGTCGTGGTGCCCGGCCTCGGCCTTGGTGGCGGGCGTGAAGATCGGCTGCGGGAGCTTGGAGGCGCGCTGCAGACCGGCCGGAAGCTTGATGCCGCACACGGTGCCGCCCGCCTGGTACTCCACCCAGCCCGAGCCCTCGAGGTAGCCGCGCACCACCGCCTCGATCGGCAGCGGCCGCATGCGCTTCACCACGACCGAGCGCCCGCGCACCTGCTCGCGCTCGGCGTCCGCCACGACGGTCGCCGGATCGATGCCGGTGAGGTGGTTGGGCACGATGTGGGCGAGCTTCCCGAACCAGAAGTCGGCGAGCTGCGTCAGCACGCGCCCCTTCTCGGGGATCGGCGTGGGCATCACCACGTCGTAGGCCGAGAGCCGGTCGGTGGTGACGATGAGCAGCTTGTCGTCGCCCACCGCGTAGATGTCGCGCACCTTGCCGCGGCCGAGGAGCGGCAGCGAGCGGATCGAGGATTCGTACATGTTCACAGGAGGACCGACGCCGTCACGATCACCGTCATGCTCGCGACGATCAGGCTGAAGTAGGCGAGGAAGACGAAGGTCGCGCGGGCGATGACCGCCCAGGTGCGCCCGTCGAACACGCGCCGCATGGCGGCCATGAGGTAGATCGCCGACGGGATGGTCCAGACCATCGCCTCGCCGAACGGCTCGGCCACGGCGCCGATCAGGAACACCGCCGCGTGGTAGTGCAACGCGAACACGAGGTGCTCGCCGTAGTTGTACGGCCGGTTCCAGTACACGGCGCGCGTGAGCATCGCGAAGACCGGCACCAGCACGAACATGGCGTAGGGAAAGAGCGCCACCAGCCGGTTCATCATGTAGTCGGCGACCTTGGGACCCGTCATCGACCCGAAGCGGTCGAGCAGATGCTGGCGGATCTTCGCGCAGAAGAGCTCGCTCGGCTTGCAGTCGACGAAGGTCACGTCCCCGCCCATGGTCATGTTGCCGGGCCGGACGATGTGGACGTTGGCCTCGCCGAGCGGGATGAACACCTTGGCGGCCAGGAAGAACACGATGCTCGCGGTGAGGTAGAGGCGCAGCGGCAGCACGTAGCGGCGCTTGCGCCCCGCGAAGTACTCGAGCGTGAGCGCGCCCGGCGCCGCGAGCTTTCTCAGCGTGCGCCAGAGCGCCCCCTCGAGCGCGATGTAGTGGCCCACGAACTCGTGCAGGAATTCGCGCGCGGTGGGCGGGTGCGGCGCGGTCTCCTGGCCGCATTCCGGGCAATACTTGCCGCCGGCGGGCGCCCCGCAGTTGCGGCACGCCGGGACCGCGGGCGAGCTCACGCGGCCTTCTTTTCCTCCCCGGCGCTCCACTTTCCCTGGGCGGCGAGGCTGTTCATGTGCGCTCGGTGGTGGAAGGCCTTCTGCGCGGCGGCCACGTTGCCCGCCTCGCCGCGCCACGCCTTGAGCGCGACCGCCTGCAGCGCGCGGCTGTAGCTGAACGTGAGCGGCCACGGCGCGCCCATGCGGTTCATCGCATCGAGGTGCGCGGTGGCGTTCTCGTCGGTTTGTCCCCCGGAGAGGAACACCACGCCGGGCAGCGCCGCGGGCACGGTGCGCTTGAGCACGCGCAACGTGCGCTCCGCCACCTCCTGCACGCCCGCCTGCTTCGCGTTGCCCTTGCCGGAGACGCACATGGAGGCCTTGAGGATCACGTGCTCGAGGC